>Ga0123337_10000221_pt1 | contig 108417 bp, 116 predicted proteins | sample frozenSSSSmetaG_FD_89792 | JGI IMG/M metagenome (GOLD analysis project Ga0123337, IMG submission 89792) | Glacier valley bacterial and archeal communities from Borup Fiord, Nunavut, Canada, to study Microbial Dark Matter (Phase II) -... | ecosystem: Environmental > Aquatic > Freshwater > Ice...
CCCCTCGGCAAGCGACCCCTGACGGGATCCGGCTCCGGGTTGCGCCCGCTCCATCCGCTCCCGCCGCCGCTGCGGATCGCCGGCCGAGCGAGCCCCCGTGCGACGGGACAGGGGTATTATCGGGGGTATTTGCGGTGGGGCGGGAAATTTGGGCGTGGATTTGGGTAAGAGGTTGATAGGGTTGGGGTTTGGGGAGCGCCGATAGGGGGATTGTTGCGATTCATCTGGCGTTCGCGGGCTGACCCGGCACCAATCTGGATTGCATGGATCCCGGCCTTTGATTTCCGTTCATCCCCGCGAAGGCGGGGACCCAGTGCTTTCGCAAGGCACCGGCGGGCCTATGAGCGTGATCCCGGTCGCACCGGATGAGCCCAAAACCTGGGTCCCCGCCTTCGCGGGGATGAACGGAATTTGTGGGAACCTCTCCGGACCGTGCCTGAACAGATCGCGCTGTCGCGCGCCGCCGGGTCCCCCGGTCTGCGCCGCGCAGGCGCGGCTTGCCGGAGGATGACGACAGCTGTTCTGAGCGAGGGTTACGCTGCGAACGGGAGACACCGTAACCCCACACCCCAACCCCTCTCCCAATGGGAGAGGGGCTCGGAGGCTGCGCCGCTTGCCCCGGGATGACGAAAGCAGAGGAGGGCTGTCGCGCGGGGATACGCGGGATAGGCGGCGACAACACGATCCCGGTTTGATCGACTCTGCGCGGGGCGTTAGAGCATCGCTTCCTTCCGAGAGACTTCGCCATGCACGACATCAAAGCCATTCGAGAGACGCCCGAAGCCTATGTGGCCGGATGGGCGTCGCGCGGGGTCGCGGATGCGGCGGGGCTGGTCGAGTCCATCCTGGCGCTGGATGTCGAGCTGCGCGCGGCACAGACGGCGGGGCAGGAGGCGCTGACGCAGCGCAATGCGGCGTCGAAACTGATCGGCGCGGCCATGGCGAAGAAGGACACCGCCGAGGCCGAGCGACTGAAGGGCGAGGTCGAGAGCCTGAAGGCGGTGATCGCCACGGCCGGTCAGGTCGAGGGCGAGAAGGCCGGGGCGCTGAAAGACCTGCTGGCGGCGCAACAGAATCTGGCGGCGGCGGATGTGCCGGACGGCGCGGACGAGGCGGACAATGTCGAGGTCTCGCGCTGGGGCGCGCCGCGCCGGGGCGGACCGGCGAAGGATCACGCCGATCTGGGCGAGGCCATGGGGCTGCTGGACTTCGAGGCGGCGGCGAGGATGTCGGGATCGCGTTTCGCGGTGCTGAAGGGCGGGCTGGCGCGGCTGGAACGGGCCGTGGGCCAGTTCATGCTGGACATGCAGACGGTCCAGCACGGCTATCTGGAGGTCAATCCGCCGTATCTGGTGCGAGATAAAGCCATGTTCGGCACGGGACAGCTTCCCAAGTTCGAAGATGACCTTTTTCAAACGAACAGTGAATTCTCATCTATCCAGAGTGAGTTCGAGAAAACTCAAGCGGCTTATGACGAATGGCATGGTTTGCTGGACAGGTTCGTGGATTTGGCTGGACCGCAACTACTTGATGTTCCACTTGGCAAAGCATTGCACGATCATATTGTCGAGAAATTCGAAACGTTCCAATCGGTAGTGCGCAGCCAAAGCATCGAACTTCAATCAGCGTTCGATAGGGGGGAAAGTCGCCAGTTTCTCATCCCCACCGCCGAGGTGTCCCTGACCAACCTCGTGCGCGAGCAGATCCTGTCGGAGGACGCGATCGCCACGCCGATGCGGCTGACGGCGCTGACGCCCTGTTTCCGGGCCGAGGCGGGGTCGGCGGGGCGCGATACGCGCGGCCTGATCCGGCAGCACCAGTTCCACAAGGTCGAGCTGGTCTCGATCGCGCGGCCCGAGGATTCCGAAGCCGAGCATGAACGGATGGTCGGCTGTGCCGAGGCGGTGCTGCAGGCGCTGGCGCTGCCGTATCGCAAGGTGCTGCTGTGCAAGGGCGACATGGGGTTTTCGGCGCGCAAGACTTTTGACCTGGAGGTCTGGCTGCCGTCGCAGGACACCTATCGCGAGATCAGCAGTTGCTCGAACTGCGGCGACTTCCAGAGCCGGCGCATGGATGCGCGCTTCAAGCGGGCGGGCGAGAAGAAGACCGAGTTCGTCCATACGCTGAACGGCTCGGGCCTGGCGGTCGGCCGGACCCTGGTGGCGATCATGGAAAACTATCAGGACGAGGACGGGCGGATCGCGGTGCCGAAGGTGTTGCAGCGGTATATGCCTGAGGGTGTGACGCATGTGGGGTAACACCGGATTTCCTTCCCCCATCTCGGGGGAAGGTGGCGCGCGCAGCGTGACGGATGGGGGCGCTGTCCACGCGCTGATTCTGCGACGTGAGCCTGCCCTTGCCGGCCCCCATCCGAGCGGCTCCGCCGCCCACCTTCCCCCGCAAGGGGGGAAGGGCTTTCTTGGGGCGCTATCGTCCTTCGGACTGCTTGAGCTCGCCGCCTGATGAGAATCCTCCTGACCAATGACGACGGGATCGAGGCCGAGGGTCTGGCCTGTCTGGAGCGGATCGCGCGGGCGCTGTCGGACGATGTCTGGATCGTGGCCCCCCAGACCGAACAGTCGGGCAAGGGGCGGGGCATCACCCTGACCGAGCCGTTGCGGGTCAACCGGCTGGGTGAGAAACGGTTCGCCGTGACCGGGACGCCGACCGACTGTGTCGTGCTGGCGGTCAATGATTTGATGGGCGAGCAGCGGCCGGACCTGCTGCTGTCGGGGGTCAATCGCGGGCATAATGTCGGCGAGGACGTCTCCTATTCCGGGACAGTGGCCGGGGCGTTGCAGGGCATGGCCTTCGGTATCCGCTCGATCGCGCTGAGCCAGTCGCTGGAGCGGTTCCACGACGAGGTCACCGCCCACTGGGAAACGGCCGAGGCCTATGGCGCGCCGATCATCAGCCGGTTGCTGGCGCATCGCTGGGAGGACGGGGTGGTGATGAACCTGAATTTCCCCGCCCTGGCCCCCGAGGCGGTGACCGAGGTCGAGGTGACCCGGCAGGGCTTCCGTCAGGCGGGAGAGATGCATGCGGTCAAACGCACCGACCTGCGCGGGCGCGACTATTACTGGATGAGCTTCCGCGGCGAGAAGCAGCAGCACGCCGCGGGCACCGACCTGCGGGCGATGGACGAGGGGCGGATCTCGGTCACGCCTCTGCATATCGACCTGACCCATATGCCCAGCGTCAACGACCTGAAGGGTCTGCTGGGCGGGGCCGTGCCCAAGTCGGTGGCGGCCGCATGAAACTCAACGACGACCGCGCGGGGCGGCTGATTCTGGGGCTGAGGCAGCAGGGGGTCACAGACCCGCGGGTGCTGGCGGCCATGGAGTCGATCGACCGCGCGGTCTTCGTGCATGAGCGGTTTCTGGATCAGGCGTGGGAGGATCAGGCCCTGCCGATCGACTGTGCCCAGACGATCAGCCAGCCCTATATCGTCGGTCTGATGACCCAGGCGCTGGACGTGCAGCCGCGCCACCGGGTGCTGGAGATCGGCACCGGCAGTGGCTATCAGTGCGCGGTGCTGAGCCGGCTGGCCCGCTATGTTTATTCGGTGGAACGCTATCGCAGCCTGCTGACCGAGGCCGAGGGCAAGCTGCGGCAGCTGGACATCGACAACATCATCACCCGTCATGGCGACGGCGGGCTGGGCTGGCCCGAACAGGCCCCGTTCGACCGAATCATGGTCACCGCCGCCTCACCGACCGAACCGACCGAATTGCTGAAACAGCTGAAGCCGGGCGGCATTCTGGTCGCCCCGGTGGGGAGGACCTCTGTGCAGATGCTGCACCGCTATACCGGCCAGCCGGACGGGTCATTCCAGCGTGAGAGCCTGAGCGAGGTGCGGTTCGTGCCGCTGGTCGAAGGGACTGCCAAGGAGGGATGAGCGGGGATGGTTAACCTTTCCGCCTAATTTTGGCACTCTTTGACAGGTTGGCTGGGCCCGACGGGCCGGGGCGACCGGACATTCACACGACGCGTTGACGGAGGAGCGGCATGACCGGCTTCAAGACCTGGACCAGAGTCCTGATCATCGCCGGTGCGGTGCTGACCACAGCCGCCTGTGCCAGCTATCCCGAGGCACCGCGCTATTCGATCCACGCGAACGTGCCCGCACAGGGCACCGCCACCGGCCGCCCGGTGCCGCCGCCCTATGAGGCCCCGCCGCCGGCGCGGGCCCCGAGCGAGCGGATCGACGGCGGGGCCCTGCCGCCGCCGTCTGCCGTGGACACGGCCACGCCGGCCTATCCGGACTCGGCCTATGATGCGCCGCGCCGCACCGCCCCGCCGCCGCCGCCGGCCGGCAGTGCCGCCCTGTCAGCCCGGGCCGGCTACGAGATTCAGTCGGGGGATACGCTGTCGGGCGTCGGGCGTCGCTTCCAGGTGCCGGTCCAGACCCTGATCGACCTGAACAATCTGGGCCCGCGTGGGGCCATCACCCCGGGCCAGCGCCTGACCCTGCCGGACACGGCCGTCGACGTGGGCCGCGATCCCTATGCGACCGGTCCGTCGCCGGTCGGCGTCTATGTGCCTGATGCCGGCACCCCGCCGCCGCCACCGCCGCCGCCGCCGTCGGGCAATGCCGCCATGCCTGCGCGCCAGCCGGCCGCTGCCGCCACCCCGGCCGCCCCGACCGCGGCCAGCGTCGATCTGGACTGGCCGGTGCAGGGCGACATCCTGCGACGCTTCGGTCCGGTTGGCATGGGCGAGCGCAACAACGGCATCAATATCGGGGCCTCGGCCGGGACCGAGGTCCGGGCCGCGGCGGACGGCCGGGTCGGCTATGTCGGGGATGATCTGGCAGGGCAGGGGCTGACCGTTCTGGTCGTGCATCGTGACGGCTGGCGTTCGGTCTATGGCCATCTGGGCTCGGCCACGGTGCGCGACGGGGACGATGTGCGGGTCGGCCAGCAGATCGGCACGGTCGGGACCACGGCGGGCGACGGACGCCCCTCGATCCATTTCGAGACCTGGCGGATGCGCGGCGACGAGCCGACCGCGATCGACCCCCTGACGGTGCTGCCGCGCTAGGCCATTTTTGTTTCGGGTCGAGTCGACCCGAATCCAAAAAATGGCCCAGCAGTATGCAGGCGCGAAATCTGAGCCGGGGTGGACGTCGTCCACCCCAACCGATTTCGCGCCAGGTGGTAAATTGAAGCGGCACGGCGCGTTGCATTGTCGGACGGCGCACCCTAGTTTCCGCGCCTCATTTTAAGGGAGCGCCGGCGACGGGCTCCACGACCATGGAGAACGCTGTGCAGGGTATTCTGGAGGGACCGTTCGGGACCCTGATCTTCTTCGTCCCGGTCATCGTCCTGTTCTACTTCATGCTGATCCGTCCGCAGCAGCAGCAGGCGAAACGCCATCGCGAGATGATCGCCGCCGTCAAACGGGGTGATACCGTGGTGATGTCCAACGGCATGGTCGGCAAGGTCACCCGCGTCGAGACCGACGAGGCCATGGTCGAGATCGCCCAGGGCGTGAATGTCCGGGTCGTCAAGGCGATGATCGCCGACGTCCGCGACCGCACCGCCATCGCCGCCAACGACGCCAAGGCCTGACGTCGCCCTGAAAGGCCCGGGACCCTCCCCATGATCCATCTCTCACGCTGGAAGGTGATCCTTCTCGCCGCCTCGCTCGCCTTCGGTCTGCTGTTCGGATACGCGAACCTGCTGAGCCCGGCGCAGCGCGATGCCCTGCCGGGCTGGCTGCCGAAGAACACCTTGAACCTCGGGCTCGACCTGCAGGGCGGCTCCTATCTGCTGCTCGAGGTCGACGTTCCGGCCATGCGCGAGAAGAAGATCACCAATCTGATGGAGGACGTGCGCACCACGCTGCGCGAGGCCCGCATCAGCACCAACAACCTGCAGCGCGACGAGGCCGGCACGATCGTCACCGTGTCCGACGCGGGCCAGTATGACGCCGCCTTGGAGGCGCTGCGGACCCTGGCAGGAAGCTCGGCTACAAACGGGGTGGCGGAACGTCAGGTGCAGCGGATGTCGAACAACCGCATCCGCTTCGCCTTCACCGACGCGACCCTGAACGGCATGAGCGCTTCAGCCGTCGACCAGTCGATCGAGGTGGTTCGCCGCCGCGTCGACAAGACCGGTACCAAGGAGATCTCGATCACCCGCCAGGGCGCGGACCGGATCGTGATCCAGGCCCCGGGCGAGAGCGATCCCGAGGCGCTGGAACGCATCATCGGCCAGACCGCCCAGCTGACCTTCCAGATGGTCGATATCGAGAATTCGGTTGAGGATGCCCTGGCGGGGCGTGTGCCACCGGACTCCGAGCTGATGTATGGCGAGGACAACACCCCCTATCTGGTCAAGCGCCGGGTGCTGGTGTCGGGCGAGAACCTGACGCGGGCCAGTGTCGACAGCGACCAGCAGGGTCGTCCAGCCATCGGCTTCCGCTTCGACGGGGCCGGGGCACGCCGCTTCGCCGTGGCCACCGCCGCCAATATCGGCAAGCCCTTCGCCATCATCCTGGACGGCAAGGTCATCTCGGCTCCGCGGATCAACAGCGCGATCACCGGGGGGCAGGGCATTATCGAGGGCGGCTATACGATCGCCTCGGCCTCGGAAATGGTGAACCTGCTGAACGGCGGGGCCCTGCCGGCACCGTTGAAGGTCGAGGAACGCCGCACGGTGACCGCCGAGCTGGGGGCTGACGCCGTCAGCGCCGGCAAGCTGTCGACCGTGATCGGCTTCCTGATCATCGTGGTCTTCATGATCGGGGCCTACGGCCTGCTGTTCGGGGGCATCTCGGTGCTGGGGCTTGTGCTCAACGGCCTGCTGATCATCGCATGCATGTCGGTCACCCAGGCGACCCTGACCCTGCCCGGCATCGCCGGTCTGGTGCTGACCTTCGCCGTGGCCGTGGACGCCAATGTGCTGATCTATGAGCGGATGCGTGACGAGGCCCGGTCCGGGCGCTCGGTCATCGCCTCGATGGATGCCGGCTTCGGCAAGGCCTGGGGCACGATTATGGATGCCAACGTCACCACCCTGGTGGCAGCGGCCATCATGTTCGCCTTCGGTGCCGGTCCGGTGCGCGGGTTCGCCTGGACGCTGAGCATCGGCGTCGTCACCTCGATGCTGTCGGCGATCCTGACGGCACAGGTCATGCTGGCCTACTGGCTCAAGGTCGCCAAACCCAAGAAACTGCCAATCGCGGACGCGGAGTAATGACGATGCGTGCATGGCCCATGATCAAGCTTCTGCCAAAGACGACGAATTTCCATTTCGTCAAATACGCCCGCGTGGCCGCGGTTCTGTCCGTTGTGCTGTGCGTCGCCTCGCTCGTGAGCGTGTTCGTGCCCGGGCTCAACATGGGCATCGACTTCCGTGGCGGCGCGGCGATGGAACTGACCCGCAGTGGCAGCCAGACCCTGGACCTCGGTGCCGTGCGCGGTGCCGTTGACGCCCTGAACATCGGCGAAGTCGGGGTGCAGGGCATCGATACCGACAGCAGCGCCATCGTGCGCTTCCAGATCCCCGAGGGGCAGGAACAGACCGTTGTGGTTCAACGGGTGCAGACGGCGATCAGCACGGCCGTCAGCGACGTGACCTTCTCGGGCGTATCCGTGGTCGGCTCCAAGGTCTCGGGCGAGCTGTTCAGCAAGGGGCTGTGGGCGCTGGGCATGGCCGTGGTGCTGATGTTCGCCTACATCTGGTTCCGGTTCGAGCCGCAGTTCGGCTTCGGCGCAGTCGCGGGTCTGGTCCACGACGTGATCCTGACGTTCGGCCTGATCGTGCTGTTCAAGCTGGAGTTCAACCTGAACATGGTCGCCGCCATCCTGACGGTGATCGGCTATTCGATGAACGACACCGTGGTCGTGTTCGACCGCCTCCGTGAAAACTTGCGGAAGTACAAGACCATGCCGCTGCGCGAGGTGATCGACCTGTCGATCAACGAGACCCTGTCGCGGACCATCATCACCGGCATGACGGCCGTCATGGTGCTGGCAGCCCTGGCCGTCTATGGCGGCGCGGCCCTGTTCGGCTTCTCGCTGGCGCTGATGTTCGGCATTATCATCGGCACCTATTCGTCGATCTATGTCGGTGCCCCGATCATCCTGCTGTGGGGTGTGAAGCGCGGCAGCCGCGACGAGGAAGCCACCGCGATCAAGCTGGGCATGGCCAGCCGGCCCTAGCGCCTGCCCTGAACAGCGTTATTCCCGCCGGGGCCGCCCGGCGCTATCATCACGAATCGTCGCGTATCGCGCCGCCTTGGGAGGGGCTGGACATGGGCAAGCTGCTATCGAATTTCCGCAACACCATCCTGCTGAGCCTTGTGCTCGCCGGGGTGATGATCTTCGCCTTCGGCCGGGTTTCGCCCGGCGGCTTTGACGGCCTGTTCTGGCAGGCGGTGCTGCGCTGGACCCATGTGCTGGCGGGCATCCTGTGGATCGGCCTGCTGTACTATTTCAACTTCGTCCAGATCCGGGTCATGCCGTCGATCCCGGCCGAGCTGAAGCCGGCCGTCGGCAAATACATCGCCCCCGAGGCCCTGTTCTGGTTCCGCTGGTCGGCGCTGGCGACCGTGGTCGCCGGTCTGGGCGTCATGTTCACGCGCGGCCATGCCTATGCGATGGAGGTCCTGTCGTTCGGCCTGGCCGGTGGCCTGACCGAGGACCAGAAGGGCTTCACCCTGATGGGGATCGGCGTCTGGCTGGCCATCATCATGTTCCTCAACGTCTGGGGCATCATCTGGCCGAACCAGAAACGCGCCCTGGGCATCGTCGTCGTCGATGACGCCGCCAAGGCCAAGGCCGCCCGCGTTGCCATGCTGGCCAGCCGCACCAATACGCTGCTGAGCCTGCCGATGCTGACCGCGATGGCGATGTACCAGACGCTGTTCGGCTGATCCGCCTGTTCAAACCAGACACGGGGCCGGGGAGGGCGACCTTCCCGGCCTTGCGCGTTATTGAAGTCCGATGACCGATCTCGACGCCCAGGTCCGTGCTGCCGACATCGACCGCTGGCTGTCCAGCCGGTTTGTGGCCGATGCACAGGCCCGCACCGACCTGATCACCCTCTATGCCTTCGAGGCCGAACTGCTGGCCATTCCGACGCGGGTCACCCAGCCGCTGCTGGCCGAGATGCGTTACGTCTGGTGGCGCGAGCAGATGGACGGGGTGTTCGCCGGCACCGCCCGCAAGGGCCATCCGGTGCTGGAGGCCCTGACCGATGTGGTCGCACGCCACGGACTGGACCGCGCGCCGTTCGATGCCCTGATCGAGGCCCATGTTGGACGGGTGCATGACGAGCCGCACGATCTGGACGCCTTCTATGTCGGCCCGATGCAATGTGCGGTGCAGGTGCTGGCCGGCGCGGGGCATGCGGCGAGCGTGGTCGAGGCGGGACGGATGTGGGGTCTGGGCCAGACCGGGCAGACGGAGCCGGCGCGGGCGCTGCGAGCGTCAGCCAACCAGGCCCTTGGAGCCCTGCCGGTCGCCGCCTTTCCCGCGGTCGCCCATGCCGCCCTGACACGGCGCGAGGCCCCGGAGGCGGTCAAGCGGCTGCGGCTGACCTGGGGCGTGATGACAGGGCGGGTGTGACGGCTCGCCACTGCCATGGGCTTGCGACGTCGTCTGACATGGGTCGATCAGAAAACGATCCATGTCGGGGCCTTATGGCTATTCGCCAGGTGTCCATCGCCGCTCTGGCCGTTACCGGCCAGCGGCGATGGAGTCGTTGTGCCGGGCCGCTATACCGGAACCAACAAGGCAACCGGGAAGGCGCTGGACGCCCAGTTCGCCCACGTCCTCACCGTGACGGACGGAAGGATCGTCGGCTTCCAGCAGTATACCGACACGGCCCGGTGGTTGGACGTTGTGACGCCGGACTGAGCGGATCGCCGCCCACCCGGCCCACGGCAGGATGGATGATCACGCCTTTGAAACGCTGGCGGCGGCTCCGGGACGGACGCTTCCACGGCGGTCGATGAAAAAATTTTCATTTGTTTGCCGTGGCAGAGGCTGATTATTTTCTTCGATCAGGTCTCATCAGTCACCGGGAATGCCATGCTGATCCTTTCCATCATCGTCGCGTCCAACCTGATGACCGCTCCGCTACCGGCGGACGATCCGTCGGTTGTTCCAGTCGATGTCCGGGTGGTGACTGCCCCGCAGGCCGTGCACGGCGAGGGGGTGACCCATCGGCTCTATGAACTGCGGCTCAGCAGCTTTTCGCCGCGGGAGATGCGCCTCGAAGGGCTGGAGATTCGCGACCAGGACGGCGCTGACCTGGCCCTGTTCGAGGGCGAGGCGCTGGACGGGCTCATGATGCAGCCCGGGGTGGCGGCGGCCAGTGCCCGGGTCCTGCCACCGGGAGGGCAGGCGGTCGTCTATCTCGATGCGGCGACGGCCGATGGTGCCGCAGCCCCGCTGGCTCTGTCGCACAGGCTTCGCTTCGCAGCCTCCCGTCCGGACGCCTCGACCAGCCGGACAACGATCACCACCATGGCTGAACCGGTGTCGAGCCGGCCCGTCGTGGTGCTGGATCCGCCCCTGCGCGGTCGCGGCTGGCTGGCGGCCAATGCCCTGTCCAATGATGCCGATCACCGCCGGACCATGGTCGTTGTCGACGGACAGGCGCGCGTGGCCCAGCGGTTCGCGATCGATTTCGTGCAGCTTGATGATCAGGGCCACGCCTTCGTCGGGGATGGGCAGACCAATGACGCCTGGGCGGGGTTCGGCGCTCCGGTGCTGACCGGCGCGGACGGGATCGTGGTCGCGGCGACTGGCGACCTGCCGGACAATACGCCGGGTGAGGCGCCCGCCATCCCGATCAACCTGCAGACCATCGGTGGCAACCATGTGGTGGTGCGTCTGGCCGACGGATCGTTCGTCTTCTACGGTCATCTGAAACAGGGCAGCGTCCGGGTGCACGAGTGGCAAACGGTCGCCAGGGGGGATGTGCTGGGCGCTCTCGGCAATTCCGGCCAGTCCGACGCCCCCCATCTGCACATCCACGTTTCGGACGGGGCCTCCGCCCTGGGAGCCGACGGCCGGGCATTCGCCTTCAGCCGGTATGAGCTGGAAGGGCATGTGCCGTCCCTTGCCGTACTGGAGACGGCCGAGGGCTGGGTTCATGCACCGGAACCCCGCCGGGCCCTGACCGGAGAACTGCCGGTCGACAACGCCGTCATCGACTTCGCCGACTGAGCGGACGCAACCGCCCTAGCCGGTCAGCGCGTCGGAAACTCTGTGACATCAGCGGCCCAGACGGTCCGGTTCGGCGAGTCCTCGAAGGCCCAGCGGATCAGGTTGGCGGTGTTTCGCGCCGCGCCGCGCATAAGCGGACGGGGCAGGCCGCCCGGGTGCGGCGCGTGCATGGCCCCGGCCCAGTCCGGCAGGAGATCCATGCCGGCCTGCATGATCACCCCGGCCGCGCTGTCGATCGCGGCTGAACCCACGGTCTGGCGCATGACCAGGGCGGCCACCTCATGGGTGCGGGCGTCGGCGCGCAGCTGCGGCCGGTACGACTGGATCAGGGCCTCGGCGGCGGCGCGGGTGCGGGGCACGGGGTCAGCATTCAGGGCCTGACCGATCACGGCCATTTCGGCGAAATAGGCGTCCTGTTCGGCCATCGGCATCGTGGGCTCGGCATAGCGGATCCAGGCGTCGAGGAAACTGATCGTCTCGGTGACATGGACCCAGGCCAGCAGGGCGGGGTCGGTGACGCGATAGGGGGTGCCGTCCGGCAGGGTGCCGCCCAGCTTGGCATGGATGCGGTTCACCCGGTCGAGAGCGGCCCGGGCCTGATCCGCATGGTCATAGGTGGTGCGGGCGATGAATTTGGCCGTGCGCCGCAGCCGGCCGTGCATGTCGGCACGGAAGTCGGAATGGTCCCACACCCCGGCCAGCACCGCCGGATGCAGCATCTGCAACAGCAGGCCGGACACGCCACCGATCATCATGGTGACGACATCGCCGTTGACCCGCCACGCCACACTGTCGGGCGCGAACAGGGCGTCGGCCCGGCGCAGCACCGGGCGTTCGCCCTGTTCGGCGTCGTTGAAGACCTCGGTAATCCGCTGGCGGATAGCGGCGCGGACGGCGTTCAACACCGGGACTCAGCCCTCCGTCCGTTCCAGCTTTTCAATGCGGCGATCGAGATCGGCCACGACGGAGTCGAGCCGGTCCTTCTCTGACGTCATATCGACCGGAGTCCCGTCCTCGTAGTGAATTTGTGCGCCCTGGCTGATCATGTCGAGACGGAACAGGGTCGTGACCCGTCGGGCCTTCAGACGGTCCAGTTCGGAGTCCTGCGTCGTCATCAGGCCGCGTCCCGCCAGGCCTTGAGGGCCTCGATGGCGCGGATGCTCATCAGCCGCTTCTTGGCCTTGCCGCGTTGCTTGAGCGGGATCTTGACCCCGGCCTCGTCGACCTTGGGCGCTTCCAGCGGGGGCAGCAGGCCGTAGTTGATGTTCATCGGCTGGAATTTGGAGATGCCGCCGGGGCCTTCCAGATGGCCGCCGGTAATGTGTTCGACCAGGGCCCCCATGGCGGTATGGGCCGGCGGGGCTTCCAGCGGTCGTCCGAGCCGTTCGGCGGCGGCGAGGCGGCCGGTCAGCAGGCCCATGGCCGCGCTCTCGACATAGCCCTCGACCCCGGTGACCTGACCGGCGAAGCGCAGGCGCGGCATGGCCTTCAGCCGGAGCTGGCGGTCCAGCAGTTTGGGGCTGTTGAGGAAGGTGTTGCGGTGCAGGCCGCCGAGGCGGGCGAACTGGGCCTCGTGCAGGCCGGGGATCATGCGGAAGATCTCGGCCTGGGCCCCATGTTTCAGCTTGGTCTGGAAGCCGACCATGTTGAACAGGGTCCCCAGCGCATTGTCCTGACGCAGCTGGACGATGCCGTAGGCCTTGACCTGGGGGTCGCGCGGATTGGTCAGGCCGACCGGTTTCATCGGGCCGTGGCGCAGGGTTTCGCGGCCCCGTTCGGCCATGACCTCGATGGGCAGGCAGCCGTCGAAATAGGGGACGTTCTCCCACGCCTTGAACTCGGCCTTGGGTCCGTCGAGCAGGGCGTCGATGAAGGCCTCATACTGTTCCTTGTTCATCGGACAGTTGACGTAGGCGGCCGCGTCGCCGCCGGGGCCTTCCTTGTCGTAGCGCGACTGGCGCCAGGCGATGTCGAAATCGATACTGTCGGCGTGGACGATGGGGGCGATGGCGTCGAAGAAGCTCAAGCTCTCCTCGCCGGTCAGATCCAGAATGGCGGCGGCGAGGGCCGGGGAGGTCAGGGGGCCGCTGGCGACGATGACATTGTCCCAGCCGTTCGTCTCATCGGCTTCGGGCGGCAGGCCGGCGATCTCCTCGCGGACGATGGTGATCAGGGGGTGGGCTTCCAGCGCGGCGGTGACCGCCTGGGAGAAGCCGTCGCGGTCCACAGCCAGGGCCCCGCCGGCGGGCACCTGATGGGCGTCGCCACAGCGCATGATGATGGAATCCAGCGCCCGCATCTCGGCGTGCAGCAGGCCGACGGCGTTATGTTCCCAGTCGTCAGAGCGGAAGGAGTTGGAACAGACCAGCTCGGCCAGACCATCCGTATGGTGGGCATCGGTCTTGACGCCGGGGACGCCGCGCATCTCGTGGAGCACGACGGGGACGCCCGCAGAGGCAATCTGCCAGGCGGCCTCGGATCCGGCGAGACCGCCGCCGATGATGTGGATGGGGGCGGGGGAGGAGGCTGTCATCAGCGGCTTCTAGCCTTGCCGTCCCATCCGGGCTAGCGTGGCCGTGGGCAATAGGGGGGTCTAATGGCCAGATTTTCAATCGGTACTGCGTTCGGCGATGCGTTCGGCCTTGTGGGGCGACGACCGCTGTCTGTTTTTGTATGGGGTCTGCTGATCCTGTTACCGACGGCGGCGACCTTCCTGGTGATGCTGCCGATGATGGGCGAGGTGATCGCTTCGGCCGAGACAGGGGCCGAGCCGGAATTCAGTCAGATGCTGCAGTTCCAGGGCATGAGCGGCCTGCTCAACATCCTGCAGCTGCTGATTATCGCCGTGGTCTATACGGCCGTGATGCGCGCGGTCGTCCGACCCGGAGAGCGCGGCTTCTTCTCCCTGCGCCTCGGCATGGACGAGTTTCGGGTCGCCGTGGTCGGTATCGCCGCCATGGTCGGCATCTATATCGCCATGATTGTCCTGGTCCTGCTGGGTGCGGCCGTCGGCTATGCCGTCTGGCAGCTTAATTCGCCGGGCAACTGGATGGCGATCGCGGCCCTGGTGCTGGTGCTGATCTTCGGCGTCTGGCTGATGATGGCGCGGATCAGCTTGATCGCGCCGGCCAGTGTGCTTTACCGCGACTTCGCCTTTGTTCAGGGCTGGCGTCTGGGGCGGGGCCAGACCCGGGCACTGTTCGGCATGATGGTGGTGCTGTGCCTGATCGTCCTGTTGATCGAGATTGTCCTGGTCGTCGCGGTCCTGGCAGCCGTCGGGATGGGCAGCGTCGTTACGGACCCGCAGACCTTCGAGGCCTGGGCCAATCCGGCCAACTGGGGCGACCCGATCCCTTGGATGACGGCCAACTGGCCCTGGTGCGCCCTCGGCGGTGTGGTGCTGTCATTCCTGTATGGCATGTTCGTCACCCTGGGCATTGCGCCGTTCGCCTCGGCCTGCCGTCAGTTGGCGGACAGCAGTGCGCCGCCGGCACACACCGAGCCGCTGGCGGAAGAGACCCATGTGGCGGAACCGGCGCAGGCACCGGAACTTTGATAAATGACCAAGACTGACAGGAGTCATGCGATGCGTTTTTCCGCCACCGAGGCCGCCTTCGAGGGGTTCCGGGTTGTCCGGCGCAAGCCGCTGACCGTCGTGTTCTGGGCGCTCGCCTATATGGCGATTATGGGGACGCTCTTTGCCCTAGCCGGCGGTTCGATCGCCAGTCTGATGGCGGCGATGGAGGGCCTGCAAGGTTCGCGGGAGCCAAGCCCGGAACAGATGGCGGCGATCTGGAGCAGCTATGTGCCGCTGTTCGCCCTGGTCATCCCCGTGTCCCTGTTGTTCGGCGCGGTGATGAACGCTGCCGTGGTGCGGTCCGTAGTGCGACCGGAGCAGAGCGCCTTCGGCTATCTGCGACTGGGTATGGATGAGCTGCGGACCCTGGCGGTAACGGTCGTCCTGGCGGTCCTGTACGGGATATTCATGATGGTCGCCGCCATGGGTATGGGGGTGCTGGTCGGCCTGACCGTCAGTGCCGATATCCCGGCCCTGTGGATTCTGGTGGTGCTGGCCGCGCTGGGCCTCGTCGTCCTGCTGGTCTGGCTGGCGGTACGGTTCAGCCTGGCGGTGCCGATCACGGTCGCCGAGGGCCGGATCGCCATCTTCGATTCCTTCGCCATGACGCGCAAACACTTCTGGCCGCTGACCGGCATGGCCATCATCGCCTGGATCATGTCGATGGTCGTCGCCCTGCTGGGCGGACTGGTCGCCCTGCCGGTGAAGATGCTGCTGGGGACTGGCGGCGATCTGGCGACGATGGACGGGCAGACCACATTGCAGATCCTTCAGGCGGCCTGGCCTATGATTGTCGGCTGGATCGCGGTCCAGTCCATCCTGTCGGCCCTGCAGCTGGCCGTGGTCTATGCGCCGTATTCGGCCGCCTATCGCGATCTGAAGGCGGGTTGACCGACGGGACCGAACGGCCGCCCGGTCAGGCGGGCTTTTTCGTCCTGACCGGTCTGGCCTTCGGCGTTTCGACAGCGGCGCGGGTCAGGGCCGCCACGCGCGCCTTGCGGCGCACCTCGTGGCGGTCCAGCACCTCCTTGAGGTAGCGGCCGGTCCAGCTGGCCGGGTCGGCGGCGACCTGTTCCGGCGTGCCGGTGGCGACGATCTCGCCGCCACCCTCGCCCCCCTCGGGGCCGAAGTCGAGCAGCCAGTCGGCGACCTTGATCACATCCAGATTGTGCTCGATGACCACAATCGTATTGCCGGCCTCGACCAGTTCCTGGAGCACTTCCAGCAGCTTGCGGATGTCCTCGAAATGCAGGCCGGTCGTCGGCTCGTCGAGGATGTAGAGGGTCTTGCCCGTGGCCCGTTTCGACAGCTCTTTCGACAATTTGACCCGCTGGGCCTCACCGCCGGACAGGGTGGTGGCGGACTGGCCGACCTGGACATAGCCGAGACCGACGCGTTCCAGGGTCAGCATCTTGTCGCGGATCGGCGGCACGGCCTTGAAGAAGGTCGCAGCCTCCTCGACCGTCATGTCGAGAACGTCGCTGATCGACTTGCCCTTGAAGACAATTTCCAGGGTTTCGCGGTTGTAGCGTTTGCCCTTGCAGACGTCGCAGGTGACATAGACGTCCGGCAGGAAATGCATCTCGATCTTGATCAGGCCGTCGCCGGAGCAGGCCTCGCAGCGGCCGCCCTTGACGTTGAAGCTGAAGCGACCGGGACCATAGCCGCGGGCTTTTGACTCCGGCAGGCCGGCGTACCAGTCGCGGATCGGACCGAAGGCCCCGGTATAGGTGGCCGGGTTCGAACGCGGGGTGCGGCCGATCGGGCTCTGGTCGATGTCGATGACCTTGTCGAAATTCTCCAGCCCCTCGATACGGTCGAAATTGGCCGGGGCGTCAGAGGCGTTGTGCAGACGCCGGGCGGCGGCCTTGTACAGGGTCTCGATCGTGAAGGTGGACTTGCCGCCGCCGGACACGCCCGTGACGCAGGTGAACAGGCCGACCGGGATCTCGCCCGTGACGCTTTTCAGATTGTTGCCGGTGGCCCCGCTGATCTTCAGCATCTTCTTGCGGTTGACCGGGCGACGGCCGTCGACGGGCAGGGCGATCTCGCGCTCGCCCGACAGATATTTCCCGGTCAGGGAGTTGGGGTTGGCCAGCACCTGTTCCGGGGTGCCCTCGGCGCAGATCTCGCCGCCGTGGACACCGGCGGCGGGCCCCATGTCGATGACATAGTCGGCGGTCAGAATGGCTTCCTCGTCATGCTCGACCACCAGCACGGAATTGCCGAGGTCGCGCAGGCCGCGCAGGCTTTCCAGCAGGCGGGAGTTGTCGCGCTGGTGCAGGCCGATCGACGGTTCGTCCAGCACATAGAGGACACCGGTCAGGCCGGAGCCGATCTGGCTGGCGAGGCGGATACGCTGGCTCTCACCGCCGGACAATGTGCCCGAGGCCCGCGAAAGGCTGAGATAGTCGAGGCCGACATTGTTCAGGAACCGCAGCCGGTCGCTGATCTCCTTGAGGATACGACGACCAATCTCCAGCTGTTTATCGCTGAGCCGTTCGGCGAGGGTCGAAATCCAGAGGTAGGCCTTGGAAATGGACAGGAAGCTGATGTCGGCGATGTCCGAACCGTCGATCCTGACCGCAAGAGCCTCGGGCTTGAGGCGTTTGCCGCCACAGGCCTCGCACGGGGTTTCGGACTGGTAGCGGCCCAGTTCCTCGCGTACCCAGGCGCTGTCGGTCTCGCGCCAGCGGCGTTCGAGATTCGGCAGCACGCCTTCGAAGGTCTTGGAGACCTCATAGGTGCGCGCATTGTCGTCATAGACGAATTTGATCTTCTCTGAGCCGGTACCGCGCAGGATGACCGACTGGGCCTGTTCCGGCAGGTCGCGCCAGGGCTTGTCCATCGAGAAGCCGTAGTGGCGCGACAGGGCCTGCAGGGTCTGGGTGTAGAGGGGGGAGGGTCCCTTGGACCACGGGGCGACGGCACCCTTGTGCAGGGCCTTGTCACGATCGGGAATGACCAGATCGGCGTCGAAGGCCAGCTTGACCCCCAGACCGTCGCAGGTCGGGCAGGCCCCGAACGGATTGTTGAACGAGAACAGGCGCGGCTCGATCTCGGCGATGGTGAAGCCGGAGACGGGGCAGGCGAATTTCTCGGAGAAGACGATGCGACGCGGCTCTTCGCCGTCGGGCGGACTGGCCCATTCCGCCGTGGCCAGCCCATCGGCCAGGCTGAGCGCAGTTTGCAGGCTGTCAGCATAGCGCGGTTCCAGCCCGGCCTTGGTGACGATCCGGTCCACCACGATGTCGATGTCGTGCTTCAGCTTCTTGTCGAGGACCGGCGCATCCTCGATCGCATAGAACTCACCGTCGATCTTGACGCGCTGGAAGCCGGTGCGCTGCCATTCGGCCATCTCCTTGCGGTATTCACCCTTGCGGCCGCGGACGACCGGGGCCAGCAGCAGCAGGCGCTCGCCGTCCGGCAGGGCCGTCAGCTTGTCGACCATCATGGAGACGGTCTGGCTCTCGATCGGCAGGCCGGTGACCGGGGAATAGGGCACCCCGACCCGGGCCCAGAGCAGCCGCATATAGTCGTGGATCTCGGTCACCGTGCCCACGGTCGAGCGCGGGTTCTTCGAGGTGGTCTTCTGTTCGATCGAGATGGCGGGGGACAGGCCCTCGATCAGGTCGACATCGGGCTTGCCCATCAGCTCGAGGAACTGGCGCGCATAGGCCGACAGACTCTCGACATAGCGGCGCTGACCCTCGGCATAGATGGTGTCGAAGGCGAGCGAGGATTTGCCCGAGCCGGACAGGCCGGTCATGACGACCAGCTGCTCGCGCGGGATATCGACGTCCACGCCCTTGAGATTGTGTTCGCGGGCACCGCGGACGCGGATGAAATTGTGTTTTTCGGTCATGGATTCCGGAAACGCGGCGGCATCGGCAGGGTTCAGGGCGACACCGCTATATGGGGACCAATTCGCGGGTTTCAGCAAGAACATTACAAGAACACGTCGCCGACGGCCGGCCGGCATGTATTCGTCCCCGACGGCCGACCTCTCTTCGCCCGGGGGCGCTGATGCGAGGATGTCGGAAATTTAACGGGTCCGGGGCCGGTTTCCGACCGATGATGGTGCCAATCAGCCAGGGGGCTGTCGAATCAAGCTGTACTGGAAATGGTCCATGAGAATTTCGTTCAACGCGCCCTTGTTCGCCGTTCTGGTCATGACCCTGGGCACGGTTTCAACGGGTGCGGCCGCCCAGTCCCACGATGGATATCGCCCCCTGTTTCACCCCGACCAACTGAAGGGGCCTGCGGTCGGTGCACCGAACGAGGTGCTCGTGCTCGGAACCCAGCATCTGTCGGTTCTCGGCGATACGTTTCGGCCCGAGATGCTGGAGCCCCTCCTGAACCGGCTTGAGTCCTGGGGGCCGACCGCGATCGCCACGGAAAACCTGTCGGGTCTGCAGTGCGACAGCCTGCGTCGCTACCCGAGCCGCTATGCCGAATCCGTGAGCGGCTATTGCCCCGATCCGACGGCGGCAGGACTGGCCACCGGACTGGATGTCCCGGCCGCCAATGCCGAGGTCGAGCGGATGCTGGCGGCCTGGCCCGAGCAGCCGCTGCCCGGACAACGGCGGCGGCTGGCGGCAGTCTTCCTGGCCGCGGGCGAACCGGGGTCGGCGCTTGTGCAATGGCTACGACTGGTCCCGGATGAGCGGCGGGCGGAAGACGGCCTGACCGACGACCTCGTGGCGAGTCTGAACCGGCGCAAGGACAGCCCCAACGAGACCAACCTCATCGCCGCCGTCCTGGCCGCGCGTCTGGGCCTCGACCGGCTGTGGAGTGTGGACGACCATTCGGCGGATACCCCTGACGGGGCCCAACCGGAGGCCTATGGGGCGGCGATCATGGCGGCCTGGGACAACCCCGCGACCCATGCCCGGCGGGAGCAGGATGTCCGCCTGACGGCCGGCCTGGAACGCGAGGATGGCGTGCTGGATATGTACCGCGCCTACAATGCGCCCGACGCGCCGATGCTGGTCTATCAGTCGGACTTCGGCGCGGCCTTGATGGAACCGTCGCCGCAGGGCTTTGGCCGCAGCTACCTGGCCTACTGGGAGACGCGCAACCTGCGCATGGTGGCCAATATCCGGGATGTGCTGGGTCGCCGCCCCGGCACCCGGCTTCTGGCGATCGTGGGGGCGTCACACAAGGGGTATTACGAAGCCTATCTCGATCAGATGCACGATGTCCGTCTGACCGACGCCATCGCGGTTCTGAGGTGACGGAACGGCGATTGGCCGGCGGACGAGCGGTCCTGTTCCTTCCGCTCGACTGACCCCGCCGCGCGGCCTCAGGGGCGCGCGGATTCCGGCGGGACCCAGGCCTCAGCCGGCCGCACATAGCGTTCGCCCTTGCGTAGCAGGACGCCGTTGGCTCCGGCGATGCCCAGTTCGAGGCTTTCGGCGATACGTTGGGCCCGTTCGATGAAATGATCAGCGGCCGCCGGCGGGCAGAGATCGCGTGCCGTGGCCCGGAACAGCTCCAGCCAGCGGTCGAAATGCCGGCCATCGACCGGCAGGGGCAGGTGTTTGGGCATGGGGCGACCGTGATAGACGCCGGTCATCAGGGCCACCGAAGACCAGAACAGTTTCATCTGCGCCAGATGAGGGTCCCAGTCAGTGATGCGCTCATCGAAGATCGGGCCGATCAGGCTGTCATCGCGCACCCGGTCATAGAAGCCGTCGACCAGCCGGCCGATCATCGCTTCATCGATGCCGGTGTCAGCCTCGATCCCGCGCATGATGGCCTCGCGGCGGGCATTCGCCGGGCGATCGGTGGGGTCGGGCGACAGGGTCATCGCCATGGCATAGGCCTTTCAGTCGTCGACGACCATCGGGGCGCGACACCGCGTCGCCGTCACCCAACCGTGAGGGGAAGGCCCTTGCAGAGGGTGCAGGCAGACGCCATTCTCAACCTCTCGCGTTTGTAAAAGAGGCAGCTTCCCATGATCCAAGCCCTGGAAATCGGTCTGGCCCTTTCCGTCGTTGCGGTCCTGGCCGGGCTTGTCTCGCTGACGCCGCGCCCGAAGCCGGTGCCGGTCCGGGTTCGGGCCAACCGTACCCGTCGCCATCCGGCCGACTGACGCCGGTCACCGCCCCTTCAACCTGACCTGAGTCAACAGACGGGTGGGTTCAGCCCCAGCCGCTGACTTCGCCATGGCGTCGCCGGACCGGTACCGGTGCCGCTGCAACAGGCACGGGCATGACCGGTTCGGCCGACGGGCGACCGAACAGATAGCCCTGCCCCATGTCGATGCCGAGCGCGCGAACCGCCGTCGCCTGTTCCTCGGTCTCAATCATCTCGGCGATGGTGGCCACCTTCAGCGAGCGGCACAGGCCGACCAGATGGCTGAGCAGGGTGCGTGTTCGCGCATTCTCGACGATGTCGCGGATGAAGCTGCCGTCGATCTTGACCACATCGACCGACAAACTCTGCAGATATTCGAACGAGGCGGCCCCGACGCCGAAATCATCAAGACAGACCATGACGCCCGCCTCACGCAGGCTGCCGAGCCGCCGGTTGGCTTCTACGAGATCGCCGACCGCCGCCGTTTCTGTGACCTCGACCAGAAGGCGGGCGCGCACCTCGGGGTGGGGCTGGGTCAGCTTCAGCACCGTCTGAACATAGTTGTCGTTGGCCAAAGACGAGCCGGAGATGTTCACGGCCACCTTGAGGTGGGTGAAGCCGGGCCGGCGCATCTGTTTCACCGCCTTCTCGACCACGGCCAGGTCGAATTTGTCGATCAGGCCCAGATCCTCGGCCATGGAGACCGTATTGGCAGGCCCCGCATCGCCGAAGCGCGCCAGGGCCTCAAGGTGATGGATCTCACCGGTCGCGAGATCAACGATCGGCTGGAAATGCAGGGCGAAATCCCGCTTCTGGACGATGGCGGTGAACCGCTCGGCCTCCTTGAGCGTGGTCTTGAGGTTGTCGGCAAAGATCTGATCGGGCCGGGCGGTGTCGCCGCTTTCGATACAGGCCTGGAGCGCGACGCGTAGCACCCGCATGACCAGACCGGGCGGAAGCCCGGCGTCGACTCCGGCCTGGGTCGTGGAGGGTACCAGCGCCAGCCCTTCGGCGGCACCGGCGTTGCGGACACGGTCATCCAGGGCTGCGGCATCGTCGTCCGGATTGCACAGGACGGCGAAACGCTCCGGCGTGAGGCGTGCGGCGCTGGACCCGTCGATCGAGGCCGACTGCAGGGCGGCCTCGATCCGGGCCTCGGCCCGCCTGTGCTGGTCGTCCTTGCCGGGGATGAGGCCGGGAATGTCGACGAAGGCCAGGGCCACATCTTCACTGTTTCGGCCTTCGCGCAAAGCCTGCTGGACCCGGTTGATCAGGCCTGCGGCGTCCAGCATCGGCGGGGTCTGCGGCACGGCGAGGGAGAAGGCCGGGCCGTCATAGATCAGGGCGCAGGACACCGCCGGAGCGATTTCGGGCAGGCAGAATGTGCGCAGTCGGGCACGCCGCTGCTGGTCGGTACCGCAACTCACCATGATATCGAGCGGGGCGGAGCGGACACCCGGCTGCAGACTGGCCAGGCCCCGGGTGACGGCGGCGGCGCTGGCCCCGTCAAACAGGTCAACGAGCGGGCAGCCGATCCAGTCGGTGCCGGGGTCGATTCCGGCAGCGGGCCCGGCACCGATTGCCATGACGACGCAGCCCTCGGCATCGATCTCGATCAGGGTGTCGGCCGAGGCGAAGGCCAGACCAAGCAGGCGCCGGGAAATACTCATCCGCAAACCTTGCGCCCTCAACCGTAAAGGTCGCGGCGACGAACGCGGTTAACCGGGCCTGTTCAGGCGGTGCGGTTCATGGCCACCGCGCGGCCGTCGCCGGCGGAGGCGCGGCCTGAAGCGCCATAGGCGGACGGGGAACCGCGGGCACTGGCGACCTCCTCGGCGATGGCCTTGACCAGCCCCTCGGAAATGACCCGGGCGGCTTCGACGGCCAGGACATGGCGGGCCAGGACGGCTTCGAAGGCTTCGGTCGCGCGGATCAGCGCCTTGCGTTCGTTGACGCCACCGCCGGCGAAGAGCTGGGGATGGGCCTTCACCTGGGCAGACTCGCGTCGGTAGAGATTGGCCAGCTCCCGGGTCTCGGCCATGCCCTCCGCGACGTCCTGGGGGCGTCGAGCCTCAAAGGCGCGGGATTCCTCGACCAGCCGCGATGTCAGGCGTTCGGTGAGGGTGATGAGCTGGCGGAGGTGGCCGGTCGCGTTGAGATCGGCGGCCGCGTCGGCGGCGCTGCGGGTGGTCATGCGGGTTGCTCCTGCATTTTCAGCATCTCGGCCATGACACGGTCGGCGAGCCCGATGCCCCCGGCCTTGACGGTCTGTTTGGCCATGGCGTCGACGAGGAAGCCGCGCCAGGTGGACTCGGCCTCGCCGCCCCCGAACGGGCCGTCGGTCGACAGACCCTCGAACATCGGCTTCAGCATCTGGGATACGAAGGAGGCCTCGAACGCTTCGGCGGTCTCACGGGTACGGGCGGTCGCCGCAGTCGACGCGACCGGGCGGTCGGCCAGGGGCTGCAGCAGGGCGGCGGGAACGGACAGGTCGCTCATGTTCACATAACCTCGATGTCGGCCTGGAGGGCCCCGGCGGCCTTGATCGCCTGCAGGATGCCGATCATGTCGCGGGGGCTGACGCCCAGGGCGTTGAGACCGTTGACCAGGGTGGAGAGGGACGCCCCGCCATTGACGATGCGGATCTCGCGGCCGAGCTCCTCCTCAACCGTCACGGTGGAGTCCGGGACGACGGCCGTCTGGCCCTGGCTGAAGGGAAGGGGCTGACTGACCTGGGGGGTTTCCTGAACCGAGATGGTCAGATTGCCCTGGGCGATGGCCACGGTAGAGACGCGGACCGCCTCGCCCATGACGATGACGCCATTGACCTCGTCGATGATGACCTTGGCCGGGACGTCGACCCGGACCGTCAGGTTCTCGACCTGGCTGATGAAGCCCGCCATACCCATCTGACCCGGCGCACGCAGCGCGATGACAGTGCCGTTCTCGGCCATGGCCGTGCTGGGATAGACCTGATTAATGGCCGCGGCGACGCGCTGGGCCGTGGTGAAATCGGGGTTGCGCAGGGTCAGGCGCACCTCATTCATATTGGCCAGTTCGAAGCCGGTCTCGCGTTCGACCACCCCGCCCGAGGCGATGCGGCCGGCCGTGGGGACGCCGCGCGTCACCGAAGAGCCGGAGCCGCCCGAGGCCGAGACCGCCCCGGTCTGGATCGACCCCTGGGCCACGGCATAGACCTCGCCGTCGGCCCCCTGCAGGCTGGTGACCAGCACCTGGCCGCCCAGCAGACTCTTGGCGTCACACATGGCGGCTACGCTGACGTCGATGCGCGAGCCGGGGGTGGAGAAGGGGGGCAGTTCGGCCGTCACCATCACGGCGGCGATGTTCTTGGTATTGGCGTTGGCCCCGCGAATGTTGACGCCCTGGCGCTCCATCATGCCTTCGAGCGACTGGCGGGTCAGGGGGCAGTTGCGCAGCGAGTCCCCGGTGCCGTTGAGTCCGACGACCAGGCCGTAGCCGACCAATTGGTTGGTGCGGACACCCTCGACCGCCGCGATATCCTTGATTCGGGACTGGGCCGCCACAGGCGTGGCGATTCCGGCCAGAACGAGCGGCGCGAGGAGGGCAGCGAGCAGTTTTTTCATAGGTCGGACGTCCACTGACTACTGTCGTGATTAACCCTGCGAAGATCGTGCCGCGAAAATTGTGAAGTAAAAACAAAGCAGCTTCGATTCCGTGCCGACAGCCTGGCGGCAAAATCTGCCGGGGCGTTAACCAAACAGTGACGGTCCCCGGCGAGTGTCGGTCATCAGTTGGAGTTCGCCCGCATGAAGGTCACCGGCCCGTCGGGTCCGTCGTCATCCTCATCATCGGCCCGGCCGTCGCGAAGCGGCGGCGGCTTTGCCTTGCCCGCCGCCGGCGGCACGGCTCCGGCTGCGCCGACCACATCAGCCGGTGGCGTCTCCGGCGTGGCCGGCATGTCCGCCCTGATGGCCCTGCAGGGCGTTGAGGACGTGACCGAGCGTCGCCGCAGGGCGATCCGGCGCGGCAACGGCCTGCTGGACCGGCTGGAAGAGGTGAAGCTGGCCCTGTTGTCCGGCGAGGCGGGTGAGGGGGCGCTGGAACGTCTGGCCCGCAGCCTGCGCGAGGAGCGGACGCTGGACGGGGACGCCGGTCTGGATGGCGTTCTGGATCAGATCGATCTGCGGGCCGCGGTCGAGTTGGCCAAGGCCGATTTACGCCGCACCGCAACATAGATTACCGAATTCAACGGTATATTCTCGGCCTGTGGGGGAAAGTGATGAAGAAATGTCACGTTTTCTGCCCGAGACGGCCCTGTCTACATCACTCTAACGCGAACCGCGTTGCGACGACTCTTCACCCCTCCTATAGGCAGGGCTGCGCCGCAGGGGGGTGCTTAGGAAGAAGAGCGTGAGTGCGATGAACGCATTAGCGTCTACAGTAGGCGAGGCCGGGGCTGCTTATAAGCCCAGCGACGATGAGCCGTTCATGAGCGAGCGACAGCTCGCCTATTTCAAGCAAAAGTTGCTGGTCTGGAAGGAAGACATCCTGCGTGAGTCACGCGGGACTGTGGTCAACCTCAAGGCCGAGACCGAGAACCATCCGGATCTGGTCGATCGTGCCTCTTCGGAATCGGACCGGGCGCTCGAGCTGAGAACGCGGGACCGCCAGCGCAAGCTGATTTCCAAGATCGATGATGCCATCCGTCGGATCGAGGACGGCAACTACGGCTATTGCGAGGAAACCGGCGAGCCCATCTCCCTGGGTCGACTGGAGGCGCGGCCGACGGCCACCCTGTCGGTCGAGGCCCAGGAGCGGCACGAACGTCGCGAACGGGTCCACCGCGACGATTGATCGTCGCACGACGGCACAGCGGCTTGACTTGGAGGGGTGGCGGCGCGACCAACGCGCCTCGCTTTCAAGGTTGCCCTATCCATGTCCGTCAAGGTTCGTTTCGCCCCGTCGCCCACCGGCAAGCTGCACGTCGGCAATGTCCGCACCGCCCTGATCAACTGGCTGTTCGCGCAGGCGCATGACGGCAAGTTCGTGTTGCGCATCGATGATACCGATCTGGCCCGGTCCACAGCCGCCTTCGAACAGGGTATCGAGGACGACCTGACCTGGCTGGGCATGGTCTGGGATGAACGTCACAACCAGTCCAAACGCTTTGACCGCTATGAGGCGGCCGCTGAGCGGCTGAAGGCGGCCGGTCGGCTGTACCCCTGCTATGAGACCGGCGACGAGCTGGACCGCCGTCGCAAGGTGCAGCTGTCGCGCGGTCTGCCGCCGATCTATGACCGCGCCGCCCTGGAGCTGACCGAGGCCGAGAAAGCCGCCTATGAGGCCGAAGGCCGCAAGCCGCACTGGCGTTTCCGTCTCGAGGGCAAGCGCGTGTCGTGGGAAGACCTGGCCCGGGGCCATGCCGAGGTCGATACGGCCTCGATGTCCGACCCCGTCCTGATCCGGGAGGACGGCCTGTTCCTGTATACGCTGCCGTCGGTTGTCGACGACATCGAGATGGCCATCACCCATGTGATCCGCGGTGAGGACCATGTGACCAATACCGGGGCGCAGATCGAAATCTTTGAGGCCCTTGGCGGCCCCGTCCCGGAATTCGGCCATACGACACTGCTGGTCGGGGCCGACGGCCAGGCCCTGTCCAAGCGGATCGGTTCGCTGTCGATCAGCGAGATGCGCGAGATGGGCTATGAGCCGATCGCCATCACCAGCCATCTGGGCCGGATCGGCACCTCGGATCCGCTGGAAGTGGCGGAATCGGTCGAGGCGCTGGGCGAGAGTTTCGCCTTCGCCAAGATGGGGCGGTCTCCGGCACGCTATGACACGGCGGATCTGGACCGTCTCAATGCCCAGGCCCTGCATGCCATGCCCTATGCCGTGGCGCGTGAACGGCTTGCGGCGCTGGACTGTGATCTGGGTGAGGCCTTCTGGACGCTGATGCGCCAGAACCTGCAGAAATTAGACGATGTGACGGCGCTGGCGGCGCTGGTGCGCGGACCGGTCACGCCGGTGATCGAGGATGCCGCCTTTGCGGCGGCGGCGCTGGCCGTCCTGCCGGAAACGATCGACGAGACCGCCTGGTCGACCTGGACCAATGCCGTCAAGGAAGCCACCGGCGCGAAGGGCAAGGGGCTGTTCATGCCGCTGCGGCTGATCCTGACCGGTCAGGCCCACGGGCCCGACATGGCCACGCTGGTGCCGATGATCGGCCGTGAGCGGATCGTGCGGCGGCTGAAGGGCGAGGCGGCCTAGACCATTTTTACCATTTTTGGATTCAGGTCGAAGCGACCTGAATCCAAAAAATGGTCCAGAATTATGCTGGCGCGAAATCTGAGCCGGGTTGGACAGCGTCCAACCCGACCGGTTTCGCTGTAAGGCCGAGCCCGCCCCGAAGACGTCAGTCGGCGTTACAGGCGGCCAGTTCTTCAGCGTTCAGGGCGACGCCCTTGTAGGAGAAGGCCGTGACCTTGCCGAGGCGGGCCACGACCCGGCGGCAGGCGCGCGTTGCCGGCTGGTTGGTGCGGGCCGTGGCGGTGCAGACAGCACCCTCACAGCGCCAGGCGGCACCGTCGACGATCGTGGTGCCCGACGGGGCAGTGGCGGCGTCGGCCAGGTTAAGGGCAGTCTCCGCAGGCGACTGGGCCAGGGCGGGCGCGGCAGCGAACATTACCGCGGCGATGATCAGGGCACGCATGGGACAACTCCGGATTAGGCAGGGCGAAATCGCCCCGGACCGCCAATGTCAGTTTCTTTTAAAAACTGTCAAGTTGCGTTTCTTAATGAAACGGACAATGGCACCTGATCACTGATTACTTAACGTCGATCATGTTGCAAGGCCGGGATTGATCCGGCGTCGCGAATGGCGGCGACTGCGGCCTCGACCGTGTCGCAAACGACCCAGGCATCAAGAAAGGAAGCCGGGGTCATGCCCTCGTCGACACTGTGGCGCATCAGGGCGAAGAGGGTTTCCCAGAACCCGTTTATATTCAGGAATATGACTGGCTTGGAATGGAGGTCGAGGCGTTTCCAGGACAACAGTTCGATGACCTCTTCCAGCGTGCCGACCCCGCCCGGGGCGACAACGAAGGCATCGGACTGATCATACATCAGCGTCTTGCGCTCATGCATCGAGGTGACGACGACCGTCTCGACCTCGTCGTACAGCCGTTCACGGCTGCGCAGGAAACCCGGCATGATGCCGACGACCCGGCCGCCGGCTTCGTGGGCACCGCGCGCCGAGGCCCCCATCAGGCCGACCCCGCCGCCGCCGTAGACCAGTCGCCAGCCCTGCGCCGCCGTTGCAGCCCCAAAGGCCCGCGCCGCCACCGTGTATTCGGGATTGGCAGTGTCCGAAGAGCCGCAGAACAGACAGACGGAGGTGCCCTCGAACGGAGCGATGGTGACGGCAGTGGACGACATGATTCCTCGGGAGCGTAGGGGGAGACAGCAGGCGCCCGGGCGCGCTATCTGGGACAACAGCCATATAGTGCCGGTGATGAGTATGAAACGTCGGATCGCATCAGGCGCCGCCGTCGGGCTGGCGCTGGCCCTTGGGCTCGTCACCGGCTGTTCCGAGCCGGGCCCGGTGGCAGCCCCGGCCCCGCCGGGCAACACCAGCAACTGGACCGCACCGCCGCGAATCACCTCGGTCAGTGCCGACAGCGATGGCCTGCTGGTACGCGGGCAGGCCGAACCCGGGGGGCGGGTGGTGCTACGCCGCGAGGCAGGGCCCGCCTATGCCGCGAGCAGTGATGCCGACGGTCGTTTCGAAATCCATATGGCCGCGCCTGCCGATGACCTGATGCTGATTCCCGAGGCCCAGATCGGGCAGGACGCGGTTCCGGCCCCCGAGCGGCTTCTGATTCTGCGCGGCGGCAATGGCCCGATCGTCCTGTTGCGACCGGGGCGGGCCAGCCTGCGGCTGGATGCCGCGCCGGTGCTGGGCGCGATCGACAGCGACGGCCGGGTTCTGCTGGCCTCTGGCCGGACCGGAACGACGGCCCGGAGCATCCCCGTCTCGGTCGGCGACGGCCCGGCCATGTCCGTGACCCCGGACGGCGATGGGCGCTGGACAGCAGTGCTGAACACGGCCGGCGGCCGCGGGTTGATTGTGCGGGTCCGGGACGCCCCCTTTGTCTATCCCGGCGACTCAGCCCCGCCGACCGGGGCCTTTTCGGCCGAGCGGGCAGGATCGGGCTGGCGGGTGGGATGGACGGGTGTCGCCGGTGCGCCACAGACGACCTGGCTGCCGGATCGCAACGACTGACCGCGTTAGGGTTCGCTTAACCGAAGCAGCCGAGTCAAAGGGGGTCTTCCTTCTTTGGAGACATCCACCATCACCAAACCACTTCAGCCCGGCGCGCGCGTCGGGCTTTTTTCTTGGCAATTTGCCGGGAAGGGAAGGCGAGTGGCTCCGCGGGTAGGATTCGAACCTACGACCAGCCGATTAACAGTCGGCTGCTCTACCACTGAGCTACCGCGGAACAGACGCTCGGGAAGGCGGCGGCTATAACAGCGGCCGTCGGGCCAGCGCAACCGGAAAAGACGAACGATGACAATCATCCGCATCGAAGACCCGGCGGATGCCCGTATCGCGGCCTTTCGCGACATCCGCGAAAGAGACCTGACGGGCCGTGAGGGACTGTTCGTGGCTGAAGGGGAGGTGGTCCTGCGGGTGCTGGGCTCGCCGGCCTCGCGCTGTCGGCCGGTATCGGTCCTGCTGGCGGAATCGCGGCTGGAGGCGCAGGCCGGGACCCTGGCGGCCCTGCCTGACACGGTGCCGGTCCATATCGCCCCCCAGGCCGTGCTGGACAGAATCGCCGGCTTCCATCTGCACCGCGGCATCCTGGCCCTGGGTGAAAAGTCCGCGCCGGTCGACGTCGACGGTTTTCTGGCCGCGACGTCCCCGGACGCGGTGATCGTGGCGGCCAGCGAAATCGGCAATCACGACAATATGGGCGGGATATTCCGCAACGCCGCAGCCTTCGGGGCCGCAGGCGTGATGCTGGACGACCGCTGCTGCGACCCGTTCTATCGCAAGGCCATCCGCGTCTCGGTCGGGGCGGTACTGCGAACGCCGATGATCACCGGCCTGAAGGCAGCCGCCATGGTCGACGCGCTGGAGCGGCACGGGTTCACGGTCATCGCCCTGACCCCCTCGGCGCGGGAAGATCTGTCGGCCATGCCCCGGCACGGGCGGCGGGCCATCCTGCTGGGGCCCGAGGGGCCGGGTCTGCCCCGGGCGCTGATCGACCGTTGCCGGGGGGCAAGGATCCCGATGTCGGGCGGTTTTGATTCGCTGAATGTGGCCACCGCAGGGGCCGTTGCCCTGTATCATCTGGGCGGCTGAGCCCCGGCGATCACTAAAGCTTCATCGCGTTAACGATTCGTCCACCTTGATGAATGGGCAAAATTGTGGCGCTTTGGGCTGTCCGGGGAGATTGTCTATGTTCAGTGGAATGTTTTTCTTCATCCTTCGCAACGCGCGCATCGCGGTGGCGATCGGCATCGTAACGGCCGCCGTCAGTGCCGCGGGCGCGGTTGGATGGATTACCGCCCCTATAGGCTGAAAGCCCCTGAGCGCGGGCCGGAAGGCCGGTCGCGGCCAGCCCCGCAGGGCAGTCCTGCGGGACGTCGACGCCGTCTCATTTCCGGTAGGTCGCGATGGAGGCCTGACCGGGAATCGAACCCGGGTGCGCGGATTTGCAGTCCGCTACGTCACCACTCCGCCATCAGGCCGTCGGCCCCCCGGAGGAGGCGACGTCGTCGCGAGGGCGTTCGCTATCAGATCGGATTGTCGGCTGCAACGTGCGGACCTATAAGCGCGCCAGTTTTCCGGTGCAGTTTCCGCGCCGCCAGATCAGGATCAGCGATAGATGGACTACGCCGCCGCACGCAAGGTCATGGTGGACTCCCAGGTCCGCGTGAATGACGTCACCGACCGGGTCCTTCAGGCCGCCCTGTTGGCCGTGCCGCGCGAGCGGTTCTGCGCGCCCGAACGGGCCTTCGCCGCCTATGCCGAGACCGAGATCGAGATCGCCGGTACCCGCAAGCTGATGGCGGCGCGGGAAGTGTCCAAGCTTTTGATGGCCCTCGATCCGCGACCGGGCGAGCGGGTTCTGGCCATTGCCGCCCCCTATGCGGCGGCGGTGCTGGCCGGGATGGGACTGGATGTCGTGGCCCAGGAGGCCGATGAGTCGGTGTTCGAGGTGACCGGCGCGGCCCTGGCCGAAGCCGGGGTCGGGACGGTCGTGGCCCCGCTGACCACACCGCACGGCGAGGGCTACGACATCATCGTCAGCGAGGCGGCCACCCCGGTGCGGCCGACGGCCTGGATCGCCGCCCTGAAGACCGGCGGCCGTCTGGCGGTTGTCGAACGCAACGGTCCGGCGGGAAAGGCAATCCTGTACGTTCAGGGGCCTGATGGTCTGTCGCGTCGGGAATTGTTCGATGCCGCCCCCTCGGTATTGGCGGAACTGGCTCCAATCCCCACATTCAGCCTGTAGGCGGTCGCCGTCGTCGGTGTCCGGGCCCGCGTGCGTGAAAAAAACTTAACTGGCGTATGGCGCGGCGATCTCGCACTTACGCCAACGAACACAGGATGGGCCGCTTCGGGGTCCATCAGGCAGGAACGGCTTATGTTGATACGCTCGCGCGCACTCGCTTCGGTGGCCATGGCCACGCTCGTCGCTGGATTCGCAGCCCCGGCCTGGGCAGAATCCCTGCAGGAAGCCCTGGCCCTGGCCTATCGCACCAATCCGACCCTGTTGGCCCAGCGGGCCAGTCAACGATCGCTGGACGAGACCATCGTCCAGGCCCGCGCCGGGCTGAGGCCGCAGATCGATCTCAGTGTCGGTGCCTCCTACATCTATGCCGAGGCTCGCGGGGTGGGGAACACCGATTCCACCACGGCCAGTGCCAGCGTCGGCCTGTCCCAGACGCTCTACAGCGGCGGACGCATCGGTCACGGCATCACCGCGGCCGAGGCCAACATCCTGGCCGGACGGGAAAACCTGCGCGACGTCGAGCAGCAGGTGCTGACCTCGGTGATCCAGGCCTATGCCGATGTACTGCGCGATATGGAGATCCTTCAGGTCCGACAGGACAACATCACCGTTCTGCAGCGCCAGCTCGATGAGTCGAGCGCCCGGTTCGAGGTCGGCGAGATCACCCGCACAGATGTGGCCCAGTCCGAGGCCCGTCTGGCCCAGTCTGACGCCGACCTGGCCAATGCCCGGGCCCAGCTGTCTGTGTCGCGTGCCGCCTATGCCGCCGTCGTCGGTCAGGCCCCGTCGGATCTGTCGGCCCTGCCGGACCTGCCCGGCGTGCCGACCGACTTCGACGTCGCCCTGAATGTCGCCCTGGCCGAGAACCCGGGCGTGCGCGCCGCCGACTATGCCCTGCAGGCCGCCGAGGCGCGCGTCGCCGCCGCCCGCGCCGAATATCTGCCATCCGCCCGCCTGACGGCCTCCTACGGACAGGCGGGGAGCGATGACAGGCGCTTTGATCTTGGGGAGAACACCAGCTTCCAGGCCGGAGCCTCGGTCTCGGTGCCGCTGTTTACCGGTGGGCTGAACCGCTCGCGGGTGTCGCAGGCGCTGGAACAGGCCAATGTCGCCCAGATCAATGGCGAGGGCCGCCGTCGTCAGGTGCTGCAGTCGGTCAGCAACGCCTATGCCCAGGTGATTTCGGCCCGGTCGGCCCTGCAGGCCGGTCAGGAAGCCGTGCGCGCCGCCTCGGTCGCCGCCGAGGGGGTGCGCCAGGAGGCCCAGGTCGGCCTGCGTACCACGCTGGACGTGCTGAACCAGGAACTGGAACTGCGCAGCGCCCAGGTTGCCCTGGCCAGTGCCCGCCGCAATGAATACGTCGCCCAGGCCCAGTTGCTGGCCTCAATGGGTCGGTTGGAAGGCCAGGATCTCGATCCGGCGATCGACGTCTATGACGCCAGCGCCAACTATGACCGGGTCCGCAACAACGGGGCCCTGCCTTGGGACGGGGTGATCGAGGCCATTGACCGAATCGCGGCACCGCCGGTCGTGCCGGCCAATGACGCCGAGGACGCCCCGATCGATCAGCAGCTGAAGTCGGAAATCGTTCGCACCGCGCCCGGCCAGTGACCACGGCACCGGGACAGCGGCGGTCAGGGGACCGATCCGCGCCCGGAGCCACAATATAGCCTGACAGGCGAAAAACGGGCGTTGATTCCGCCGGGCGTAGATGCGACGACAAGGCAGTGGGGAAGGGGCTGGCGCGCTCGTTTCCCTTAACGTTCGTCGGCCGCGTGGCCTGTTGCGCCGCCAGGTTTCGTTCAAGGGTACATCATGACCGACCAGACCGCCCAGGAACCGACAATGGAGGAAATCCTGGCGTCGATCCGCCGGATCATCTCCGAAGACGACGCCCCGGCAGAGACGGCCCAGGCCGCCCCCGAGCCCGAAGCCGCACCCGAGCCCGGGCCTGCGCCCGCGCCGGTCGAGGCCGCCGTACCCGACCCGGAGCCGGCCGAGGAGCTGGTGGTCGAGGAGGATGACGTCCTCGAGCTGACCGAGCCCTATCAGGCCCCGGCCGCCGAAGTGATCGGTGATCTGGATGTGGCCGAGCCCGACGCCTTTCCGGCCGACGAAGCCGCCGCCATCGAGCCGGAACCCGAGCCTGCGCCCCGGCCGGAACCTGCCGCCGCACCGGCCTATAATCGAATCGTTGGCGACAGCGCCGCCGCCAGCGCCGCCTCGGCCTTCGCCGGTCTGGCGGCCGCGATGCGGCCTGCCGATTCGTCCGAGCCGAGCCTCGGCAGCGGCCTGACCATCGACGACCTGGCCCGTGCCCTGCTGCGCCCGATGCTGAAGGAATGGCTGGACGCCCATCTGCCGGGCATCGTCGAGGCCGAGGTACGCAAGGAAGTTGAACGCATCGCCCGCACCGCCGGCTAGCCCTTCACGTCCACTGCGACTAGATCACAAGGGCGGCTCCGGTGGGGCCGCCCTTTCCTTTTGCCGAAACGAATTCCGTCATGCTCGACAAGACCTTCGATCCGACCGCCGCCGAACCCCGCCTTTACGACGCCTGGGAGCAGAGCGGTCTGTTCGCCCCGCGCGCCGCCCGGGCCACCGACGGGGCCGCCGACGCCTATTCGATCGTCATTCCCCCGCCGAACGTCACCGGGTCGCTGCACGTCGGCCACGCGCTGAACAACACCCTGCAGGACATCCTGGCCCGCTATCACCGGATGAAGGGCAAGGCGGTGCTGTGGTTGCCGGGCACGGACCACGCCGGTATCGCCACCCAGATGGTGGTCGAGCGCCAGCTGGCGGCCGCCGGCAATGTCGGGCGGCGCGAGATGGGCCGCGAGGCCTTTGTCGAGAAAATCTGGGACTGGAAGGCCGAGAGCGGCGGGGCCATCGTGCAGCAGCTGCGCCGGCTGGGCGCGTCCTGCGACTGGAGCCGCGAGCGCTTCACCCTCGACGAGGGACTGAACGCCGCTGTGCGCAAGGTGTTCGTCCAGCTGCACAAGGAAGGCCTGATCTATCGCGACAAGCGGCTGGTCAACTGGGACCCGCATTTCCAGACGGCGATCAGCGACCTCGAGGTCGAGCAGCGCGAGATGGAGGGGGCCTACTGGCATTTCGCCTATCCGCTGGCCGACGGCGTCACCTATGAGCACCCGGTCGCCTTCGACGAGGACGGCAAGGCCACCGAGTATGAGACCCGCGACTTCATCGTCGTGGCCACGACCCGACCCGAGACCATGCTGGGCGACACCGGGGTGGCCGTGCATCCCGACGATGCGCGCTATGCCGGACTGGTCGGGAAATTCGTGACCCTGCCGATCGTCGGCCGTCGCATCCCGATCGTGGCCGATGACTATGCCGATCCGGCCAAGGGCTCGGGCGCGGTCAAGATCACCCCGGCGCACGACTTCAACGACTTCCAGGTCGGCAAGCGGGCCGGGCTGGAGGCCCTGAACATCATGGACGCCTGGGGCCGCATCACCAATGCGGACACGGCTGACGTGCCCGCCGACTATGACGGCATGGACCGGTTCGCGGCCCGCAAGGCCATCGTCGCCCGGGCCGAGGCCGAAGGCTGGCTCAAGGACATCGAGAAGACCCGCCACGTCATTCCGCACGGTGACCGTTCTGGCGTGGTGATCGAGCCGTGGCTGACGGACCAGTGGTACGTCGACGCCCACACCCTGGCCCAGCCGGCGATCAAGGCGGTTGAGCAGGGCGACACGGTCTTCGAACCGAAGTCCTACGAGAAGATCTATTTCGAATGGCTGCGCAACATCGAGCCGTGGTGCATTTCACGTCAGCTGTGGTGGGGTCACCGGATCCCGGCCTGGTACGGGCCGGACGGGACCATCTTCGTCGAGGAGACGGAGGAAGACGCCCGCTCCGCCGCGCGTCACCACTATGACGGCGAGACCGCCCTGACGCAGGACGAGGACGTGCTCGACACCTGGTTCAGCTCGGCCCTGTGGCCGTTCTCGACCATGGGCTGGCCCGAGAAGACCGAGGACCTGGAGCGGTTCTATCCGACAAGCGATCTGGTCACGGCCGCCGACATCATCTTCTTCTGGGTTGCCCGGATGATGATGATGGGACTTCATTTCATGGATGAGGCTCCGTTCAAACGGGTAATCATCAATGGCCTCGTCCGCGACGAGAAGGGCCAGAAGATGAGCAAGTCGAAGGGCAATGTCATCGACCCCCTGGTCATCATTGATGAACTGGGTGCCGACCCGCTGCGCTTCACCATGGCCATTCTGTCGGGCACACGAGATATCAAATTATCCCGTGAGCGCATTGAGGGGTATCGCAATTTCGGCACCAAGCTCTGGAACGCTGCCCGCTTCGCCCAGATGAACGAGGCCCAGAGGGTCGCCGACTTCGAGCCGGCCGCCGCCGAGCAGATCATCAATCGCTGGGTGCGGGACGAGCTGGTCCAGGCCGAACGGGCAGTGGCCGAGGCGATCGAGGGCGGGCGGTTCGATGACGCCGCCAGCGCCCTGTACCGCTTCGTCTGGAACGTGTTCTGCGACTGGTATCTGGAGCTGGCCAAGCCGGTATTCATGGGCAGCGACGAGGCGGCCAAGGCCGAGACCCGGGCGATGACGGCCTGGACGCTGGACCAGACGCTGAAGCTGATGCACCCGGTCATGCCTTTCATCACAGAGGAACTCTGGGCGCAGCTGGCCGAAGATGGTGCGACCCGGTCCGAGCCGTTGCTGATTGGTGCGGCCTGGCCCAATCTGCCCGAAAGCTATCGCGACGCGGAGGCGCTCGAGCAGATCAACTGGCTGATCGGTGTGGTCACCCAGTTGAGGTCAAGCCGGGCCGAGATCGGGGTCCAGCCCGGGACGAAGATGCTGCTGGCCCTGTTCAATCCGACGCCCGACGTGAAGGCGCGGTTTGATGCCAATTCCGGTCTGATCATGAGCTTGGCGCGGCTGAGCGAGATTTCTACGGTCGCGGCTCAACCGAAGGGTTCGATTGCCCTGCTGGTTGGTGGGGCCTCGGCCTTCGTACCGTTGGAAGGCCTTGTCGATGTCGCAGCCGAGCGGGCGCGTCTGACCAGGGAGATCGCCGCTTTCGACAGCGACATCGCCCATTTCAACAAGAAGCTGGGCAACCCCAATTTCGTGGCCAAGGCCGCGGCCGCAGTGATCGACGAGCAGAGAGCCAAATTGGCCGAGGCCGAGGAGGGCCGGACCCGTCTCGGCGCGGCCCTGGCCCGTCTGGACGATCTGGGATGAAACGGGTCCGGCTGGACCAGTTGCTGGTCGCCCGGGGGCTGACCGACAGCCGGGCCAAGGCCCGTGCCGCGATCGAGGCCGGCGGGGTGACGGTCAACGGCGTCCCGGCGCGGATCGTGGCCCAGTCGATTCCGGACGATGCCGTCCTGACCGTCATCGACGCCCATCGCTGGGTCGGACGCGGCGGGTTGAAGCTGGATCACGCCCTGACCCTGTGGCCGGTGCCGGTCGAGGGACGGGTGGTGCTGGACATCGGGGCCTCCACCGGGGGCTTTACCGAGGTCTGCCTCGCCCGGGGCGCGGACCGGGTCTATGCGGTTGATGTCGGCTCGGAGCAGATGCATCCGCGCGTCGCCGCGGCCGAACGGGTTATCAATCTGGAAAAGACCGACGCCAGGACCCTGACGGCCGAATTGATTCCCGAGGTGCCGGACCTGATTGTGTGCGACGCCAGCTTCATCGGTCTGGCCAAGGTCCTGCCCGCCGCCCTCGGTCTTGCCGGGGCCGGGGCGGATCTGATTACGCTGGTCAAGCCGCAGTTCGAGGCCGAAGGCCCCGGCGGCGGCGGCAAGAAGGGGGTGGTCAAGGACCCCGAGGCGCACCGTCGCGCGGTGGACTCGGTCAGCGCCTGGCTGGAGGGCGAAGGCTGGAGCGTGCGCGAAACCACGGAAAGCCCGATCACCGGCGGTGACGGCAATATCGAATTTCTGTTGTGGGCGCAGAAACGCCCGGACTGAAAATGCCCCGGACGCAGGAGAGCCGCCGGCGGATTTCTCCACCGGCGGCTCCCGTCACGTCGTCGATCGACAGGGGGGCTGAAAATTAATCGACGACGCGATAGCGGCCGTTCTGGTCGGGGCAGGTGCGGACATAGCGCACCTCTTCCCGGCCGTCGGGCAGACGGACGCGGCTCTCGGCGAGGCGGCATTCGTCGGTGTTCTGATAGCGGGTGTCACGGACCGGCTGGCCATAGCCGTCGTAGCGACGGTCATCGGTGCGTCGGTCGTCATAGCGGCGGTCGTCGCGGCCGTAGCCGTCGTAGCCCTGGTCACGGTTGTCATAGCCGTAGCTGCTGGAACCGTAGCCGGTCGAGCCGTAGCCCGGGGTCGCGCCATAGGCCGGCTGGCCATAGCCGCTCTGGCTGTAACCGCCCTGGCCATAGCGGCTGTCGCAAGTCCGGGCCGAGCTGTTGCCGACGCTGGCACCGACCACAGCCCCGAGCACGCCACCGAGGATACTGCCCTCGGTGCGACGCCCACGGGCGGCGATCTGCGAGCCGGCGATGGCCCCGACCGTGGCCCCGACGAGGCCACCGGCGGTCTGGCGGCTTTGGACGCAGGGGTCGGCGTAGCCGGACGATCCGGCGCGATTGTAATCATAGCTCGGGCCATAGGCTCCGGTGCCGTAGTTGCGGGCCTGGCTCTGGTAGCCGTAGGACTGGGCCGAGGCCGCGGCCGGGACCATCATCATGCCGGCTGCGGCGAGCGCGGCGACGGCGGCGGAGCGGCTGGTGAAGCGGTCAAACATCGGCGTGTTCCTGTTTCCCTTTGGCAAACCTGGAAGCCGAACGGTTCGGGCCCCTGTCTGTTGCCCCGATAGATAGGGGGGTGAAGCTGAACGGCCTTTGAGCAAGCCGTTCATCTTCGTTCATGTTTCGCGCGGGACCGTTGCCGGGCTAGAAGGCGGCCATGACCGAAAGCGCCCCCACGACCCTGCTGAACATCAACCGTCTCGGCGGCCAGGGCGACGGCATTGCCGATACGCCGGCCGGCCCGGTGTTCGTACCCCTGGCCCTGCCGGGCGAGACTGTGCGCGCCACCGTGCGCGACGGGCGGGCAGGGGAGATCGAGATCGTCACGGCCAGTCCCGACCGCATCGCCCCGGTCTCGCCCCAGTATGGCGATTGCGGCGGCTGTTCCCTGCAGCACTGGGCCGCCGGGCCCTATCTGGACTGGAAGCAGGAGCAGGTGCGGCTGGCGCTGGCGCGCGAAGGCATTGAGACCGAGATCGAAGCGACGGTGGCCGTACCCCCCGGCACGCGCCGACGACTGGCCCTGCACGCCCGGCGCGGACCCGACGGCCGGGTTATCCTGGGGTTCAAGGCGCGGAAGTCTTGGCGGTTGGTCGAGGTAACCGCCTGTCCGGTCGCCGATCCACAGCTGGTCGCGGCCTTTCCCGCCCTGACCCGAGTGGCCGATGCCTTTCTGGAACATCCGAAATCGGCCCCGACCCTGCATGTGACCCTGACCCTGACCGGGCTGGACGTCGATGTGACCGGGGTCGAGCGCAAGTCGGGTGGCCTGTCGCGCGACCGGCAGATGCAGGCGATCCGGGCCGCCAATGTCGCTGATCTGGCGCGGTTGAGTCTGGCCGGCGAGACGCTGGCGATGATGCGCCAGCCGACAGTGATGTTCGGCCGGGCGACCGTGCCCCTGCCGGCCGGCGGCTTCCTGCAGGCCGTGCCGGAAGCCGAGGCGGCTATGACGTCGCGGGCCGTGGCGGCGGTGCAGGGCGCGAAGAAGATCGCCGACCTGTTCTGTGGCTCGGGGGCGTTCAGCTTTCCGCTGGCGACCGTGGCCCCGGTGCTGGCCGCCGACTCCTCGGCTGCCGGAATCGCGGCACTGAAGAGCGGCTTCGGCTCGGCCACCGGGCTCAGCCCGATCACGGCCGAGGCCCGCGACCTGTTCCGCCGCCCCCTGACGCCGCACGATCTGAAGGGCTGCGATGCCATCGTCTTCGACCCACCGCGCGCCGGGGCCATCGACCAGACGCTGCAGATCGTCGACACCAGGGCGTCCGTGGTCGTCGGGGTGTCATGCAATCCGCAGAGCTTTGCCCGCGACGCCCGGGTGCTGATCGACGCCGGATTCGTGCTGGAGCGGGTCACGCCGATCGACCAGTTCCTGTGGTCGACGCATGTCGAACTGGTCGGAATTTTCCGGCGGTGACGATGAAAGAGAGCCTGTCCGAAGACGAAGACGGCGGCGGCTTCGATGCCGACGACTGGACCCGGCTGGTACCCTTCACCGGGGCCGTGGCGACGCTGGACGACGTGCAGGCGCGCCGGGCGGTGTTCGCCCTGGCCGACACCGACGACCCGCGACCGATCCCCATGGATCTGCCGCAGCCGGTGATCTGGTGGGATGACGGCGGCGAACAGGCGGCGGTGGCGGTCCAGGCCGAGACCCATCTGGGCCCGGACGGGGAGGAGATGGAAGTCCTCGGCCTGATCCTGCCCGACGGCGGCGGGTCGGTCGCCCTGCGCGAGGATGTCGATCTGGTCGACGACACCGACCCGGTCTGGCGCGACCTCGTCACCCGCGCCATCGATCCGGCGGCGGCGGCGGACTAGGCTCGTCGAATTCCTTCCCCCATTTCGGGGGAAGGTGGGCGGCGCAGCCGCTCGGATGGGGGTGTTGCCAGCGCGTGGTTTTCGGACAATTTCGCGGGTGGGCTGTTTGGTTGCGCAGGTGAGGTCCGGCAGGAGTCGGTACCTTGCGAGCGCGCCTGATCTTCGGTTCCGGTCCTGTCCAACAGGCCCCCATCCGTCTCGCCTCGCGAGCCACCTTCCCCCGCAAGGGGGGAAGGAAGGGGAGGGCCGGACCGCGTTGCTACAGCACGGATTGCTGCGATGACCTCATGCGGCCGGCCCATGATCTGCGTATTGCGGAAGCGAACGACGGTGAAATTCTGACTCGTGAGCCATTGGTCGCGGCGTGCGTCATCGTATGTCCGCAGATCGTGCACGGTGCCGTCTGCCTCGATAATCAGCCGCGCCGACAGACAGGCGAAATCGACGACATAGTTCCCGATCGGGACCTGACGCCGAAAGCGGAGTCCATCGAGCTGACGATCCCGGATCAGGCTCCAGAGGTATGTCTCGGCCTCGGTCGTGGTCTTGCGCAGGCGGCGGGCGCGTCTGATCGTCGGTTCAGGCTGCATCCGGCAGGCCCCCATCCGACCCGCTGCGCGGGCCACCTTCCCCCGCAAGGGGGGAAGGGAGGTCGAAGAGGTCCATCTGCGGTCGCATGTCGGCCGGCACCCTGAATTGGGTCACGTCGAGAGCGGGACGCGGGGCGTCGAGACCGTAGCGTTTGACGGCGGCCTTGAAGCGGGCGGCGATCAGGTCGGCGACCGGGCCGGTGCCCTTCATCCGTTGCGACCAGTCGGCGTCATAATCCTTGCCCCCGCGGGTCTGGCGGATCAGCGACATGACCCGCGCCGCGCGGGCGGGACGGGCCGCGGCCAGCCATTCCTGGAACAGGGTTTTGATCTCCAGCGGCAGGCGCAGCGTCACATACATGGCCGAGGTCGCGCCCGCCTCGGCGGCCGCCTCAAGCACCGACTCCAGCTCGTGATCGTTGAGGCCGGGGATGACCGGGGCGAAACCGACCCCGACCGGCACCCCGGCGTCGGCCAGTTTGCGGATCGCCTCCAGCCGCCGGGCCGGGGTCGAGGCGCGCGGCTCCATGGTTCGGGCGAGGGACCGGTCCAGGGTGGTGATCGAGACCATGGCCTGGGTCAGGCCGGCGCGGCCCATGGGCCCCAGAATGTCGACATCCCGGGCAATCAGCACCGACTTGGTGATGATGCTGAACGGCTGGTTGAAGCGTTGCAGGACCTTGAGCAGATCCCGCGTGACGTTCAGATCGCGCTCGACCGGCTGGTAGGGGTCGGTGTTGCCGCCCAGGTGGATGCGTCGGCACCGGTAGCGGGGGGCGGCGAGCTCCTGTTCCAGCAGACGCGCGCCTTCGGGCTTGAAGAAGAGCCGGCTCTCGAAATCCAGGCCCGGGGATAGGCCCATGAAGGCATGGGACGGGCGGGCGTAGCAGTAGATACAGCCATGTTCGCAACCTTTGTACGGGTTGATGGAGCGGTCGAAACCCACGTCCGGACTGGTGTTTTTCGTGATGATGGTGCGGGCGTGTTCGGGCGTCAGGGTGGTACGCAGCGGGGCAGGGGTCTGATCGGCGTCGGTCCAGCCGTCATCGACAGATTCGTGGACGACCGGTTCGAACCGTCCGCTGGCGTTGGTGCAGGCACCGCGCCCTTTCCTTGCGACTGGAGCCATGACCGGGTGTAACGTGGCGAATGGAACAAAGCAAGAACATCATTGCCAAAAGAAAACCCGCGGCCGATCGGGCGCGGGGCGATGGCGATGGTGCGGATGAGAGGACTCGAACCTCCACGCCTTGCGGCGCTGGAACCTAAATCCAGTGCGTCTACCAGTTCCGCCACATCCGCAAAGGTTCGCACCAGCGTCTAGGCGAGGCCGGGGCCGGCGGCAATGCGGACATGAAAAAAGGCCCGGGATCGCGCCCGGGCCTTTCTCATCAAACCGACCGGTGGAAGGGTCAGTCTTCCTTGATGTTGTCGACACCTTCGCCGAAGGCGGCGGCCGGGGAGTTCATCAGCGACTCCTCGGTGATGTCGATGCCCTTGGCCAGCTTGGAGTGCCAGAAGCCGTAGATGGCGTAGATCACGGCACCGATCAGGGCGTAGCCACCCAGCAGTTGCAGGGTCAGCGGGTCCGGCGTGGCACCGGCGGCCAGCTGTTCCGGGCTCGGGAAGGCCTGTTCCAGCATCGGCTGGAAATTCTTCCAGGCCAGATACATGCAGGCGGCGATGCCGAGCAGGGCGGTGAAGATGCCGCCGGGCACCCGGAACGGCCGGGGCAGTTCAGGGTGTTTGACCCGCAGGTAGATGACCGACAGGCAGACGATCGAGAAGGCCACCGCCGTACCGAAGGACACCAGCTGACCCAGCAGGCTGATCGGCAGGAAGGCCGCCGTGATCGCGATCAGCACGCCCAGCAGGATGGTACCCAGCCAGGGGGTGCGGAATTTCGGATGGATGACCGCGAAGACGCGCGGCAGCAGGCCGTCACGCGCCATGGTGTAGAAGATGCGCGTCTGGCCGTAGCACAGCACCAGCATGACCGAGCTAAGGCCGGTGATGGCCCCGATCTTGATCAGGAAGCTGATGAGATTCAGCTGACCGCCCGGTGCGGCCGCCAGCGGGATATCGGCCCAGTGCAGGCCCATACGGTCGATGGCAACGGCGACGGGGGCCGGGCTGCTCAGCTCGGCATAGGGGACCACGCCGGTCATGACGGCGGCGACGGCCATATAGATGAGGGTGCAGACGATCAGCGCCCCGAGGATGCCGATCGGCACGTCCCGCGACGGGTTCTTGGCCTCGGCCGCGGCGGTCGAGACCGCCTCGAAGCCGACGTAGGCGAAGAAGATGATCGCCGCCCCGCGCATGATGCCGTCATAGCCGTAGCGACCGGGAACGGCCGGGTCGGCGGCGGGTATGAAGGGGTGCCAGTTGTCGGGGTTCACATAGGAGATACCGACGCCGATAAAGGTCAGCAGAACGACGATCTTGATGACGACGATGACGTTGTTCACATTCGCCGACTCGCTGACGCCGAGGACCAGCAGGCTGCAGACAGCGGCGATGCCGATGGCCGCCACCAGGTTGAAGGTGCCGGTCGCGGCCAGAACCGTGCCGTGATCGGCGCGAACAGCCTCGATCATCGGGGTGGCCCACATGGCCCCCTCCTGACCGGCATACTGGATGGCAGGGAACAGGGTGTGGGACAGGCCGAAATCGCCCATGATCGAAACGACATAGCCGGACCAACCGACCGCGACCGTCGAGGCCGCGATGCCGTATTCAAGCACGAGCAGCCAGCCCATGATCCAGGCAAAGACCTCGCCCAAGGTGCCATAGGCATAGGTGTAGGCCGAGCCCGAGACGGGCATGGTCGAGGCCAGTTCGGCGTAGCAAAGGCCGGCGAGGGCGACGGCGATGCCGGCAGCCACGAACGACAGCATGATCGCCGGGCCGGCATAGTCCGCGGCGACCTGACCGGTCAGCACGAAAATACCGGCACCGATGATGGCACCGATGCCCAGGCTCATCAGATTGATGGGACCCAGCGACCGCTTGAGTTCGCTCTTGGCGGCCTCTTTCTGGATCTGGGCTACGGATTTCTTGAGGAACAGGCGGTTCCCCTTGGGCCTAAGGCCTTCTGCGGACATGTAGTCGCGCCCCCTTGATACGATGAACCCTCCCCGGGCCACCTTCATTGGCGCGGACGCTAGCGGGGTGGGACCCGGCTGGCAACGCGGTTTACGTCCGGTGAAGGAATGACGATGCTTTCGTGATGCACCCCGATCCGGCTAGACCGACCGGATGCTGCCCATCCACGCCGTTCTGGATTCCCTGAAAACCGCCCTTGCGGCCAGTAGCACCGTGGTTCTGGCGGCCCCGCCTGGCGCGGGCAAGACCACGGTCGTGCCACTGGCCCTGCTGGACCAGCCCTGGTTGGCCGGCGGCCGTATCCTGGTGCTGGAGCCGCGGCGGCTGGCCGCCCGCGCGGCCGCCGAGCGCATGGCATCCAGCCTGGGTGAAACCCCGGGCAATACCGTCGGCTATCGCACACGGCTGCAAAGCCGGATCGGGCCGGGCACGCGCATCGAGGTGATCACCGAAGGTGTCTTTACCCGGATGATCCTCGACGACCCCGGTCTGGAGGGAGTCGGGGCGGTGCTGTTCGACGAGTTCCACGAACGCAGCCTCGACGCCGACCTCGGCCTGGCCCTGGCGCGGGACAGCCAGTCGGTCCTGCGCGAGGATCTGCGTCTGCTGGTCATGTCGGCGACCCTGGACATCGTCGGTGTGGCCCGGCTTCTGGACGGGGCCCCGGTGATCGAGGCCCAGGGGCGGATGTTCCCGGTCGAGACCCGATATGCCGGCCGCAATCCGCTGGAGCGGCTGGAAGACGCCATGGCCCGCGCCGTGATTCAGGCCCTGGGCGAGCAGACAGGCTCGGTCCTGGCCTTCCTGCCGGGGCAGGGCGAAATCCACCGCACGGTCCAGGCCCTGAAGACCCGGCTGCGCGACCCGACCGTCGATGTGGTGCCCCTGTATGGCGCGCTGGACAAGGGCGAGCAGGACCGGGCGCTGGATCCAGCGCCGCCGGGACGCCGCAAGGTGGTGCTGGCGACCTCGGTGGCCGAGACCAGCCTGACCATTGAGGGGATTCGGGTCGTTATCGACGGCGGTCTGTCGCGGGTGCCGCGGTTCGAGCCGTCCAGCGGCCTGACCCGGCTGGCGACGGTCAAGGTCAGCCGGTCGTCGGCCGAGCAGAGGCGCGGGCGGGCCGGACGGACGGAACCCGGGGTCTGCTACCGGCTGTGGGACGAGGAACAGACCCGGGGTCTGGTACCGCACCAGCGCCCCGAGATTCTGGAGGCCGATCTGACCGGCTTCGCCCTCGACCTGGCGCGCTGGGGGGCAAGGACAGCCGAGGGTCTGGCCCTGCTGGATGCGCCGCCGGCCGGAGCCCTTGCCGAGGCGAGGGCGGTGCTGACCCGGCTGGAGGCGCTCGACCGGGAGGGCAATCTGACCGCCCACGGACGACGCTTGATCCGCATTCCGCTGACGCCGCGTCTGGCCCATCTCGTGGCGGTGGCCTCGGACGGCGGCGACGCCCTGACCGGTGGGCGGATCGCGGCGATCCTCAGCGAACCCGGGCTGGGCGGCAAGGACCCGGACCTGGGCGAACGGCTGCGGCAATTCCGCCAGGACCGGTCGCCCCGGGCGCGCGACGCGATGACCCTGGTCGAGCGGTGGGCCCGGGCGGCGGGCGGCGGACGGGGCGGCACGGTCGATCCCGGCACCCTGCTGGCCGAAGCCTTTCCTGAACGGGTGGCCAAGGCGCGGGGCAAGCCGGGTGAGATGCTGCTGGCGTCAGGTCGGGGGGCGTTTCTTGACCCGACAGAGCTGCTGGCACGCGAGCCGTGGCTGGCCGTGGCCGAGATGGGCGGCGGCGATGCGCGGGACCGGATTCGGCTGGCGGTCCCGGTCGATCCGCAGGCGCTGGAACACCGGATCACGGTCGAGGACCGGCTGGTCAAGGAGCCGTCGGGGCGGATGGTGATGCGGCGCATCCGGCGACTGGGAGCCATCGTCGTCGACGAGAAGATTACCGGGCCCCCGGACCGGGCCGCGATCACCGCCGCGCTGAAGGGCGAGGTCGAGACCGGTGGGCTATCGACGCTGACGTGGGGCGAGCGGGCCACGGCCCTGCGGGCGCGGCTGGGCTTTCTGCGCACACTGGACGACAGCTGGCCCGACGTCAGCGAAACCGGTTTGACGGCGACGCGCGAGACCTGGCTGTGGCCCCTGCTGGACGGGGCGAAGTCGCTGGCCGGTATCGGCGATGCGGCACTGGAGCAGGGGCTGAAATCGCTGGTGCCTTGGGACCGCCATCGGGCGCTGGACGACGTGGCCCCGGCGCGGCTGACCACGCCGCTGGGCAGCGCCGCCATCGACTACACCGCCGAGGGCGGACCACGGGTCGATATCCGGGTGCAGGAGTTGTTCGGGGTGACAGCCCACCCGACGGTCGGTGGCGGACGCGTGCCCCTGACCCTGGCCCTGCTGTCACCGGCGCGGCGGCCGGTGCAGGTGACCAGGGACCTGCCGGGCTTCTGGGCCGGGTCGTGGGCGGCGGTACGGGCCGAGATGCGTGGCCGCTATCCCCGACACCCGTGGCCCGAAAATCCGGCCGAGGCGCCGCCGACCAACCGGGTCAAACCACGCGGGACCTAGGCCTCATTCATGCACCGGCTTGAGTCTGACGGGCCGGGTCGACTAGCGTCGCGCCCGGAGGATTCCCGACCATGCGTATGTTTCTGATGGCCGTTTCGGTGGCCACAACCGTCGGACTGTCTGCCTGCGGGCCCGGTTCAGAGCCCGCGCCGGAGGCAACGCCGGTGTCGGCCCCCGAGCCGATGCCCACAGCCCCGGATACCACTACGGCGTCCATGGTCGCGCCGGGCATTCCCGCCCTGCCGGAGCAGGGCGCGTCCGCCGCGGCCTTCGTGCCGACCGGCTGGCGTCTGGAACAGTCGGTTCAGGGCGATATCAGCCGGGACGGGGTGGCGGACCTCGCCTTTGTGATGCGGGGCACCGATCCGGAAAAGATCATCCAGCGTGACGGCCTGCCGGCCGCCGACATCAATCCGCGGGTTCTGGGTGTGGCCCTCGGCCAGGCCGGCGGCTTCCGGCTGGTGGCGCAGAACCGCACGATCTTTCCGGAACGCGACGCCGACATGCTCAATATGGATGATCCGTTCGATCAGGGTCTGAGCCTGAACAACGGCGTCCTGACGCTGGAATTCAACCTGTTCATGTCGATGGGTGGAGGCAGCACCGGTCCGTACCAGTTCCATTTCCGCCAGCAGGACGGTGCTGTGCGGCTGATCGGTTATGACCACACCAACGTCGAACGGATGAGCGGCGAGATGACGGCGGTCAGCGTCAATTTCCTGACCGGGCGACGCACCGACACGACCGGCCGGATCGACTCGGAACAGGAAACGACCGTGGTGTCCCGCACGGCGGTGAAGCCGATACCCCTCGATCAGATCGGGGACGGATTCGCCTTTGAGTATGACCGGCTGACGCCGCCCACGTCCTGACAGACTGCCGGAGGCCGCCATCCGATGACCGATGCCCGACGCCTGCTCTGCGTAAGACTGCTGCACACGGCCATTTATGGCGTGATGGCCACGGCCTCGCTGCTGGTCCTGTACGGCGGGATCACCGGGGCCGGCGGGCCGTGGCTGACCGTGGCCGTGGGTCTGGTGGTGATCGAGAGTCTGGTCTTTGTCGCCAGCGGTCTGAAATGTCCCCTCACTGCGGTGGCGGTCAAATACGGGGCCGGTCAGGACGGGTTGTTCGACACCTTCATCCCGGAGCGGTTCACCCGCCACACCTTCCGGATCTTCGGGCCGATGATCCTGCTGGGGCTGGTCCTGCTGGCGGTCCGGCAATAGTCGCAGGCCGGTTGAGCCTAGGCCCCGGCGGCGATGCCGTCCGTAACCGCATAGACCATGACGCCCGTGGCCACGGCCAGGTTCAGACTGTCGGCGCGGCCGCGCATGGGAATCTTGACGTTGACGTCGCAGGCGGCGGCCAGGGTGTCGGTCATCCCCGCCTGTTCATTGCCCATCAGGATCAGGGCCGGCGCTTTCACCGGCGCGTCGCGATAGCCGTGGATGGCGTCCAGACGGGTGCCGATGACGCTGCCGGGCCAGTTGGCGCGCCAGGCGAGGAAGGCCTCGGCGGTGCAGCGGGCGATCGACACGGCGAAGACCGACCCCATGGTGGCGCGCACGGCCTCGACCGAATAGGGATCGACGCAGTCACCGATCAGGATGACCCCACCGCAACCGGCGGAATCGGCGGTGCGGATGATGGTGCCGAGATTGCCGGGATCGCGGACCTGCTCCAGCGCCACCCAGCAGGGGGCCGAGGCCGGATCGATGTCGACCAGTTTGACGAAGGTCTGGTCGAACACGCCCAATACCGTCTGCGGATTGTCGCGACGGCTGATCTTCTCGAGGATCGGATGGGTGACGGTGACGACCTCACCGCCGGCGGCCCGGGTCTCGGCCATGGCCCGGTCCAGCAGGGGATGCGGACGCGCCTCCATCCCCACCATCAACAGGGTCGGGGTGCGGCCCTGATCCAGCGCCTCGCCGATGAATTTCAGTCCTTCGGCCAGGAAGCGGCCGGTGGCCTCGCGTTCCTTGCGCATATGCAGGGCGCGCACGGCCTTGACCGTGTCATTGGTCAGGGAGGTGATCAGGCGGGGCTCACTCACCGGTCGCTCCAGCGTGAGAAGAAGCTGAGGCCGATGGCGCGGCCGTCCTTGCCGTCCTCGGCCAGGGCCAGTTCGCCCCAGTCGATCCGACCGCCACGGGTCGCCGTGGCCTCGGCCATCACATGGGCCAGCGACAGTCCGGATATGCGGGCGGCATAGGCGTTCAGCAGCAGGAAGGAGGCGTCGTCGGACAGAAGGGCGGCGCAGTCCTTGACCAGACCGGGCAGGTCCTCGAACAGCCGCCAGACCTCGCCGGTCGGACCCCGGCCGTATTTGGGCGGATCGAGGATGATGCCGTCGTATTTCGAGCCGCGCCGGACCTCGCGGGCCACATATTTGCGGGCGTCCTCGACGATCCAGCGGATCGGGCGATCGGCCATCCCCGACAGCTCGGCGTTCTCGCGCGCCCAGGCGACCGACTTCTTGGAGGCGTCGACATGGGTGACCTCGGCCCCGGCCGCGGCGCAGGCCAGGCTGGCGACCCCGGTATAGCCGAACAGGTTGAGGATCTTCGGGCGCGGTCCGTCCTTGCGCTCGCGGACAAGCGCGCGAATGCGACCATCCAGCCAGTCCCAGTTGGCGGCCTGTTCGGGGAAGAAGGCCAGATGGCGGAACGGGGTGAAGCGGCTGGTGAAACGCACATCGCGCCAGGCCAGGGGGAAATTCTCGATCGGGCCGTCAGCAAAACGCCAGCGGCCGTCGTCGTCCTCGTCCTGCGGATCGAACACGGCGTCGGCCCGGGTAAAGGCCTCGACATCGCGCGGCGACCAGAAACACTGCGGCTCGGGCCGGACGACGGTGAAGCGGCCATAGCGCTCAAGCTTGCGCCCGTCGCCGCTGTCCAGCAGCGCATAGTCGGGCCAGCCCCGCGTGACGAGGGTTTCGGGCGTGGGGGAAAGAACCGGAGGCATATGCGGCTGATAGGCGCTCAGGCGGCCCGTCGTCCAGAGTCGGCGGTGATGGCCGCGTCGATGGCCTCGACCGGATCGGGCTGATGGCGGGTCTTGTCCCAGGCGAAGGGCTCGCGGATCAGCCGCCAGACCGCGTGCATGAAGGCCAGGCTGAGCAGGGACCAGTAGGCCGGGGCGGTGATCATGTCGCCGAGGTGATAGGGCAGTCCCGCCCGCCGCGCCCCGACGGCACAGGTCAGCCAGGCGGCGGCCACCCCGAGCGCCAGAACGGCCAGCGCCAGCAGCGGTGTGGCCGGGGAAAGGCCCGAGAAGGCGGCGACCAGAACCGCCGAACCGACCCAGGCCAGCGAGGGGGCGTGCAGGACCGCTGACACCAGGGCGACACCGAGGGTCATGACCATGGACACCAGACCCCGCACGCCCAGTCCAAACGGATCGCGGCTGTGCACCCCCCAGGTCTGCATATAGCCCTTCAGCCAGCGTGTTCTCTGCGGTAGCCAGTGTTCCAGCGGCCCGGGCGGGGTCTCCCAGGTCGGGCTGGCGATCAGTCCCTGCCGCCAGCCGTGACGCCACAGGCGAAAGCCCAGGTCGGCGTCCTCGGTCACATTCCATGCGTCCCAGCCGCCGACGGCGCGCAGGACGTCGGTGCGGAAATGGTTGCTGGTGCCACCGAGAGGGAAGGGCAGGCCCATCCGCACCAGGCCGGGCAGGGCGACCTCGAACAGGGCAGCATATTCGGCGGCAAACTGGCGCTCGAGGAAGCCGGATCGCCCGCTGCGGCACCGGATACGCAGCGGGGCCTGAAGGCAGGCCAGCCGTCCCGTTTCATCGGCAGCGAAGCGGGCTGCGGCCTCGCGCAACTGGCCCGGGTCCGGTTCATCCTCGGCGTCATAGACGGTCAGAAGTTCACCTGTGGCCCGGCTCAGGGCGTGGTTCAGCGCCCGGGGCTTGGTGCGGGGGACGCCCGCCGGAACCAGCAGAAGTTTCAGCCAGGGCGGCGGATCGGCGGCTAGAACCGCCTGGATCGTCGGCTGGTCGTCGGCCTCGAGAACCAGCCAGCCATCGAGACGTTGCCGGGGATAGTCGAGGGCGGACAGGCGCTGGATCAGCTGAGGCACGATCTCGACCTCGTCATGCAAGGCCGCCAGCACCGTATAGCGTGGCCAGCGTGGGGGCGGGTCCGGCCGGGGCGGCCTGCCCCCGCTGCACAGGACCAGCAACAGACGCCAGACTCCGCAAGCCAGAAAGCCGATGCCGATCCCGGCCACCGCGATCCGCGACGCGACGGCAGGCCAGAACACAAACGCGGCGACAGCGGCAATGAGGCCGATGATGAGGACCGCCAACTGGGTCGGGGTCGTCCCCGTGCGGGCCGCGCTGTCAGGCACGACCGGCCTTAACGGCCGGGCATGAGACCACCCCGCGTCCAGATCGCTGACCGCCACCATGACATAATCGTAATACGGGAAAAATGGTTAATCAACCGCACAGCGTGTGGCGTTGGCGATGTCGGCCGAATGCCGCTATTCAACATTCTGGTCCATTGGAGTGCAGGTTTGTCCGGCGTCACCCGTCCCAGCCGCCGTTCGGCACGCAAGCCCAAGGGCGAAGGCCATTCCCGGCGCGCCGAAATTCTGGCGGCCGCCGAGCAGATCTTCGTTGAGCACGGCTATGAAGGGGCAACGATCCGCAAGATCGCCAATCAGGTCGGCCTGTCCTCGACCGCCCTCTACATGCATTTTTCCGACAAACAGGCGATCCTGCACGAGATCTGCCGGGAGTCGTTCGAGGCCCTGATCGCCCTGAACCAGGCGGTGATCGACGAGGCCGGTGAACCCGAGGCCCGGATCCGGCGGATGATGGAGGCCTATGTCGCGTTCGGTTTCGCCAATCCCAACGCCTACCGACTGGTGTATCTGACCCGGCCGCTGGAGGCCCGGGACGGGGCCGAGTCTGTCGCCCAGCAACTGGGGCTCGAACTGTTCCAGTCGTTCGAGGCCGTGGTCGAGGACGTCGAACGGGCCGGCAGGCTGCGCGGCGACGTTCGGGCCACCACCCAGGCCCTGTGGGCGGGCGGACATGGCGTCGTCTCCCTGATGATCACCAAACCCTATTTCGACTGGGTCGATCGCGAGACGCTGGTGAAGACACTGATGGACGCGCTGTTCATGGGGCTGCTTAAACCGTGAGCCCGCGCGGTCTGCTGACGATGACGGCCCTGGCCCTGCTGGTGGCGGGACCGGCGACGGCGGCCCCGCTGCGGGTGCTGTCACTGGACCAGTGCGCCGACCAGTATGTGCTGGCCCTGGCCCCCGGTGCAGAACTGGCGCTGTCTCCGCGGGCAGACGATCCCGACTCCTTGATGCGGGTGGCGGCGCAGGGGCGGCGGCAGGTGCGCCCGACGCTCGAGGCCGCCATCGCTTTCCGGCCCGATATCGTGGTCCGGTACTGGGGCGGCGAGCCGAGGCTGCTGGCGGCGCTGGAACTGCGCGGCGTTCAGGTCCTGTCGATCGACGACGCGACGGATCTGGCGGGCATTCAGACGACAATCCGCAGCGTGGCGGCTGGGCTGGATAGACCCGAACGGGGCGAAGCCCTGATCCGTCACATGGAGGCGCGGCTGGCGACGGTTGCCCCGCCGAAAGAGCCTCGGCCCGGTGCCCTGTATCTGACGGCCGGAGGGTTCACCGCGGGCCGCGAGACCCTGATCGGTGCCATCCTCAGGACTGCGGGCTTCGCCAATCTGGCCGGCTCGCCCGGCTTCGCGCCGGTCAGTGTCGAGCGGATCGCACTCCATCGTCCTGCCCGCTTTGTGCTGGGTTTCTTTGACCAGATCCGGGCCGACTGGCGCGGACCGGGTCGACATCCCGTCGTAAGACGCGCCGCCGCCGGACGGGTCGCCGCGCGTCTGCCCGCCACGATCCTGTCCTGCCCGGCCTGGTTTGCGGCCGACGCGGTCGCGATGCTGGCCCGCACCCGATGAGCACTCCAGTGAGCGTCCCGGGGCGCGCGGCGCGGCTGAACCTGGTGCTGGCCGGACTGATCGTGCTGGGCCTGGCCCTGGCGGTGACTTTTGGGGAAAGCCTGTTCGGGCTGGACCAGTATGTCACCGCCTTCACCCGACCCGGATCGGGGCCGGCAGAAGTGTTGTGGGCGGTGCGGGCACCGCGGGCAGTCTGTGCCCTGGCCGTCGGCGCGGCCCTTGGCCTGTCGGGGGCCGTCATGCAGGGGCTGTTGCGAAACCCGCTGGCCGATCCCGGCGTGCTGGGAGTCTCGGCCACAGCGGCACTCGGTGCGGCCCTGGCCATCGTACTGGGCGCGGCGGCCGTGCCCGGCACCGTCGAGATCGCCGCTCTTGTCGGAGCCGGACTGGCCGGTGCCGCCCTGATTGCCTTTGCCAGCCGGGTCCGCGCGCCCGAGGCCCTGATCCTGTTCGGGGTGGCCCTGTCCAGTTTCGCCGGGGCGGCGACGGCCCTGATCTTCAACCTGTCCCCGTCTCCGATTGCCACCGCCGAGGTGATGAGCTGGCTGCTGGGCTCGGTGCAGAACCGCAGCTGGATCGACGTCGCCTGGGTCGTGCCGGCCGTGATGGTTTCGGCCCTGTTCGCCCATCTGGCAGCGCCGGGTCTGAAGATGCTGTCGCTGGGCGAGGAGACGGCCGCGACCTCGGGCCTGCCGATGGCGCGCCTGCGACTGTTCGCCCTGATCGCCGCGGCCGTGGCGGCCGGAGCGGCCGTGGCCGTGGCCGGAGTGATCGGCTTCGTCGGCCTGGCCGCGCCGCATCTGGTGCGGACGGCGGTGCGGGGCGATCCGGGGCGGTTGCTGCTGCCGTCGGCGCTGGGCGGTGGCCTGATGCTGGTCATCGCCGATCTGGCGGCCCGGATGACGCCGACCGATCAGGAACTGAAGCTGGGCGTGTTTACCGCCCTGGTCGGGGCCCCGCTGTTCGCCCTGATCGCCTGGCGGGCGGCGCGGGAGTGGCGACTGTGAGTGCCGTGACCCTGGAAGGGGCCGCGGCAGCGATCGGTGGCCGGGCCGTGCTGGACGGCGTCGATCTGACTGTCCGGCCGGGGGAGCTGGTGGCCCTGTGCGGGCCCAACGGCGCGGGCAAGTCCAGCGCGATCCGGGCGGTGCTGGGCTTGTTGCCGCTGACCGGGGGGCGTGCCCTGCTGGCCGGACAGCCGCTGGCGGACCTGTCAGCGGGCCAGCGCGCGGATCGCGCCGCCTATCTGCCGCAGGAGCGGCGCATCGCCTGGAACCTGCCGGTAGTCGAGGTCGCCGCCCTGGGCGCGCCGTGGCTGGCAGGCGCAGCCGCTCTGGATCGCGCCCGGGCGGCCCTGGTCGAGGTCGACATCGGTCATCTGGCGGACCGGGGCGTGTCGGAAATGTCGGGCGGCGAACGGGCCCGGGTCCTGCTGGCACGACTGCTGACCACGCGGGCGCAGGCCCTGCTGGCCGACGAGCCCGTCGCCGGTCTGGACCCCGACGCGCAGTTGATGGTGCTGGAACGGCTGGTCGCGCGGGCGCGGGCCGGTCAGGCCGTGCTGGTCAGCCTGCACGACCTGACGCTGGCCGCGCGCTTCGCCGACCGCGTGGTGGTGCTGGACCAGGGGCGCGTCATGGCTGACGGGCCGCCGCTGGAAGCCCTGAAGCCCGGCATCCTGCGCACGGTATTCGGCCTGTCTGCGACCTGGCTGGACGGGCCGGACGGGCCGCTGCTGGCGGCCAGCCGTGCCGCGACCGGCCCCGTCTCAAATCAGGGACGGTAGGGGCGGGGGCCTTCCGAAACGCCGAGGGCGATGTCACGCGCGGTCGTCAGCGGTGCCGCACCGCCGTTCAGCCGCGCCTTGTAGATGGCCATGTTTTCCATCACCCGCATCATATAGTTACGGGTCTCGGTGAAGGGCGCGCATTCGATGAAGTCGACCGGGTCGACCGAGCCGTCGCGCGGATCGCCGCAGCGGGCGATCCACTGGGGGGGGCGGGCCGGGCCGGCGTTGTAGCCGACCGTTGCCAGCAGCATCGATCCGCCGAACCGGTTGGTCAGATCACCAAGGTGATAGCTGCCCAAGGTCATGTTGTAGTCACCATCCCACAGCCGGTCGGCCGAGAAGGGCATGTTCAGCTGGCGCGCCACCGCGGCCCCGGTCGAGGGCAGGAACTGCATCATGCCCCGGGCATCGGCCCCCGAACGGGCGCGCGGGTCGAAACTGGATTCCTGACGGGTGATGGCCAGGGTGAATTCCAGCGGCGCGGCCCCGGCGACGACCGGCGGGATCTGCATCGGATACTGGCGATGCGGCATCAGATAGCCGCGCTGGCTGGCGGCGCGACCGACCATCATGGCGGTGAATCCCTCGCCATAGCCGCGCGACATATCCATCAGCAGTGCCAGGTCGACAGCCCCGGGCAGGGTTCCGTCCAGATGATAGGCGAAGACCCGGAACAGGGAGGTCTCACCGGTCTCGCCCAGGATACGGGTCGCGCGGACGACCTCATCGGCTTCGAACCGGGCGATGTCCGCCGGGGTCACCAGCGGATCGGCGGGCAGGGTCAGGGTGGTGATCCCGGCCTTTTCGGCAGCGAGCTGGCCGTAGAAGGTCTGGATATGCTCCGAGCCCTCGAGATAGCGCTGATGCGCGGTGGTGGTGTCACCGGCGGCCTCGGCGGCACGACCCAGCCAGTAGAGGGCCCGCCCCTGGGTGATCGGGGTCGAGGACATTGCCCGCAGCGCCTCGAAATGGCGCGCGGCCCGGGCAGGGTCGTTCAGCTTGGTCAGGGCGACCCAGCCGGCAAAGAATTCGGCATCGACCATGCGTTCGCCGGACGGGAAGCCGTGGCCGGCCATGGAATCATACGCAGCGCGCCATTCCCGACGCTCGAGAGCATCGAGGAAATAGTTGCGGCGTTCGCTCCACAGCGTGCTCTGATCGTCGCCGTGGGCCGGGGCCCGGGGCAGGGCGGACAGCAGGGCGAAGCCCTCGGTCTGGCGGCCGGCAGCGCGCAGCAGCCGGACCCGCTCCAGCACCACGGCCGGGTCGCGGGCCTGGGCCGGCGTCAGCCCGGCCACGATGGAATCGCCGTTGTAGGCGGTGCGCAGGGCCAGAACGGCCTCGGCCACCGCGCGCCGCTCGGGAGAGACGAGGGTGATCATTTCGCGCGTGGCCGGGCCGTGCGGACCCAGCAGCAGCATCTCGAGCCGGGCCTCGTGATCCGCCTGGGTCAGCCAGCCGCTCCAGCGCGCGAGAATCCGCCCCTGGGGGGCGGCGTCGAACGACTGCGTCCGCCACCAGTCGCGAATCAGGGGGCGGGCTTCATCCGACCGGCCGCGCTGTTCCAGCGCGCCGGCAAGGGCGATCACCCCCTGGATGCTGGTCGGGGCCTGGCCGTCGAAGAAGGCCAGAACCGTGTCGGGGCCGGCATTGGCCAGATCCAGGGCCCGTTCACCGGCGGCCTCGCGTGATTCGGCGCGCGGCCAGGCGGCAAAGCGGGACTGGGCCGCGGCCAGTTCGCTGAAGGACAGTTGCTCGGCCGAGGTATCGATCAGGGCCCATTCGACGAGTTTGCGGGCGGTCGGATCGGTGATCCGGGCCATAATCGTCTGGGTGGTGATGACATCGCGGGCCCGCGCCGCAGCCAGCCCCTCACGGAACGCGGCAGCATCGGATTCAGTGAGGACCCGGCCCTGATAGGCGGGGGTGGCGACATAGGGGGTCGCCTGGGTGCTGATCAGAACGGCAGGGTCGGGGGCGAGAATCGCCAGGGCGGCGGCCAGGGTCGTCGCAAACATGATCTTTTCGATCCCCATTCATCCCGGTTGCAGCAGACCAGCGGGCAACCTACCCTCCGGCGCTTCGTATCAGGCGACCGCCGCCCGACTTCCACGCAGGACCATCGTTTCAATGACCGCCCCTTTGTTCAAGGGCGTGATCACCGCCCTGATCACACCACTTCGTGACGGAAACGTGGACGAGAGCGCTTTCGAGCGTCTGGTTGAACGCCAGATTGCCGCGGGGGTTCACGGACTCGTGCCGATGGGAACCACGGGTGAGAGCGCGACCCTGCATCCAGACGAGCACAGGCGGGTCGTTGAGTTGTGCGTGAAATTCGCGGCCGGCCGCGTCCGGGTCATCGCCGGGGCCGGAGCCACGGCCACCGACAAGGCCATCGAACTGGTCCGTCACGCCAAGACAGTCGGGGCCGATGGGGCGCTGGTGGTCACCCCCTATTACAACCGCCCCTCCCAGACCGGCCTGGCCCTGCATTTCGAGGCCATCGCCGAGGCGGTTCAGCTACCGGTCGTGCTGTACAATGTGCCGTCCCGGACCGGGGTCGACCTGGCTAACGAGACCGTGGCCCGGCTGGCGGCCCATCCCAATATCGTCGGCATCAAGGACGCCACCGGCGATATGGCCCGGCCCAGCTGGATGCGCGCCAATATCGCGGCGGCCTTCGACCTGATCTCGGGGGATGACTCCAGCGCCCTCGGCCATATGGCCCTCGGCGGCGGAGGCGTGATCTCGGTCACGTCCAACGTCGCGCCCGAAGCCATGGTCGCCCTGTACGAGGCCTTTGCCGCCGGTGATCTGGCGACGGCGCGCGCCTGGCAGGAACGGCTGATCGGCCTGCATCGGGCGCTGTTCCTCGACAACTCCCCGGCACCGGCCAAATACGCCCTGTCCCGCCTCGGGCTGTGCGACGAATCCGTACGCCTGCCGTTGTCGCCGACCGCCGATGCGGTGAAGCCGGCCATCGATGCCGCCCTGGCCGCCGCGGGCGTGATCTGATGGCGTCCGAACAGCCCAAGACCAAGCTGATCGCCGAGAACCGGCGGGCCCGGTATGACTATTTCCTCGAGGATTTCATCGAGGCCGGCATCCAGCTGCTCGGCACCGAAATCAAATCCCTGCGCTCGGGCCGGGCCAATATCGCCGAGAGCTATGCGGCTGTGGAAGGGCGTGAGATCGTATTGATCAATGCCGACATACCGCCGTACCAGCAGGCCTACCGCTTCAACCATGAGCCGCGCCGGCACCGGAAACTGCTGCTGCATCGCAAACAGATCGACAAGCTGATCGGGGCCGTCCAGCGCGAGGGGCGGACGATCATTCCGGTGAAGCTGTATCTGAACGAGGCCGGCAAGGCGAAGCTGGAGATCGCCCTGGCCAAGGGCAAGAAAATCCATGACAAACGCGAGACCGAGGCGGCCCGCGACTGGCAGCGCGACAAGGCGCGCCTGATGCGGGACAAGGGCTAGGCGGTAGGGGTGCTCACAATCGGGCGCGCGTCGAGGATGTCGGGGCTGGCGGCCACAGTATAGGCTTTGGCCCCATAGGGACCGAGCGACGGCGGGCTCCAGCTCTGGCCGACCGTCAGACCGAGAACGGTGACCAGAATGGTCAGGATCAGCGCGACCACGGCGATGCGCCGTTCCGCAGCTGAAAATGTCTGTTCCGATCCACGCATTCTGTTCTCCCGGCTCCTGCCCTGATCGGACAACGTGATGCCGGGCGCACTGTTCCGCAGGGGTCTGCGGATTCGTCAACGACCGGTCCGGCGTGGCGCGGGCGAGACAGCCCCCACCACGGGTCAGGATTCGATAAGGACCCGGGCGCGCTGAAACACCGCCTCGAACATCTCGGGCGTCAGCCGCCCCGTGTTCGTGTTGAGCCGGGAGCAGTGGTAGCTGTTCAGCAGGACGTAATCCCGGACCGGAGCCTCGACGCCGTGGCCCGGAGCGACGGCCGAAGCCGGCAGGTCGAGCGCCTTCAGCACATTGCGTCGCGACACGTCACCGAGGGTGACGATCACCTTGAGACGGGGCAGGGTGGCCAGTCGCGACACGAGGAAGGGACGGCAGGTCGCCTCCTCGACCGGCAGCGGCTTGTTACCGGGCGGCGCGCAACGCACGGCATTGGTGACCATGCAATCGACCAGTTCCAGGCTGTCGTCGGGCCGGGCATCGTAGTCGCCGGTGGCGAAACCCGTCTTCTTCAGAGTCTCGTAGAGCAGCCAGCCGGCGTGATCGCCGGTAAAGGGCCGGCCGGTGCGGTTGGCCCCGGTACGGCCGGGTGCCAGGCCGGCGATCAGCAGTCGCGCCTGGGGATCGCCGAACGAAGGGGCCGCGCCGTTGAACCAGTCGGGATTCTCGCGGGCGTTGACGGCACGATAGGCCACCAGCCGCGGGCAGCGCGGGCAGTTGCGGGGCGCTTCGGGCGGGACGGCGACACTCATGCTTCAGACTCCGACGGGAAGGTGCGTACCGACGGCGGCGTCGATGGCGCGCGCGGCCGCCCGAACTCGGCGATCAGTTCGGCCAGCTCGATGAAGTCGTCGGCCTGACGGCGCAGTTCGTCGGCAATGTGCGGCGGCTGGACCTTCAGGGTCGAGACGACGGTGACCCGGACGCCGCGGGCCTGGACAGCCTCGACGACCCGGCGGAAATCGCCGTCACCGGAGAAGAGGATCGCGTGGTCGATGTGCGGAGCCAGCTCCAGCATGTCGACGGCGATCTCGATGTCCATATTGCCCTTGGTCCGGATATGGCCCTGGCCGTCGGTGAAGCGTTTCACCGGCTTGGTCACCACGCGGAAGCCATTGTAGTCGAGGAAGTCGATCAGCGGCCGGATCGGCGAGAACTCTTCGCCCTCCATCACAGCCGTGTAATAATAGGCCCTCGTCAACACGGCCCGGTAGCGAAACGACTCGACCATCTTCTTGAAGTCGAGGTCGGCGTTCAGCGCACGGGCCGAGGCATACAGGTTGGCCCCGTCGATAAAGAGGGCGACACGATCGGTCGGATACAGGGTCATGAATACGGACGTCCCGAAAATGAGTGGCCCGGTGCCCGTCAATATCGACGGCGGGCTGGATCTGGATGCCGCAGTCATCGTTGCGCTGGGCAGCAATGACAAGGGGGTCTGGCCCAGCTGTCGCGACGGACTCGAAGCGGCCCTGGCCCGCTTCCGCGCCGAGGGCCTGGATGTGGTGGCCCGGTCTTCGTGGTGGCATTCCAGCGCCTGGCCCGACCCGACGGACCCACCGTTTCTCAACGGTGTGGTCATCGTTCGTACCGCGCTGGACCCCCACGCCGTCATGGCCACGCTCGGGCGGATCGAAGAAATTTTTGGTCGGCACCGGGGACCGCGCAACGGTCCGCGAACGCTGGACCTCGACCTGATCGCCTATGGTCGCATCCGCGGCGACCTGAACGGGCTGATCCTGCCGCACCCCCGGGCCGCCGACCGGCTGTTTGTCATGGGGCCACTGGCAGAGATCGCGCCGGACTGGCAACATCCGGACGGCGCTGGCCGGGCAAGGGATCTGGCGGCGACGGCCTCTGTGGGACGGGACGCCCGGCCGGTCGCGGGTGAGGGGACGGGGACAAACCAGGGACCCGCCTGCGCCTGATGCCTCATTCCCGCCCATGCGGCGTTGCACAATCGCGCGTAACGCTCTATTTTGTGCGGTTCTCCCCGTCGCCAGAGGATTTTCATGGCCCGCGTCACTGTCGAAGACTGCATCGAGAAGGTACCGAACCGGTTCGGACTGGTTCTGCTGGCCGGGAATCGCGCCCGCGCGATCGCCAATGGCGCGCCGCTGACGCTCGATCGGGACAATGACAAGAACCCGGTCGTGGCCCTGCGCGAACTGGCCGACGACATGGTCAAGCCGGAAGAGCTGCGCGAGACCATCATCGTCGCGCTGCAACGCGTTGACGAGCGCACCGAGGCCGAGGATGAAGCCGAGGTCGTGGCCCTGCTGGCCGAACCGCAGCACATGAACATGGCCGAGGCCGAGCTGATTCGCGCGCTGCAAAGCGACCGCGACGGCGGCCAGGAGGAGCGATACTGACAGCGGAACCCGCTAACGGTATCACCATCCTGCCGGCGCGGTCGTCCAAGGCCGCGACGTCTCCCAAGACTGCCAACCAGAACGAACCCGCATCCGGTGATGACGGGGGCGCGACGCGTCGCGCCCCGATCCTGCGTCAGTTCGAACTGATCGAGGCCGTCAAGGCCTATGATCCGACGGCCGACGAGGCCCTGCTCAACCGGGCCTATGTCTATGCTATGAAGATGCACGGCTCGCAGCTGCGGGCCTCGGGCGATCCCTATTTCGCCCATCCGATCCAGGTCGCGGGCATCCTGACCGACTACAAGCTGGATACAGCCAGTATCGTTACGGCCCTGCTGCACGATGTGGTCGAGGACACCTCGGCCACCCGCGACGATATCGCGGCCATGTTCGGTGAAGAGGTCGCCTCGCTTGTCGAGGGGGTGACCAAGCTGAGTCGGCTGGAACTTCAGGCCGAACACACCCGCCAGGCCGAGAACCTGCGCAAATTCATCCTCGCCATCTCCAGGGACGTCCGCGTCCTGCTGGTGAAGCTGGCCGACCGTCTGCACAACATGCGGACGCTGAAATACGTCAAGCCGGAGAAGCGCGAGCGAATCAGCCGTGAGACCCTGGAGGTCTATGCGCCTCTGGGCCGGTCGATCGGCATCCATTCGATCGCGTCGGAACTGGAAGAGCTGGCGTTCGAACACCTGAACCCCACGGCCCGGACGGCGATCGAGCGGCGGCTGGAGGCGCTCAAGCTGGAACATGGCCGGGCCATCGACGGCGTCTCGCGCGATGTCGAAACGGTGCTGGCCGAGGCCGGGGTCAAGGCGCATGTGTTCGGCCGTCAGAAGACGCCCTATTCGATCTGGCGCAAGCTGCAGCGCAAATCGGTCGGCTTCTCGTCCCTGTCCGACATCTACGGCTTCCGCGTCATCGTGATGAGCGAGGACGACTGCTACCGGGCCCTGGGGGTCATTCACCGCGCCTGGCCCGTCGTGCCGGAACGGTTCAAGGACTTCATCTCGACCCCCAAGTCGAACAACTACCGTTCACTGCACACGACCGTCGTCGGACCGTCGGGCCTGCGCATCGAGATGCAGATCCGCACCGAGGCCATGGACCGGGTCGCCGAGGACGGGGTCGCCGCCCACTGGGCCTACAAGAACAAGAGCTACGGTTTCGACCAGGAGGCGATGGAGCGGGACGGTGGCCGTGACCCGCTGCAGAACCTGCGCCATCTGGTGCAGGTCATCGAGCACGGCGAGGGCGGCGAGGACTGGGTCGAACACGCCAAGCTGGAAATGTATCTGGACCAGGTCTTCGTGTTCACCCCCAAGGGGGCGCTGATCACCCTGCCGCGCGGCGGCATGGCCCTGGACTTTGCCTATGCGGTCCATACCGAGGTCGGTGACACCGCCGTGGGCGTCAAGATCAACGGCGAGTTGAAGCCGATGCGGACCCAGTTGCAGAACGGCGATGTGGTCGAGATTATTCGCGGGGCCAAGCGCGAAATCCCCGCTGACTGGCGCTCTCTGACCGTTACCGGCCGGGCCCGCTCCGCCATCCGGCGGCACATCCGCACGAGCGAGCGCGAGGAGTTCCAGAAACTGGGCAAGGCGACCCTGGAACAGACCCTCGCCCGGGGTGAAAAGCTGCTGGCCGAAGTCACGCTGACGCCGGTGCTCGAGACCCTGGCTATCGCCAATGACGAAGATCTGTTCGAGGCCATCGGCCGCGGCCAGCTGTCGGCCGGCAAGGTGGCCGAGACCCTGTTCCCGGCCCTGAAGGGGCGGATGAAGGCCGGACCGGACCGTCGGCGCATCGTCGACGAACAGGCCCGCCTGTTCGTGCGGGGCGGGGGACTGACGCCCGGCGTCAGCGTCCATTTCGGCCAGTGTTGTTCCCCGGTTCCCGGTGACCGGATCGTCGGCATTCTGGGAGAGGACGTCGGCCTGACCGTCCACACCATCGACTGTCAGAGGCTGGCCGATTTCGCCGACGATGATTCGGTCTGGCAGGATCTGCAATGGACCGCCCATGCGGAACAGGGCGCTGTGGCCGCGGCCCGGCTGCATGCCACGATCAAGAACGCCCCGGGCGTGCTGGGCGAGGTCGCGACCCTGATCGGGGAGGCAGGCGGCAACATTCTCAACCTGGTCATGAGCCACCGACAACAGGACTTCTTCGATGTCGTCATCGATCTCGAGGTCGAGGATGCCAAGCACGCGACCACCATCATGGCGGCCTTGAGGGCCAATCCCTCGGTGGATACGGTTGAACGCGCGCGGGGATAGACCTTGCGGCGCGGACCAGTCCCGTTATGACGGCTGCCATGACCTCTGAAGACGTATTGAACGAGTTCCGTGCCGTCGGTGCCCTGCGCGAAGGGCATTTCGTCCTGTCGTCCGGCCTGCACAGCCCGGTCTTCCTGCAGAAGAACCTGGTGTTCATGGACGGCGCGCGCTGTGAGCGGCTGTGCAAGGCACTGGCGCAGAAGATCGTGGCGGCTGTCGGCCCGGTCGACGTGGCCATCTCGCCGGCCGTGGGCGGGATCATTCCCGGCTACGAGACAGCCCGGCATCTGGGCGTGCCGTCAATGTATGTCGAGCGCGAGGGCGGGACCTTCAAACTGCGCCGGGGCTTTCAGGTCGAGCCGGGCCAGAAGGTCGTGATGGTCGAGGACATCGTGACAACGGGTCTGAGCTCGCGCGAATGTATTGCGGCAATCGAGGCCGCCGGCGGCACGGTCGTGGCCGCGGCCTGTATCGTCGACCGCTCGGGCCGCAGGGCCGATGTCGGCGTGCCGCTGATCGCCCTGGCGACCCTGGACGTGCCGGCCTATGCCGCAGACGCCCTGCCGCCGGAACTGGCCGGCTTGCCGGTCGAGGATCCCGGCAGCCGCCGGCTGGCCAAACAGGTCTGACACGATGCGCGAACGGGTTCGGCTGGGCGTCAACATCGACCATGTGGCCACCGTCCGGAACGCCCGGGGCGGCAGCCACCCCGACCCGGTTCGTGCGGCGCGCATGGCCCTGGCGGCTGGCGGGGACGGCATCACCGCCCACCTGCGTGAGGATCGCCGCCACATCACGGACCGCGACATCGAGGCGCTGAGCGCGCTCTGTGTCGAGGCGGATCGTCCGCTTAATTTTGAGATGGCGCTGACGGAAGAGATGCTGGCCATCGCCCTGCGGCACCGGCCACATGCCGCCTGTCTGGTGCCGGAACGTCGCGAGGAGGTGACGACCGAGGGCGGGCTGAATGTTGTCGCCCAGGCCGGGGACATGGCCCGTGCCGCCCGCATCCTGTCGGCGGCGGGAATCCGGGTCTCGCTGTTCATCGACCCGGACCCGGAACAGGTAGAGGCCTCCGCAGCGGTCGGGGCCCAGGTGATCGAACTGCATACCGGTCGGTTCTGCCATGCGGTCGGCGAGGCACATGCGGTCGAGTTCCGGCGACTGGCAGAGGCGGCCCGGCTGGGGCATTCCCTCGGGCTTGAGGTGCATGCGGGCCATGGTCTGGACTATGAAACCGCGGCCGAGGTACTGGCCATCCCGGAAATCCGCGAGCTCAACATCGGCCATTTCCTGATCGGCGAGGCCGTCTTCATCGGGCTGGATACCGCCGTCGGGCGGATGCGGGCCGTAATGGACGGGATAACGGCGTGATTATCGGCATCGGCACCGACCTGTGCGACATCCGCCGGATACAGACCTCGCTGGACCGGTTTGGTGACCGGTTCAAACAGCGCTGCTTCACCGACCTTGAGCGCACGCGCTCGGATCGCAAGCCAGACCCCGCCTGGAGTTATGCCAAGCGGTTCGCCGCCAAGGAGGCCTGCGCCAAGGCCCTGGGCACCGGCATGCGGTCGGACGTCTACTGGCGGGATATGGGGGTGATAAACCGCCCCAGTGGCCAGCCCACCATGGGCCTGACCGGCAATGCCGCCCTCCATCTGGCGCAGATGACGCCGATCGGTCATGAAATGCGGATACACCTGACGCTGAGCGACGAGCATCCGTATGCACTCGCCTTCGTGGTGATCGAAGCCTTGCCGCTGGCTTAATCACGTTATACCCGTTTCGCGGTCAAAGACCGTGAACAGCGGCTGGGGGACAGGGGTCACATGAGCGACGAACACAAGACGCACGACACGCACGATGCGCAGGATGCGCACGACACGCATGACACGCATGACGCCGGCCATCACGATGCCGCCCACGCCCCGGCCGATGACCATGGTCATGCGCCGGCGGAGGCGACGGACCACGGTCATGCTGCGCCCGACGACCATGCCGCACACCCGGTTCATGAAGATCACGCGCCGGTCGAGGCCGCGCACATCGATCACGACGACCATGCGGCGCATGACGATCATGCCGCCCACGCGGCTCATGACGAGCACGCGCCGGTCGAAACCGCTCACACGGACGCCGACGTCCATGCGGCCCATGACGATCATGGCGGGGACCACGGCCACGACGACCCGGCCGAGACGCCCCACGAAGAGGCTGTTGCCGCTCACGACGAGGCGGTCAGTCACGTGGCCGCCACTGCACCTGTCGCCGCCGCTGCTGTCGCCGCTGCGGTGACGGCCAAACCGCCGGTCTGGAGCGACGATGGCGACGCCCCGTTCGAGGAGTCCGAGCCCGCGCCTGCGGCACCGACCTCCAAAAAGGCCAAAAAAGCCAAAAAAGGTTCCGGCGGCGACAACGAATTCGTCGAGATCGTGAAGACGATCGTCTTCGCCCTGCTGATCGCCCTGGTGCTGCGGGTCTTCCTGTTCCAGCCCTTCACCATTCCGTCGGCCTCGATGGAGCCCAACCTCTATGAGGGCGACTACATCGTCGTGACCAAATGGAGCTACGGCTATTCCAGACACTCGATTCCGGGCAGCCCGGGCCTGTTCAACGGCCGGATCCTGGAACAGACGCCCCAGCGGGGCGATATCGTCGTGTTCAAGCTGCCGACGGACAACAAGACCGACTACATCAAGCGGCTGATCGGCCTGCCGGGCGACCGGATTCAGATGATCAACAACCGCCTGTACCTGAACGGCGAGATCGTGCCGGACGTGGTGCTGGGCCAGACCGAGGAGGCGGACGCCTATGGCCCGCGTCCGGTCACCCGGCTCAGCGAAACCCTGCCCGGTCGCAGGGCCTTTACCGTCAATGATTTCGGTCCCGGCTTCCCGCTGGACAATACCGAGGTCTTCACCGTCCCGGCCGGCCATTATTTCATGATGGGCGACAACCGTGACAACTCGGTCGACAGCCGTGAACACCCCGAGCGGGGTGGAGTCGGTCTGGTGCCGGCCGAAAACCTGATCGGCAAGGCCCAGATCATCCTGTTCTCCTGGTCGCCGGGTGCCTCGTTGTGGGATCCGGTCAGCTGGTTCACCAAACTGCGTCCGAGCCGGTTCTTCACCGTTCTGGATTGATGGCCAATCTGCGGGCCGAGGCGGTCGCTGAACTTACGCGCCGTCTCGGCCACGTCTTCCGCGATCCGGCCCTGCTGGAACGCGCCCTGACCCACGCCAGCGTGGGGGAGGGGGCTGTCCGCGATGCCGCCGGTCGCCCGATCCGCGACAACCAGCGTTTCGAATTCCTCGGTGACCGGGTGCTGGGCCTGCTGGTCGCCGAAAAGCTGATGCGCGACTTCCCCGAGGCGGATGAGGGCGACATGTCCTCGCGCCTGCACAGTCTGGTCGACAAGGTCGCCTGCGCCCGGGTCGCCGAAGCGCTGGGCGTCGGACCGGCCATGCGGCTGTCGGCCGGAGAATCCAAACAGGGCGGCCGCCGGCGCGAGAGCGTGCTGGGCGACGCGATGGAGGCCATCCTGGCCGCCGTCTATTTCGACGGCGGTCTCGACGCCGCCCGCCAGGTGTTCGACCTGACCTGGGCCGAGGAATTCCGGGCCACCCCGACCCGCGCCGTGACCAACCCCAAATCCGTGCTGCAGGAATGGGCCCTGAAGCTCGGTCGGGCGCTGCCCACCTACCGGGTGGTGGACCGCAGCGGCTCCGATCATGCCCCGACCTTTACCGTCGAAGCCGTGGTAGAAGGGGTCGAAGCCTTGACCGCAACCGGACGATCACGTCAGGAGGCGGAGAAGGCGGCCGCGACGGCCCTTTTGAAACGTGAAGGCTTGATTTGACCGATACCGAAAACCCCAACCAGCACGCCGGCTTCGCCGCCATCATCGGCGCGCCGAACGCGGGCAAATCAACGTTGGTCAACCGGCTGACGGGGTCGAAGGTCTCGATCGTTACCCAGAAGGTCCAGACCACACGCTTTCCCGTGCGCGGCATCGCCATCGAGGGCGACGCCCAGATCGTGCTGGTCGACACCCCCGGCATCTTCACCCCGCGCCGGCGGCTGGACCGGGCCATGGTCGCCTCGGCCTGGGGTGGTGCCCAGGACGCCGATGTCGTGGTTCACCTGATCGACGCGGCCTCGCACATCGACTCCGAAGGCAAGGACGGCACGCCCGCCGACCGTCGCTCTGCCGAAGACACCGAGACCATCATCGCCAACCTGAAGGCCACCGGCCAACAGGTCATCCTGGCGCTGAACAAGATCGACGGCATGCGTCGCGACACCCTGCTGGCCCTGTCGCATCAGATGTTTGAAACCGGCGTCTATTCCGAGGTCTATATGATCTCGGCCCTGAGCGGCGACGGGGTCGACGACCTGAAACAACGGCTGGCGCGGGGCATGCCCAAGGGCCACTGGCTGTATCCCGAGGACCAGAGCGCAGACGTGCCGATCCGGGTGCTGGCCGCAGAGATCACGCGTGAGAAACTGTATCTGCGCGTGCACGAAGAACTGCCCTATTCGGCAGCGGTCGAGACCACGGCCTTCGACGAGAAGCCGGACGGCTCGGTGCGGATCGAACAGATCGTCTATGTCGAGCGTGAGAGCCAGCGGCCGATCATCATCGGCAAGGGCGGCCAGACCCTGAAATGGATCGGCCAGAAGTCGCGTGAGGAGTTGACCCTGCTGCTGGACCGTCAGGTTCACCTGTTCATTACGGTCAAGGTCGATCCGAAATGGCAGGACAGCAAGGCGCTGTATGCCCAGTTCGGTCTGGACTTCAACGCCTGATGGCGGCCGGGCAGACGCCGACCCCGGTCGATTTCTATTTCTCGTTTCGCAGTCCCTATTCGTATCTGGCGGTCAGCCAGGTCCGCGCGCTCGCGTCCGAACACGCGCTCGACATCAGCCTGCGCGTGGTGCGGCCGCTGGCCGTGCGGACCCCGGACTTCTTCAAATCGGTCAATCCGATGTGGCCGCCTTACCTGTTCCGGGACGTGACCCGGATCGCCGAGCGTCTGGCGCTGCCGTTCCGCTGGCCCCGGCCGGACCCGGTGGTGCAGGACCTCGCCAACGGCACCATCGCCGCCGACCAGCCCCATATCGGCCGGCTCAGCCGGCTGGGCGTACTGGCAGCCGAACAGGGCGCGGGCCTGGTCTATGTCGAGGCGGTCTCGCACCTGATCTGGTCAGGCGACGTCGACGGATGGGACCAGGGCGATCACCTGGCCCGGGCGGCCGTCGCGGCCGGACTGGATCCGGCAGCCCTTGAGGCGCAGGCCGCAGCCGAGACCGACCGGCTGGACGCGGCTTTGGTGGCGAACGAAGCCGATCAGGCTGAGGCCGGTCACTGGGGTGTGCCGCTGTTTGTCTATCGCGGTGAGCCCTTCTTCGGACAGGATCGACTGCCAGACCTGCTGTGGCGCATTGCGGAGAATCGCCGGACTGAAGCGGTCTAGCAGAGGCCGCCCGCAGCCCGCGCCGGGTCGGAAGAGAGTAGACGTTTCGTGTTCCATGTTCCCCGTCACGCCGGTGGCCATCCCCGACTGACCATGGCCCTGATCGCGGCGACGGTGCTGGGTGCGGCGGTGGTGTCGGGTTTCGCCTCCAGTCGACCGGTCGACCCCGCCCGGCGGGCCGAGGCTCCGGCCCCGGTGCCACGGCCGCCGATCGAGGTGGTCCAGGCCCTGCCGGAACTGACCGAGGCTCTGGACCGGGTCTCTCGCGGCGAACGGGGATTCAGCGGCGCTGTTCTGGTCGCGCGCGGCGATCAGGTCCTGTTTCGTCAGGTCTATGGCATGGCCGACCACGCGGCAGACCGCCCGCTGGCGCTGGACTCCAAATTCCGCCTCGCCTCGGTCAGCAAACAGTTCACCGCCGCCGCCATCCTGAAGCTGCAGGACGAGGGTGTGCTGTCGGTCTACGACCCGTTGTGTAAATGGATCCAGCCCTGTCCCGCAGCCTGGAAACCAATCCGCCTGCATCACCTTCTGGCCCACACCTCGGGCGTGCCGGACCTGATGGCCCGCCCGGCCTGGGGGCTGCAGCGGGTCACGCCGGCCACCGTCGCGGATCTGACCGAGGCTTCCAAACAGTACCGCCTGCAGTTCCCGCCCGGCTCGAAGGTTCGCTACGACAATGCCGGCTACAACCTTCTGGGGGCCATGGTCGAGCGGGCGTCCGGCGTATCGCTGGCCACCTATCTGCAGCGCACCTTCTTCACGCCCCTGGGCATGAAGGACACCGGCTCGGACGCTGACGGCAAGGCTCGTGATCTGGTCACCGGCTATGCGCATTTTCCCGGCGGACTGACCCCGCAGAACGACGCCAATGTCAGCATCGTCTTCGCGGCCGGGGCCCTGTATTCGACGCTGGACGACATGCTGATCTGGGAGCGGGCCCTGCATCATGGCCGGGTCGTCAGCCGCCGCTCCTATGCGCAGATGACGGCCGACCATGCCCCGGACAGCACGCCCAAGGAGCGCGGACGGGTGCGGCGCGACTGGGGCTTCGGTCTGTTCGCCAACAGTTTGGGCCGGCAGGTGCGCCCCGCCTTCGAGGACCGGCAGATCTATCATACCGGCAGCTGGTCCGGGTTTCGCAATCTGGTGACCTATCAGCCGGATGCCGATGTGACGGTGATCGTCCTGTCCAACAACTATCACCAGCGCGACCAGGTCTTCCTGATCGCCGAACAGGCCATGGCCGAGGCGTTGGGTCGCCCGTTCCCGACGACACTGGCGCGCTGAACTCAGCCCGCCGCGACCGGCGTCCAGCCTTCCGACGGATTGGTATTGACCATCCACGGCACGCCAAATTTGTCGGTCAGACTGCCAAAGCCCGGCGACCAGAAGGTCTCCGCAAAGGCCATGCCGACCTTGCCGCCTTCGGACAGGGCGTCGAACCAGCGCCTGCCCTCGGCGACGTCGTCTGTGTGCAGGCTGACGTCGAAACCATTCTTCGGCTTGTCGACGTTGCGGGCCCATTCGACGTCCATGTCAGAGCCCATGATCGCCTGGTCGCCGACCTGCAGCCAGCAGTGCAAAAGCCAGTCCTTGTACTGCGGGCCCATCGGCATGCCGGGCGGGCCATCGCCATAGGGCAGGGCGGCGGTGATCTCTCCGCCCAGGACACTGGCGTAGAATTCGAAGGCTTCGCGGCATTGGCCGCGGAAGCTGAGGCTGGTGACAATCCGCATGGTCATTCTCCGTCGCGAGGTTGCTGTTCGAGCCAGGTGTCCAGACGCCCGAACGTGCTGGTCCAGCCATGGGTGTGTCCGGTCAGGCTACGCTCGGATTTCAGACCCGCGTGGGTGAAGTCCATTTGCGTCTTTCCGTCCGCCGTCCCGGTCAGCACGATGGTCACCACGGTGTCGGCCGGCGGCCCGTCCTCGTGGCTCTCGTCCCAGCGAAAGCTGAAGACGAGCCGCTCCGGCTCCTCGATCTCGAGATAGGTTCCGCCCTGCCACAGCTCCTCGCCCGTCGCGACTGACTGCAGGCAGGCCCGCCATTCGCCACCGACCCGGAAGTCCGAGGTCGTCTTGACCGCCGGCCATTCGACCGGCCCCAGCCATTGCACCCGCATCTCCGGTCTCGTCCAGGCGGCCCAGACCAGAGCCCGCGGGGCTTCAAAGATCCGCTGCATCTGCAAGGTCGGACGGCTGGCCACGTTGTCGATGACGGTCACTTCAGACGTTCCAGCAGTTCGGCCAACTGGTCGGCGCAGGTGCCCCAGCCGTCATGGAAGCCCATCGACTCGTGCTGCTTCATCGTCTCGGCGTTCCAGTGGCGGGCGGTGGCGACATATTCGGTCTTGCCGTCGGCCATGGGCGTCAGCTCGACTGTGGCAACCATGAAGGGCTGGCCAGCCGGCTCCCACGCCGGGGTGAAGGCATCAGTCGTAATCCAGCGCCGGTTCGGCTCCAGCTGCAGGAATACACCGCTGTTGGGGACGCGTTCGCCGTCGGGGCCGTGCATGACGAAATTGAACACGCCGCCGGGCCGCGGATCGACCTCGACATCCGACAGGGTCCAGGGCTTGGGCACGAACCACTGCTGCAGGAGGTCCGGCGTCATCCAGGCCTTCCAGATCTGCTCCGGCGTGGCATCCAGCACGCGGCGCAGCACCAGGGCGTGCTGATGGGCGACGCCGTCGGTGTCGCAGGGATTGGCTTCAGTTTCGTGGGCCATCGGGGTCTCCTTTCTGGATTTTCTTCAAATAGGCATCGAGACAGTCGAAGCTGGCGTCCCAGTAGCGGCGGTAGTGTTCCAGCCAGTCGGCGACACCCTTCATCCCCATCGGCTCCAGCCGGGCGGGCCGCCACTGGGCCTCGCGGCCGCGACTGATCAACCCGGCCTTTTCCAGCACCTTCAAATGTTTCGACACCGCCGGCAGGCTCATGTCGAACGGCGCGGCCAGATCGTTGACGCTGGCCTCGCCCTCGCACAGCCGCGCCAGGATGGCTCGACGGGTCGGGTCGGCGAGGGCGGCGAATTTGGCGGAGAGGGGGTCGGTCTGCATGGAGAGGATTTCTTGTGTAACTGATGGGTTAAATGCCTCAAGCCTGCATCACGGTCAACCGTTCGGTTAAATAGGGTGCACGCGGCTAGGCTGGCCTCATCCTTCCGGAGCCCGCCATGCTGTCTCTCGCCGCCGCCGCAGTCCTCGCCCTGACCGTGCCCGACCGGCTTCCACCCGAGGAGGCCGCCGCCGTCGCCCTGACCGAGATGCATGCCGCCGCCGCGCGCTCCGATTCCGCGGCCTGGGCCGACCGCCTCGCGCCCGGCATGGTCTGGGTCGGCAACGAGACCTCCGAGCGCTGGGATCGCGACGCCTTTCTGGCCTTTGCCGCACCCTTTTTCGCCCGGGGCGAGGGCTGGACCTATTCAGCCCGCGAATCCGGTCGCCACATCACCCTGGCCCCCGACCCGTGCGCCTGCGTGGCTTGGTTCGACGAGGTGCTGGACAGCGTCACCTATGGAACGGCTCGGGGCGAGGGCATGCTGGTGCGGGACGGCGAGACCTGGCGCGTGCTGCGCTACGCCCTGAGCTACCCCATTCCCAACGACCTTGCCGGTGACATGACCGCCGAGATCAAGGCCTTTGAGGCCACTACCCCGATCCTCGACGCCCCGGGCGAGGCCGCCGATACGCCCGAAGAGGAAGCCGCTTCCGCCGTACTCAATGCACTGCACGAAGCCGCCTCAAAAGCTGACGGCGCGGTCTATTTCGATCTGTTCACCCCGGACGCCACCTATATCGGCAGCGACGTCACCGAGCATTGGTCGATCGCCGAGTTTCGGGGCTATGCCGAGCCATATTTCGCGCAAGGGCGTGGCTGGACCTATACGCCGCGTTCGCGCGCCCTGACCCTCGCCCCGCTGGACTGCCGCTGCGTGGTCTGGTTCGACGAGGCTCTCGACAGCCAGGCCTACGGCACCAGCCGGGGCACCGGGGTTGTGGTCCGTGGCGAGGACGGACAATGGCGCATCGCCCTCTACGCCCTGACCTTCCCCATCCCCAACGCCCTGGCGCGGGACATGACGGCGCGGATCCAGGCCAACACCGAAGAGGGCAGGGCCGCCAGGTAGCCATCGGTCCTTCGGCCAGCTAACACCGGCGCATGGAATTCACCGAGGAAGCCTTCGTCCTGTCGGCCCGGTCGCACGGGGACACCGGGGTGGTGGTCGAACTGCTGACCGAGGACCATGGCCGGCACGCCGCCTATGTCGCGGGCGGGGCCTCGCGCAAGATGAAGCCCTTCCTGCAGCCGGGCGCCCGGGTCATTGCAGACTACCGGGCGCGGACCTCGGATCATCTGGGCTCGGCGCGGCTGGAGCCGGTAGGCGAGGGGCCCAGCGCCCTGTTCGAGGATTCCATGGCCCTGACCGGGCTGGCGGCCGCCGCCGCCGTGGCCCAGGGCGCGCTGCCAGAGCGAGAGCCCCATCCGGGTGCCTTCCTGGCCTTTGAAGCCCTGATGGCGGCCTTTGCCCTGCCCGAGGTCTGGCCGGCCATCTTCGTGCGGTTTGAGGCCGGGTTGCTGGAGGACCTGGGGTTCGGCCTCGACCTGTCCCGCTGCGCCGTTACCGGAACAATGGACGATCTGGTCTGGGTCAGCCCGCGCACAGGCCGCGCCGTCAGCCGCGCCGCGGGCGCGCCCTATGCGGACAAATTGCTGGTGCTGCCGCCCTTCATGCTGGGGGCCCAGGCCGGGCTGGGGCCCGGCGATGTCGGGGCCGGACTGGCCCTGACCGGGCATTTTCTCGAACAGTTCGTCTTCCACCCGCAGAACCGGCCGATCCCGTCGGCCCGGGTCTGGATGATCGACAAGCTGGGCGAGACAGGACGGCTCTGATCGCTGTCAGGCGACCGGGCGTTCCGTCTGCGGCCCCACGCCCAGCCGGGCAACATCGCGTCCGCTGGGCTGCTGATACAGCTGCAGACCGAACTCGGGCAGGATGGCGATCAGGTGGTCGAAGATGTCGGACTGGATACCCTCATAGGCGATCCACGAGGTGGTGGCGGTGAAGCCATAGATCTCCAGCGGCAGGCCCTGCGGTGTCGGGGCCAGCTGGCGCACCATCTGGGTCATGCTCTGGTTGATGCCGGAGTGGGCCTTCAGATAGGCGGCGACATAGGCGCGGAAGGTGCCGAGATTGGTGACGCGGCGCGCGTTGACCGGATCCCGGCCCGCCTCGACCAGCGTGGCGTTCCACGCTTCCAGTTCGCCCTGCTTGTCTTCCAGATAGTCATCGATCAGGGCGAAGCGCCGCATCCGCTCGCGCTCTTCCGGCTCGAGAAAGCGCACGCTGGCCTGGTCGATCAGCAGGGCGCGCATGATCCGGCGCCCGCCGGACTCCTCCATGCCGCGCCAGTTCTTGAAGCTTTCGCTGATCAGCCTCCAGGTCGGGATGGTGGTGATGGTCTTGTCCCAGTTCTGAACCTTGACCGTATGCAGGGCGATGTCGATCACATCGCCGTCGGCGTTCAGCTCCGGCATTTCGATCCAGTCGCCGACCCGCAGCATGTCATTGGAGGTCAGCTGCACCGAGGCCACCAGCGACAGGATGGTGTCCTTGAACACCAGCATCAGGATCGCCGCCATCGCGCCCATCCCGGACAGCAGCAGCAACGGCGACCGGTCGATGAGTGTGGCCAGGATCAGGATCGTGGCGAGCACGAACAGGACGATCTTGACGACCTGCAGATAGCCCTTGATCGGGCGGCTGGCGGCCTCCGGGCGGCGCGAGTAGATCGTGTTCGCCAGCGTCAGCGCGGCGGCCATCGCCATCACCACGGTCAGGATGATGAAGGCCGCCGCGACGTTACGCGTCACCAGCATCACGGCCGGCGGCAGATGCGGCACGGCCTGCACGCCCTGATAGACGATGAATGCCGGCACGATCCGCGCCAGCCTGACCGACACCGGTCGCAACGTCTCGCTGACCTGGTGCAGCCCGACCCGCGACAACCCGTGGCGGATTGCGCGCAGCAGGACTTCATTGGTGACCCACTGTGCCACAAGGGCGGCCGCGACCAGCCCCGCGAGACCGGCGGCGAGGGCGGCAAGGGGATAGGCGTCGAAATAGGCGATGGCTGCGTCCATGAAGTCTCTGGGGCTGTCGGGAGTTGGGTCAGCCTAGCATCGGCGTGACTGGGCTGGCCAACCCCCTATATCCACAGGCGCGCGCCCTCGTATAAGCGGAACCGGGCGCGCTGCCCTAGACTCGTCGATCTGCTTCCCTGATTCGAAGGCCCATGACCGTTCACACTCCGACGCCCGAGGGCGGCCGCATTATTGATGAGCCGATGAGCGAGGCGCTGTCGCAGCGCTATCTGGCCTACGCCCTGTCGACGATCACCAACCGGGCCCTGCCGGACGTGCGGGACGGCTTCAAACCGGTGCACCGTCGTATCCTCTACGCCATGCACCAGATGCGGCTGAATCCGCAGGCGGCGGCGCGCAAATGCGCCAAGGTCGTCGGTGAAGTCATGGGCGGCTACCACCCGCACGGCGACGCCTCGATCTATGAGGCGCTGGTGCGTCTGGCCCAGGATTTTGCCCAGCGTTACCCGCTGGTCGACGGTCAGGGCAATTTCGGCAACATCGACGGCGATAGCGCTGCGGCCATGCGCTACACCGAGTGCAAGCTGACCTCGGCCGCGACCCTGCTGCTGGAAGGCATCGACCAGGATGCGGTCGATTTCCGGGCCACCTATGACGATCAGGACGAGGAACCGGTCGTCCTGCCCGCCGGCTTCCCCAATCTGCTGGCCAACGGCTCTTCCGGCATCGCCGTCGGCATGGCCACCTCGATCCCGCCGCACAATGTCGGCGAGCTGATCGACGCCTGTATGGTGCTGCTGGACCGGCCCGAGGCGACCACGGAAGAGCTGGCGACCATCGTCCCGGGACCGGACTTCCCGACCGGCGGCGTGGCGGTCGAGGGTCACGCCTCGATCCTCGACGCCTATGAGACCGGACGCGGCGGCGTGCGCCTGCGGGCGCGCTGGGAGACCGAGGACCTGGGTCGGGGCGTGTGGCGGATCATCGTCACCGAAATGCCCTATCAGGTGCAGAAGAGCCGGCTGATCGAGGGGCTGGCCGATCTGATCGAGCACAAGAAGGCCCCGCTGCTGGGCGATGTGCGCGACGAGTCCGCCGAGGACATCCGGCTGGTGCTGGAACCCAAATCGCGCACGGTCGAGCCCGAGGTTCTGATGGAGAGCCTGTTCAAGCTGTCCGATCTCGAGGTGCGTTTCCCGATCAATATGAATGTGCTGGACGCCACGGGCACGCCGCGGGTCATGGGGCTGAAGGCCTGTCTGCAGGCCTTCCTCGATCACCGGCGCGACGTGCTGGTCCGGCGCTCGCACTGGCGCATCGACCGGGTCGAGAAGCGTCTGCACCTGTTGGAAGGCCTGCGGATCGTCTTCCTCAATATCGACGAGGTGATCCGCATCGTCCGCGAGGAGGAACAGCCCAAGGCGGTGCTGATCGCCCGCTTTGGCCTGTCGGAACTGCAGGCCGACTTCATCCTCGACACCCGACTGCGCCAGCTGGCGCGGATCGAGGAGATGACGATCGAGAACGAGTACAAGGCCCTGGCCGAGGAATTAGCGGCGCTGCAGGCGCTGTCCCTGTCGCCGGCCAAACAGTGGAAGACCATCGGCAAGGAGCTGGAGGTCGTGCGCAAGGCCTTGATCTCGCCGCGCCGGACCACGATTGCCGAAGCCGTCGATGCTTCGGCCTATGCGCCGGTCGAGGCCTTCATCCCGCGCGAGGCCATCACCGTCATCCTGTCCGAGCGCGGCTGGATCCGGGCAGCCAAGGGCAAGGTCGAGGATCCGTCGGAGCTGAAATTCAAGGAAGGCGATGACCTGGCTTTCCTCGTGCCGGCCTTCACCACGGACAAGCTTCTGGTGGCGGCCTCGGACGGGCGCATCTTCACCATCGGGGCTGACAAACTGGCTTCCGGGCGCGGGCACGGCGAGCCGCTGCGGCTGATGATCGACCTCGACGAGAGCGCCGGCATCATCGCCGTCCTGGCGCATCAGCCGGGCGCGAAACTGCTGATGGCGTCCAAGGCCGGCTACGGCTTCATCGCGCCGGAAGACGATCTGCTGGCCCAGAAGCGCGGTGGCAGACAGGTGCTGAACGGCGAGCTGCTGGCGGCCCTGCGGGTCACAGGCGATCACATCGCGACCTTGGGCGAAAACCTGAAGGCGTTGATCTTCCCGCTGGCGGAACTGCCGGAGATGGGCCGGGGCAAGGGGGTCAAGCTTCAGACCTACAAACAGGGCGGGCTGCAGGACCTGACCGTGTTCAACGCCGAAACCGGCCCGGAATGGGCCGACGGCGGCGGACGTCGCCGCAACTGGCCCGACTGGAAGGACTGGCTGGGCAAGCGCGCCGGGGCCGGACGGATGGGACCCCGGGGCCTGCGGAAATTCCGCTGATTTATTGCCAAGGTGACGTGGATTTCATTGGAGCCGATCAGGCGGACGCGCGATACTGGCGGTTGAAGTCTGGAGGACCATTCATATGACCACCCTGATCGTCGTCGGCGTCATCGTCGTCATTCTGCTGTTCGTCATCGTCGGTGCCTACAACCGGCTGGTGGCGCTGGATCAGTCCGCCAACCAGTCGTTCGCCGACATCGATGTGCAGCTGAAGCAGCGTCAGGACCTGATCCCCAATCTGGTGGATACGGTCAAAGGCTATGCGACCCACGAGAAGAGCACGCTGGATGCGGTGATTCAGGCCCGCAACGCCGCGACTTCGGCCAATACCGTCAATGACAAGGTCGAGGCCGAGAACATGCTCAGCGGCGCACTGGGTAAGCTGTTCGCCCTGTCCGAGGCCTATCCGGACCTCAAGGCCAACACCAATTTCCTGCAGCTGCAGGCCGACCTGTCGGACATCGAGAACAAGCTGGCCGCCGCGCGTCGCTTCTTCAACAATGCGGTGAGCGAGTTCAACGCCGTGCGTCGCCAGTTTCCGACCGTTCTGTTCGCCGGCCTGGTCGGCTTCGGCTCGGACAAGCCCTTCTTTGACGTCGGTGACGGCGAACGGGCAACGATGAACGCCGCCCCGCCCAAGGTCAGCTTCTAGGAGTCTTGAGCCTTGGCTGCCGTCGGACTCAAGACCCATATCTGGGCCAATAATACCCGGTCAGTGCTGCTGCTGGCCGGGTTTCCCCTGTTGCTGATCGGCATCCTGTACGGAGTGCAGCTGATCCTGATGGGGATGGGCATGATCCAGGGCACCGGCGGCAGCCTGGGCGACGACATGGCCCTGGCTGCGGCGATGCTGGGCTGGACCGTGCCGATGGCCTTCGTCATCGCCGCCATCTGGTTCGCCATCGCCTATTTCGGCAGCCAGACGATAATCGATGTGATCACCGGTGCCCGCAAGGTCGAACGCCGGGACGAGCCCGAGCTCTATAATCTTCTGGAGAACCTGGCGATCTCGCGCGGAATGAAGACGCCAACCCTGCGGATCATCGAAACCTCGGGCATGAATGCCTATGCCTCGGGCCTGCATGAGGGGCGTTACAGCGTTACCGTGACCCGGGGCCTGATGCAGGCGATGGACCGCGACGAGCTGGAGGCGGTGCTGGCGCACGAGATGACCCACGTCATCAACAAGGACGTGCGCACCATGGTGATCGCGTCGATCTTTGCAGGCATCATCAGCGTCATCGCCGAATTGGTGGTGCGCGGCATCTTCTTCTCGCGCGGCAGTAGCCGGGACAACAAGAACGCCGGGCCGCTGATGTTGATCGGCATCGCCATCGCCGCGGTCGGCTTCGGCCTGGCCATCGTCATCCGCATGATGCTGTCGCGAACCCGCGAATATGTCGCCGACGCCGGATCGGTGGAACTGACCAAGAACCCGGACGCGATGATCGCGGCCCTGCGCAAGATCGAGGGCCGTTCGAATGTGCGCGCGCCGGATGAGGTGCAGCTGATGTTCCTCGACAACCAGCCCGACGGGCGCGGACTGGAGGGGCTGTTCGCCACCCACCCGTCGATCGACGCCCGCGTTGCTGCCCTGGTGAAATTCGCCGGTGGTCGCGATCCGGGTCCGTGGCAGCAACAGGAACCGGGCGCTGGACCCGCGCCGGGGCCCTGGGGCGGGTCGGAACCGGCGGCCCCGCCGTCACCGTTCGGAACCTCGGTACCGTCAACCCGCTGAGGCGGTGTCCTGCCCGGCCTGACCGTCTGACGGAGGCATCATGGGCGTGTCCGGCAGCACCGGCAGTCGCTGCCAGCCGAAACGGGTCAGGGCGTCCATTGGCCGGAAACGGGCCTTGTAGTCCATCTTCTGCGATCCGCGGACCCAGTAGCCCAGATAGACATAGGGCAGGCGCACAATGGCGGCCTGACGCAGGTGGTCGAGTATGGCGAAGACGCCGAGGCTGCGCCGTTCCAGATCCGGATCAAAAAAGCTGTAGACCATCGAAAGACCGTCCCCGAGCAGATCGGTCAGGCTGACCCCGACCAGATCGCCGGGCCCGCCGTCGGGCGAGGGCATGCGGTATTCGATCAAATGGGTGCGCACCGCCGTGTCCTCGATCATGGCGACATAGTCGAGCCAGCCCATGTCGGTCATGCCGCCCTCGGGATGGCGGCGATGCAGGTAACGGCGCAGCAGGTCGAACTGTTCGGTCGTGGCCTCGGCCTCGACCAGATCTCGGGACAGATCAGCGTTACGCGCCAAAACCTTGCGGTGGGATCTTGAGAAATTGAATTCAACTACCGGCAGGCGGACCGAGACGCAGGCATCACAGGATTCGCAGGCGGGACGATAGGCGATGTTCTGGCTGCGTCGGAACCCTGCCTGGGTCAGTTCGTCATTGACCCAGGCCCCGTCGCTGAACGGCAGGTTGGCGAACACCTTCCGCTCGGTCTGGCCGGGCAGATAGGGGCAGGGTGCCGTCGCCGTCATGAAGAAGCGAAGCTGGCGCTGGGGGATATGCTGGGTCACGGCCCTAGGTCCGCACCGGAATCCGACGAGATTTTGTCAGTGAACCGCTCATGCCCGGATCAGGCGACAGCTTGCCGTCCGACGCAAGCCGGTTCGCGCGCCAGCCGAAGCCCGGGCGCGCGCCCGTCACAGGCTGGTGTCCGAGGGCAGGACCGGGGCTTCCCGCAGCAGGACGATGGCGATGCGGCGATTGCCGGCCAGGGTGGGATCGTCAGGATAAAGAGGATCCGAGCCCGCCTTGCCCGAGACCTGGTAGACGCGGTCGGGATCGACCCCCGCATTCTGCAGGATCAGGCGTGAGGCATCGGCACGCTCGGACGACAGGGCCCAGTCCGCCGGTCGGGTGGCCCGGTTGGAGCCCGGGGCGGCGCTGGTATGGCCGGTGACCGAGATTCGGTTGGGCAACTGGTTGATGACCCGGGAGATGGCGCGCAGCAGAATCTGGGCGCGGGCATTGGGGCGGGCGGAATTCTGTTCGAACATCGACCGCCCTTCCTGATCGACCAGCTGGATGCGCAGGCCTTCAGGGGTCTGGTCGACAATCAGCTGTTTCGACAGTTCGGCCAGTTCAGGCATCGACTGCATGGCCTGGCGCAGGGAGGCGGCGGCACTGGAGAAGTCGGCGGCCTCGCGCCGGGCGATCTCCTCGCGCAGATCGGATTCACTGGCCGCGGCAAGATTACTGCTCTGGCCGGACTCGGGCGGTGCGTCCTGCGGAGCTTCGGGGGCGAGCTGGGTCACAACCGACATGGCACCGGAGCCCTTGGCCCCGTCATCACCGAGCGAGGTGCCGCCGAGGATACCGCCCGAGCCGGACGTGGTCTGGGACACGCTGGCGGGAGCGAAATATTCGGCGATCCCGCGTTTCTGCTCGGGATCGGTCATGTTGATCAGCCACATGAGCAGGAAGAAGGCCATCATCGCCGTGACGAAGTCGGCGTAGGCGACCTTCCAGGCCCCGCCGTGGTGGCCACCGGCAACGACCTTCTTGATCTTCTTGATCAGGATGGGGCGGTCACTCATGGACATGGTCGGGCTGGCCTTAACGCTGTTCGTTAGCCCTAAAATCGCGCCTCGACGTTAAGAAGCGGTTTTCATTTCCCCGCCATTCGGCGATCCGGCGGCGAACGCCGCAATACGCTTGCCCGGGACCGGGGGCTCGCCTAGTCGTGGGGGGTGACCCAGACCCCCAGCGCCCCGCCCTTTGACCTGACCGAGTATCGCAAGGCGCTGGGCGGATTTGCCACCGGCGTATGCGTCATCACCACCCAGTCTGATGACGGGGGAATCGGCATCACGGTCAACTCCTTCACCTCGGTGTCGCTGGATCCGCCGCTGGTGCTGTGGTGCCTGGATGACAGGTCCGACCGCCACGACCTGTTCGCCGCGACCGACCGATTCGCCATCCACGTCCTGCCGGTCGAGGACCGGGAAATGTCGGACCGGTTCGCCTGGGGCAGCTGCCGGCTGAGCCCGGAGGAGTTCGACACCAGCAATCCCGAGCCGCCGCGCCTGCGCAACGCCCTGGTGAGGCTGGACTGTACGGCCCACGACCGCATCCGCATGGGTGACCATCTGGTCATCGTCGGCGCGGTGCAGGCGGTCGAGAGCCGGGCCGGCGACGCCCTGACCTATTTCCGCGGCCGCTATGGAATCGCATCGGAGCCTGCAGCATGAAAATCGCCTTCGCCGGACTGGGCGTCATGGGGGCCCCGATGGCCCGTCACCTGCTGGCCGGAGGCCATGCGGTCACCGGATTCAATCGCTCACCCGCCAAGGCCGAGGCCTGGGCCACCGCCACCGGCGGACAGATCGCGGCCACCGTTGCCGGAGCCACCGACGGGGCCGACCTGTTCGTCCTGTGTGTCGGCAATGACGATGACGTGCGTCAGGTGGTGACCGAGGCCCTGCCGTATCTGGCCGCCGGGGCGGTGATCGTCGACCACACCACCACCTCGGCCAGGGTGGCGCGCGAAATGGCCGCAATGGCCGGTGAGGTCGGCCGGTTCTTCATCGACGCCCCGGTATCGGGCGGACAGGCCGGGGCGGAGAACGGCCAGTTGAGCGTGATGGCCGGCGGCAACGGCGACGCCCTGGCGCGGGCCGAACCGGCCCTGATGACCTATGCCAAGGCGGTCAAACACATGGGTCCGTCCGGCGCGGGCCAGCTGACCAAGATGGTCAACCAGATCGCCATCGCCGGCGTGGTTCAGGGGCTGGCCGAGGCGGTACATTTCGCCCAGAGCGCCGGACTGGACACCGACGCTGTCTATGACGCCATCTCCAAGGGCGCGGCCCAGAGCTGGCAGATGGACAACCGCTGGAAGACGGCGGCGAAGGGCGAGTTCGAGTTCGGCTTCGCCGTCGACTGGATGCGCAAGGATCTGGGGCTGGTTCTGGACGAGGCGCGGGCCAACGGCGCAACCCTGGACCTGACGGCCCTGGTCGACGGCTACTATGCCGAGGTTCAGGCCATGGGCGGCAACCGTTGGGACACTTCCAGCCTGGCGGCGCGACTTCAGGCACGGACAAACACCAAGAGGTAGGGACAATGCGAACCACGACAGGATGGCTGGCAGGGGCGGCGCTGACGCTGTGGGCCGGGCTGGCTCTGGCCCAGACCCCGGTGCCGGTCGAGGGCGACTGGGTAGGCCATGATTTCCAGATGGAGTCGGGCGCAATCCTGCCCGAACTGAAAATCCACTACCGCACCCTGGGCACACCGGTACGTGACGCCACCGGCCGGATCACCAATGCGGTGATGATCCTGCACGGCACCGGCGGAACGGGCGCTCAATTCCTGGTGCCGCAATTCGCCGACGAACTGTACGGTCCCGGCCAGCCGCTGGATCTGACCCGCTACTACGTCATCCTTCCCGACAATCTGGGCCACGGTGACTCGTCCAAGCCCAGCGACGGGCTGCGCGCGGCCTTTCCCGAATACGACTATGCCGACATGGTCGAGGCCCAGCGGCGGTTGCTGGTCGAGGGACTGGGGGTCGATCACCTGCGGCTGATCTTCGGCACCTCGATGGGCTGTATGCATATCTTCGTCTGGGGCGAGACCCACCCCGGCTTCGCCGACGCCCTGATGCCGATGGCCTGCGAGCCGACGGCGATCACCGGGCGCAACCGGCTGTGGCGGGCCATGCTGCTGGACGGCATCCGCAGCGATCCGGCCTGGCAGGGCGGCGACTATAGCGACCAGCCACAGCAGGGCCTGCGCACCGCGGTCGACCTGCTGCTGCTGGCGGGCTCGGCCCCGATGCCGATGCAGCGCGACCTGGCCACCCGCGAGATCGCCGACGGCTGGCTGGCGGCCCAGCAGGACCGGCGCATGCCGGCGCTGGACGCCAATGACCTGTGGTACCAGGTCAATGCCTCATGGAACTATGATCCCTCGGCCGATCTGGAGAAGATCACCGCGCCCCTGACCTGGATCAACTCGGCCGACGACTTCATCAATCCGCCCGAACTGGGTCTGTCGGAACAGTTTGCGCCGCGCATCCGCAACGGCCGCTACCGGCTGATCCCGAACAGCGTCGACGGCCACGGCCACGGCACCCACACCTGGGCGGTGTTCTGGAAGGCCGATCTGGTGGAATTGCTGGCGCGGTCGGGCGGCTAGACCCTTTTTGCGTCTACGCCCTAGGTCGCCGGGGCGGTGTCGCGCCGGGCGGTGACTATGGTGATGCGCGGCTCCAGCATCTGGCCGCGCATGAAACCCTCGCCCTCGGTCGGCGAGGTCGGGGCCACCAGAATACCGCGCACGACGTCCATGCCCTCGACCACCTTGCCGAAAACGGCAAAGCCATACGCATCGATCGAGAACGGCCGCCCGGCGTCATATGAGGGCGTCGATCCCACCGAGACGAAGAAGTCGCCCGTCGCCGTGCCGGGGTCATAGCGGGCCATCGATACCGCCCCGTCGACATGGCTGAGGCCGGTCACCGTCGTCGGCTCATGGACGATCGGCGGCAACACCTTGGCCGGGTCATTGTTGGTACCGCCCTGGACCAGGCCCAGATCGGGGGCCGCGCGCACGGCGCGATAGAAGCTGGTGCCGTCGAACCGGTGTTCATCGACATATCTGAGGAAATTGCCGCCGGTGATCGGGGCCTGACGGTCATTGACCTCGATGACGATCCGCCCGGCCGAGGTTTCCATCACGACGCGGGGCAGGGGCGGTGGTGCGGTAGCCGGCAGTTCCTGGGCCAGGGCGAGGGTGGGCCACAGCAGAAGCAGGGCGAGGGCGGCGAGCGTGCGTCTGATCATGGGGTTGAGCCTATGGCCATGGGTCCGGGCCGACAAGGGATCAGCCGAGCAGCAACCGCGCCACTTGCGGAGCGAAGCGCCAGAACACAACGGCACCGACTAAGGCCGCGGCGAAGGAAAGCGGACGGGTTGCCGCCAGACTTTCCCGACCGTACTTGTACTGCGCCCAAACAATAAGCGCCGCGAACACACCCAAGCCGCCGATAAGCGTAGCGACGTGAAGCGTGAACTGCCACGGCTCGACATAGAAGAAGTGGCCGTGGTTGTTCATTTCCACGGTTTGGCCAGTCGGCAGATGGGGGCGGTCCGCGCTCGATGCGGCCATGCGAAAATAAAACCAGAACGAGCCCATCCCGATCGTTGCGGCTTGATAGGCGGCGTAGATCAGCCCCCAAGGGAGAACACGGCCCGTCAGGTCTTCCGCCGCCCCACGCGTCACCCGCCCAGCAACCTCGCCGCCTTCGGGGCGAAATAGCTCAGCACCCCGGCGCAGCCCGCCCGTTTGAACGCGTGCAGGGTCTCGAGGATGGCGCGGTCCTCGTCCAGCCAGCCGTTGGCGATGGCGGCCTGCATCATCGCGTACTCACCGGACACCTGGTAGGCGAAGGTCGGGACCTGGAAGGTCTCGCTGACCCGGCGAACGATGTCGAGATAGGGCATGCCAGGCTTGACCATGACGGCGTCGGCCCCCTCGGCGATGTCCATGGCTACCTCGCGCAGGGCCTCGTCGCTGTTGGCGTAATTCATCTGGTATGTTTGCTTGTCGCCGGTCAGCTGTTTGGCCGAGCCGACGGCGTCGCGATACGGGCCGTAGAAGGCCGAGGCGTATTTGGCGGCATAGGCCAGGATCATGGTGTCGTGCAGGCCATTGGCTTCCAGCGCCTCGCGGATGGCCTGGACCCGGCCGTCCATCATGTCGGACGGGGCGACGATGTCGGCCCCGGCATGGGCCTGGATGAAGGCCTGTTCGGCCAGCCGCTCCAGCGAGTCGTCGTTGAGGATGCGACCGTCGGCCATCAGGCCGTCGTGGCCGTGGTCGGTGTAGCAGTCGAGAGCCACATCACACATGACGCCGATCTCGGGCGCGGCGTCCTTGATGGCCTTGATACAGTCGGGGATAAGGCCGTCGGGATCGGTGGCCCCGGTGCCGTTGGCGTCCTTGATGGCCGGATCGACGTGGGGGAACAGGGCCACGACAGGGATGCCCAGATCGCGCGCCTCGACCGCGGCGGCGGCGGCGGCCTTGGGCGACAGGCGGAAGACGCCGGGCATGGAGGCGACCGGCACCCGGTCCTCGGCCCCGTCATGGACGATCAGGGGCCAGATCAGATCCGAGGGGGTCAGGACGGTCTCGGCCACCAGACGGCGCACCCAGGGGCTGCTGCGCAGGCGACGGGGGCGGGCATAGGGGAAGGCGGCGGGGGCGAACGGCTGGGTCATGCAGGGGTCATAGGCGGGTTGGGTGCCGGAGAAAACAGGGTCCACTGAGTCCACTGAGTCCACATCGGACGGATGGGGGGCCGAAAAACCCCCGGACGCGTGTGGTCATCAGGATGGCGAGGTGGGCGGGTGTCATCGTCGCAGTGTGGCAGAACACTGCGTCAGACGCGGTCGTGGACCGGGGCAAGGGTGACGCCGCGCGAGCGGTTGGATAGAAGCACGGCGAACGGTCCGTCAGTGGCCGATGCGACGGGAGCTTACATGGACTTCGCCCTTACCGACGACCAGCGCGCCATCCAGGACGCCGCCCGGGCCTTTGCCGCGGCCGAGCTGGCCCTGCATTCGGCCGACTGGGACGAGACCAAACATTTCCCGGTCGAGACGATGAAGCTGGCGGCCGAGATGGGCTTTTGCGGCATCTACACCGGCGAGGAGCATGGCGGCATGGCCTTGGGCCGGGTCGAGGCAGCCCTGATCTTCGAGGAATTGTCGCACGGGGATGTGTCGACGGCGGCCTTCATCTCGATCCACAACATGGCGACATGGATGATCGACAGCGTCGGCTCAGCCGAGCTGCGCGCCCGCTATGTCCCGAAGCTGGTGACCATGGAGAAGATCGCCAGCTACTGTTTGACCGAGCCGGGCTCGGGCTCGGACGCGGCGGCGCTGCGGACCACGGCCCGGCGCGACGGCGACCACTATGTGCTGAACGGCTCCAAGGCCTTCATCTCCGGTGCCGGGACCAGCGACGTCTATGTGGTGATGGCCCGCACCGGGGCCGACGGGCCCAAGGGCATCTCGACCTTCGTCATCGACGCCGGCACGCCCGGCCTGTCGTTCGGGGCCCAGGAAAGGAAGATGGGCTGGAACAGCCAGCCCACCGCCATCGTCCAGTTCGATGACTGCCGCGTGCCGGCGGAGAACCTGCTGGGCAAGGAGGGCGACGGTTTTCGCTATGCGATGATGGGGCTGGACGGCGGACGGCTGAACATCGCTGCCTGTTCGATCGGCGGGGCCCGGCTGGCGCTGGAAACGGCCCAGGACTACGTCACCACCCGCAAACAGTTCGGCAAGCCGATCGCCGACTTCCAGAACACCCAGTTCAAACTGGCCGACATGGCCACCCAGCTGGAGGCGGCGCGGCTGATGGTGCTGCGCGGTGCCTGGGCCATCGACACCGGCCACCCCGAAAAGACCAAATGGTGCGCCATGGCCAAACGGTTCGCCACCGACGCCTGTTTCCAGATCGCCGACGAGGCCCTGCAGCTGCACGGCGGCTATGGCTATCTGAAAGACTATCCGCTGGAACGGATCGTGCGCGACCTGCGGGTTCACCGCATCCTGGAAGGCACCAATGAGATCATGCGGGTGATCACCGCGCGGGAGATGCTGCGTCAATGACCATCGAACCCGAAGTCCTGACCCGCGTCGAATCCGGCGTCGGCCGTATCACCCTGAACCGGCCGAAGGCGCTGCATGCGCTGAACCATCCGATGTGCGACCTGATGATCGCGGCCCTGCTGGACTGGCAGGACGACGCGGCGGTGCTGTCGGTGCTGATCGACCACGCCGGTGAACGCGGCTTCTGCGCCGGGGGTGACATCCGCATGATCGCCGAAAGCGGGGCCGGGGACGCGGTGGCGGCCAGGGCCTTCTTCCATGCCGAATACCGGCTCAACGCCCTGCTGTTCGACTATCCCAAGCCGGTCACGGCCATCGTCGACGGCATCGTGATGGGCGGCGGCGTCGGTATTTCCGAACCGGCCGTGGTCCGCATCGCCACCGAACACACCACCTATGCCATGCCCGAGACCGGCATCGGCCTGTTCCCCGACGTCGGCGGCGGCTGGTTCCTGCCGCGACTGCCGGGCTTCGCCGGGACCTGGCTGGCCCTGACCGGGGCGCGGCTGAAGGCGGCGGACACCGTGGCCCTGGGAATCCACACCCATTATATGCCGTCGGACGAGCTGGACGCCTTCCGCACCATCCTGGCCGCTGATCCGGGCTTTCCGGTCGACATCGCCGACGAACTGGCCGTCGATCCGGGCGACGCCCCGCTGGAGGCCCATATCGACGACATTGACCGGCTGTTCGCCCATGACACGGTCGAGGCGATCGTGGCGGCGCTGGAGGCCGAGGGGACCGACTGGGCCCGGAGCCAGCTGGCCGTGCTGAAGACCAAGTCGCCGCAGTCGCTGAAGGTGACGCTGCGCCAGTTGCGGACCGGCCTGCATCTGACGTCCTTCGCCGAGAATATGGCGATGGAATACCGGCTGGGCGGCCGGGTGGTGCGGACCCACGACTTCCAGGAGGGGGTGCGGGCCGTGATCGTCGACAAGGACAACACTCCGCACTGGTCGCCGGCCGATCTGGCCGGGGTCAGCGACGCCGATCTGGACGCCCTGTTCGCGCCCCTGCCGGCGGGCGAGGACTGGACGCCGCTCTGAGACCTCTTGCGTCCGCCCCGCAATCCGGGCGTATCTGCCATAACGCCATTCGGGAAATCCCATGTTCAAGACCCTGCTTCTCGCCGCCACCGCCTCGGTCACCCTGTCCGGCTGTCTGATCATCGCCTCTGACGGCGGCGAGCGGACAGTGGTGAACACTCCGGCTGCAGCCAGCGCCTCTCGCACGCCGGCCCCGACGACCGTCTGGTATCAGGGGGCCATCGCCGATCCGCGCCGCCCGGCCGAAGAGGTCGCCCGTGACGCGGCGCGCCATCCGCTCGAGATTCTGGCCTTCATCGACCTGGCGCGCGGCGACCGCATCGCCGACATCCGGCCCGGTGCCGGCTATTTCACCCGGCTGTTCTCCAGCGTCGTCGGCCCGGCCGGTCAGGTCTATGCCTTCGTGCCCAATCGCACCGCCGTTCGCGAGAACGGCGCCGCCGATGCCCTGGTCGCCGACTATGGCAATGTCAGCCGGGTCAACGGCGACCTCGACACCATGGCCTTCGACCAGCCGCTGGACGTGGTGTTCATGAGCCAGGAATATCACGACTTCCACATCCCCGGCTTCGGCGTGGACGTGGCGCAGATGAACCGCGCCGTCTATGCGGCCCTGAAGCCCGGCGGCCAGTTCGTGGTCATCGACCATGAAGGCGCGGCCGGCACCGGCAACAGCCAGGTCTCGACCCTGCACCGGATCGAGGGTGCCTTCCTGCGTCGCGAGGTCGAGGCCGCCGGCTTCATCTATGAGGGTGAAAGCCGCGCCGTGGCCAACCCGGCCGACGACCACAGCCTGAATGTGTTTGACGAGGCCATTCGCGGCCGCACGGACCAGTTCGTCTATCGCTTCCGCAAGCCGGGCTGAACGAAACCGCGCCGCCCCGCTGGCGAAGCGGGGCGGGAGGCGTTACCCCTGCCGCGAAACCGCACAGGGAAACCGTCGCCATGACGCACAAGATCGCCTTCATCGGACTCGGCAACATGGGCGGCGGCATGGCCGCTAACCAGGCCAAAGCCGGCCATACAGTCCAGGCCTTTGACCTGTCTCCGGCAGCGCTGGACCGGGCCGTGGCCGCGGGCTGTGTCGCCGTCGACTCGGTGGCCGAAGCGGTCAGGGACGCCGACATCGTCATCACCATGCTGCCCGCCGGCCCGCATGTGCTGTCGGTCTATTCGGAACAGATCATCAGCACCGCGCCCAAGACCGCCCTGTTGCTGGACTGTTCGACCATCGACGTCGACACGGCCCGCAAGGTGGCCGGCCTGGCCAAGGATGCCGGCTATGCCTTCGCCGACGCCCCGGTGTCGGGCGGCACGGTCGCGGCCGACGCCGGGACCCTGGCCTTTATGGTCGGCTGTGACGAGGCCGACTTCGCCCGGGTCGAGCCGGCCCTGGAACCGATGAGTCGGGTGACGATGCGCGCCGGTGACCACGGGGCGGGGCAGGCGGCCAAGATCTGCAACAACATGATCCTGGGCATCACCATGATCGGCACCTGCGAGGCCGTGGCCCTGGCCGAGAAACTGGGTCTGGACCCGGTCAAATTCTTCGACATCGCCTCGAAATCCTCGGGCCAGTCGTGGAGCGTCAGCAGCTACTATCCCTGGCCCGGCCCGGTGCCGACGGCCCCGTCGAATCGCAACTATGACGGCGGGTTCGCCACGGCGATGATGCTGAAGGACCTGAAGCTGGCCCAGGACGCCGCAGCAAAATCGGGGGCCTCGACGCCGCTGGGGGCCCAGTCCGAAGCCCTGTTCCAGCTGTTCGACCGGCTGGGTTACGGCGGACGGGACTTTTCGGCCATCCTGCAAATGCTGCGCGGGCAGCTGGACCAGCTGCCGAAATGATCCAGATCAAGGCGGGCTGACACCCGCCGCGGCAAGAAATCAGCCTGCGGAATCGTCGCGGATCCACAGTTGAGAACCGTTATCAATTAAGGGTTTGCGGCGATTTGTCCTTGCGTTTGCGTGGACAGACGAAGCCAATCGGCGCAATACGCGGCCGTCTTTCAGGACGGTCGCGCACCGCCCGGAGCTGAGAAGAGCTGTTACTTTGTACGACTACAAGGCTGCATTCGAATCCGCTGTCGAACAGGTCAGGAGCGAGGGACGCTACCGCGTCTTCGCCGACATCAAGCGCGTGCGCGGTCAATTCCCGATGGCGACCCGTCGCCGCGAGGACGGGTCAGAGCAGGACGTCGTCATCTGGTGCTCGAACGACTATCTGGGCATGGGCCAGCATCCGGACGTGCTGTCGGCGATGCAGGCAGAAATCGATTCGGTCGGCGCCGGATCCGGTGGCACGCGCAACATCTCGGGCACGACCCGGTCGGCCGTCGACCTCGAGGTCGAGCTGGCCAGCTGGCACCAGAAGGAAGCGGCCCTGCTGTTCACCTCGGGCTATGTGGCCAATGAGGCGACCCTCACCACGCTGCAGCGCATCCTGCCGAACCTGATCATCTTCTCCGACTCGCTGAACCACGCCTCGATGATCGCCGGCATCCGCAACGGCGGCTGCGAGCGGCACGTCTTCCTGCACAACGACCTGACGCATCTCGAGACCCTGCTGCAGGCCGCGCCGGCCGATGCGCCCAAGCTGATCGCCTTTGAGAGCGTCTATTCGATGGACGGCGACATCGCCGACCTGGCCGGGACCATCGCCCTGGCGAAGAAATACGGCGCGATGACCTATCTGGACGAGGTGCATGCCGTCGGCCTGTACGGCGAGACCGGGGCCGGCGTGGCCGAGCGTGACGGCGTGCTGGATGGGATCGACATCGTCGAATGCACCCTGGGCAAGGCCATCGGCGTCATGGGTGGCTATATCGCCGCCGACGCCATGATCGTCGACGCCGTGCGCAGCTGGGCCTCGGGCTTCATCTTCACCACCAGCCTGCCGCCCGCCCTGACCGCGGGGGCCCTGGCCTCGGTCCGGCATCTGAAAGCCAGCCCCGAGCTGCGCGTCGCCCATCAGGAGCGCGCCGCCACCCTGAAGTCGCGCTTCGCCGCCGCCGGCATCCCTGTGCTGCCCAGCGAGAGCCATATCGTGCCGGTGCATGTCGGCGATCCGGTGCACTGCAAGCTGATCTCGGACATGCTGCTGGAAGAGCACGGCGTCTATGTCCAGCCGATCAACTATCCGACCGTGCCCAAGGGCACCGAACGCCTGCGTTTCACCCCGTCGCCCAACCACACCGATGCGATGATGGATGATCTGGTCAAGGCGATGGACCGGCTCTGGACCCACTGCAATGTGGCGCGCAGGCCCGTCGCCGCCTGATGAGCGAGCCGGACGTCGGCGGAATCATCCTCGAGAAGGTGCGCAACGGTCTGTATCTGAAGGTTTCCGCCATCCATGTGGCGACCGGGCGCGAGGTCTGCGCCATCGGTCCTGCGGCTGAACCCAAGGCGGTCGAACGCCTGGCCATCGCCAAGCTCAAACGCGCCCTTGAGGCCCGCTGACCACTAGATGTTGTGGCCAGACGCGCCACGGCCTAGATAAGTGGCCTTCCACATCCAGCCGTGAGCCCTGCCGTGACCGCATCCTTCGTCCATGACGCCTATTTCACGCGTGGTCTGGCCGAGGCCGATCCGGAGATCGCCCGCGGCATCGCCGGGGAACTGGGTCGGCAGAAGGAACAGATCGAGCTGATCGCCTCGGAAAACATCGTCTCCAGGGCGGTGCTGGAGGCCCAGGGCTCGGTCCTGACCAACAAATACGCCGAAGGCTATCCGGGCCGTCGCTACTATGGCGGCTGCGAATATGTCGACGTCACCGAGAACCTGGCCCGCGAACGGGCCAAGGAACTGTTCGGTGCCGGCTTCGCCAACGTCCAGCCGCACTCGGGGGCACAGGCCAACCAGGCGGTGTTCATGGCCCTGCTTCAGCCCGGTGACACCTTCCTGGGCATGGACCTGGCCTGCGGCGGCCACCTGACCCACGGCAGCCCGGCCAACCAGTCGGGCAAATGGTTCCGGCCCGTGACCTACAAGGTCAAGGAAGACGATCACCTGATCGACTACGACCACGTCCAGGCCATGGCCGAGCAGGAGAAGCCCAAGCTGATCGTGGCCGGAGCCTCGGCGTACAGCCGGCACATCGACTTCAAACGCTTCCGCGAGATCGCCGACAGCGTCGGGGCGTATCTGATGGTCGACATGGCCCACTATGCCGGTCTGATCGCCGGGGGGGCCTATCCCGATCCGGTGGCCCATGCCCACGTCACCACCACGACCACCCACAAGACCCTGCGCGGTCCGCGCGGCGGCATGGTGCTGACCAATGACGGCGACATCGCCAAGAAGATCAATTCCGCCGTCTTCCCCGGCCTGCAGGGCGGACCGCTGGAACATGTGATCGCCGCCAAGGCCGTGGCCTTCGGCGAGGCGCTGAAGCCCGAGTTCAAGCTCTACGCACAACAGGTCGTCGACAACGCCCGGGCCATGGCCGCAGTGCTGGAATCGCGCGGCCTGGCCATCGTCTCGGGCGGCACCGACAGCCATCTGATGCTGGTCGACCTGCGGCCCAAGGGCGTGACCGGCAAGGCCACCGAGGCGGCCCTCGAACACGCCCTGATGACCTGCAACAAGAACGGCGTGCCGTTCGACACCGCCCCCTTCACCGTCACCTCGGGCGTGCGCCTGGGAACCCCGGCGGGCACCACGCGTGGCTTCGGCGTCGCTGAATTCCAGCAGATCGGCCACTGGATCGCCGATGTGATCGACTCGATGCAGGGCACGGACGAGGCGGATGCCACGGTCCAGCAACGCGTCGCCGACGAGGTGCGGGCCCTGACCCGTCGCTTCCCGATCTACGGATAGCCACCGATGAAATGCCCCTTCTGCGGCCATCAGGACACCCAGGTGAAGGACAGCCGCCCGTCGGATGACGGCGCGGCCATCCGGCGTCGCCGGTCCTGCCCCAACTGCAACGGGCGTTTCACCACCTTCGAACGGGTGCAGCTGCGCGAACTGATGATCCTCAAGCGCAACGGCCGGCGCACCCCGTTCGACCGCGACAAGCTGGAACGGTCGCTGGGCATCGCCCTGCGCAAACGGCCGGTGCAGCCGGAACAGGTCGAACAGCTGGTCAGCCGCATCGTGCGCCAGCTGGAGAGTCTGGGCGAGACCGAGATCCCGTCCAGCACCGTCGGCGATTTCATCATGAAGGCGCTGAAGGGCGTCGATGAGGTGGCCTATGTCCGCTACGCCTCGGTCTACAAGGATTTCCGCCACACCGGCGATTTCGCCAAATTCCTCGGCGACGAAGGGCTGGACGAGCCCGGTCGCAGCTGATGCGGCCGAACCTTCATGGACTCAGGGTCACCCTGAAGCTGGCGACGTCGCTCGACGGTCGCATCGCCACGGCGTCGGGCGAGTCGAAATGGATCACCGGTGAGGCCGCGCGTCTGGCCGGACATCGGCTGCGCGCTGCCCATGACGGGATTCTGGTCGGTATCGGCACGGTGCTGGCCGACGATCCCGAACTGACGGTGCGCCTGCCCGGGCGACCGGTCGACCAGCCGCTGCGTATCGTACTGGACAGCCGGCTGCGCACCCCGGCCACGGCCCGGATCGCAGGCCCCAATACCCTGATCCTGACCGCCGTAGCGCCATCGCCGATCGGCGGGGCTGAAATCGAACAGGTTGAGGCCGAGGATGGCCGCCCCAGCCCGAAAGCCGTGCTGGCGGCCCTGAAGCGACGCGGTGTGGGGACACTGATGATCGAGGGCGGCGGTGAGGTCGCGGCGTCTTTCATTGCCGCCGGACTGGTTGATGCCCTGGAGTGGTTCCGGGCCCCGATCCTGCTCGGCGGGGAGGGCCGCGCCTGCGTCGCGAGCCTGGCCCTGGCCCGGCTTTCCGACGCGCCGGGCTTCCGGCGCCTTGCGGTCGAGCCCTGCGGTGACGACCTGTGGGAACGTTACGAGAGGGTCTGAATGTTCACGGGTATCGTCACCGACATGGGTCGCGTCCGCACGGTCGAGCCGACCGACCGCGACCGCCGCTACGAGATCGAGACCGCCTGGGACACGGCGACGCTGGATCTCGGGGCATCGATCAGCCACGCCGGTTGCTGCCTGACCGTGGTCGAGACCGGTGCGGGCTGGTTCGCGGTCGAGGTCTCGAACGAAACCCTGTCGAAGACGACGCTGGGCGACTGGAAGGCCGGCGACCGGATCAATCTGGAACGCGCCGCCAGACTGGGCGACGAACTGGGCGGCCATATCGTCTCGGGCCATGTCGACGGCCTGGGCCGGGTGGTGTCGGTCACGCCCGAGGGCGGCTCCCACCGGCTGACGATCACGGCACCGGCCCCGCTGCACCGCTATATCGCTGCCAAGGGCTCGATCACGGTCGACGGCGTGTCGCTGACGGTCAACACGGTCGAGGCGCAGGAATTCGGCCTGAACATCATCCCCCACACCTGGACCGAGACCACACTGGGAACCCTGAAAGCCGGTGATCCGGTCAATCTCGAAATCGACATGCTGGCGCGATACCTTGCGCGATGGCAGGAGACGGCCTGATGCAATTGGCAGCCAATATGAACGACAGCCCGATCAGCCCCATCGAGGACATCCTCGAGGATGCCCGCAACGGCAAACCCTATATCCTGGTCGATGCCGAGGATCGCGAGAACGAGGGCGACGTCATTATCCCGGCCCAGTTCGCCACGCCGGACCAGATCAATTTCATGGCCCGGCACGCGCGCGGCCTGATCTGTCTGGCCATCACCGCCGACCGCGCCCGCCAGCTGCGCCTGCCGCCGATGGCGGCCGAGAACCGCGAGAGCATGGGTACCGCCTTCACCGTCTCGATCGAGGCGAAGGACGGCGTGACGACCGGCATCTCGGCCGCCGACCGTGCCCGCACCGTCCAGGTCGCCGCCGACCCGACCAAGGGTGCCGATGACATCGTCTCGCCCGGCCATGTCTTCCCGCTGGTCGCCCGCGACGGCGGGGTGCTGGTCCGCACCGGCCATACCGAGGCCGCGGTCGACATCTCGCGCATGGCGGGCCTGACCCCGGCCGGGGTCATCTGCGAGATCATGAACGACGACGGTACCATGGCGCGGATGCCGGATTTGGTGGCCTTTGCCCAGCTGCACGGGCTGAAGATCGGCACCATCGCCGACCTGATCGCCTATCGCCGCCGCACCGAACGGCTGGTCGAGCGGGTCATGGACACGCCGTTTGAAAGCGTCCACGGCGGTCCGTTCCGCCTGATGCTGTTCCGCAATGCCATCGAGGGGGTCGAGCACGTCGCCCTCGTCAGCGGCACAATCGACCCGGCCCGACCGACGCTGGTGCGGATGCACCAGGTGGATTTTGCCGCCGACCTTCTGGGCCATGTCGAAGCCCGCCAGGACTATGTGCCGCTGGCCCTGAAGGCGATCAGCGACCACGACGGGGCCGGAGTCACCGTCTTCCTGCGCGATCCCGAACTGCACGGACTGGCCGAACGCCTGTCCGGCGTGGCAAGGCCGACGGCCGCCGACCGGTCGATCCGCAACTATGGGGTCGGGGCGCAGATCCTGCTGGACCTGGGCGTGCGTGACATGATCGTGATGAGCTCGACCCGACCGTCACCGACCGCGCTCGAAGGCTATGGCCTGCGCATTGTCGGCTGGCGTGACATGGACGGAGAAGACCAATCCTGACCGAACCTGACCGCGTGCTGATCGTCGAGGCGCGCTATTACGATGATCTGGCCGACGCCCTGCTGGAAGGTGCCAAGGACGCCCTGACTGCGCAGGGTGCGCGGTTTGATGTGGTAACCGTGCCCGGCGCGCTGGAGATCCCGACCGCCATCGCCCTGGCCGACGAGGCCGGCCGCTATCCGACAGCCCCGCGCTATGACGGCTTTGTCGCCCTGGGCTGTGTTATCCGCGGCGAGACCTATCATTTCGAGATCGTTTCCGATCAGTCGGCGGCCGGTCTTTGCCAGCTGGGCATCAAGGGGCTGTTGATCGGCAACGGCATCCTGACCGTCGAGGACGAGGCCCAGGCCTGGGCCCGCGCGCGGCTGAGCGAGGGCGACAAGGGCGGCGGCGCGGCCCGCGCCTGTCTGGATCTCATTGCGTTGAAGAAGCGCCTGCGCGTAGGACTGGCGTCGTGACCGAACCCAACAGCATCCAGGCCGTCATCGCCCAGCTCGCCGAAGCGCAAAAGCAGCGCGCCGAGCCGCACCTGACCTCGCGCCAGCGTCGTGCGCGGACCGTCGCGCGTCTGGCCGCCGTCCAGGCGCTGTACCAGATGGAACTGGCCGGGGAGGGGGTCGACACCGTGATCACCGAATTCCTGACCCATCGCTTCGATGCCGATATCGAGGGTGAGGTCCTGGCCGAGGCCGACGAGGACTATTTCCAGCAGATCGTGCGCGGCGTGATCGCCGGACAGCGCGACATCGACGCCGCCATCAAGGCGCGTCTGGCGTCAAACTGGCGGATGGAGCGGCTGGATTCGACCTTGCGCGCCCTGCTGCGGGCCGGGGCCTGGGAACTGCGGGAGCAGAAGGACGTGCCGCGCGAAATCGTCATCGATGAATATGTCGAACTGGCCAAGGCCTTCTTCGACGATGCCGAGGCGAAATTCGTGAACGCGGCGCTCGACGGCGTGGCGCGTGATGCCCTCGGTTGACGTCGCCGGCGAGTTCGAGACCATCCGCCGGCTGCTCGCGCCGCTGGCCCACCCCGAGTGGGGCCGGGGCCTGCTGGACGATGTCGCCGTCGTGCCGACCCGGCCGGGATACGATCTGGTCCTGACCAAGGACTCGATCGTCGAGGGCGTTCATTTCCTGCCGGACGACCCGATGGACACGGTGGCGCAGAAGCTGCTGCGGGTGAACCTGTCCGATCTGGCGGCCAAGGGGGCCGAACCCTTCGGCTACCTGCTAGCCTGTTTCTGGTCCAAACGCTGCGGCTGGCCCGAGCGCAAGGCCTTCGCGGCCGGGCTGAAACACGACCAGACCGAATTCGACGTGGCCCTGCTGGGCGGGGACACGGTCACGACACCCGGACCGGCCAGCTTCTCCCTGACCCTGCTGGGCTGGATGCCGAAAGGCCGGTCGGTCGGTCGCGACGGAGCCCGCCCCGGCGACGTGGTGCTGGTCACCGGGGCGATCGGCGACGGTTTTCTGGGCCTGCAGGCGGCCAGGGGCCTGCTGAAGCTGGAGCCGGAACGGATCAGCGCCCTTATCGATCATTACCGCACACCGATGCCGCGGGTCGCCTTTGCCGAACATATCCGCGACCGGGCGACGGCGGCCATCGACGTATCAGACGGCCTGGTCGCCGATCTGGCGCATCTGGCCGACGCCAGCGGCGTAGCGCTGGACATCGATCTCGGTACCCTGCCGGTCTCGGCGGCCGGACACGCCTGGCTGGAGGGCCGGGTCGACCCGCAGGATGCCCGGGTCCAGCTGGCCACCGGCGGCGACGACTATGAGATCGCCTTCACCGCCCGGGCCGGCGACGAGGCCGAGCTGCGCCGCGAAGCCGAGCGCCAGCACCTGCGGCTGACGGCCATCGGCCGGGTCGTGGCGGGTGCCGGGGTGGTCGTGCGGGCTGGCGGCAACATCATTGCCGTCCCCCAGCCGGGCTGGAGCCACGGCTGAAGGCAACGGAATCCTAAGGGATCGTCGCCATTGTGCGTCCATGCATCGTCGTGATCTCATCGCAGGAACCGTGGCCCTGGCCGCCGCCGCGCCGACCGCCGCCCTGGCCTCGGAGAGCGAATCACCGCTGGACGCCGCCCCCTTTGCCATCGCCGGCGTCGGCCTGCCGATCATCGCGGGCGGGCGCATTCGCAACTATATCTTCGTCTCGCTGCGGCTGCATCTCGGCCGCGGGCAGACCGCAGAACGGATGCGGGCGAAGGAGCCCTATCTACGGGATGCCCTGACCCGGGCGGCCTACAGAACCCCGTTCACGGTCGCGGACGACTGGGATGTGATCGACGTCGCGGCCATGTCCGCCAGCCTGATGCGCTCGGCCGCCACCCTCGCGGGACGGGGGGCCGTGACCCGCGTCGACGTGTTCAGCCAGGCCCCGCGCCGGCGCACCCGGGCCCGCCCGGTCTGATCCTGTAAAAACCGCTGTTGCGTCTGACCGGCGCATTTGGCAACTTTCCGCCGCAATTCCCCATGGACGCATTGTCGCGTCCGTTGCGCACGGGGGGACCGGAAGGCGGAGAGAGGCGAAAACGCCCGCCGCGCCAAGGGTCCGGGCGCCATGTTTGCACAGGGAAACGAAACGCCATGACGTCATACCTATGGCTGGTCATCGCAGCGGGGGCGCTTGGCGTGCTCTTCGGTGCCGTCCAGACCGCCTCGCTGATGAAGGCCAGCGCCGGCAACGAGAAAATGCAGGAGATCGCTGCGGCGATCCAGGAGGGGGCCTCTGCCTACCTTCGGCGGCAATACACCACCATCGCCATGGTCGGGGTGGTGATCCTGATCGCCGCCTGGCTCCTGATCGGCGTCTATGCCGCCGTCGGCTTCGTAATCGGCGCGGTCCTGTCGGGCCTGGCCGGATTCGCCGGCATGCTGATCTCGGTCCGCGCCAATGTGCGCACGGCCCAGGCCGCGTCCGAAAGCCTGTCCAGGGGTCTGGACCTGGCCTTCCGTTCGGGGGCCATCACCGGCATGTTCGTGGCTGGCGGTGCCCTGGTCGGTGTGGCGGGCTACTACGCCTACCTGACCATCGGTGCCGGCTTCGAGAGCACCAGCCGTGAGGTCATCGACGGCCTCGTCGCGCTTGGCTTCGGCGCGTCGCTGATCTCGATCTTCGCCCGTCTCGGCGGCGGTATCTTCACCAAGGGTGCGGACGTCGGCGGCGACATGGTCGGCAAGGTCGAGGCCGGCATCCCCGAGGACGATCCCCGCAACGCCGCCACCATCGCCGACAACGTCGGTGACAATGTCGGCGACTGCGCCGGCATGGCTGCCGACCTGTTCGAAACCTATGCGGTGACCACGGTCGCCACCATGGTGCTGGCGGCGATCTTCTTCCGCGGCCAGCCCTATGTCGACGTGATGATGCTGCTGCCGCTGGCCATCTGCGGTATCTGTATCCTGACCTCGATCGTCGGCAGCTTCTTCGTCCGTCTGGGCAAGAGCCAGAACATCATGGGGGCCCTGTACCAGGGCCTCATCGTCACCGGCGTGCTGTCGGTCGGCGCGGTCTGGCTGGTGATCGACCGGCTCCTGCCCGGCAATGCGGTCATCACGACCACCAACGGGCTGGATATCACGGCGATGAGCCTGTTCTGGTCCGGCATGGTCGGCCTGGGCGTCACCGCGGCCATCGTGGTGATCACCGAATACTATACCGGGTCGAATTTCCGCCCGGTGCGGTCGGTGGCCAATGCCTCGGTCTCGGGACACGGCACCAATGTCATCCAGGGTCTGGCCGTCTCGCTCGAGTCGACCGCCCTGCCGGCCCTGACCATCATCGTCGGCATCATCGTCAGCTTCCAGCTGGCGGGTCTGTTCGGCATCGCCATCGCCACCACCACCATGCTGGGCGTGGCGGGGATGATCGTCGCCCTGGACGCCTTCGGTCCGGTCACCGACAACGCCGGTGGCATCGCTGAAATGGCGGGCCTGCCTGCGGACGTCCGTCACGTCACCGACGCCTTGGACGCGGTGGGCAACACCACCAAGGCCGTGACAAAGGGCTATGCGATCGGTTCGGCGGGCCTCGGCGCGCTGGTGCTGTTCGCGGCCTATACGTCCGACCTGCAGTATTTCGCAGCCAATGCGGCGGACTATCCGTTCTTTGCCAATATGGGCGAGATCGATTTCGCCCTGACCAACCCCTATGTCGTGGTCGGCCTGCTGTTCGGGGGGCTGCTGCCCTTCCTGTTCGGCGGCATGTCGATGATGGCCGTGGGTCGCGCCGCCGAGGCCGTCGTGGCCGAGGTCCGGCGTCAGTTCCGCGAAAACCCCGGCATCATGACCTATGACGTGAAGCCGGAGTACGGACGCGCCGTCGACATCCTGACCAAGGCCGCGATCAAGGAGATGATCGTACCCAGCCTGCTGCCGGTCCTGTCGCCGATCGTCCTGTTCGTCGCCGTGCTGTCGATCTCGGACAAGGCCACAGCCTTCGCCGCGCTCGGGGCCATGCTGATGGGTGTCATCGTCACCGGCTTCTTCGTCGCGGTCTCGATGACATCGGGCGGCGGGGCCTGGGACAATGCCAAGAAGGTGATCGAGGAAGGATTCACCGACAAGAACGGCGTCGTCCACGGCAAGGGCTCCGAAGCTCACAAGGCCGCGGTCACCGGCGATACGGTCGGGGATCCCTACAAGGACACCTCCGGCCCGGCGGTGAACCCGATGATCAAGATCACCAACATCGTCGCCCTGCTGCTGCTGGCGGTGCTGGCGAGCGGCAAGATCGTCTGATTGATGAACCGGCCGTGTCCCGGGTTACCCCCGGGGCGCGGATCCGGCCCCTCCGGTCCGGCCTGAAACGAAAGACGCCCCGGAGAGCGATCTCCGGGGCGTCTGTCTGTCTGGAACCGGGTGGCCGCTCTAGTCGGGGCGGCGCTGGCCGGGCTGGTCCTCGTCGGTCTGGGGCAGCTGGCCGCGGCCGACGTTGCCCAGCAGCTGTTCCATGATGGTCAGCTCGCGGCCCCGGGTCGGGGTCTCGCGGCGCTGCATGTTCACGTCCTGGCCGTCGTCCAGGCCCAGGGTGCGGACCGAGGCGACCTGTTCGGCTTCATTGAACGTGATTTCAGTGACGCTGCGCTGGGTGACCTTCGGCTCGTTGTAGGTGTATTTTTCGGTCGTCTGGCTGATGTAGTACCAGATGTTGTCGCCTTCGAAGGTCGAGGTGGTCGACGGACTGCCCAGCCGGGCGATCACGGTTTCCTTGGTGTCGGTACCGGCGACGATGTCGGTCGGCTTGACGTCAACCGTTTGAAATCCATTGACTCCAATGACAGGCGCGCAGGCCGTGGCCAGCGCCACCATCGAGGTTAGGGCCAGCAGCCGGATCGTGGAAAACGGAGTCAAACGGGGCATGTGCGAGAGCCTGCGACAAAACAAGGTCTTTGACCTAACCGGACCCGCGTCCTAGTTCAACGGCGCGGCAGAAAAGGGGCCGTAATATCATGCTCAAGAATTTGCTTCGATCCCGACCGGCCGCCTTCGACGGCGATGCCCTTTACGCCCTGGCCGTGGCCCAGGCCCGTCGGCCGGACTTCTATACCCGACTGTGCGTGGAGGACCGGATCGATGCCCGGTTCGAACTGTATACGCTGCACGTCCTGCTGCTGGTCCTGCGCCTGCGGGACGACGGCGACCGCGGCGGGGAGGCGGCCCAGGTCCTGTTCGACACCTATGTTTCGGCCCTGGACAATACCCTGAGGGAACTGGGCGTCGGCGACGTGTCCGTCGGCAAGAAGATGCGCAAACTGGGTGAGTCGCTTTACGGACGGATGACCGCCTATGAAGCCCCGCTGCGGGCGGGCGACGAGGCCGCCCTGGCCGCAGGTCTGGCGCGCAACGTCTACGGTCATGACGACGCCGCCGCCGCGACCGCCCTGGCCCGCTACGCCCTGGCCAGCCGAACCAACCTGGCCGGCCAGGAGTTCAGGACCGTGATCCGGCAGCCAGAATGGGCGGAGATTTCAGCATGATTGGCCTGCCCGACCTTCCGTTCAGCGATCCTGTACGGCTGAATCAGATCCCGGGCGGGGTGACGCGCACCCTGGAGCCGGACGCCGCCGCCCGGGGTCGAATTGCCAAGGCCCTGGACCTGGCCTCGCTGGACGCCTTCGTGGCGGACATGAACCTGAAGCCCGCCGCCGAGGGCTGGCGTCTGTCCGGTCGGGTCAAGGCCAGCGCGGTCCAGACCTGCGGCCTGACGCTGGAACCGCTTCCGGTCGAGATCGATTCGGCCTTTTCGATCACCCTGAGCGAGGCTGTCGAGCCCGAGACCGACGAGATCGTGATCACCGTCGAGGACGATTCGCCCGATCTGATCGAGGATGGCCGTATCGACCTGGGCCAGTACGCGGTCGAACAGCTGGCCCTGTGTCTGGACCCGTTTCCGCGCAAGCCCGGGGCCGAGTTCGTACAGCCGGAGGAGCCGGCCGAAGTGTCACCGTTCGCCGTACTGAAGGGCCTTCATTCCAAGACCCCGCCCGAGCAAGGTTGACGCGACGGCGAGCCGGTTGCATCCCCCCCGGGCGGCGCTATCGTCAGCCGCCCTTGCCGGTGCCGCAGCACACGGCGCGACGGAGTCGAATTCCACTTGGCATCTCCTGTTCTGATCTCGCTCGACGCCATGGGCGGGGACTTCGGTCCCGTTGTCGTAGTCGCCGGCATTCGTGACTATCGCCAGCGCCACGGTGGCGACGGCGTCCGCTTCCTGCTGCATGGGGACGAGCCGGCGATCGCCGCCGAGATGAAGCGCTGTCATCTCACCGCCGAGGTCTGCGAGATCCGCCATACCGACAAGGTCGTGGCCATGGACGAAAAGCCGGCTCAAGCGATGCGCCGCGGCAAGGGTTCCAGCCTCTGGAACGCCATCGAGGCGGTCAAGACGGGTGAGGCCGGCGCCGTTGTCTCGGCCGGTAACACCGGGGCCCTGATGGCCATTTCCAAACTGTTGCTGCGCATGGCGGCATCGGGGCTGGAACGTCCGGCCATCGTCGCCAGCTGGCCGACCGCGCGTGGCGTAACCGCCGTGCTCGACGTCGGAGCCAACATCCAGTGCGATGCCGAACAGCTGGTCGAGTTCGCCATCATGGGCGAGGCCTTCCACGCCGCCGTTCACGGGGTGGCCCGCCCGACGATCGGCCTGCTCAACGTCGGGTCCGAGGACATGAAGGGCCACGATGACGTGCGCGAGGCCCACGCCATTCTGCGCAAAGGCGGGCTGGACCTCGACTACCGTGGCTTCGTCGAGGGCACCGACATCGCCAGGGGCACGGTCGACGTCATCGTCACCGACGGCTTCACCGGCAATATCGCGCTGAAGACGGCCGAAGGCGTGGCCCGGTTCATCTCGACCCTGATGAAGGAGGCCCTGACCTCCAGCCTGCAGGCCAAGCTTGGCGCGCTGATTGCCCTGCCGGCCCTGCAGAAGATGCGCCAGAAGATCGACCCCAGTGCCATCAACGGCGGCCCGCTGCTGGGCCTGAACGGCATTGTCGTGAAGAGCCACGGCGGAGCCGACGCCAAGGGCTTCGGCAATGCCATTCGCACGGCGGTCGACCTGGCCCGCAGTGACTATATGACCAAGGTGGGCACCAGCCTGCAGCGGCTCGTCACTGTCCTTGAACATCCACCTGCAACGGCGCCGGACAGCGATCCCGCCGGGGAGAGTCTGTAGTGAGCGTTATCCGCAGCGCCGTCACCGGCGTCGGCTCCTATCTGCCCGAGAACATCGTCACCAACGCCGATCTGTCGAAATTCGTCGACACCTCCGATGAGTGGATCGTCGAACGCACCGGCATCCGCCAGCGCCACAAGGCCCGTGACGACCAGCCGACCAGCGACCTGGCGGTCGAGGCCGCGCGCAAGGCCCTGGCCGACGCCGGGCGGACCCCGGCCGATGTCGACCTGATCGTCGTCGCCACCACCACCCCGGACATGACCTTTCCGGCCACGGCCGCGATCGTGCAGAGCAAGCTGGGCGTGCCCGTCTGCCCGGCCTTTGACGTCCAGGCCGTCTGCTCGGGCTTCGTCTATGCGCTGAGCATCGCCGACGGCTTCGTGGCCCGCGGTCATGCCAAATGCGCCCTGGTCATCGGGGCCGAGGAAATGACCCGGCTGATGGACTGGAATGACCGGACCACCTGCGTCCTGTTCGGCGACGGGGCCGGGGCCGTGGTGGTCGAGCCGCGCGAGGGGCAGGGGACCAAGGCCGATCAGGGCCTGCTCGGCTTCGCCCTGCGCTGCGACGGTTCGAAGTCCGAACTGCTGTACGTCGATGGTGGCCCCGCGACGACCGGGTCTGTCGGCCATCTGCGCATGTCCGGCAACCAGGTGTTCCGCCACGCGGTCGTCAATATCGCCGAGGCCATCACCGCCGCAGCCAAGGCGGCCAGCATCGAGATCGCCGATGTCGACTGGTTCGTGCCGCACCAGGCCAACCAGCGCATCATCAAGGGGGTCGGCGACCGGCTGGGGCTGGACGAGAACAAGGTCATCTCGACCGTGGCCACCCATGCCAATACCTCGGCGGCGTCGATCCCGCTGGCGCTCGATGCGGCGATCCGGGACGGGCGTATCAAGCGCGGTGACCTGGTGCTGATGGAGGCCATGGGCGGCGGGTTGACCTGGGGGGCCTGCGCCCTTCGCCTGTAACGTGCATTTGCCCCTTTCCATTTGATCCCGCTTGCTCTTTGATGGCGTGAGGGACTGTTTGGCAGGGGGAACCAGCCATGAGCGATCACCATACCCTGACGCGCGCGGATCTTTGCGACGCCGTGCACGACGAGGTCGGCCTTTCTCGTCAGGAGTGCTCGACCCTCGTCGAGCGCACGCTGGAACTTATTGTCGAGTCGCTGGAACGCGGCGAGACGGTGAAGCTGTCGGGGTTCGGCGTCTTCCAGGTGCGCGAGAAGCGGGCCCGGATGGGACGCAATCCCAAGACCGGCGAACCGGCGGCGATCAACCCGCGCCGGGTCATCAGCTTCCGGGCCTCGCAGATCATGAAGGGCCGGGTTCACGACGCGGTCGTCAAGGCCTGACACCATGGCCAAGGGGCCCAACGCCTTTCGCACCATCTCCGAAGCCGCCGAAGACATCGGCACGCCGCAACATGTGCTGCGCTTCTGGGAAACCAAATTCAGCTTCGTCAGCCCGCTGAAGCGCGCCGGCGGCCGCCGCTTCTACCGGCCGCAGGACATCGTACTGCTGAAGGCCGTGCGCCGGTTGCTGCATGACGAGGGCCTGACCATCAAGGGCGTCCAGCGCCTGCATCGCGAGCAGGGGGTTCAGAAACTGGCCGCCTATGGCGATCCCGAGGCCGGGGCCAGCTACAGCCCCGCGGCCATGGACCCCGCCGCCGACGCGACCACCGGCAACCACTCCCCGTCTCTGACCACGGCCAATCCGGTTCAGCTGCAGACAGTCCTGGCCGAAATCGAGGGCGCGCGGATGCGACTCGAGGCGGTTCTGGCCTCCTGAGCAGAAAACCCCGCTTTTGGGTTTGCGGGCGGGCCAGCCCCCGGCTATAGAGCCGCCTCTCGGAGCGTGGCGCAGCCTGGTAGCGCACTTGACTGGGGGTCAAGGGGTCGCAGGTTCGAATCCTGTCGCTCCGACCATCTTCCGCAATGAAGACGGTTGGTTAGAGGGGTCGCTTTCGGGCGGCCCCTTTGCAATTCCGGCCCTATTTGCCGCGCCCGCCCTGTTCGGCCCAGCGCAGCAAAGGGATCAGGGGCAGGCCCCAGGCGGTGCCGGCGATGCCGTAGAACAGCAGGTCGATCCACCAGGCGTCGGGCAGGCGCTCGCCGATACTGATTGCGGCCCAGATGTAGAAGGTCAGGAAGACCAGCACGCCGACGGCGGCGACGAAACGGCGCAGGCGCGGCGGCATCAGCGCTTGTTCCGGAACAGGAAGAAACCGAACAGGGCCACAGCCGAGGCCATCATGGCGGTGCCGACCCAGAGCCAGTCATCCATCGTGCTGACGGCAAACACCCGCACGGCCAGGAACCACCCGCACAGGGCCCCGATGCCGGACACCAGCAGGGTGGCGAACAGGCCACGGCGACCGGTCAGCTGATCGGCGATCCAGGCGAGGGCGAAGGCCCCGACGACCGCGACGATAATATCGGCGTATTCCACCCGGGGGCACTCCTGCTTGCGACGACACGTCCGTCGATTGCGACTCGATCTGGCCACGAGAGGCAGGCATACCGCCCGTGTCCCGGCGCACTGGATGGCGCGCCGGACATTGTATCGAGCGGAACAGCGGGCGTCGAATGAAGCGTTTTGACATGGACCGGAACCCGGCAGTGGCAATCTGGCTTTTCGCCTGCGCCGCCCTGGTCTTCACCATGGTTGTGGTCGGCGGCATCACCCGCCTGAGCGGCTCGGGCCTGTCGATCACCGAATGGAAGCCGCTCATCGGGGCGATCCCGCCGATGAATTCAGCCGACTGGGCCGAGGCCTTCACCCGCTACAAGGCCATCCCCCAATACAGCCAGGTCAATGCCGGCATGAGCCTGGCCGAGTTCCAGGGGATCTTCTGGTGGGAGTGGTCGCACCGGCTGCTGGGGCGGCTGGTCGGGGCGGCCTTCGCCGTGCCCTTGGCCGTCTTCCTGGTGCTGGGCTGGATCCCGAGACGGCTGATCTGGCGCTGCGGTGTGCTGCTGGGTCTGGGTGGCCTGCAGGGGTTGATCGGTTGGTGGATGGTGTCGAGCGGCCTGGTCGACCGGGTCGACGTCGCGCCCGAGCGACTGACCATCCATCTGGGTCTGGCCCTGTTGCTGTTCGTCGGCCTGGTCTGGACCGGACTGGAGGCACGCGCGGGCTTTCACGCCTCACGCGCGCCGATCGGCTGGAGCCGTGCCGCGGCCCTGCTGCTGGCAGCCGTCTTCATCCAGTGTCTGCTGGGCGGGCTGGTGGCCGGGGGCAAGGCGGGCTTCGTCTATACCGACTGGCCGCTGATGAACGGGGCAATCCTGGCCCCGGTCGACTGGTCAAAGGGCACGCTGGCCTTCCTGCACGACCAGGCGCTGATCCAGTTCGATCACCGCATCTGGGCCTATGGGCTTCTGATCGCCGGCACCGCCTACGCGATCCTGGTGTGGCGTGGGCGGCTGGTCGAGGGCCTTGGGGCCTCGGCCTATGTCGTGGCTGGCACCCTGTGGCTGCAGGCGGCCCTGGGCATCGCCACCCTGATGCATGCGGTGCCGCTATGGCTGGGAGCCCTGCACCAGGCGGGGGCCGTGGTCGTACTGTGCGCCGCGACCGTCAACCTGTGGCTGGTTCGACGGTCACAGGCGCGGATCTTTACGTCCGGATGGCGTCCCAAGGGCCTGTGATCGCCAGGGTGATGCCCGGATACTGGATGTTGACGAACAGGGTGCCGCCGTCCGGGGAGAACACCGCCCCGGCGAATTCGGAATTGCCGAGGAAGACGTTGCGGCCGATCGTATAGAGTTGGCCGTCCGGGGTGACGCCTTTGATATGATTGCGGATTTCTGCGGAATAATTGTCCTCGCAGACGATCAGATGCCCCCAGGGCGCGACCGTCAGGTTGTCGCCCATGTTCAGGGCCTTCTCGTCGGTCGATTCGACGAACAGCTGGATGCGCCCCGGACGCAGCCGCTCACCCACATTGCCCTCGAAACGGGACGGGACATAGCGCAGGATCTGGCCGCGCTGGATCGGCCCACCCGAGGTGGCGGTCAGATACATTTCGCCGTCGCCCCAGTGGATGCCTTCGCCACGCGAGACCAGGGTGGCCCCGGCAGCGTGACCACGCTGGCGCAGGTCGTCATTGGGGCTGTCGACGTCCTCCATGTCGATCCAGACGACCTCGCGCCAGTCGCCGACCGACCACAGCCGGTCATCATGGTTGGACGAGTCCGAGCCGCGGGCGTCGCGGAACGCCATGGCCTGCAACCGCCCGCCATCGATCAACTTGCCGGGCGTGGTGGGGATGAAGCGGTAGAACAGGCCGTCGACCTTGTCCTCGGTCTGATAGAGGATGCCGGTGCGCGGATCGACGCAGACGGCCTCGTGGTCGAACCGCCCCATCGCCTTCAGCGGCACGGGGTCGGCCAGACCGGTCGCCGCAGCCGGGACCTCGAAGACATAGCCATGGGCCTTGGTGACGTCTGCGTTTTCAGGCCGGATCTCGGTCTCCTCGCACGACAGCCACGATCCCCACGGGGTCATGCCGCCGGCGCAGTTGGTGCTGGTACCGGCCAGGCTGAGGTGCTGGCTGACCGTCTCGCCGGTGGCCATGTCATAGACCAGGGTGGTGGTGCCGCCGGGCAGGGGGCGACCGTCCCTGTAGGTGTCATAGGCCCGATCCACGTCGAGCTGGCCGATCCGCTCCTGATGATAGCCGCCCGGGCCCCAGTTGCGGTGCAGGGCCGAAGATCCCTTGAGCTCGTGATTGCGGACCAGGGCGACGCGACTGCCTTCAAGGGCGAAACAACCCATGCCGTCGAACTGTCCAGGCACCAGCAGGCCGTCATCCATGGTCTCGCCGCCTTGGGAAATGACGCGGTAGGAAAAGCCCTGCGGCAGATCCAGCAGCTTGTTGGGGTCGGCGATCAGCGGGCCATAGCCCTCGACCGCGTTGACATAGGTCTCGGCCGCGTCATCGGTGGCGGCGCTCGCTTGACGGGCAAAACCGGTAAAGGCGAGGGCGGCGGCCCCGGTGGTGAGCAGGCCGCGGCGGTGCAGACGCATGGGGGGACTCCGATAAACTGGGACAGGCTTATGACTCCGGCATTGCGGATCGTCATCATGGTTCTGTGACGCTTCAGGCACCAAAAAGTCGCAGAGACGCCGGTTTTGATGCGGTATTTTAATACCGTTTACGGTTTTTCGTTTATTATCAACGCGTTTTGGCAATTGCAGGCACGCAACCTGCATTGACCAGAGCCGATCCATCCTCTATCAGCGCGCCTTCCGCTCGTTCCACCTTCGGTCCGGGCCACACCGTTCGTCTCCCAGGAACCCCACGTCATGCTGAAGAGCACTACGGCTGCCTTGAAGCCGGCCGACGTTGTGAAGAAATGGATTGTCATTGACGCCGAAGGCGTCGTGGTCGGTCGTCTCGCAACGTTCATCGCCATGCGTCTGCGCGGCAAGCACCGCCCGGACTACACCCCTCACGTCGACAGCGGTGACCATGTCATCGTCGTCAACGCCGACAAGGTGGTCTTCACCGGCAAGAAGCTGACCGACAAGATCTACTATCGCCACACCGGTCACCCGGGCGGCATCAAGTCGACCACCCCCGAGAAGGTTCTGAACGGCCGCTTCCCCGAGCGCGTGCTCGAGAAGGCCGTCGAGCGCATGCTGCCCAAGGAAAGCCCCCTGGCCCGCGCCCAGATGACCCACCTGCGTCTGTTCTCCGGTCCGAGCCACACGCACGAAGCCCAATCGCCCGAGACCGTCGACTTCAAGTCGATGAACTCCAAGAACACCCGGAGCGTCTGAGAATGACCGACGTCACCAACGAAGCGACGGCCGCGACCGGTTTCGACGCCCTGCAAGGCCTCGGCACCAATGACGGCTCGAACGACGCCCCCGTCTACGTCCAGAAGCTGGACGCCCAGGGTCGCGCCTATTCGACCGGCAAGCGCAAGAACGCGATCGCCCGCGTCTGGCTGCAACGCGGCACCGGCAAGATCACCATCAACGGCAAGGATCAGCTGCAGTATTTCGCCCGCGAAATCCTGCGCATGATGATCGCCCA
>Ga0123337_10000222_pt1 | contig 108039 bp, 133 predicted proteins | sample frozenSSSSmetaG_FD_89792 | JGI IMG/M metagenome (GOLD analysis project Ga0123337, IMG submission 89792) | Glacier valley bacterial and archeal communities from Borup Fiord, Nunavut, Canada, to study Microbial Dark Matter (Phase II) -... | ecosystem: Environmental > Aquatic > Freshwater > Ice...
ATAGGAGCTTCGTGCTTAACTTAATACAGTATCTTACATATACTAGTAACGTGTTTTACGAAAGCCTTTGTGTCTAATCCCCTGCCTCCTCTGTTAAGTTAAACCTTACGCAACGAAACCCCCATGAGTCTTATACGTTTAGGACCTAGCGTTACACTCCTCTCCCTCTATAATAGAAATAACACTATCATCCCTTATAAAGGGAGAGGAGGGTAGAATAGCACCCTCTTCTATTCTCCCCCCTTTATTATATAAAGGAAAGAAGAACCTAGTACCCTCTAGACTTTGCCCCTTAGCTATAACTTTATAGTAAGAGTCTACCTTTACATCCTTATTACTAAATAAGGTCTTATGCTCCTCCCTTAAGTGTCTCTTTATATGATATAAGGAGGACTTTAGAGAAGAACAAGTAGAACTTACAAAACAAGAGTAAAGGTCCTCTTTAACCTCTAGCTCTTTAAAAGGAGGAAGGGGAAAGAAAGAAGAGAAGAGGAGAATGAGAAAGTGGCTTTCTTTTAGGCTAGATACTTCTAGCCCTTCTATAACGTTTAACGCTCTAGTTATAAAAGCCTCTTTCTCATCCTTCCCCTTTAATAAAGAACAATGCTTTAATAAGTGTCCTCTAATATTTATAGGGTGAATAGCAAGATGGCAATAAGAACAAAGGAGGAGTTTAAAGTCCTTATAATAGGAGAGGAAGGAGAGCTCTTTAATCCCATTAAAGGCACTAGCCTCTTTAAACTCTCTATCTTCTAAATAGATAGGGAATAGAGATGAGCTATTAAAGCTAAAAGCAAAATGAAACTCTTTAAACTCCTTAAAGCTACTTAGCTCTTTTAAAGCCTTATAAGAGCTTAGCTCTTTAAACTCTTTAAACTCTTTAAAGAGAGAAAATAAGCCTAGCTCCTTAAGATCTTTAAGGATAGTTATACTAAACCCTTCTAGCTCTTGTAAATCTATAGAGTTAAAGTTCTCCTTAGAGAAGAACTCATTCTCATTGTTAAAGAAGCCATTTATAAGGGAGTATGCCATAATGAATGAAATAAGAGTAATAGTATATAATAAGGTATATAAGATAAAGTATAGAATAGTAGAATGATAAAGTAATAGCGTATATAGCTTATAAAGTAGTAAAATAGCAAAACAATAGAATGAATAATAAAGTAATTAAATATATAAAATGTATAAGGATAGAATAATGCTAGAGTACAGAAAACAAGAGACAATAGGTAAAATAGTAATATGACTAAAGTAAAACAATGTATACACTTATAACCTTATAAGAAAAAGGAAGTGTATGTAGGTAGGTAGGTAGGTAAGGTAGAGAAAAGTAAAGGAGTAGTAGGTATAAGTAGGAGTAGGAGTTGTAGATGTATATAGTGCCGATCGGGAAAGTACCTACTAGTCCTACCTACCTTGATCTGATGTACTTGCCGATTGGCGATTGCCTTGTTTACTTTATGTATAGCATGTCTATATCATGTCTATATCATGTCTATTTATTGCTGCAACGATCTCAGAGGGGCCTTGGTCGGTCCTGTTCTCGATCTCTGATGCTACGTTAACCTTGATTTATTTGATAGCTGGGGTCATTCTGATGGACCACGTGACATAGATCTAACTCAAGCCCCGCTGTGGCTAGGACTATGGGTGTGGCTGGTGCCCGATTATCCCGGGTTTCGGGTCGGGTTTGTTAAGTACCGGAGATTGGGATAAAGACTTACCCGGCCATCTCCTTAACCGACTTCCCCACACTCCACCCTCCACCATGGCGGGGAAGCTTCAACAATAATGAGCCCATGTCGAGGGCTATAATACTCTGAATCCCCATTTCTCTTATGGTTCATATCACTTCCACTTCCACTTCCGCTTCTTTCTTCACCAGCTTGCTCAATTTCAGACGAAATATCCTCAATCATCAATTCTTATTCCTAATCCCCACAATCATCGACATCAACCCCTCCCCGCATTCCTCCCCCCCCGCATTCGCAGCCCAAAATGGCGGCACCGAGAGAGAAGGCCTTCACGGCTCCAATGAAGGATCTCACAATTGAGAACATCACTGAGAATGTCCACGTCATCAATTCGCAATGCGAGGATAGGCGGATGAAATATCTGATGAACAGATTAGTTGATCATTTACACGACCTTGTCCGCGAGACGAGATTGAGCACCAAGGAGTGGATGGCAGCCATCCAGTTCCTCACATCCGTGGGACAGATCTGCACGGATGTCCGTCAAGTAAGTCTCTCCTCGTTGACGTCTGTTGTAAGCGTCCTAACAGAGTACAGGAATTCGTGCTACTCTCCGATATCCTCGGTGTCTCGTTACTAGTCGACTCGGTAGACCACCCATGCCCGCCAGGCGCAACCGATCCCACAGTCCTCGGCCCTTTCCACACTGACGAAGCATACTCGATAGAGCACGGCGGCGATCTCTCGCATGATGCGGACGGAGAGCCATGTTTGTGCGTGTGCACTGTGAAGGGAACTGACGGGAAACCAATTGAAGGCGCAAAGATCGACGTCTGGGAAACCGACTCGAAGGGTTTCTACGATGTGCAGTACGCGGATCGCCAGGGTCCTGATGGTCGCGCGATCCTGAGGAGCGACGCGGACGGCGTGTTCTGGTATAAAGCCATCGTGCCGGTCCCGTATCCCATCCCGCATGATGGGCCGGTGGGAAAGCTCCTGTTGAAATTGAAGAGACATCCATATAGGCCGAGTCATATGCATTTCATGTTTGACAAGGATGGATATGATCCATTGGTCACGTAAGTATAAGTACTCATCGAGACTTCAACATGAAGGCGACTCCATTATGTTTGATGCATTCGGTTGAAGCTGACCTCATCCTAGAGCCCTGTATCTCAAGAATGATCCATATGAGAACTCCGACGCAGTGGCGTGAAGGAGTCTCTGATTGTTGAATTACAAGAGGTGGCCGACCAGGCAATGGCAGACAAGTACGACGTCAAACTGGGCACCAAACTGATCAAGTACGACTTCGTACTGGTCCCAAACCAGGTCGCACTGGACCTGAGACTGGCAAATGCCGCCGCTGCCATGAAGGCACAAGGCAGAGATGTTGTGTTTATCGACGGCCTGCCCGTTCCTGCTCTTGATTAAGGACGATTGGCGCTACGTATTATATATATCGATAGAATATCAGCATATGGGCATTTGAAAATAAGCCATTGGAATGGCGTCTAGCCTATTTCTTATTGACTTCATATTTGGTAAAATGGCATGTTGAACGTACCAAAACTCAAGTATCTACCACAGTCGCATGTACAGCCAAGGTGCGAAGAGGATATTCTCGAAGGACTTCATTAAATCCATCGCACAAGTCATTGATCGATCGTACTCTACCGCTAAGAGACGCCTGGCGCCAGAGCTCCGATGACCATGACGGCCACGACGACGCTGATGGCGATGAAGACAGGTTGCTACTCATCGTCAAGGTACCTAGGTGCCTGAGCAGCTCTAAGCTAAGTACTCTGCCAGCTAGTGATTAGTGACTATATTTATCAAAACCGTGACTGGATTTAATACATCGCATTTGGAATGTCGATAATCGAGACCTACGTAGTGGTACACTTTATGTCGCAAAAACCGAAATGGAGTCAGAAATATCAAATTGGATTTTTTTGGCCCAGTTTTTCTCCACTCCCTCAAATATTCTGAGAGCAAATCGAATGTTTCTTGTGGCGTATGGCACAACATGACGCTGCGTTCTCTATGAACAGAGAAAGAATGATACATAGGCGCTTATTGAATATCTAAAAGTAAAGGACTTCTGTCGTCTTCAACTCCAAGAGCGTGTGCAACACAGCATTTGTTGGGTCGTGCAATCAATCACTGCTGCAGGCAAATGCAGGTACACCATGCCATAACCACAAGAGGAATAAATAATAAAGCAATTATTATTTTTGTCATATAGGAAATAATAAAGTGGCTATATAACCTTGGCATAATGTCTTATTTATTTCTGTTTATTTCTGTTTATTTATGATGAGTTCTCAATTGTGACGTTGTCGTCGTGTATCAGATCGCCAAGATCATGCTTAGGTAAGCCAAGTCCCATGCTTATCTCAGTACCCATGACACAGACTTCCGCCCGTTTTCAGCCAATCAAGCAAGCGACATCCATTGCCCAGATCAAATATCAAAGCAGGAGGTGCCGCGGGTGCGAGTGCGAGTGCCACTGCCGTCTCTCCATAAAGCCCTCTTTCCCCTCGTGGGCAACCTCTCTCTTGCCAACCTCATCGCCGACGACCATGACCATGGCCATGGCCACCACATCACTCGTCGCGCTGGCGACGCTTTCCAAGGTGCTGTCATGGAATGAGGCCTTATCAGGCATCTTTGGGAGCATCAGTTTGGCCACCTGGATTTTCTTGCTGGTGGGCTGATGACAACAATTCTTGAATTTGACAAGGTAGAACATCTAATTCGAGATATAGGTGCCGCAGTTGGTTCTGAATTATACGACCAGAAGCGCCGATGGGATCTCGCTGGCCTTCCTGACTGTCTGGTTAGTTGGAGATGTCGCCAATCTTGTGGGTAGGTGGAGTGCTTTTACGTCCGCTCCTCGTCTCCTTTCCTCTCATCTTTGGATTATTCGGAAGGATATGTGAGGCTGGCAGAGCATGTATCCCCGGAGTGAAACCATCCAATTTTCTGGCCTGCCCACCAGACTCTTCTTTTGTCACGTGCCTTTGACTGACGATCATCAAGGCGCTCTTTGGGCCGGCCTGGTGCCTACAGTCATTGCCCTGGCTGTCTATTTCTGCATTGCAGATTTTGTACTCATCAGCCAATGCTTATACTATAATCACATCAACGCTCGTCGAGCAGCACATCATCGTGCTCCTTCATCGGCCCCATCTGAGGAGGCGCCTTTGCTCGCGAGACAAAGAAGCAACGATTCAACAGGGTTGCCAGGATCTCACCGCCGATCATCAATCCGACAGAGTCACTCTTCTGAGATCGGACGAGATTCGCTCGCAAAGATCTTGGAAGAAGATGACTCTCCAACTGGAGGTAGCTGGAAACGGAATATCTTGAGTATTCTTATGGTCATCGCGGTGGGGACCGCGGGATGGGCCCTTGCATGGCAATCGGGTGTCTGGACGCCTACGCCAGAACATCCGGGAGACTTGCCAGCGCAGAAGGAGGTAGCTGTTGGGGCCAGTATATTGGGATATTTCAGTGCCGTTTGCTATCTTGGGTGAGTACCCTTACCTCCATAGCACCGAAAGACTTATTGACAAGCCAGGGCACGAATTCCTCAAATCGTTAAGAATTACAGGGACAAATCTTGCGATGGTAAGTTTTCGGACACATCCGTGCCAATACATCATCTAACTCGTCATAGGGTTGGCATTATTGTTTTTTATTTTGTCGTTGATGGGAAATATTACATATGGAGCGGGCATCTTATTTCACTCTGTGGAAAGGCAGTATATCATTACTAACCTTCCATGGCTGATTGGCTCATTGGGAACTATGGTTGAGGACGGCGTCATTTTCGTTCAGTTCCGCATGTATGCCCCCAAGCCGGGCGCCGCGGTCAGTGCATAAGGCGTAAAGGGATCGGTTCTAGAGACTTCATGTCTCATCGTGTCTCAATGAAAAAGATAGAGCTGGTGTATAATGAATTCATGGAAGTCTACGGCTGACGATGGCCGCGTACATGTACATATGAGGATGCGCGACAGATCCTGGCTGCGCATTTGGAAATTATGGTCGGGGACTCCCAGAGAGAAGCTTCTCCTCTGTATTATAAGTTGAACAATTCAAGCGCTGGTCCTCGCAATATGTCCTCAATTGTCTCTTTATATGTATCGTAACTTACGGCAAAGCATGCAAAGCATCATTCTCTGATCAGTTCACTGACAGCTCAACGAGGAAGAGCTAAAAATAGACATGAGTGGGTCACAACCCCTGTCACTTCGCCAAATCTAGGTTGGCCCCTTTCGACACCTTAGAGGTGGATTGTTTGACTTTACGAGAATCTACGTGCTTGAAGAATCAACAATCATCGTCTCCCTTTCTCTTTCTCCGTCTTCACTGTCACTCATTACGCAGTGGGAAGACCGTCACTCATTTAGACAACACCGAAAGTCGACTTCATTGACGTGTTGACAACCCCAAGCATACTCCTTACAATTCCTTTTACAACAACAACATGCGTTTCTCCACCATCGTTCCCTTAGCTCTCGCAGCTGCTCCAGCTCTGGTCTCCGCAGCTGGCAGTCTTGGATTTGCCCTGGGCAATAAGAACGCCGACGGAACCTGCAAGTTCAAGGCGGACTGGGCACTCGATTTCAAGGCCATCGGAAACGTTGGCAGCAAGATTGTTCGCACATACTCTGCGTCTGATTGCAATACTGCTGCGGAGATTCTTCCAGCTGCAAAGGCTGCTGGATTCAAGGTCATTCTTGGTGTCTGGTGAGTTATTCTGCCCCCAAAGGCATTCGGGAATGCGGCGATATACCGTCGATGGAATTCAACTGATCTTGTATTTGTATCCAGGCCCGATTATGACGATTCCTTCGCAAGCGACAAGGAAGCTCTCATGACCTACGCCCCGCAATACAAGGACCAAGTATATGCCATCACCGTCGGGTCCGAGACCCTATACCGTGGCAATTTCACGGGCCCAGAGTTGTTGACGAAGATCAACAATATCAAGGGTAGCCTCCCTGGTTTCAAAGTCGGAACCGCGGACAGCTGGAACAAATTCCAGGACGGAAGTGCCGATGCCCTGATCACTGGTGGTGTTGATATTCTCCTCTGCAATGGCTTCTCCTACTGGCAAGGCCAGACCGATGCCAATGCTACAGCCAGCTTCTTCGACGATGTCATGCAGGCATTCGGACATATCCAGAGCGTCTCTGGAAAGGTTGAGGGCGGAGTTGAGCTCTGGGTTGGCGAGACTGGTGAGTAATGGATGGCCTACGACGATTAAGGACACCGCTAACATGAGACAGGATGGCCCACCGGTGGATCGAAATATCAAGCTGCTGTTCCAGGTCTCGACGCTGCCAAGCAATACTGGAAAAAGGCCATCTGTGGCATCACGGCCTGGGGCGTCAACGTCTTCTACTTCGAGGCCTTCGATGAGCCATGGAAGCCCAAGAGCATTGGCCAGGACGGATCAGTCGCCGATGAGACCCACTGGGGAGCATGGAACGGTGATCGCACCGCCAAGTTCTCCTTCGACTGTTAAATAGGCATCGGATTTCGTCTTGACAGATTGAGTGGTTCGGGGTTTGCATCTTCCGTCCGGGTTCAGATAGAAGAGATTTTGTACAAGTACCATATTTTAGACTGGCGGCATAGGCGTGAACTTGAGAAATTATTTCGTGCTATATCACTGCCGGTGTCCTCCATGCTAGATCTACTCCGTATATATGCGCATCTGGGAGCTGCACATATCCTTGATATGGCATATCTAGCTAGGTATTTCCGCTCGTCAGAGCGGCGTCAACTCGCCGGCGCTATGTTGTTCGTCGAACCTTGGATGGACACTTCTCCACATAATCTAGCTCCCACTAGCGATGAACCCCGATGAACCCCTATTTGATTCGTAGCGGCAAGCCATAATGGCCTAGTTCTAGAGTACCTGCCTCTCTGCCCAAGTGATGAGATACATGCGGGACATACATATGTACATGCCATATGTGTATCTCATCATCATCTTCTGGAAAAATATGCATCTCATGCCACAGAAACTAGTCCTCATCTTGCCTTGGAGCATGAACAGTGGTGATGATGTATGTCTCTCTGTCTCTCATTCCAGTGTCCCAGCGTCATTTCACCTGCGGGGCTTCCCTCGGGTCCGCGCCAAAAGAACGTGGACACATCAATCAGCAAGCGAGTCCAATGGCGATGCTCAAAACGCCGTGATACCCCTGAACCATGAGCTGCCACACCCACTCACGCACGTCGACCGACAGCATTCCCGATTGGGTAACTGGAGCAATAATCTGGCTGTGGGTGTACTGCAGGTAGGTAATTTGAACTTCCATCCGTCAAACGTCAAACGCCTCCATCTCCATCTCCATCTCCATCTTCCTCTCCGTGTCCTCGTCCTCATCCCCAGCATCATCCCCATCCTCATCCTCATCCTCATCCTCGTCATCATCCTCATCCTCATCCTCATCATCGTCGACCTCAACCTCCACTCGACAAGTCAAGCTTCACATTACACGCATCGCAGACTTGTGCTTTCGGACTCGACCGCATGTCTACTGCCTCCGTGTCGCGTCAATCAACAATGTCACTCCTTTGAATCAGCATTGCCAGCTTTTCTTTTTGCGTCGCGTTTGCACATCACACGCCGCTCGCCGCGTTGCACCGTGTCGACTTGTACATATATACATAAGGGGCATTTCTAGTCTGGAGAGATCTCCTTGGACCGGATTTTCACAGCTTGAGCTTTGCGAGAGACGCAGCTGCAGACGACTTTGACATCGTTTGCGCTCGTCTGACCACTGCAGGTAATTTTCCCAGGGATCGAGTCGCGACAAAATAAGACGACCTCACTGATACTGACCTTCTCTTCCATCAGCAAATATTCAGACCTCGTCTTCACCGTCTTCGTCGCGCCCTGCTGCAGTTGCTCAGGTTGGCATTGCATCCGCCACACCAGAAGAGCAAGAGCGAGTGCCGGGATCGCCAGCCTTCTCTTCGAGCTCGACGGCGGAAGGGGGATCGTCTCCTATTCTTCCGCCATTGCCAGAGCCGAAAATAAACGGCCGGAGTCTTAATCTATCGAATACTCCACCGTCCGAGTCGCGAACTGAGTCCAGCCGCTATTTCACAAGTTGGGGTTCGCCTTACCAGGAGCCCGTTGACCCTGAGCCTGCGCGTCCGCATCGAAAGACCTTGAGCAGTGACACTTCGGAGGACTCGCCTCTCCGCAGATTACAGTTTCATACTCCCTTTTTGCGACCTCCGCCCAGCTTTTTACGTTCAACTACCGAGCCTCCGGCTGCTCCCATAAGCGCCAGTGTATTGGCAAATAGAGCGCGAAGACCTACACGTGGATTGACCGAAGATTGGATCAGACAGCATACCGCAGTAGAGGATCTCGAGATAGAGAGGCTAGCGTGGCTGAGTGATAACGACAAGAACGAGGAGAACGGGTACTCTTCACTGAGTAGCTCTGAGGCAGACGACCAACTCGAGGAATACGAATTTGGTCAGAAGACGCCAACCCTGAAAAGTTTTCTTGAGCGCCGGCAAAACACAACCCGTCAGCATCTCAGGGGACCTAGTGCAGAAACGATTAAGCCCGGGGATATCAAGAAACAAAAGGCACCTGCAAGTATGACTTCGACGGGGAGCTACGAGACTGCGGAACAGTCCATCCAGGGCACCCAGGACGACGTCTTCACGGCTTCTCATGATACTCCGCCACCAACATTTGATAAACCGCTTCCGATTCCTCCAATTGGCATCTCGGAGAATAGATCAAGCGCATCTTCCAATTGGCGGGCAGCGGCACTGCCTATGGCGAGTGATGCGGCTCTCGAAGCCGTAGCGCCAAAACTGGCGCCATCTCCGGCTCCAGAACCACCGAGATTGAAGACGAAAGTGCAATGGGGCAAGAAAAATATCTCGATTTTGCTCCCTCTGGATGAGGATCGTGGTAAGGAAGGAAAGGCACCAAAGCCGTTGACTGAGAAAGATGTTGCGGCCATGCTGAAAGACTGGGAGCAACTTGGATATAATGTCCATGGTTTCAATCTTGATGTCGTCAACACCACCCAAGATGCGGCATCGCAAGGTCAAAGTCGAGGAATGTGGCCCGATATCACAGAAGTTGGCCAGGAGAGAGAATCTCGCAACTTCAACGTCAGCATTCCTGACCGACGAAAATGGGATGCCTACGTCAATGAGCTGAAAGAGGCGAAACTGAGAGCATTGGGCGTATCACTCGGTGATGAAGATCCGCTACCAACGGCTTCTCCTGCTCCTATGCTAAGTCGTCAAGCTTCGGCTCAATATCCCGGATTGCCTTTCCTACCTCCATTGCCGACATCATCAGCTGCCAGCAGCCACGGAACACAGCCTTCGAAACTGTTTTCTCCGCCGCTGATACCAGGTGCTGGCCCTGCGACGGGACAAAGCTCCTTCGTTGGCTCCACTGTATCGCCGATATCAGCGCATGCTCATATGCTCGGAAAATTACATAATCCACGGCAATCAATTTCGTTTTCGAGCGGCGACCATCTTTTTGGATCCCCATATTCTCAACAACAGTCTCCTATACCATGGTCTCCTCAGCAGATGTTGTATCAGGGCATGCATCGTGGTGGATCCCCATCAGTTCATAACTTCGGTGCATTTTCTCCAAATTCACCCTTGCCTCAAGATGGATATTTCCCCAACGAGGTTGCTCCAATTGCGCCTCAAAATCAACGGCAAGCATCGTTTACGAATCAGATGCCATTTCAGCATCAATTTAGCCAATCCATTTCCAGGCAATCTCCACGTTTACAGGAACTTCAAGTTAGTGAAAAGAGTCCTTCAAAGACTCCTGAGGTATCGCAGTTCATGCCCACCCATCGCTTAAATCAGAGCGATAGTCTGCAGAAGGAAATCGAAGATGCAGAGTATCATCTTGAAGGACAGATCGAGCGTCAACTTGAGCATGACGATTACAGCCCATACTCTGAGAAGGGTCAAGCCTCTGTCCAAACTGAAATGCCCGAGCCGCTGCATTCTAGAATTCCTTCCACATTTGCAGGATTGAATTCCTCCAAGTATGCTGATGATGAGGGACTTGTGTTGCACCACCCGCAACCTCACAGCCGTGGCCATTCGCTTTCTCAACGGCCATATGGAGACGCGAGTGCCAGTCCTGCTCTTGCCGCATTTGATTCTTCCAGGCTGGAGCATTTCTCCGAAGGCTCAACGAACCCAAGTGCATTAGGGACGCCAAAGCTGCTCGACATGAACTCTCACCAGAGATCTCAATCTATTGCCACAAATCCTTGGGCGGACTCGGAACCAACATCTGCTGTTGAGCCACCTCGGACTAAGCATGGACACGTCTTGAAGGCTTCAATGTCGAAGCTCAATGTTGCTGCGCCCGAGTTCAAGTTCAACCCATCAACCGCGTCTGAATTCAAGTTCAATCCAGCAAGCAGTACTGAGTTTAAGTTTAACCCAGCAAGCACATTCACGCCCCGTAAATTTACGTTTCCCGCCGTGCACGCAGCTGTGTCGACTTTCAATACATCATTCCTGCCCATCAGTCCAGTGTCGCCTCCTGTTACATTTGGTAGTGGTAAGATTAACGTCAATGCACCATCGTTCACACCTGGCCAGAGTGAGTTTAGCTTCTCGACATCCGGACCGTCCTTCAGACCTGATGCTCCTGAATTCACACCATTGGCATCATATATCTCGGACTCAGCTGGCAGCGGCGCAGATATGCCAGCGAACCTCAGATCATCTATATTCGGCAACATTAGTATGAGCCACTCCGACATTATCAAGCCTCCAAAGAAGTCAAAGGCCATTCCGATTGTTCGACCAGACAGCAGCTCCGGAAAGAGCAGACAGGTGGAGGATGACGAGGTTGTCGAGGGCAAGGATGGTCGCATCACCCAGGGTGAAAGCCGGTTCAAGAGATCCAAGGCTGATCGTGGCGACGGTGATTCCGTCCCTATGTTCGCCCAGCCCAGCATGCCTCTGCAAGAGACGACGCGCGATCAGTCGCCACCGAAAGAGCAGTTGCCTGCGCTCTCCAAACCCGTCGACAAGGAGAACGCAGCTCCATCTGATGCAGAACAGGAAAATCTTCGCGTCGTGTCCAAACTACAAGGGCAGACTCCTGGTCGCTTCGAAGATTCGCCTGACTATGAAGGAAAGGCATGGGCTCCTTATGAATGGCAGCAACAAAAAGATGCTGCCGATTTCAGCATGGCTATGGCGCATCCTCTCAGAGATCCTCCTTTCAAGGTCTTCGATCAGAGTGGTCCGTCTGAAGGAGTCGATACTCCCGTGTCATCGGCAAGCACCGATGGCACGAAAAAGCACAAGAAGAATTCCCTCTCTGCCCTTGCCAAGCCCTTCACATTCGGTACCAACTGGTTTGGATCAGCATCGAACGAGCCAGACGAGAAATCTTCTCCTGTCTCTCATGTTGCTGCTCTTGCTCCCGTTGCGCCTGCGGCCCCTGTTGCTCCGGTCGCTCCTCAGCCTGTCAGATACGCCCCACTAAAGGTTGCGGCGAACAGAGGACTGTCCAGCTCGAGGTATGCCGAACCAAGTCCTTCTCCACCACCGCAAGTTAAAGAGAGTCCTGCGCTGGAGCTTGCAGAACCTGAGAAGTCGGCCTTCCAAAACGCAGTACCACAGCCGCAAAGCCCACCAAAGTATAACGATAAGGTCGATCCCGAAGTTCCACCCGGAGAAACTACCTTAGCTTCTCTGGGCTTCGAGGAAATTGACGACATCATGCGTCATATGAATGAGGCCGACTCAAGCATGGGCGTTGTTCGCCATACCGCGGAAACTCCTCAATGGCAAGCAAGCCCAGAGCGTACGCTGCAAATACCAAACGAGGAGTCATCGCCAATCCGCCTGCAACCTCAAAATCTCATGCGCAGTGATGCTCCAAGTCCAAGTCCTCGACGATTCGATCAACTTCCGGGAGATCATGTTGGACAGCGAGTTTTCTCCAGAGTGCAAGACGATCCATTTGTTTCTCGTTCACCTATCGCTATGGCGTTTGAAACTTCGCCAATTCATCATCTCAACGATGGTCAGAGTGTCGAACCGAGTGATTGGGATAGTGTATTGGATCAAGACGATGAGCTTAAATTCAATGCTCGCACTCAATTCTTCGATAGCCACGTCAATGATATCGTCGGTGGCATCTTAGCTGAAAAGTTGGATCCGATGGAGCGAGCACTCGAGACCATCCAAATGTCGCTTGCTACGTTGAGACCACCTTCAAGCAGAAGAGATAGGAGAAGTCTGTCAGGTGAATTCCAAGAAAGCGATGCTGACGACGAAGATGACGAGGAAGGTCATCGCCGATCACTCAGTCCCAGGAAAGATCGAAAACTGGAGAAAATTAGAAGCATCGTTACAGAGGCTTTGGCTGCACATCAGTCAGTTGTTCGTCCCGCAAGTCAGCCAATGGAGAAACCTGCAGAATCTTCAGCTGTTTTGCAAGCACTCAAAGGCCTTCAAGAACAATTCGGACAATCTATGCATCTTGATTTCCCAAGTGAACATTTGCGTAACGTCATTGAAGATGTTATTGAGCGTCGCATGCCTGCTTCACCAAAGCCTGTAATCGATGAGGCTACCAATGATAAGATAGCCGAACTTCAAGCCAAGCTCGCCGAAATGGCTGAGAAGATGAAGTTGGGAGAGGAGAAGATCAAGTCAGGAGACGAAAAGATTGAGGAGGAGATCGCGAATCGTCGTGCTGCCGAGGATCGTCTAGCTGAAATTCAAAGGCTCCTACGTATCTCGTCGGAGGAAGAGGTTCGACTACGCGAGTCGCTTGATGAGCGAGAGAAGAAAGTCAAGAACTTGGAGGATGCACGTGCAAAGAACGCTATGCGTGCAAATCTTCTGGAAGCCAGCTCCCAAAACGCACACAAAAATCACTTTGATTTGACGAATAGAATTGCCGTTTTGGAGAAAGATCTTGCAGAGGCTCGCCACCAAGGACGACAATGGGAGTTTGAGGCACAAAAGGCCAATGAGGTTGCCGATAAGAGTAAGCACGATGCTGAAAGGGCTATTGCTGAGACAAGTGGACTCAGACGGACTGTTGAGAGCCTCAAGCTTCAGATGCAAGAGAGTCTCCGCGTTCGCGAAAGCTTCCGCATGAAACTCGGCAACTTACAGGAAGATATGGCCCGGGCTGCTCAAGAAGTCTCCCTTGAGAATGCTCAACGTGCAAAGAAGGAGCAAGCGCTTATCGCGCGACAAGAAGTGCTCGATGCTAGACTACAAGCAGAAGCACGAACGAGAGAGCGTCTCGAGAAGGAAATCGAGAGACTCGAGGCTGGTGAGCGTGAAGGCATCCGAGCCGTCAATGATTCGAAGAAGCTGGATATTCTTGTCATCAACCTTGAAAATGAACTCAACGAGGCTGAGAGGAATGCCTTGCGTTATAAGCGTGAATTCGAAGAGGCACGCGAATCTGGCCTCAGCGAGGTCCAACGGACCAGGAATTACATGCAAGCTGAGATTGAGTCTGCGAACAACCAAGTCAATATTGTCCGCCAAGAATTGGAGGATCAGGTGTCAAGATTAAGGGCAGCACTGGACCATGTCAGACTCGATGCGGATACAGCTAGAGAAAGAAATGAGATGTTGCTCGAGGAGGCAAATGAATCAAAGGCGAAACAGATCGCTGAGTTATCTGAGTCGAAGGCGAAACAGCTGGCCGAGTTGTCCCGCCGCCATCAGAGTCAAGTGGAGGACATCCAAACACAACATGAGCGCCAGCTGGGAAATGCTATCGAAGATGCTCAACGTTCCGAGCAACACCTTCTGGAGAGACTCAGCTTGTCATCTGCCAAGACTGAGCATCTCCAAGATCGCGTGACGCATCTGGAAGAGAAGCTCGAAATCGCCAAGTCTGCCGCCCTTGCTGCAGCTCAAGCTGCTCGTACTGTCAAGGAATCGGCTCTGGTGCCAGCTTCGACAATGAGGCTCCCGGAGAGGATCTCCCCACAGGCCTTACGCGAATCAATTATGGTACTGCAAGAGCAATTGCAAAATCGTGAGCAGACCATCGAGAAACTGGAGCAGCAGCTGGCAGGCGTTGATCTCGATGCACCTACCAAGATCTCCAAGCGTGATGACGAGATCATCTGGCTCCGTGAGCTATTGGCCGTTCGTGTGGGCGATCTTCAAGATATCATTAACACCGTCAGTGAAGATGACTTCGATCCTGAGATGGTCAAGGCAGCGGCTATCCGTCTGAAGGCCAATCTTCAAATGGAGGAGCAAGAGCGCGAGCGTGCCATGAATGGCGGGTCAGCGATCAACTTGCCCAACATTGCGGCCAGCATCCGCGACGCCGCAACGCCACGTGTTGCACAGGTTGTCGGTCCGATGGCGGCTGCATGGGGAAACTGGCGCAAGACACGCGAAGGGCTGCAGGGCCTCGTCGATCGATCATCAAGCAACACGCCTTCCAGGGGTAGTCCTGCGCCCAGCGTAGCATCGGGCGCACAGAACTTCCTCGCTGGCCTGATGACTCCACCTGGCTCCACGCCTCGACAAACGCCGGCGCCGCAGGCGCAGCCACAGCAAAGCGCCTTCAATAACACAGGAAGACGGCTAACTGCTGCTCAAGTGTCAAGGGAGAGGCCGAGCCCGAGGAAAGAGATGGGTCTGGCAAAGGGGAAGGCGAGGGCATCGAGCAACGCTGCTGCGCCCCCGTCGACGCCGCCAATGATGCATGGTGCTGGGTATGACGCAGATGCACGGGTGGAGGACTACAGCGACGCCGGGTTCTACGATGATGATGAAAGTACGGTGGATGAGGGGATGTTTGGAGCGAGTTTGGGGAGGTGAGAGCGAGGGAGGAGGGGAGGGAATGAATGAGTGAGCGTATCTACTAGAAATATTTCCTTTGTTGCACTGTAAAAAAGCAGATTGAGATACCCCGAGAGAGCAGGTTCGGAACGGCCGCGATGTACCTTGGGCGAGATACAGATTGGATTATGTTGAAGACTTCTCTTTTGTATTGTGTGTTTGTTTGTTTAGCATTGCGAGGTGGGAAGGAAGATGGGAGAGACGAGAGGCTTTGGGGATACCTCTGCGTGATGAAACTTAATTTGGATAAAATTTTATTATATTATGGTATCATGGTCTGACGATGTGTTGTGGCAAACGCAGACTGGTGATTATTGTGAGTGGGAGAGATGTTGTGAGGAGCTTTGACAAGATCAAGATCACGGCATCACATTAGCATGACGGACGACCAGCTCCAGCTCCAGGGATCGGGAATGGGGATGTGTATCTAGGAAGCTAGGTATAAGTATCTAGACTTGTATGGGTGGAGATATCCGTCGTGTGACCGTTGGGCCGGCGATTGGATCGAAGACTACCTGCGAGGGGACACCTACCCAGTCTACGCTAGAAGGTCAGGTAAATCTATAGGGCGTTTAGGGCGGAGGTATGTAACACTTGAATATCTACATACATAGGATTACTGTATTATGACCGTGACCGTACATAAATAGCTTAGATAATGGTATTATGACTATAGATAGCTTAGTAGCCTAGATAACGGATTAAATATGGTAGTTCTAACTAACGTCTCCTGTTGGCCGCGATGTAGCCCTAATGGCGATATAGTTAGCTGTATAGTAGAACAGTTATATTATAGTAACAACAGTTATATTATAGTATTTTATTTTATTAGCTAATCATTAAACCTATGCACTCGCTGTATAAAGTATGGCTGTGATTTAAAAAATACAGCTGTTGACAACGGTCATTCTACGGCTCGACAACCGTAGGATCTACCCTCATAAGTCTGGTAAGGTAGGTATGGGTGTGAATCTGGTATCTAGACACGTTACGTAAATGATTGCTTCCCCGCAAAGCTTCGACGCTCTAGAAGAGATAGAAGAGATAGAAGAGATACCGGCCTTGGAACAACGTAATGCCGGCAATGCTTGTCCTCCACGTTGACGTGCCGTGTTTACGTTGACGTGCGGATTTGCGGATTTGCGGATTAAAGAAGAAAGAAGAAAGAAGAAAGAAGAAGGAATAAAGAAGAAAGAAGGCTGCAAAACAAAGCAATTCTCAACTGAAACGACGATCAAATCCTAAGCACTTTAAGCAGTTATAGCCGTCGATGCCGAACTATATACTAATAATACTATCTATGTATGTATGTACAAGTACAACTTACTCGTGCCAGGGATGACGGATGATGGATGGACGGATGGATGGATGGAGGGAGGATCTATCGTGATTCAGCCATACAGCCATACAGCCATACAGTCATACAGCGATTCGGCCATTCGAGGGGCAGATTGCAGGGTATCTATAGAGTAAGTACACAGCTGGGCAAATGCTTATCTCGTGCTTGGTGAGATGTCAATGAGGAGAGACACGGGCATGGATGCATGGATGGTAATCTTGATAAAGATGGATGATGATACCCATACATACGTATGCGTATGTATGTATGTATGTATGTATGTACTGTGTACAAGGAATCTGCCCCGCAAGACCGTCGTCGATCATACCGGCAGAGTGCAGATAGACCCCCCCCCCAGACCCTCAGACAGACAGACGCCCACGATTGAAACAACAAGGACCGAAACAAGAAGCATTCCCGATTCCAGAATGCAGGGCGTCTCTGCTGGACTTTCTATATCGGGACTAGGAAGGACTACCGCCGCCGACGGTGGGATCGAGATTGGCATTGACATTGGCATTGGTAGGTACTGAAGAGCGCGGGTGATGTGATGCCATGCGATGGCCTGCTGCGTGAGGAGGAGATGTGCAGATAAAGCTGTGCAGATAAAGCTGTGCAGATAAAGCTGTGGCATCGCTCACATACATACACATATATATGTATACGCTGTTTCTTTGTTGCAGCTCATCTTGCCTCGACCTATATTATCATATCTGACGCCCTGCATTGACGTCTGAGACAGCAGCCTCGACACAATCGAGACAATGGCGACCTATCTGAAAGAGAAAGCGGCCAAATATATCAGGCCCGATGTGACTTCCATCATGCCCGACGGCGACGTGCCCGACACCGAGCCGCACAATAAGGACGAGGCCGTGCTGATCAGCCTGGGTTACAAGCAGGAGTTCAAGAGAGAGTTCTCGCTCTGGACCACGTTCTGCGTCTCCTTTGCCGTTCTGGGCCTCCTGCCGAGCTTTGCCAGTACGCTGTACTATGGCATGGGATATGCTGGTGGAGGAGGCATGGTGTGGGGTTGGCTCATTGCGTTGGTCTTCGTCCAATGTGTGGCTTGTGGCATGGCTGAGCTTTCCAGCTCTATGCCTACCAGGTGAGCGCTTGAGATCTGAGCAGATGAGAACGGAATTGCGCTGACATTATCTGCATAGTGGTGGCCTGTACTATACCGCCGCCGTTCTTGCACCTCCTGGATGGGGCCCAATGGCTGCTTGGTTCACAGGATGGTCGAACTGGTTGGGTCAAGTAACTGGAGCCCCATCAGTCAACTACGCACTGGCTTCCATGGTACGACATATTCCTCTCCTCTCCTCTCTCCGCCTCATGTATTAACTTAGAACAGATCCTCGCCGCTGCCTCCATCACTCATCCGGATTATACTCCTACGGACTATCAGACGTTCGTCTTGACCGTAGGAATCATGATTATCCATGCCTTCATCAGCTCAATGCCGACGCTCTGGATTGCAAACTTCAACGCCATTGGTTCGACTTTCAACATTGTGGCTCTCTTCATCACAATCGTCATGATTCCATCTTCCGTCAACACTGTGCCAAAGTTCAATCCTTCTAGCACTGTCTGGGCGATCGAGAATGGAACTGACTGGCCCGCCGGCGTGGCACTTCTCATGAGCTTCGTCGGTATCATCTGGACGATGTCTGGATACGATGCTCCTTTCCATCTTGCAGAGGAATGCTCCAACGCTGCCGTCGCTACCCCGAGAGCGATCGTCATGACCTCTGCGATTGGTGGTATTGCCGGCTGGGCTCTTCAGCTTATTGTGGCATATACTGTCGTCGATATCGCAGCTGTTATGTCCCCTGACCCAACATTGGGACAGCTCGATTATGGGCAACCCTTCGCTCAGTATCTCATTCAGGTTATGCCGCGGAATAGTGCATTGGCTATCCTCGCCCTCACCATCATGTGCGGCTTCAGTATGGGTCAGGGCTGTATGGTTGCTGCATCTAGAGTGAGATTCCTCACTTTTTTTTTTTTACAGGTCAGGATCAAACTAACGTCTGCAGGTGACATTCGCGTACGCAAGAGATGACTGTTTTCCAGCTTCGTGGTGGATCAAGCGCGTCAACAAGACGACGCTTACTCCAGTCAACGCTGTTTGGTTCAACTGCACCATCGGAATTCTCCTCCTCTGCCTCATCTTTGCCGGAACCATCGCCATTGGAGCAATCTTCAGCGTTGCAGCAGTGGCGGCCTACACTGCTTTTACGATTCCAATCTTCATCAAGACTTTCTTCGTTGGTAACAGATTCCGCAGAGGTCCATGGCACTTGGGGGTCTTCAGCAGGCCCATCGGAATTATGTCTTGCTCCTTTGTCCTCGTCATGCTTCCTATCCTCTGCTTCCCAAGGTTAGTGCATCGAGGTCTTCTCACATTTGATAGACGTGACTAACCAAGTTGCAGTGCCAAGGGCGGTAATCTCACCCCTCAGAATATGAACTGGACTGCTGTCGTGTACGGTGGCCCGATGTTTCTTATCATGGCTTGGTGGTTCCTTTCTGCACGAAAGTGGTTCAAGGGACCGAAGATCAACGTCGAGCACCACATGCTTGGACGTGGAGAGGTAGCCATTGAAGGAGTTGCGAAGGACGATAGCTCCGACGATGTACCAAACGTCAAGTCCAAAGAAGCGGCCCTTTGAGACTCCAGCAACGGAGATCAAGGCATAGAATGTTTTTGAACCCTTTAGCTTGTCTTTTTAAGCATGTCTTCGACGAATACCCACACCATATGTTTGAAAAGTACGATTCGCGCTCTTTGTTACTTAACACAGTAGAGGGCAGCCGTGCTGTGCTACTGTGATAAAAATCTGAATGAGGCGTTGTACTACTTAAACATATAGCGAGTATCCGTATATTTTAGCGTAATATCTTGTTAATTCAATCACTTTGAATAGAATAGTTTTTTTTTTCCCTGGAAACTCAACCACGTTTGACTAGCCCTACAAGCTTGGAGCCATCATTTCATATTTAGAGATGGATGATGATCATGATGTTCTCGACGGCATTTTGTTCCAGGACGATCCTATCCGTAATCAGTTACTGACCACTGGACCAGCGATCCCGTCAGATTTTCAGCCATCCTAGAGTCTCAATCTCTAGTACTGAACAGATATACAGTACTTAGAAATTTAAAAATTTAGAAATTCAGAAGCTAAATTTAAATAAATGTATATATATATACATGAAGTGTGAAGTAAACAGATGACCAATCACAATGATGATGTTAAATATCACCAATAGTGCGCCTAAGGTAGGGATTGCCCACCGTACTACAACAATTAGTTCGCAACCTTGGAGATAATTATCTAAGGTAAGACCTCATAACCGCAAACGCAACCTCGATATGAGCTTTGGGGCTCGCAATCGTTGCGACAACAGTGGTGGGGATCTCCAATTTCTGCCATTATATCTGAAATCTTTCATCTATCAGCATGGCGTCTCCCGTGCCGCCGCCCAAGGATTCAGCCTTCCTCACGCCCACGAGCCACGACGATGACGCCCGTTCAATCCACAGTGAGCAAGACACCGATAGCGAAGACGACTCCGTCCTGCGCGATGCGCGTACGAGTGCAGATATCCGCGAGCACGATCGAAGGCTGTTGTTTGAGGAAGAGGAGCGCGACAGGATCTTGACTGAAAACCGTCAAGGTCGTCGGGGTTCAGGCCTGTCGTTGCCGAATCCTTTTAAGAAGATCCTTGGGAAATCATATGAAAGGGTGCCGGACGATTCAGGACCAAGCAGCGAGAGTCTCGGTGATGAAAATGCCGACGCGCAAAGAGAAAGGAGGCGGAAGAGGAGGGAGAGGAGACAGGAGAAGAAGGATCGTTTGATGAGCGAGGCTAGTCACGGCGAGGATAGGGAGTTGATGTACGAAATGGAGGAGGGCGAGATGAAAGAAGGCTCCACCACTGGCGATAGCAGCGACACCGATGGATTGTCTGATGTTGACAAACAGGAACTGCACACGATTGATGAGAAATCGAGACGGCGGCGGAAGTGGGCACGACTGTGCTATATGTATCTGTTAATACTGTCGGGCTTCGCATTGTTAGGGCTTGGAGCTTGGAAATTGTCAATGGGGAGGAAGCAGAAAGCACCCGTTCAGAAGCTGTTTAACAATGGAACCGCGCTGTTTGCGCCGACGACGATACTGATCAGCCTCGATGGATTCCGCGCAGATTTCCTACAGAGAGGTCTCACACCGAGACTAAACGCTTTCATTGCAGAAGGCGTTTCGCCTAACTATATGCTGCCGAGTTTCCCATCAGTCACATTCCCAAATCACTACACGCTTGCCACCGGGTTATATCCTGAGAGCCATGGGATTGTCGGGAACACATTTTGGGATCCTGCTACGCAGAAGGAATTCTCCTATACGGATTCTTCAAAGAGTATGCAACGAGAATGGTGGGGTGGAGAGCCTATTTGGGTGACCGCTGAAATGCAAGGCATCAGATCGGCAATACACATGTGGCCAGGTTCTGAAGCTCACATTTCCGATGTTGAGCCAAGTTTCTTAGACAAGTATAACGGCAAGGAGCCACTCCCAAACAAAGTTGATAGAGTACTGGAACTTCTTGATAAGCCTGGTCTGGAAGATGAGACTGTTCTAACGGCGGATATGCGGCCACAGTTCATCGCAGCATATGTGCCCAACATCGATTCTGATGGCCATAAGTACGGTCCGAACAGCACCGAAATGAGAACCACTATCAGCAACGTGGATCACATGCTTGATCAGCTCTTCACTGGGCTTGAAGAGCGAAATTTGACGAAAGTCGTTAATGTAGTGGTTGTCTCGGATCACGGCATGGCAACTACATCTACAGATAGGCTGATTCAACTGGAAGATCTTATTGATATCAACATGATCGAGCGTATAGATGGCTGGCCACTATATGGATTGAGGCCAAAGAACATGGAGGACTTGCCGATGCTATATATGATGTTGGGACACATGGCCACAGTCCATCGTAACTTTCACGTGTATTTGCGCGACGTCAGCATGCCAGAGCGGTATCATTTCTCAAAAAACGATCGCATTGCACCGCTTTGGGTCATACCGGAAACGGGATGGGCAATCGTGACGAAAAAGGAGTTTAATGTTGCGGAGGCGAAGGCGAAAGGCGAAGAATATCACCCGAAAGGTCTCCATGGTTACGATCACGAGAATCCTTTGATGAGAGCAATATTCGTTGCGAGAGGGCCTGCTTTCCCCCATTCGCCTAACAGCAGGATCGATGTTTTCCGTAAGCGTCTTTTCACTCCCATTTCTAGAAGCTTGCTAATATGTGCAGAAAACATCGAAGTTTACAATATCATATGCGATTCTCTGAATCTTATTCCACAACCAAACAATGGAACTTTGCGGTTGCCGCTGAAGCCGATTGGCTTTCACAGTCCAGAAACGACACCTGAGGAGCCAGCTGATCCAATGCCTTCAACTACGCCAGGTCCGGAAATGGAGAGGCCTGTCGTGAGTGTAGCACCTGGGGTTGAGAGTCCCGTCGTGAGTGTATCGCCTGGAGTCGAGAGGCCTGTCGCAAGCGTCGCGCCTGGAGTAGTTGAGAAACCTAGTGTCCAACCAGCACCTTTGACAACTCCAGCTATCCCCAATAACCCTGCCACTCCAGTGAATGAAGCTCCTGTTGCCACGCCGGATACAACCGCTCCAGACACATCATCATCAACTGGTGGCGACGAAGATGGTGATGGATCTGATGGGAGCAAGGGAGGCTTCTGGGATTACTGGAAGGGCAAGATTGAGGATATCAAGGACTGGCTTGGGGGATTGGTATCAGATGGTAATAAGGCTGAGAAAGTCGAGGAGGAAAATAATTAGGCAACCTGTATATTCCGTATTCTGCGATGCGTTTGATAGTACCTCAGTACCTGTAGATAATTTATATACCCATGCTAATCTTCCTCTTTAAATCTGACATTCCCTGAATCGTGTTACCGAAATCGTCCTTGTCTTCGCAAAATAGTCCTCCCTCGAACCATCTCTCCTGAAGCTGTCCTTCCTCAATCGTCCTTACCTCTGTCTTCCCGAAAGTATATCCCCATAAATCAGCTTCTATTATCTATAAAATGTTCCTCATGGCATCATTCCTTAAACTTCTTAAATCTGTCCCGCAAGCAGGTATAAGAGCTCTTTCTTCGCGCCTAGTTCTACTTTCCTTTTCACATCAAATCATTTTTTTGCCCGTCCGTCGCCACCTCGTTTTCCCCAAGTTCATTGCAATACCTCCCAAAAATTGGTCATAAACGGACGTAAAGCCTCCTTCTTCGTCTTTATGGCAAAGACAGAGCTTCGGATCCGGCCTCACAAAGCCTAGCATCCCAAGCTAAACTTTAAATTGAACAAAATCTGGGGAAAGCTGGGGACATTGTGGGGTAGCGCCCTAGCCGCCATCCGCCTCAACGGCCTCAAAATTCGCCGGCACGTCTCGGATTGGGCCGGATGAATACAGCAATGTATATAGCCTATAGCCACGGTAATTGGGACAAGCCATGAGAGTTCATAACAATGGAGTGTTATCTTCTGGCATTGGAACTACTTGGCCAGTTGCTTTTTGCTCCTAGTGACGATTGTAATTTTAAAATCCGAACACAACTATTCGCAGCCACAACTTGTATATATTCTACCACCAGGCCACAACCATGGCCTATGCCGACGAGGTCGAGTCTCACGACTACCGCACTAATGACTTTCAACGGCTCCTCCGAAACCCTCCCTCCTCCGCGGCAGCCGCAGCAAGAGCTCCGACAAAGGCGGCTATGTCTCCCTCTAGGCCGCCTTCGGCCTCGTCTGGGCCATAGCATCCGTCCAAGCATTCGCCCGCTGGATTTCTCTGAAGACTTCACGCCCGCTCAGATACAGGGTCCGGACGAGCCCGCGACCTGGCGACTCGTAGATTTGAGACTGCTCGAAGTGACGTCTTTCTCCGTGGTCCTGGCCTTCATTCTCTTCTGCGTCGTTAAGCCCCTCTACACCACCAAGACGACGGCCGACGGCACCCATCGCTGGATCGACGACCTTACCATGGACGGCAAGTTCGTGAGCGGCGGCATCTGCCCCTGAACTGGTTGGGGATAATCGGGACGCCAATTGATCTCCCAAGTTATATGATCCCGGGGAGTTATGGGAATCATGATTAGGCGTGACAGATGAGGGCCTGGTGACAAAGGTCATATCTAGAAGAAGTAACTCACAGAATTCGGAGAGACGATGGATGCTCTGGAAGGAGTCACGGACGGTATGGGATGAGTTGAAGATATGATGGCGATGAGAGCTAAGTGCAGTGCTTGTAATCTCAGAAATCCCTGACAAAAATTGAATGTCATGAAGGCCATTGTGAAAGATTTGAAGTCCACGATCGTTGAATTCCATGATCGCTATGAGCTCTAAGATAATGACGAAGTGCCCGTTCTATCGCTCATCCATGCATCTAACGCCATTTTGATCCTATCCGTGGCTTTACTTTCCCCAAGCTTCTCACTGGAAAACTTTCGTGGAAGATGTGCAACTAGAAATACAAACGGAACCGAACACATCACGAAACGCCATCATCCTTGTCCTGAGTACCTCCATATAACTGCAGCAATTGGTAGGCCAATCATTCAACCTCTCTTCGATACCTTCTTCGCCGTCATCCTCCTGAAGACTTCCAATCCACTTGCGCCAATAGGCCTGCTGGCAGGATCCATAGCTCTCTGCGGATCGAACGTGCTTCTCGGTGCGATTGTGTAACTCGCGGTGTGCGTTTCCAATCTCGCTCTGTTACTTGGTCGTGGCTGTGCCAGGAGACGCTCACGTTCAAGCTCCTTCTGGGAAAATCCACTTGGTGCCTGGCTGGCTGCTTGCGAGCCAGATGGGCGGAGAGCAAGTTGTGCGGCCCTGGAACAAAGTTAATTAATGTTATATAGGGACGAGAGGAGGAATACGTACTGGAAATCATATTCCTTTGTGGCAATCTTCCTCTTCTTGTAATCATCACTGCGCTTCAAGATCGGTCTGCTCCACTCTCCCAAAAGTCTCTCCGCAATACGCTTGATTCCAATTTCTGGTCTCTTGCTCTTGGTGTAGTATAGCACGACTTTGCCGATTCCGCTACTGAGCAAGGCCTCCTTCTCGATAGGAAGATGAGCGATGGCGTTGAAGAGATCGCGCTGGATGTTGTAGGCCGGAAGACTGCCATCATTCAGCGGTTCGAGGAAGAACTTGACAGATTGGAGGAAATTGGTGTCTGGATCGACGATGGAATGGCGAACAGTATTGCGATTCAGGAGTGCAACGACTTCGGGAAGCATCTTCAACTTATGAACAGCAGGCTGGCCGCGCTCACGAGCTAAATTATCGGCCTGGCAGGCTTGTTCCATGCGGATCTTGAGAGCTGCAATCTCCTCGTCGAAAGCTTCTTCCAGATCCTAATATCAGTCAGTATGCTATCAACTCATACAAATTAGCTGGAAGACGTACCACTTCATCCTTCTTGCGTCTTCTCTTATTGGGGTTCTTCAGCGCCGCATCCATAGCCGCATCCAACAATGCCGCCTTCCTCTGCTCTGGCGTCATATTCTCCTGATCCAAAGCCTGCGCACGCTGCTCTTCCCTCCTCCTCTCCTTCGCCCTATCTCTCTCCTTTCGCTCTCCCTCAATCCTCACAGATTTCGGCTTTGGTCTCCGCTTGCCCTCCAAAATCTCTCCATCCGCGCCACTGTCGAAGTCCTCGCCATCAGTGCCAGCCCTCTCAGGTCTCGCCCTCTTCTTCTTCAACTTGTCCCTCTTTCCCTCCTTTGGTTTCTTCGGCGCACCCTCTCCATCCTTTTCTGCACGCTTGCGCTTTCCGGCCTTGAGCGTGCGGGCGACATCTTCGTCGATCTCGACGGCTGGACGGTCATCGAGCGCGACGGTGGTGGGATCGAAGTCGGCGAATTCTGCTTCGTCGACTTCGGAGAGTTCGGAGTCTAGATCGCGACGGTCGTTCTGCTCATCGTCGGAGTTGTCGTTTGTATTGACTGCAGGTTCGGAGGGGGTATCATGATCTTGTGGCGCGGGTGAACCCTGGGGCGACACGGCGCGAGAGTTGTCCTCTGAATCCGACATGGTGTGTTTGAAGGTTGATATGTAGTTACTTGATGAGTAGATTGAAGCAGAGACTGTATTCTCCTCAGAGAAAAGTGCTCAAATCCAAGTTGTTCTGCGAAGAGAGTTGAAGTTGAACCTCAAACTATTCGTCGATGGAGGTAGTGAGATGAAGGGTCGAAAATTAAGAGGCGCAGACGTATTCTGCGAAAGTTTGTCGCACGCCCTGGACAACAATGATATGCGTTCAAACAACACGTCTCAAAGTACTACAGGCGCGTTTTATCAATCGTCCTGGTGCAGTTGAAGTGAGTTGAATTGAAAGAAATGGTAGATAGAGCATAGCAGCCCTTGAGGCGAAGTTGTGGTCGAAGCTCCCACTCCCAGATCCCTAGCCTTCCACTACGGCAGCCGGATCCGACTCGCGGCGCTCAAATAATTTTTGGGGGATCAACAACGTCACCAACCATTTTTCAAGGCCCAAACAACCTGCATATCAATCAACATGTTCGGAGGACGTAAGTGAATCGCACTTTATTTATTTGATTTATTTGATTTCCAATGCGATATGGTCAAGATGGATGCTGACTATGGCCTGTAGCACCACCACCACCAAGCGCCGCTGAGCTGAAGGCACAGGAGCAGGAGGCTTCCACCACAATCCAGAGAATCATCGCTGGTGCCATCCTTCTGTACCTTTGTGAGTCTATCCAGGCGACGCATGTTGTAGGAAAATATATCTAATCTTCTATCTGCAGCCCCTTTCGCAGTCGATGCCGTCAAGAAGCTTGTTTAAATATTGAATGATACCAAGACACGACCGAGGTTGACCATGGAGAAGATCCTGGACCTGATATTGTACTATTAGACGGAGGGCTAGGAAAAGGACAAAATGTCACAAAATCTCTGAGATGAACTGGGTTTGGGAACCATATATGCGCGAAGGAGACCCTCCTTTCTCGTGCCTTGTACTATATTTACAGAAGATTACGGCGCTATCCATTTACGCCGTCCTCCATATGCTTGACGCCGGTTTGTGATCATGACACCCGTATCCCAGTACTGCGTCCCAAGCAGTTGATTCTCTCTAGACCATTACCATCAACGCTTTTTAGACTCTGAAATTGCCGGTCCCTGCTCCTTTTGCCATTCCGCAAACTCTTTGTGTATGGAAACCAGCTCTTTCTTCAGGTGTGCCAATTGTGTAGCATAGTCCTCAAGAATCTACACTTGTTAGCTTATGGTCAAAATGGTAGGATTGAGAGCACCAACCTTCTCTGCTCTCCGTGCCGTCTCCTCATCCATGCTTGTCCCGTTCCCACCAGCTTGTTTCCCCATCTCCTCCTTGAGAAACCTCCCTCGTTCCCTGACACCCACCATCCTCGCCCAGATCTCTTCCGCTCTCGCCGACAATGATGGATCGCAAACTCCCTTCTCCAGCGCCGTAAGCTTCGCCTTGAGAGCCTCCTCTGTCGCATCCATAGCATAGCCTCTATTCCTCATGATCTGCACCTTCGTTGCCAGCGCCAAAGACCTCTGTTTCAGCACGGTATGCTTGCGCTTTGCGTTAAGAATCCTCACACTAGTTTCCGTATCATGGCGCGTCATCATCACATCCAGACTGCCATTGATCTGATGCAATACTCTATTGTACGCAGCCAGAGTCGCCTGCTGTGTCTTTATGCGATCGCCCAATTGTTCGAAGCCCGTACATAATACTGGGATATATCCTGGTCCTGGCTTCTTCGACAACGCTTCATCCCAATCCTTAGGATCCTCATTCGGTCCAGCTCGGTAGAACGGCACCCTGTCTTCAGAAACCTTATTGTAGAAGTAATATTTGAATTTGCAGTTTGGACTGTTCGGCGACCACCTCTCGAGAATACTCTTCATCTGCTCTGGAACAGTCTGTGCTTCTGATCAACATGTTAGGTAAAGTCGCCCAGATTAAGGATCGAGAGATACTCACGAGGGCCGCGCTGCTCAGGCTGCCATAGTTGAGAACTTCCAAGTTGACCCAGCTGGGTGATTTGTTGCTGAGGTTGCTGCTGTGCGTTTTGTCCAAAGAATGAGGTCTGTTGTGGCTGTTGAGTCTGAGGCTGACCGAATATTGAGGATTGCTGAGCCGGCTGGTTCTGGGGCTGACCGAATATCGAGGTCTGTTGAGCTGGCTGGTTCTGAGTCCGGGGCTGACCAAACATATGGCATTGCTGAGTCGGCTGGTTCTGAGCCTGTCCAAATCCCGTATTCTGCTGTGCCGGCTGTCCAAAAAGTGAGGTGGCTTGCTGAGGTTGTTGAGTCTGTGCCGGTTGCCCAAATAAACCAGTACTCTGCTGTGCTGGCTGGTTCTGCATATTTTGACCAAATAACGAGCCGCCGGTCTGGCTCTGGGTATTGGTGTTTAAACCTCCAAAGAGACCTCCTCCTGTTTGCGCTGGCTGAGTCTGTGTATTGGCAAAACTGAAAGCCATCGTGATGGCTCAACTCGAGGTTGGTGACGAAAAGATCGAGAAGAAGATGTTCGAAACGGTGAGCAGGCTGGCAATATCTTTGTTTATTTCGAGACCTGCGCGATTCGCCGTGGCCAATGCTTTTCTGTCGCCAAAGCCAAAACAATTGCTCGAGGATCGCTAATATCAGTCAAAGCTGGAGAAGCTCTCCAAATGGCCGTATAAAAGAGAGTAATCGGAGAGTTGATGTTCTCAGCTTCACCCCCCAAGAACTCGCGTCCTCATACATACTTCGAAGCTCTCCAGAGTTCGCGATCCCAAAAATCGCTTGGCGCCCATCGGCCAATCACAAGCGACCAGTTCTTCCGCTTCCATCAACCACGGCCGACGACCTCACGAACCACTCCAGACGCAATTGATCGATCGCCCATTGCGCATTTTACAATGTCGAACGTCGAGCAGAGGCCGTTTGTGCCGGCGAAGAAGATCAATACCGAGTATCCCGTATGTCCTCCTGTGCTCCGTCGCTCGGGGAAGCCTTGCTAACTGGGACATCACAGCTCATCGACTCTGATCCGTATGTGCCCATGACGACCGTCGAGCTCCGGCCGAGCAGGATGGAGATGCTGACGGGAATAGATATGTCGGACGTGTGCTCAGATATGCTCGCCCATCGGATTATGCAGTTGGAGCCACAGTTGCGGCTGCTGGCCCGGCATTGATGCTGACCTGGGAGAAAATCGCGCCCTCCTACGTTGGAAAGGGCGGCTTTGCGCCCATCATGCGCTTGACTGGATTCGTTGGCCTCACTGCTGGTTTCTTGACGATGTACCAGCGCTCTATCCGTATGTGTCCACGCATTACCCTTCACCCGGGATCACGAAGAAGATGGAGCTGGGGGATCAGGCGAGGTACAGGGCGGAAGATTGCTAACGATCGTTCTACGCAGTTCGATTCTACGGCTTCTCTGAGAACTCCCGCGAAGTCGAGCGTGATATGAGAGAGATGGTCACCAAGGTCAAGGCCGGCGAGCCTCTCTACGGCGTCAGTAGTCTCACCCCATACATGCAAGGCGTTGCATCCAGAAACTCGCGGTACGCTGGCGTCTGGCTGCACATCCTGCCATGGTTCAACTTTGTAAACCACAACCAGCACGGTGTCGATACGGCCAAGTACTATCAGCAGGCTGAGAGGGAGCTGGAGGCTGAGCGGGTTGCGAAGTAAGTGCGTTGGGACTGTGAGGGGTCGGTATTATATTACTTGGGAAAAGGGAGGCGAAAGTTGTACATATCCAATTGATGCTGTTTAGATTACTGCCTGTGCCAGTCACCGTGGTGTTTGGGAAAGATAATGATGTCACAAAATGATGTGTCTTGCATCGTCCTTGAAGATTTCATTTTGTATTGTCTACCACTGGCTATACTAACGGCTCAACATCGAGCTTTAAAACCCTCTCCTTTTTGGGTCTGGGAACAGGAGCTAGAACGTGTCAGTATATCTTCTAAAATAATTAATGCATCCACCAGGTACGATTAACTTCACACACATCCTTCAAAGAACAGATACACGGTTCAAAATAAATAGACACTCACCTTTCTCATTCTCCTGTACATAAAACCGCCTTAACATCACAATCGCCTCCTCCCTCAACCACCCCCCACTAACCTCATAGGGCGGATCCACCGCTTCACAATCGTGAATATTCATCACACCCCCGGTACCCCCAAAGCGATCGTTCGCCGCTCCAAAGTAGACTTTCCTAATGCCAAACTGCCTTAATAGAGAAGCGCACATTATGCATGGCTCTACCGTGACATACAAATCGCACTCGCGCAGTACATCAGCGGTGTACTTCGGCCGCGCGGGATCGACGGCGGGGACGGAGTTTGGGGCCGTGGACGGGGGCAGCGGGACAGGGGAGAGGATTGAGGCGATAGCTTGGAACTCGGCATGCCGGGTGCCGTTGAGGGTGCGGTTCGTGGCGTTCATGCCACGGGCGATGATGGTGTTGTTGTGCACAAAGACGCAGCCGACGGGGGTTTCGTCGGTGTCAAGGGCGAGTTGGGCCTGTTTTGTATTAGTCGACTACTTCATGTATATCCATATACTAGATGCAAGAGAAGAGGTGGAGGGGCGAAGAGAGAAGACAAACCATAGCCAGAGCCTCCTGCATGAAGCCTTCATGAATCGGTCGTTCTTCTAGAGGGAACGTTTCGGGAGGATTGGGCAGCGGGTTCGCTGGGTTCGCGCTGCCATCTATGTTCATAGGAGCATCCATCTTTGATTTCCCAGTATCTTCGCTGAGACTCTTTCTCTTCATAGGGGTAGCACGTGAGCTAGAGCGTCGCTTTTTGGGTGGGTAAGGGTTGAATGAAGGTGCTGGTTTTTCTCGGGTTCGGGTTTCGGTCAAGCAGCCTCTAAACTCTGTATAGGCAATTTTAAAGGCAGTAGACGGTAGATGGAGACGAGATGAAACTCGTTAAGATGGCTGTCTCGATGCCCAATATCGAATTCTTCGATGCGAGTCATTTTGAGCTTTATCACGTGATCAAGTTTCTTCCTCTCACTTTCTCTATTAACAGTAACTAAGCCTTAAAAGCATAGGATATATACTTTAACTTATTCCTTATTACTCTATAAACAATAAAGACATTATGTAAGACGTAGGCTAGACAAACTCTAGGCTACTCCTAGAGTAGAACTAGCTCCTATAACTAGCGGTCTAGGTGCTAAGCACACTAGGGTAAGGCTAGAACACACGGCATAGACTAGAACTCTAGTAGAGAACTAGGCTTAAAGTAAGTAGGACATCTATTATATATACATATACGTTTATGAGAGACTAGAGATAGGATCTTTAGTTATTAGTTAAAGTATTAAGCACTTATCTAAACGCTTTTATATTAAGGATTCTCAAATCTCTAAAGTAGCATTTTCTAGGTCAGGTCACAGAAGTTGGTATTGTGAAGCAAGATATTTAACTATCTAAATGTGGAATAGGCTTCTCATGATATAGAGATAGAGCCTGAAACAAAGGCTTAAAGAGCCAGTGGCCGATACGTGAATGGCTCCACGCATGGACCCAAAAATTCTTCAAGATTCTCATAATCGTGAGAATCCTCTAGGTCGAGCTAGGGAACATCCAACACATTTTCTCTTTTATAATCGAAAGTACTTGACACTGGCCCAGCAAGGAACAAGAAAAAAAATCGGAACTGCTTTCTAGGAGGAAAGTCCACATTAATATTATTCTTGGGCGCGCTATTGCTAACACTGCAGTCTACGTAGTGGTACGATAGTATCCCGTGCCCGTCAGTGATCGCGCGTCTACTATAAGAAGGACGCGAACAGAAGAGATAGTCCGGCACAGAGACCATAAGCAATGGGTATAGGACCGTTGGAAGTAGCGGCGCCTGTGAACAACACTGGTTGGCTCGTTGCGGTCGCAGTTGAATTAGTTGATGTAGCGAATGTCGTCGGCGCAGCGACGGGCGGCGGCATGGTGGGCTCCGGAACGCCTTCTGGGCAATGCCAGTGGTCACCATGAGCCTTGCACTTGCTGGATCCGCCTCCTTGTGTGGTGGCTGTCGGCTCCATGATTAGCGGAGTAGTGGGCTCAGGAACACCTGGCGGGCAGTGACAGTGATCTCCGTGGGCTTCACACTCGCTACTTGATACGGTTCCTGTTGGCTCAGAGGTTGGCGGTGTCGTCGGCTCGGCCACCCCAGATGGGCAGTGCCAGTGATCTCCGTGGGCTTGACACTCGCCGCCTGATACGCTTCCTGTTGGCTCAGAGCTTGGTGGGGTGGTAGGTTCAGGAACACCAGATGGGCAGTGCCAATGGTCCCCGTGAGCCTCGCACTCTCCAGATCCTCCCGGTGCGGTGGTTGTTGGGCTTGTTGGTGGTGTTGTCGGTTCGGGCACACCAGGTGGACAGTGCCAATGATCTCCGTGGGCTTCACATTCACCACCGCCACCTGATGCCGTGGTCGTAGGCGGAGTGCTTGGTGGCGGTGTTGTAGGCTCCGGTACACCTGGTTGGCAGTGCCAATGATCTCCATGAGCCTCACATTCACCATCAGGTGCTCCTGTTGTTGTGACTGGACTGGATGTGACGGTGCTGGTCGGTGGTGGTGTTGTCGGCTCGGGCACGCCGGGAGGACAGTGCCAGTGATCTCCATGGGCCTCGCACTCGCCAAGAGGCTCTTCCGTAGATGTGACTGGAAAAGATGTCAAGGTGGCAGTCGGAGGTGGTGTGGTTGGTTCCGGCACGCCTGGCGGACAGTGCCAGTGATCCCCATGGGCCTCGCATACACTAACGCCTGTAGATGTCGCAGGACTTCAATGCCCTAAAAATGATTAGGTTCCGTTTTGTAGACATACAGTACTATAAACTTAATGCCAAGAAAGGAAGTTTGTCGTACAGTGATCGCCATGAAGAGAGCAAATGCTGCCCGTTGGGGAGGGTGGTAGCGTGGCTGTCGTTGTGCGGCAAGTCCCTGTGACTGTCACGGTATTCGTGATGATCTTGTAACCGACTGATGTGAGAACATGGGAATCGGCGTAGTTATATGCTGTGATTATACCTAGGCCGGGAAAATTGATGATGTTGGTGTAGACGGGGATTTTAGAACCGCTCTTGGACGCGGTCCCCTGAGCGACGCTGATGGAGGAAGCCCAATTCTCATAATTTGTTACGGTGTGGTCGATCCCAAGGGCGGTTGCCGTCTGGGTGCACAGAGCAGCCGCCGAAGTGGTGACGGTTATGGCTTGAGGTAAAGCCGATGCTATCGTCACAAGCATGCCGCCTGCGAAAAGACGAAGGAGATTCATGGTCGAAAGTGAGAGCATAGAATCAAGGCCCCGCGACTCGACGGCTTTGACTGTCGTATGTGCTGTGCGTAGCGATGGAAGCAGTCTTGCTCTAGACGCTGGACACACTCGTGGTTATATAGAAGGAAAAGACAGTTGTGTGCAAGGCTGGACCACCTAGACAGTACAACACATATCGTGTAATAATTTTATTCACATGGTACGGTAGGGTACTTACCTGGCACTCATGCGGCAACGGTGAAGGGAGAATATCATGGCAAAAATGGCGCAGGTCTTCTCGCGTCTTATTACCTGAAAGCCTCAGAAAACAACACCGCACAATGGCTTGGCTTCTGCAATGGTCGAGATAATGATGCGCCAAGTATTAGTTTTGCATCTGGATGGACCAATCTGACAGATTCATGGCAGAATGGCCCTCGGAAGGACCCCGAAGGAATAATACCAAGAAACTACCTCAGAAATAAATGCTGATTTCTAGCATTGCATGCGGTATATTGAGCCTGCAGTAGAGCAGGGTCGCGCGCACTGGCGAAACCTTGAGGGATCCGAAATGAAAAGATGCAAAAAAAAGAGAAAGAGAGAAAAGAGAGAGACATATTTGCACACATTAATGTCTTCAGCTCACCTCCTATATAACTACTAAGGCAGCCCCCAACGAGAAAGAAAAAAGAACACAAAAGCAATCATAGAAACCTACTACAATCATCACCGTCATCGCCGTCACCTCTAAACCCCCGCAACCCATCTTGCACTCACTCGGAAATCATCATCACGAAGTTGACCGTCGCATCTCTCCTTCTATTCGTCGCTGCCACTACGGCACTCGTCACCAAGCGCGACTGCGAGCCTCCTACCAACGCCGCCTGCTCGCTGGTCCTCGGAGCCGACTGCGAATACTGCTGCACTGCGCTGCCCCAGGGCACAGACGCCTGCCATGCTCATGAGCCCTTTGAGAGCTGCGCATCCGGCTCGGGGATCATCTACCACTGCGACGAGGTCCATGCATAGAGTTCCCCTATTCCTCCTATGCAGGGCACTGGACGCTCTCGGCCTGAAGACTGAGATAAGCGGAATCCCTGAGCTGAGACTAGGGCGGGAGAGGAAGGTGCACATTTTGCTAATTCAAGATCCATGGAGGCAGAGGCAAACTCAGCGATTTCGGATTTTTCCTGATGTTTTTTTCGGTTTGTGATGAGAGTTGGAATGATGTAGTGGCCTGGCATTCAACATGGAATGGGCAAATTCTTTAGGAAGGACATTTAATGCATGAAATGTTCTCCATGATATGCAGTGTTTGTTGTACGTGTTTGTGCGTACTCTGTTATTGATGATGTTGATGATGTTGATGGTGGTGAAGATGAGATGGGATGTTGTTGGTGCCAAGGCGCTCATTGAACCCTGTTTGCCCAGATGCCAGCCAAGCCTTCAGCTTCAACAGCCTACTCCCCCAACCTGAAAGGAATATCAGGGATCTCAGGGATATCAACTTCTCCCACGTCTTTCTTCCCTTTCTCCTCTTCCTCGTCTCCTTTTTAGTCATGTCAACCACCAAGGTACAATCTGATCCCCATCAACAGAGATTATGCCCAGAATATTGGACATGGCCAGTCAAGGCAGTCTTGGCTACAGATATCACCTTCTGTGCTTCCCCTCCAGTCGGCGTCGGGCGATATATATATATACCATAAATCCGCACTATTTCTTCTCAGTCAGTCGTTGTCTAGACGTCGCATTGCAAGATGAAGACCTCAATCGCCTTCACCCTGGCCGCCGCCTTCTCTCTCGTCGCCGCCCAATCCGTCGACCCCGGTCCGGCGCCCACCTAGTCATACGGCTGTGAGCCTCATGGCGACCACTGGTATGTCCACATCTATTTCCCTCATCTCGACCGCCCACTTCAACTGACCTCTACAAACAGGCATTGCGAGGGCCCCATCACCGTCACCACCGCCCCAACAGTCGCACCCGTCGCCCCAACCACCACTGCCGCCGTCATCACCTCCACCGCTGCGCCAGAAGACAATGGCGACGACGACCACACCGACCACCCCGCGAGCACCGGCGCCAGCGTAAAGCCTAGCCCAACCGAGTCCATCGGCTGCGAGCCGCACGGCGACCACTGGCACTGCGACGGCCCGCGGGAGACCACCTCCGCCCCAGCTGTCATCGCATCCGCTCCAGCTGACACTGCCTCTGCACCAACCTCGACGCTCAGCACCACTGCGGTTGCCGCTGGCAACCGCACGAGCACCAGCACTCAGTCGCCCATCTTCACTGGCGCGGCGAATGCGCGCAACGCGGGGCTCGGTCTCGTCGGTGGACTCTTGATACTCCCCTTCGCCCTGTAGATGCGAGAATGATGTAGAGGAAGTTTTGAGAAGAAGTCTGGAGGACATCTGAGCATTGCATCACGGAACTGGCTTAATTTGGGTCTGCATTCTTCTTCGTGGCCCATCATCGGATTGAATTAATTTGGGACTGTATTCTACTTCTTGGTGGCTCCTGTGGTCTTGTTAGTATGGAACAAATGTTGGAATACCATCTTGCACAGAGACAGGGGCGAACATACGTGATGCTCTATGATTTCTTTCTTTGTGCGTTTGCAATACCACCGATGCAAGCTTTCTTTCTAATATTCCTTTGCTCCTTCTTTTTAGCATTGTCTGTTCGATGCACCTGTGCCTGAGAGACGTCCAACGGCACGGCGGACGATTTCAAGGGAGACCGACCATTGTGCGATACACACAGATTGCGCTGATCGACATCGCTCCTGGTGTTCAGCCTCGCGTCAGGAACTCAGCCTCGTTCCAGGCAATTCCGATCACTTGCCACATCATAATACTCCACAAATGATTTATAACTGCAGAGGCGCATCTCTGGGCTTCGAAACAGATGGCAATATCGGAATATTATACCTGGCCTGAAGAGGTCTTGGACTCTTGGATCTACAATCCCAAAGCGGGCAAAAGTTCCCCTTATCGTTGCGGGGTTGCCACGATAAGAGCTCGCGGGGCAGGCATCCCCGTCAATGAACATCCCGAGATTCGAATTTCTGGATGACGGATCACCGAATTGACGGTTAGAGCTGTCGTGCTTGAAGCGGAGAAGGAAAAAAAGAGTCTGTAGTAGCGATACTAGCTTCGGTATAACGGGATGGACAACAAAATTCGTATGGTCTCCATCACGATTCACCTATGCGGCTATGCCAATGCGAATGAAGCTCTCATATCCCCCATGGGGTTCAGATTATGTCTCGTGGATGGGCCATGCAGTTGTCAGTTGAGCGGCAGCATCCCTCACAATCGGGACATCGGGGCTCATATTGACGTAATTTGGACCACATCAATCTGGACAGTACAGTACCGTATCAGTGGAGATCTACTCTATCTATCACTTGGAGGAGCTGCAACCTAAGAATTTGCACTCCCAAAGTCGTCTGCATTTGCCTACTCGCCATGCGCGGACACCAAGCTAATGCCGAAGCAGGTAATGGGGACCGACGAGGCTGGTTAATACCATGCTACCCCTCGCGAGGCTGCAAAGGACAATTAGTATATATCAGAGTAAGGGCTGTCTTCGTTGTAGAGACAAGATCTCACTCACATCTCTCATACTCAAACACCGTCCTCAATCTTCACTCTCAAACCTATGTATGCACGCCCCAATCCAGCATCCATTATCATCCTTCTCCTCAACTAACGCATTCTCACAGTCCTCAACTCCAAACCCCTTCATCAATTAAAAATGGCCGCCCCAATCGCTCTCTCCTTCTTCCCAGCCGCGCAAACTACCTTCCAGCCACCTCTCATCGCCAACGAGAATGCCTTCCTCGGCGACGTCGCCTCCAGTGGCACATCCACTCTCACCCACGTCCAAGCCGCTGTTGACGATGAGAAGCCAATCTCTGCTGGTTTCTTCAGGTATGGTCCCCCCTACCATTTGACTTGAGATGGAGAAATGAACATACATACCACTATGTTAGAACAGAGACTCAGAAGAGAGACGGACGCTAACGAGTCGATGAAAAAAATAGATTAGAAAAAGGCACTCCGCTCAAGTACTCCTACACCTACCACGAGATGAAGATCATCGTCGACGGCGAGTTCGACATCGAGGACAGCACCGGACAGAAGGTGCATGCGGTCAAGGGAGATGTGCTCTACTTCCCAAAGGGCAGCGAGATCGTGTTTACCACTGAGACATTCGGACTGGGGTTCTTTGTTGGACAGAGAGTGGCTCAGACGGTCTAGATGTGTAGAAAACTGAAGCAGAGCGGAAGAATAGGAATGGAAATAAAATTAAATGAATGTGACGAGTATTGAAATAGTCCAGACCAAGTACAAAATGCAACGGTTAATATCAAAAATAATAGTGTCATGCGGAATAGCCAAACTAAGAAGAACGCCGATAGTAATAGACAGTACTTGAAAAGAGCATCTCTCTCTTTCTCTGGTATTTTTCTACTCAAGTCGCAATGTCAGCTCTCGAGTATCTCGCACATTTCCCAGTCCTCTGTTGTGGTGCACCTTATATGATCCCCCTTTATGTTCACCTTAACACCTTTTCCTCCATTTACACCATATGTGATCAAACTCTGCGCCAGACTCATCATCCTAATCGTCTGTGCCCATGTGCGAATACCTCTACAGCACGGCACACCACATAATAGCACAGCAAATACCTCATTATTGTCAGCGAACAAAGTACATACCTTCTCTTTGGCACCTTAAATTGCAGTACCCAGTGCCGAAACTGTGCTCGGATGCGAAACTGCCTCCCGAAACGTGCATCGTTTGGCCCTGCCGAGCGCAACCAAGCGCCGAGACGGGCACGGACCATACAATCCTCCAAGCCCCCTTTCCATCTTCACCTATCCGATCTCAGGTGCGATTTTAGAATCATCAGTCTCTGTGATGAGGGAAAAAGGTAACGCAGAAATGATCGCAACGAGGTTTTCCCGATTTTAGTATTTCTTGGTTTTTATAACATTAGAAGAAAGGGCACAGCCCTTCCAGTTTCTCTCTTTCTTTCCAACTTAGCAAAAACGTAACGCAGATGCCTCCGTCGTGCAAGTCATCTAAGATATAGATAGTTAAGAAAGTGAAAAGGACAAACAACAAAAACCCATCCCCTGATCTGCTCGCCCCAGCTTGCTTGCCCTTGCACTCTCTCCCTTCCGCTCATCGTACTCATACAGAACGTCTCCCATCCAGACTACTTCCCGCACGTGCTCTTCTGCGTATTACAGTCATTCAACGTCTTCCCAGCCAGGCGTCCCCCATTCACCGCATCCGCGCAATTGTTGAACTGGATATCGCACGATCTCTGCACCGCCGCCGCCGTGTTGACAAAGGTATTCCCATTAACGGAGAACGGGCGGTCCTTCATGCCAGAGTTCAAGATCGGTGGCGCTGCTCCGCCCAGAGTGCCAGACTTGATTGAGATTGCGGTGCTGCCGGCTGCTCCGGCCGTGCTAGCCGCCGCAGCTGTCGGGCTCGCGGTTGCGGCCTTGGTGGAAGACACGGCCTTAACACTTCCGGCCTTGGTGGAAGACACGGCCTTAACATTTCCGGTCACGGAGGTTGCAGCTGCTGCAGCGGCTGATGTGGTCTTCTTGCCTCCACGACCGCGTCCCTTGCCCGTGGCAGCCGAGGTAGCTGCCGCAGCTGCGGATGTCGAGGAAGCAGCGTTTCCTCCAGTGTTGGCTTGGTTACCGCCAGTGTTGGCTTGGTTGCCTCCAGTGTTGGCTTGGTTACCGCCAGTATTGGCAGCGGTACCTCCGGCCCTGACCTCGAACTTGGTGCAATCATCTTGGGCGCCACGCTGGGCGACGGGCATGAGAACAGGCTGATGGTTAGAGCTGGAGCTCATCGTGCAGACGCGGTAGAAACCCGCTGGCAAGCCACCAGTGACAACAGCGGATAGCAAGCCTTTTCCGTTACCTGCATCGTTGATACCCTTGAAGAAGGCAAAGGTGGTAGGGTCCAAAGTGCCCTTGGGCGTCAAGCTATTGCCCATATCCTGCACAGTGACGTGCGTGTGTCCAATGATCTGGCCTTGGCCGTTGAGATCTTGAGGTGCGGAGTAATAGGTCAATTGGGCGTTGGTGAAGGCGCCGGCAGCGAGACCGCTGGTTTGAACGTCAATGTTGAAAGTGGTCAGAGGCTCGATGACGGAGCCAGGCTCAGGGAAAACAATCAACGAGGAGACCATGTTGGTCTTAGAAGGGATCTTGCCCATAACTATGATTGTCAGTAGGTGTAAGGAATAGATGGATTGCTTTACTCACCAACACCATTGCAAGAGCCTCCGGTGTTCTGAAGACCATTGGTAAGCGTTTGACCAGAACAGAAGTTGATGAAGTTGGCAACGTCACTGAAAAGTCAGCCTATATAATATGCTTTGAGATCAGGTCGTCTTACGTCTTGGACTCGACTTGACCAGCAGCAATCTGTCCAGTTTGTCCAGTGGCAGCACTGCCTGTCTGGACAGCATTTGCGGCTAGACAAGTCGGGTTTGCTCCAGCATTGTTGTTGTTATTGTTCGCTCCTTGCTGCCTGTTATTTTGACGTCTCAGGTGTCTTCGCCTATGATTGATATCCCTCATAGCAATCGGATCCTCTGCACTCCTCGCAACATCCATTGCAGCTGGGATTGAAGCCCCCGAGACCTGTGCCGCGAGGCCTGTAGCCGCCAAGAGCAGCACCGAAGTAGAGAAACGCATCGTCAAGATGATTCGATTTTTTTGATTTTTTTTGGCAGAGGTTGTTAAAGTTCGAAAAGGGTAAAGTTGTAAGACCAGCTTGTCGTTTTAAAGAAAGTAGTTTGAATCGAAGTTATCAACGGGGACGATCAACGTAAAGAAGGTAGGAAGGGGAAAGGAGCGTCGAACTTTCGAACGAGCGGAAAAACAAGGCAAGCCAGCAAGAGAGAAAGCGATGACAATAAACGAAAAAAAAGAGAATCGAAATACCAAGAGTTCCATTGAGGTCTTTATGGACGATTTGATGCTTCTGGTAGGAAACATCGGCCGGCAGGGCACCAGGATGAGTCTCAGCAAAACCGCAGTCGTCAAACATGAGCAGCAAGGGCCGGTCAGCGCCAGATCAGAGGATTTGGGTCTGGCTTGTGGTGAGGAGAGGAGCATTGGAGATGAACAGCGAGGAACATAGCCCTCGTCTGAAGATGGGGATGTATCAGAATCGTGATCTGAAGCTGTTAAGACCCCCTGGCGCTCTTCATGATCGAAGGTCGGCGACACTGTGCGTTTCGGGGCTCTATGGATCGTCCGGCGGGCCAATAACGCCGTGTCAAAGCTCCCGCGGCTTACCTCAGCCGCGGTGAAGTGCACGGCCAAAGCGAGAGCGAGAGCGAGAGCGAGAGAACGACGACCACGATGTGCATAGCATGACGGCCAATATCAATATCAGGAGGAGGACTCTTGTAGAATGCGAAACGCGATAGAACATACAATATCTCTCATGGCTATGTATGTACAGTTCGTATGCACGTATGCACGTCGTATACTGTGTAATGTATAGGTATGTATGTCCTCGGACAGTCCGACTCCAAAAGCATGCGAAGCGGCCCATGCGGATTCCTTTGCCCAAAGCGGGCCTCCTCAACATGAGAATCATCATGCGAAACGCTGGAGATCGAAATGGTTTCATCCCACCACTTGCAGACTATCGGTATGGCATGAGATAGGAGAGGTCATCCGCGAGATGCGATCAGATAGCGCTTAAGGAGACCTGAATCCTACTGAATGCTGCATGTTGTGTTGAGGCGGTTGATGATCTCCTCTTTTGCTGCATTAGGTAAGTGTGATTGTTCGTCTCATCTTCTCACTTGGAACATTGCCATTCCAATATGCTAAACTTTTTTGCTTACTACACAGTACTACTGTGCCTCCTCCTCATCCTTGCTTTCGGAAGGTCTGAGAGTAGAAAACCTCGAGGTAGCATTGAGTCCCAGTCATTAATCTCCTCGGGTCGGACGCGGGTTCCCAATAAGTATGTCTCTAGTCACATGAGCTCAAGCTCCGTTGTAAATGTCAATCACTGTTTCAATATTTAATTGGTTGTATTTGATATCGTCTTTTGCCTTGTCTCAGCAGTGCTGAGATTCCAGTGAGCAATCGCATCCTCGTCGATATCTGCTTAGCAGGGATTTGTCTTACTCTTCCAAAGCCTCACTCGTCATTCATCTCATCTCTCTATTCGCCTCCTTGGCGCTCAAGCTCTTCCCGACATCAGAACTAGTACTCTACCCATTCCAATGCCCAATCCTTCTCTCGTCTCACAACCTCCCATCTCCTCGGCTCCGACTTGAGTCCCTCAGCTCTTCGGCATTCAAGTGACCCGGACTGATCTTGGAGCGTGCCAAGACGAAACCACGACCGTTCGGATGTGTTTCGTGTGCCTCGTCCCTTCCCTTCCCTCTATTTTAGCCACGATAGCCGTGGATGATGTTTGGCTTATTTATCCTTCTGCTTTGCAGTATTCCTCCTTTTGCTTCGTCATGGTTCTTGCACGGTAGGCCTTCGATGTTGTCGGATAGGTCTTCAGGCTGATCTCACTGCCAACGAATTGGGATGGTTCATCTCACGTTTCTCTTAACTGTTTGTTGACTTGTTCCATTTCTCGTTTTCTCATTTTGCTGTAGCGACAAGCAACCGCATCCATCCAAGACCTAGAAGAAAGCACACCACCCAATATACATCGCGACCAAATTCTTCTCACTCGTCGCCTGCTTAATCAGCTCATCAACCTGTCCCTCCACACCAAGCGGCACACTCTCTCCCACCAGCAACCCCCTCACCTTCCTCCGAATACTGTCCAGCACGCCCTGCGGCGTATTCGGCACCTTCTGCTGCGCGCTCTCGCGCTCCCTCTTCTTCTTACCCTTACTCTCCAGCAGATCAAGCGTAGGATCATACACGAACGCCTCCAGAATCGTCATCAGCGTCTCCTCGTGCTGTCTCAGCAGTTTCAACGTGAGTTCGCACGAGGTACGGAACGGGCCTTCGTAGCCATAGACACCCATCGCATCGACCATGTTCTGCGTGAGACGGAAAGGTACGCGCTCCGGTTGTTGGAAGGTGAGGCCTTTGTCGAAGAGGCAGTTGAAATCGACATGGAAGGTACCACCGTTGCCTTCTTCAAAGAGGATGTTCTCACCATGTCTATCACCCAGACCAAGTATCGTGCCAACCATCGACATGACAGCGCAGGAGCGGGTGTACTTCAATCTCGCGCCGAACCAAGCCGAGGGCTCAGGGAACTGCTGGACGAACCACTGATGGAAGACGGGCGGGAATTGTGAAAACACCTTGTCAGCGTAAACCGGAAGTTTGTCTTCAGACTTATTGGCTTCATCAAGAAGAATACGTAGTTCGGCATAATTTGGAGTAACTCCCATGACTTTGTAGAAGCCAAGGATGATATCGCGGAGGGTTTTGAGGCCATCGACCCACTCGATAATGCCGCATTCTTCGTTGAGGGGAGTCACGGCGTACGTTTTGATGTAGAGCTGCCGCTTGCTGGATTCGGCATCACGCTTCAGTGATCGATTAATCATGCTATTGAACTCCATCAAACGCTGGTCTTTCCGCAGATCATCTTTTGGCTTGCAAAGCAATCCATAAGATCTCCCGTCTGACCCTCTCGCGGTCAATTTGCGAGGCTTCTGTAAAGAACTGAGTACCATAACCTCGTCCCGAAAACCGGCAATGGTAATCACATCTCGCGAGAACGCCTTATGAGTTCTCACACTGTCGGTCAGTGTTGGCAACGTCGCAGTCAAGGCGCTCTCAACCGGGACAGCAAGCGGACTTGGACAACAATACTTAGGATTGAAGCCAAGGTCTTTTGTAATGCTAGCCAAGTGTGTCCGGTTACTAGAGAATTCACCAGCCGTGCAAGCATGTAATAACTGCTGAGACAGTTTCTGGCCTTTTTCAATCATAGTCCTGAGGTCCATACCCCCTGCATACGTCTTCTTTGAGGACGATATAAGGGTTCGCAGGATCAATCCACCACGACTTTTTCGCTCAAGTTGAGTTGAAGTACTGACTGCCAATAGATTCCACAACGCCTGCTGCGGATGTGCCGTGACAACCTTGACGATAATATCCTCAAGATAACGGTAAACTTCCGGATTTGGATGTGCGATTCTGGCCACAATCTGTGATAAAGCTGTGTAAAAGATGTATGCTGGCATCTTGTGTATATATTTGTTGAACCGTGTATGAAGAGAGGCGAGCTGCTCTTTCTTGAATTGCTGCAATTTTGCAATAAATTCCTTCGTTCCATATCTGGGATCTATAGGTTGGGTGACCTGCATTCCAAGGTCGAGCCAAAGTGTGAGAACACGAGGTAAGGTCTGATAGACATATTTTGTCCCGTAATTTAGAGAACGAAGATAGTTCTCGATAATAAGTCTAGCCATTTCTCCCGTGAGGTAAGGTTGGGCTTGAAGTTCAGGTGGCAATGCCTTTTCAGACTCGAGTAGCTTGTTATAGTGGCGGCCGAGATAGTAATGGCCTCTCTCCCACGTTTGATGGAGTTGAGCAGCCCGCTGATATTGCGCACGCAGAGCGGTTGAATGTGTCTGTCCAGCATTATCAAGCCATTTCGCCAACAACAAATGGGCACGTGCTGCTAAGAGATTTTGCTGGTGATTCCCTTCAATGCCTGTTGCATCATCTGCTATATCTTGATTGTGCGAACCAAATGCATTGTTTGCAATAGCGCCCTGAAGACTTTGAATAGCCTTACGGTGATTCCCTTCTTTCCAGATCAGACGAGCATGCTCAATCATGGCAGAATCATCCCCAAGTTTTGATGCTTGGAGAACAGCATTGAATGGCTGATGCATAGAGTTTCCTTTTCTGGCAAGACGAGCACTTGTCAACCATGCCGAAGCAACATCCGCTTTCGTAAATGTAGGACTACGCAACATTAGCAATAGCAAGATTCATCGATCTGGCAACCTTACCTGCAAAGTTGCATAGTTGCTCGGCGTAAGCCTAACAGATATTGTTTATCGTTGAGATATGCCCCAATGACTTCCAGACGTCTGTCCAAAGACTCCAAGATTTCTACACGTTTAGGTTCATCTTCGCGCGAAGCTTGAGCAATCATTTCTAGCTCCGTCAAGACGTGAAGCCTCAACATCGAGTCATGGCAGACAGCGAGAGAAGATGTCGTGTCGGCAGACAATGAACCAGCAATATTCTCTCGCAATGATTCAATTGTGCCATCAAAAGTCTTGTAATCCTTCTTGAGAAGCGCAAGCAACGTACGGCCAATGTTAACATTGAAGTTGCCTCCGATTTCAACAGGTGCAATAGAGACATACTTCTCCAGCATATCCCACCTACCTGTTTCCCAGGAGGCTTCAGTTGCGAATGGGAGAAGCTTTGACACGGTAGAGCTGGATTGGCTCATGCCTTGAACATAATTCAGAAGTACATCTTCCCTTGTTAGCTTCTGGTCATATCGCACGGGACGGGAATATACGCTCACCATGTTGTCCGGATTCTTTCATACAATGCAATAAATTTACCTGAGCATCAGCATCATCTGGATTCTCGGCAAGCCTAATCTCATACCAACTTTGAGCAGCAGTCCAGCGACCAGCCTTGCGGTGCCCAAGGATCTGCTGATCAATATCAAGGACATGCAGATGAGCCGAAATGCCTTCGATCCCATCAGGCTCGTCAATTTGAGCATAGATATCCTGAAGATGCTCCAACATTGACGTAGGAATGGTTTTATCGCGGAGCTCCCCACTCCGAACTTTCCGTATGTGTGCTTCCCAATGAAATAAGGCTCTGGCATATGACTTGCACTCGACGGCGCGACGGGAAATGACTTCTGCGGGAATAGCAGACAACATTCCACCGACACGGCCTAATCCTGTCTGTCGTCTAGCCATCTCATCAGCGTCGGCTTTCGTTCTTACCGATACTGTGGCTAGAGCTGCTTTTTCTTCTTGGGTCCAACGAGCTAGATAATCCAATATACGGAATACGGCCTGGTGGTATGTTAGTACTAATCATACGACAGAAAATATGATACTTACCTCGCTGCAGAGCTTGACATTATTTAGCTCATGGTGAGCATCAGCCGGCGCATCATGTGCCAAGATCCTCATTATCTCCTCCAAAATATTGTTTCTGTCCAGATCTGATCCGAGAACGACACTATGTAAAACGACATAAGGAAGAAGAAAATTGGCAACGGAAGTGTCCTCTATCTTAATAACTCGACAAAGAGGATCGAAAAGAAGGATCGCATTCGGATTATGGGGCTTTTGCAACAAATCTAACACAAACGTTCGAAGCCAGACATTGTAGTTCTTGTTTGGTTGAAAGATTGGATACTCAACCACGGTGATCGGCAGGGCTGTAATCGTATACTTCGAACTTAAAAACGGTGTCAAGGTCATCTGAACACTATCAGGCAGCTTATTCCACTTCTGATACAGCGCTTCGGCTTCGTCTGTATGATCGCTATTTCTTCCATGCCCTGCAACGACTATTGAAAAGTCGCATTTGAGCAGCAATTGTTGCATGACATATGAAAAGAAGCCTTGATATCTTGGATTCGTTGCCGAAAGAAAGGCTTTCACGAGAACCTCTTCAAGGAGGAAGAGAGCAAAATTCGTGGTGTCGCCCGCATCATCAAAATTGCTCACCATGACAAACTCATTGCGTTCTCTAACTGCCTCAACTCTATTCGGATCGAGGCAGCCGATGAGTCCTATACATTCAGCCGAAAGACGAGCAATATCCACATTGCTTCCGTTGAATTTGACGCAGACATCAAGGATAGTCCGTAACAGCTCTCCGACGACTTTATCAGGTTGTTCGCTGGCAGCTGACGCTTGCAAAAAGTCTTGGTTTTTCCGTAGAAATATTGTGAGTTCTGTCAATCCTTGAATCACGACACTGGCGTGTTCATGGGCAATTCGCTGACAAAATATGATGTATTGCTGTCTGGTGTCGGACTTGGATCTCATCTTGTCGAGCCGCTTCTGGCACGGCAGCAACTCTGGAATTTGGGCAAGTGAGGGGAGACGATCGGCATTAAGTCCGAGGGTCTGAAATCGCTTGTCCAGAACATATTCAATAAGTTCTTGGGCGTACTTTTTCGTTGAATCGTCAAAGCGCTGCCACTGTTGGATGATTGTGGAAAAGGTGCTCTCCAACATATCTGCCACTTCCTCGTCATCTAGACTTCTGATCATCGTTCCCCAAGCCTGGAATGCAGTAGAGCGAAGTTCGTCATTCGACAGTGCGGATTGCAGGCAAGCATAAATCTGCGGCAATGCAGATCTAACATGACTCTTACCTACCTTAATCATCTCTTCTATCCCTTTAAGAGCCCGGCGCTTCTCAGTAGAGGATTGCCAGCTGCGCGTGTCGTTCAGTAAATCAGAGAAATGGGACATTATTGCTAAGCTGTACTGCTCCAGGAATGTTCCTATTTGATTCTTCTTCTTGTTTTGCGTGCCAGAGCTACTATTGCATTGACCAGCTAGGGTATTCAGGGCGTATCGTATCTATATTTCATATCAGTAAGAGCATAGGATGCAAGAAGATAATACTAACCCTGGATTTCCTGCTATCGTTCTCGTCTCCTGCATTCTTAAGCAGCTCCAAAGCAATATGAATCGGCGCCATCTTCACACAATCTACAAGATCAATGTCGTTGAAGTCCGAAGATACGTTTCTGAGTAATTGCAGAATAAAGACTTCAATATCGGGTACATTCTGTACAAGTAAATGCGGCATGATAGCGGCCACATTATCAAGAATAACTTGACTTGGATCCTTGCCATCACAGGCTTGCGAAATTCTTCCTATGATATCTGTTTTCCCATCCAATACCAGCCATGGAAGCGTGTGAGCCTGAGTGTCCGCCAGTAACTCGGAGACACTTATGGAAAGCAGCTCGGCCAGAAGTTGAGCTGTTTGTGGTCGGCTTTGCAAATCTTTGACGGCAGTATGTGCAATAGTGCGCCAGAATGGACTAAACATTTGTCCGACAGGGACTCCTTGTCTTTCTGCCGTATTCAATATTTCATTGAAAGCGACGGCAGATATAACCTGATTCGTATGTCCAAGGTATTCGACCAAACGAAGGAGTGCTAGGTTTAGCTCTCGATCTTTTGAAGCTCTTGCGATTTGGCCCCAGGCAAGTACCCAGGTCTCGGTCAAATGCATCGGGCTTTGATCGGAACATTCCCTTAGCAAATTCAAAGCATTCATCCTATTCTTACGAGATATCTGGAGCTTTTTAGAGTCTCTGAGAAAAGCGGGTAGGGTTCGTCCAGCAGCAATACGAAGCTCACGGACGGAGCTACGTAAGGACGTCAGGCACCACTGTCCTAAAGGGGACTCCTCGAGGTCCATGAATTGAGTTGCTTCAAAGTGGAGAGCAAACTTTCGTAGAGCTATCATTGCTAATATCCGTGGCTTCCGGGATAATTCAAACTCAGGGACTTTGATGAGAGTTGATAGGACAGCTACAGCATGCGTCTCAACAGCACCATCGTGTACCGATTTCGTCATGGTTGGATGTGACAGAGACTCAGTACCGTCACATACAGTACACTCAGCGTCAGTTATTTCTCCATGCCTATCTCGAGTGACTGTGAGGGTGCCAGCACCTGCACAAGGCATCATGCCAAGTAGTCGCATTGCCTTCGATCGCTCAGTATCCTCAAGTTGTGAAAAGCATTCACTATTCTCCATCAGTGTATGCTTCTGTCAATTGGCACATGAACTCACGCTGCTACCTGAATGAGGCCATCCAAATCTGTCGCTTTCTGCGAGCCCAACAAGAGATAGACCTGTTCCGTGATTTCTTCCAAAACTTCCCTGGGGATCAGTTTTTGGCGCTTGGATCGAGGCTGGTCATCGTGGTCAACGGTGACTGAGCTCTTAAAACTGAGGCTTCGAAACTGGGATTCAAGCGTCTCATCAATAATGATAATTGGATCTTGCGGGATGCGTAAATGCGACAGCGAATCTTCGCACTTTTGGCGTAGGAGAAGAATGCAATTCTGGACGATTAGCAATCTTTACAATCAACTTTGGAGGAACTAACCTGCAAGTCAAGGTGATGAGAAGCGGTCGTATTTCTTTCCAGAATAGCCTCCGATTCCAGCAATTTTGTGAGATTTGGCTGTAAATGTGCAGCTACAGTCTGTGAGAGAGACACGGAAGACTGACAGGCCGATGCCAGATCAAGTAGAATACTGCAGAATTGTACAGGATCGGACATGTCAGAAGAGAGCGTGAGATATCCAACAAGCTCGGCACATAAATATGCTAGGGCACGGTAGCCTTTTCGTTTAGTCGCATCCGTAACATGGTGGTCCATAGATATGATGAGTTTGTGTACATTTTTGAGAGTCCTCGAACATGAATCAACCTCTTCTTGCTGGGTGGTATAGACAGAAGAACGAGCAGCCACCGTTCGCAATTCAAGAAAGCTGTCGAGTATCCATACTGAATATGCGCCAAAGGAATCGCTCTCCTGCAATGGACCCATCGAAGGAGCACAGGAGAGTCCAATCAGTAGCGTCAATAATCTATCTGCATGGCGAAATGCATCTGAACCGTCTTTCAAGGCGTATGTACATCTCTCTTTAATAAAATCAGGGTTTCCAGGCAACGATATCTCATCCTCGATAGTCGGCAGAGGTAAGGTCGTTATTGAAGTCCCAGCCACACGGTGCAGAGCAGCATCAGCACAATGCCTCAAATAGGAAATCAGCTGCACTTCAACGCCCCAAAACTCTGTTTGTCTTCCCTTCACGAGCTCGAAAGTGGCTTGAAAAAATTCGTCAATCTTTTCCCAGAGCGTCTCGCATCCCTTCTTTCCGTATAGCCTCAAGAATCTCGGCCACAACCACACCCAAAGCGGAACTCCTCGCCCAGTCCTCACCAAACTATTCGCTTCTGAAACTTTCACCAATATGGTCGGTGTCTCCTTGATTGGAGTAATTATCACGTCCAATGCCTTCTCCGCATCCTCAAGCACCTTCCCCTTATTCGAAAAAACATCATCATCGCCACCGCAGACCGGATCAAGACATACTTTCGTAACAACATATACCACGCGGTGATTGTGCCCTATGAATTCGGCATCTTCGGCATCTGTCGAACGGTCGCTGCGGGACTCGTATTTCTTGATTTCGAGGAAAAGGGTACTGAGGTGGTTTTGGGAACCTTGAAGAGACGGGTTGCGAGTGGAAGAGAGATTGTTCACAAGTTGAGCTGCGAGAGTCGATGGTGGAGGCTCGAAGGGATTGCTATCGAGGTCCATCGAATCGGTGTTTGAGGCTGATTTAGCAGAGCCATTGCCTCTTATTCGGCCGGCCATGGTGTGGCAGAGGTCCTCTGATGGCTCTGATGAGAGCGATGGAATATGCCAATCTAATCAAGTCCGCTTTGCCTGTATTCGAGATGGCTACGGCTATGGGAGGCGCGGGAGACATTGAATGATATGTGTTGGCGATGCAGTCTCAGTGGTGTATGTTGCGCATTCACTCCATGGTGGAGGTGTAGCACTCTTGTTGAGTGGAGGACCCTGGAGTTCTGGGAGACGCGGGAGACGCGGGGCGTAATTGCGGAATCGCGAAACCACGTGACTCACTTAACCACGAAATTTACCGTCGCGGTCCGTGCCCACAGCCTTATGGGCTTCTGGGAACTTCCGGGGAACGACGGGACTTTCTACATCCAACTTCAGATCCTACAACAATCGAAAAACGAACTCGGTCCTTCAAGATTCGGATTCCTTTCAGCACGAGTCACCGTTTGCAGTTCAGAGAGGCCGGGCATAGAGCCGTCGCATCACCATAAACATGGCGATCTTCCAATCCAAGAAGTTCCGCCCCTCTTCTCAAGCCAATACTATCGCCGCCAGATACCGCGCCGGTCTGGCCAAGCACCCATTTGCGCTCTTTGGGCTCCCATTCATCGTTACTATGGTAGCCGGATCTTTCTTCCTGACGCCGGCCACTGCTATCAGATACGAGAAGCATGACAGACGAGTTCAGCGCTTGAGCAAAGAGGAGGAGTTGGGGATTGGGAAAAATGCCAGGAAAGTGGATATGAAGGAGGAGTATTATGTACGTCTTTCCCGCATAGACCGACATAGGATCTTTGAGAGAGGAAGGCGTCGATGGCAATTTAACCCAACAGTTGCTAACAAAGTCACAGAAATTGGCAGCAAAGGATCTTGACGATTGGGAGCAGAAGAGAGTTAAGAGACTCAAGGGCGAACATGACGGGGTCATCTAAAAGCTTCAAAGACGACACAGGCTATCAGTGCCTATATACCGCATGCCCGAGAACAGCGAAGGCAGGCCGAGCATTGCCACAATAAAAACCAGTGACATTGCAACCATATGGAAGTCACTGGCAACACCAAGTCTCCACTCGATTCCGAGGATGAGCTTCTGAGAGGGGAAGTAATTAAACCGTCCATGTCCGTTAGAGCACATAGTTGCTTAAGAAAGCAAGCCTAGATAGGAAACATTTAAATAAGTAGACTAATCTCTAAATGTAACATTTAAAATTTAAGATTTAAAGTGGAATATAAATACTTAGTCCTTGGCCTTGTATTACTTCATGTCTTATTTATTTCATTTTATTTTTAGTACTTTTAGTATTTAAACATATTTTAGTCTTTTTAACTTTTATATATTCTTAAATTATTTAAAATAAACTAAAAATATAAAAACCAAACTTATCTAGGAGAAAATATATAGAACATATATTTATAATTAAAAAGTAAAACAGTTACTTAAAATAATACATTATACAGCTAATAATCTCTCGACTCCCTGCTCTGGGGGCCGGAATAGCTCGACTTCTCGAGTCGATATCATCGTCGATTCGTCATGTCCGTCCTGAATCGCACCGCCATGTAGCTCCTAGCAGGACTCGCCAGCCTAGTATCTGAAACCATTCTGGTACTCTGTATCAAACTGTACATACTGTCAGCTACGCCCTCAGGCCATACCGTACTTGCGATCTAGGACCTACGACTACCTACTTCTAAATCTTCGTGTTGTGATTTGCGTGCTTTCATCTCTTGGCGCGTTTTAAGCACGGCCCAGATGGCTGCTAGCAGGGAGAAATGGCCGGTTATGAAGGGGATCTGCTTAGGTCCAAAGTTGTACAATGGAGTCAGGAAGATTGAGAGCGTGGTGTTGATGTCGACGACACAGGCAAATATAAGCATGTAGTAAAAGACGGTCAAAAATACTGGCAGCTTGCTGATGGCAATGAAAGGGAAGAAGTACATGTCCTTAATGAACATGAGCCGACCACCTTGCGCCACGGTTGAGAAGAAACCGTTGAAGATACGAGCGGCCATGAAGGAAGGAAAGATCGTTGCTGCTGCACATCAGGCTGCAGTTCCTACAGCCAAGACGATAAACCAGAAAAGAACTGGATATCTTCCAGTATGCAGAGAGAGTAACTGCTACCACACCACCAACGCCGATCATGAACACGTTGCCCACTTGAGAGTGGTTGATCTCGTCTGGAGTCATACCCCAGATTCCGAGCACACCATTAGGATTGGCATGTGGACAATAAGTGTCCAAGACGGGATGGCAAATACTTACACAGCTTTCGGCAAGAGAGTGGCAGCGCCAACGGCAGATCCGTAATCTGGCAGGAAAGCTACACAAAGTCAGTACCGTGAACTGAAACCTCACTAGCGAATACTGTTCATAGCGGTACAAGATACCACAAAGAGAACTCGTTTGACTCCAGTTCAACGGATCGTTCGGATCATCGCTAGGTTGAGGGACGAGGATTGTACGACCATCGGAGCTGGTCTTGAGATGTCCGGTGTCGGCGTGGCCGAGCTCAGGGTTGAGAACGTAGCCCTCAAGCTCACCGAGCTTATCTAGGTCAACGACAGTTTCAACATAGTTGGCCAAATTGTCATCTGCACTGTGAGGGAAGTCTTTCCCGTCGTAGGACATAGCGGTGACGTGGGATCGTCTCTCGTTTCCAGCAATTGGATGCACTGCGTCGATGAAGAACGAGGGGGGGAAATTGGAGAATATCTGATGACTTTCTGGGGTCCCCTCAGATGCATTGGATGAATGAATGAGTCGAAGAGCGAGGAGGAATCGCTCTTATGCTCTGGAGATCTGGAAGGCATGGGGTCCCCACACAACCCTTCTGATGGTTAATGCGAAGGGGCGCGCGGGCCCGCAGAATGCATTCTAAAATAAATGTGCCGCCGTGTGTCGGTCGAAGGAAATAGCTTGGAGAGCATGGTTCGAGAGCATGTCTATACAGAGTCTATTAGCCATCTACTTGCTCCAGAGTACCTAGGTCGGTAGTTAAGAAAATGTGTCACGATGTCTCCTGAGATGTCCCATCTCTTCCCTCTTCCGACACCCTCCACTTATCTCTTACCTACGTAGGTAGATACCCGAACTTAAGGTCGGGAGGTGTACCTACATCATTGCCATCATTGCCCAGAATTGTGCTGGCCTGTCAAATTCTGAAAGGTGCCGATCCTAGAAGACATGGCGGGCATACCAACCTGGCCGTCGAAATACCGCTGGACGGTCTCTCTGAAACATTCCAGATCACCTTGAGCCGTGGTTTCGTTTCCACAATAGAAACACTATAGTTGTGGGCTATGGCGAGAAGACAGTCGAGAAGAACGAGGAGGTAGAAAACAGGTACACGTCTGCTTATGTACGTTGGATTCCAAAGTTACAGGGGTTAGAGATTGGAGGCTTCGCAGGATAGTCATCATAGTGGAATATTCTGCGAAGGCTGCACAAAGGTCATGGACATTATGATTTCACTCCTAGAATACTTCAGTTTACTTAATTTATTTAATTTATTTAATTTCCAATTCTAACGTCACAATCTTTATAGACAGAACAGTTGCCAGTCACCCAACGATGGATTACGCGTTTTGACACGCCTTGTTTATGTGGCTAAAGTCTAATGAGAGCCAAAATTAAATTATCACTTTATTCCATGTAAATATGCCTTATTAAATTCAACTTGATTGAGTAATACCTGCATTCACAATATACAACGCCATGTGTTAAGTTTCAGCATAAGGCCTAGTATTACATTAGAACATTATTTATAAATTACACACCTATAGCTCTCACGATAACTAAGGGAGAATTAAGCTCACACAAGTCATACAGCGCTTCTATAAGGCAAGTATAAAGATATACCTCTGTACCATGCACTATAGACATAAAGAGGCGGGATTAGACAGTCAGCTTTTGTAAGGAGACCATCGAGGACCAGAAAGCTTGTCCGCATGCTCAGCTTACAATTCCCATAACGCGAAAGATCCCTAAGAGAGCCCATTTCCTTGTTTTTTTTTCTCCAAGGCTCTTAAGAGAAACAGTGAAACAGTATTTTGTCCGTGGCCTGCAGGTTCTTCAGGCGCTCGTACTAATGCAATCCATTACCAGTGTCCCTCGCCCTCGTCTCCGGATTCAGTTACTTTGACATGAAAAGTAACACATCTAGGTGCCAGGATATTAGCTAGCCTCCCTTTCAAAGGGCGTGCACAAGTGCGCACTCACATCACATGCAGAATGCATGACTTATAACCTCCGGCTACTCTTCACTCGGCATCCAAGTCCCCTGCTCATCCTTCGTCCACTTCGGCAGCCTATCATCGTGCCTGAGTTTGACCAACGTCGTCGGAACCCTAACCTCCCAGCTCTCACCCTGAGGAATCTCTCCTCCAGGCCTTCTCGCTCTCTCCGTAATCTCATCCGCAATGGGTAAGAACAGCGGACTCGAGATGGGCGGGAGCGGGCCACCGTTCCAGAGCTCGCCGAAGAGCCGAAAGCTGTTGGGTGACGATGTCAGTATTTGAGCCGAATTAGCCCTGTGGGAAGGAATAACTCACTGGTCAATGGCACCTTCAAAGCCTGGTCGTGCTGGAATGATCACGCGGGCAAAGCCGGCTTTTAGGAACTCATCGAAGGCGGGGTCGGGGTCGTCGAAGGCGAGGCGTTGGAGCCATCGCTGCTTGCTTCCCCAGAAATAGGGGTAAGCGATGTATGCTAGAAAAGAAATCAGTCACAGGAGTTTTAGGAATCTTCCAAGCTAGCGCACTCATCTGATCCCATTCGAACGCCTGTTCGAAGAAGCGGACGTATGCTCCTTCTGCTTCCGCCTCAAAAATATTCATCTGTGGGAGACCGTTCGTGCCGACTGACATGGAGTTGAATAGGTCATAGTGTTGTGCGGTCATGATGGAGATACAATTTTTCTTAAGCTCTTGTCTAATGGTGTTGAGATTTGAGGTTGGGTTCCTTGTGGGGGAATTTAGCAGCATGTCAGAGTAGCGCAGAACTTCTATGAGAGTAAGACTTACCTTCCTTCAATTGCAATACCAGTCTGGAGTTTCAGAGTGGCCAGCTTTTCCTCATATTCTTGCAGCCTTGCTTTGTATGCATTAAGGAGTTTCGCATGGGTATCTGCCTGCCAGACTTTGAAGGAACGCTCCGTTGCCCTGCATGTTATTCTGACCGCCACAGTGATGTCACTCGTTCGCCATGTGTTGAATCCCCAAGCAATCTCACGCTCCTCTTTGTCGAGCTTGGTTCTCCAAATCCACGGGCTGCCCTTGCTGTGTGCAGTGGCCTCCGAACCGATAAAAACCTCGACTCGCGGGTCGTCCCCCCAGATGTTCTTGGCCATAGTCAAAACAGCATACACCGCTTCGTACCCATTCTCGAGTTGTATGGTGGCTCCATGATTGTAGTTGGTGTTCGAATCTCCTCCTCCTTTGCTTACCTGATCACTTTTCGTGATAAAGTCTTCAGGGGGCGGAACCACGTCTGTTGCCTCGTACCTCACCACTAGGCTTTGGTATCTATCCCTTGTGATCTGATCAGGAGTAAGCCGAAAATCCAGAGGCTTCTCCAATCCAGTGCCAGCCTGATTTGCGGATTTCACCATGGCGTCCATAATGAATGCTGCAGGCTCTGGTACCATGAATTCGAACATAGTGCGAAGACCATAATTGAACACCTGGGCTTCGTATACCTTGTTAACCCATTGGTAAACACCGGAAATATTCCCGGTCCCTGAAGCATTATTTATACTGTGTGAGTTCTTTTCAGTCAACTCATTCCCTGTTGTGAACGTTTGACGCAGCAAAGTCCTCTCTGTAATCGTCTTGGCCGTGCGAGCCGTTACATCTTGAGAAAATTTGCTCGCGGATTTGTTGACTTCCTCCCGATTTCGGGATACCGCGCCCTCAACATTTGGAGAGACCTCAACGAATGGCCCATACTTTGCCGTGACTTGGAGTCCAGCCTTCAGAGAGGCGTCCTCTTTCAGAGTGACAGCGGATTCCTTGCTCATCTCATAGCGATTCGTGGAGCCAATTTCATGCTCTTCGGCAGTGCTAAGCTCGGTCTCTGTGAACGAAGTAGTCTCTGTTCGGCGTATATCGGTGTGTTCGCGTCCTTTTGCTTCACCCGGCAAAACAATTTCAACATGAGCAATATCGGCAGCTTCGTAACCTTTCAGCTGTTGCTTGACAACTAGAAGATCAGCAACCCCAACGGACTGTATCTTGCCTGTTGTATGCGGGACACGACCATCAATCGGCGGGATGGGCAAAATATTCTCAATTTTTCCGAATCCCTTGCTCTTGCCCAGACCCAACAGGAGGTCTGTGAGTTGAGACTCTATAGGAGTCTTCGTTGCAATCAATGCACCACCTATTCGAGTGAAGGATGTGCGCTCGAGATCTGGGGCAAGAGACCTGAGGTTGTTGACATTCGAATCCATGTGATTTCTCAGGTTTGTGATCAGCTCTGCAAATCGTCAATACTTGTTTTATATGGAACTTCGGCGATGAATAAAAGGGATATAAAGATCACGCCATCAATACGCGGCAAACTTACTTGTAAGGGATGTTGAACCTATCTGAATCCCTTTCTCCTTGAGAACCGCCAAAGTATCTTTAGAAAGATTGATAGAGTTCTTAAGACGCATGGAATCTGCGACGGTATCCTCTGGATCAAAAGCTTCCTTGGGTACGATCGCTCGGGGAATAGATAGCAGTTCTTGAGCAAGGCTCACTGCAGATGCAGAGCCGGCAATGTCCTGAAGTTTCAGTGGGTCGGTAGCTCCGGAAGGTCTCTGGTTCGTCGCAGCTTGGAGCTGCTTGATGTTAATATCAGTCAACGTTTTGTGGAACTTTAGTTGGCTGCTCTGCAGGAACGGAGCTGTCAGTTCGATGTTAACATCGATTGCTTGCAGTTTTGTCTTTTCAGATATCTGGAAGTTGTCTGGCTCAAGTGCAAATTGACGCCAAGTCATCCGCAACTTCGAGAACTTCAAAAACTTCATCGAACGTGACGTCCAAAGAGGCGTCCAGGCTGAATACAGTGCAAACCCAGAGACGTTCAAGTACGCAAATATCCTCACGGACGCCTATCTTGAGTGCTTCAAGCAGCACGTCATTGACGAGTGGTTCCTTCGGCAAACACCTTATGAAGGCATGCGCGATTTCCTGCTTGAGCGGCCGGATATGGTCGCCTTGTACAAGTTTATCGTTAATCTTCCACCAGAGAAAAGAGAATATCAAATCGAGATCGAACGACCCCTATTTGTCGAGGCTTTTGAATTGGCTGTGGGATTTATCCCGGTTGTTGGGAGTGCTATATCATTGTACGAAGCGTGGTCTGGCGAGGACTTGTTTGGGTACCATCTCACGGACCTGGAGAGGGGGATCCTTGCTGCCTCGGTACTGCTGCCGGTCGCCGGTCAGCTTGTTAAGGGCGGGCAGGCGTTGTACACCGAAGCTCGTTTGGTCAAAATGTACGGCAGAGACGCGGCTTCCTGGCAGCGCACGATTAGGCAATCTGCAAAGGTGGCAGAGCAGCGAGGCTCTATGCGGGCGATCAAAGCGGCAGATGACTCTCTGCGTGCTGCGGGGAAAGTCGAGGGTAAGATTGCTCAGGAAGCGGCTGAGGCATTGCCGAAGTTGCTACATTCTGCGGGGCATGTGGTTATGGATGCCGAAAATGAGATTAAGGTCGTCTGGGAAGCGCTTTCGAAGAAACTTCCTGCTCTTGCCGAGCTTGACGAGCTGGCGCTGCGTAGGATCGTCGAAAGGGGCTCCAACGCTGATCATAATAAGGGACAGCTGCTTGAGGAGCTAATGGAATCGTACATTCTGCCTACGCTCCGCAAACGGCAAGGTGCGTTCGCTCTTGGTGTTCAAGTTCCAGCAGGAGCGTCTTTGGAATTCATTCCTGGCCGTGCAATCCGCACAGCTTCGGGCAAGGCTGGTCGCCAGATCGCCGATGGGATGATTGGCTACTGGGAGAAGGGAGTTTTCAACGTACTTGGTATTTTTGAAGCTAAGGCTGGGAGAAAAGGAGCCAGGGAACTGAGCTTCAAAACGGCAGACATTTTGAAATTGAACAAAGCAGAACGAAAGGAATTGACGGCGTTTGCGAAGGAAATTTGGGCCGAAGAAAAGGAGATTGCAGACGAAGCACGAAAATCGTTCACGAAGAGCGTTGAAGCAGTTGAGAAGGAGGTATGTAACTTTCCAGCCACTAAGTTCTCCACATTATGCTGAGTAACGTCGACGCAGCTCATCCTGGATGAAGCTGGTGGACAGATCAGGCGAGATATCGAGCGGCTAGATGAACTTGCAGATGGCACTCTCGCTCAGATTCGACTCGGGGGTAATGTGAGCCCCGTCAAGCTGGTGAGTCCCACAAGGACAAAGTTCTTCGGCGTTGTTCCAAAAGGTGTGCGGACGAGTCTTATAGAGAAAGAAGTGCGCGCCGAAGGTTTCTTATTCGAGGCTCTCGCTGTGCCCATCTATACCAAAGACCTAGGCAAAATTGCGGAAGAGCTACTTCCTTTGGCGGAGGAAATGCTGCAATAGTGGGCGAGTCCTCTGTTTTAAGAGTCTCGAACCCCAACTATTCTACTCTTGCGGCAAGCTTGAATATGATATAGTCCAGAAAAGCGCCGCCAAGAGTCGCCAATTTCCTGTTGTGACTTGGGGGAGGTGATAAAGCCAGTTATGTATCTCGGAATCGGAACTGAATGAATGAAGAACTGAAGCTCCTGCTGGCTAACATCGCTTAAGTCTTCGGGTACGTAGGCTTAGAATGCCTACGTACTGTGTAGGCGCCGCTGTTGTGGTGTGGTATGGTGTGGTGTGGTGGAGGGGTGTTGTCTGGTCTTCCAAGGGGCACTTTGGAAGTAAGAAGTGGCACAAAGATACAGAGACAAGAAGGCAGAGAAATCGAAAGTCAAGGAGACTATCACCGAAGAGTGTGTGTGCGCATGATGTGTTTGGTTCATTGCTCATTGCTCTGTTGGAGGGCTATACAGATAGCTCGACAGTGGATCGTGGATCCCACCTTCTGTGCGGAGAACACCTGCATTGCCTTAGAGAAAGCTTGCTTGATATGGTATCTCTACCCCTTTGATCGGTCGTCGATGTCCTTTGTGTTGGCATCTGTGATGACAGCCCGAAGTCACATACAGGCTGCACGCTTGTTGTGGTCCTCTCGCGGTGCGCCATTTCGTTTCGGTGATTATTCTCGCCCGGGCTTGTCGTGATGGTTGTTGTGATAAATATCCATATCGGCATCTCAATCAGCTTTCAATCCGTCGGAAACCTCGGATCATAATGCTCATAGTGCTCATCATCCGTGTCGCTCTCGTCCGCCTCCCTCAACACCTTCACTTCCTTCCGCGCCTCCTCCCTCTTGCCGTCCCCCTCCCCCTTCTCCTCCCCCTCCACCGCACCAAACGCGCTCTTGAACCCCGTCTTCTTGAACCCACCCTTCTTAAAGCCCCCTCCCGCCGAACCGCCCTCGCCTCCAAGCTTGATACTGATCAGCCCACTCCCCTTATCTGCCTTCGCCTCCGCCTTCCTCGCCTTCTCGCCTGCCATCGGGTCCCGCGTCAACTGCTTCATGTCGCGCAAGCGCTGCTTGTGGCTGTGGTCATAGGAGGAGAGGTGCGCTTCGTAGTCGGGCATGCGGCTGTAGCCTTTCGTGCAGAGGGAGCAGTAGAAGGATTTTGCGGCTTCGCGGGCGGAGTTGGTTTTCGGGGCGGGGTTTTGAAATCCGCGCTGGAGGAGAGGTCAGTGGCTGTATACTCTCGCCTTGGGATTGGCAACTTACTGGAGGCATGATTGAGACTTGTGAGAATCGCTTGATGGACACGGAGTAAGTTCTGAAGGATGATGATGAATGAAGGTCGAGGAGTGCAACTTGCATGTGTTAGGTACCTACACATACACAACGCCTTTGACCGGGATAAATAAGCAGTGGTCCAAGCTTCCCGCAGCATCAAACCCCAGATTCCGAACTTGAGCTTAATTCGCGCGACCATTCAGACTTCTTCAGTTTCCAATTTCTGTATATTGTATTTATATTCCCACCTCCTTTCTCGCGATGGAGCGGCTGAACTCCAGAGCGGCGTCCTCGATGGAAACGCTCATTTCCCTGCAGGAACTCGATCCCTCACCCATAGATATACCAGATGTATACAAAGACCTCCCCGATTTGCCGGATGAATCTCCCTCTGCGTCGCCGCCAGCTGGGATGCTGGGATTGAGCGGGCTGAGTAATGGACATGGCGCTGTGTATTATTGTATCTGCCCCCTTCCCCCTTTTCCCCATACCAGCTAACCTAACACGCCGCAGTAACCCGCCTCCAAAAATACTCCTCCTACGCCTTCTCCCTCTTCAGCGCCCTCCACCTCGCCAACACCTCCCTCTTCCCCCTCCTCACGCGCTCCATCCCCTCCTCCGACAGCCTCCTCCTCCTCACGCGGCCCTACTACCAATCGCCCCTCCTCGAGCCCCTCCTCATCCTCGCCCCCCTCGCCGTGCACGTCCTCGCCGGCCTCGGCCTGCGCCTCCACCGCCGCAACGCCACTCTCCGGCGCTACGGCTTCTCGCACCTCACGCCCCTGGCCCGCTCCCGCAGGGGCCTGCGCATCTGGCCAGGCCTCAACTGGACGCAGGCCACCGGGTTCGCCCTCGTTGCCTTCCTCAGCAGCCATGTCTACGTCAATCGCATTCTCCCGCTCATCCACGAGGGCAGCAGTTCGGGCGTCGGTCTCACGTTCGCAGCGCACGGGTTCGCGCGACACCCGGTGTTGGCGTGGGGGACGCATGTGGCGCTGCTGGGCGCCGCGGCGGGTCATATGGTGTGGGGATGGGCGAGGTGGTTGGGGTATTTGGCGCCGGTGGATAAGGAGAGGGAGAGGAAGAGACGGTGGACGATCAATGGGGTTGTGGCGGCGGTGGCGGGGTTGTGGGCGGCGGGAGGGCTGGGGGTGGTGGCGAGGGGAGGGGCGGCGACGGGGTGGGTTGCGAAGGGGTTTGATGAGTTGTATAGCAAGATTCCAGTTTTAGGGGTATATATGTGAGATTTGGAAGGGACTTTAGGGTGGGTCGATTAGATGATTAGAGATTGGTGTGGTTGGGAGGATAGGAATGTATGTAGGCATAGCGATGGAGTAAGTCATTTTTCATGTCTTTGATGCGTACGATTGCTTCAAACTTGCGTCTTCAATGCTCTATGCTCTCATCTATGTTGCTCATTATCATCAATGACTGCAAAATCATCGCATCTATTCCCAGTCAAAACCCATCACTGCACTTTTCGACCCCTGGCCTTCATTTCTAGCCCTATCAACACAGCCAACTCCACTCCCTCCTCGCTCCAGCACCGGAAGTCAAGTTGCAGCCGAAAATCACAAACTCCGTACGCCTTCACCCTCCAAATGCAGCTACATATCCCTGTACTCCGGCTTCATGAAGTTCTTGAACTCGTCACAGAGCGCGGGGCTCGCATAGAGCAGTCTGCACACCTCTTGCCAGAGGGGGATGGAGTCGAGTTCCTTGGCGTTGTACTTGCGGATGGCCTCGACCAGCTCGTCGTATATTGAGGTACCGACGTAGCGTTCCTAAGGTTGGAGTTAGGTTTCGGAACAGGACGGGAGATGGCTAGAGGAGGAAGGTCTAGGAGGGAAGTGGGAAAAGGGAATCGTGGAATGGAGAGGCCAAACAGGGGGTTATATGGTGATAGGTGGTGATAGCTGGTGGATGGAATATAAATGAGGAAAAAACCACGCACCTTAATTCTCGCCAAATAATCCGATGCATACTCCATTTGGTCCTTCCTCCACCTGTGCACGCTCGCTCCCTTCGGCGCCGGCGTCGGACTGCTATCAACAGTGCCATTCGCGGCCCAATCAACCGCGCTCGTGCCTGGCGCTGCTGCCACCGACGTCTTCAACTTCTTATTCGAGTTCGGCGCGCTCGGCGTCTTCAGTTTACTACAGGCTCATCTCATTAGCATTCCCCTGTTTTTCCCTCTAAAGTCCGTAATTTTCCTTCCTATACTCTGTGCATGGGAGAGGCGGAGATGGGATGGCAGAACCGCACCTGTACAGCGCCGTATCATACGTCGGCTTCTCCTTCAACTTGCGTTTCTGGCTCGTGTACGCCATCGTGCCCTTCTATTCGGTTGCCCTCTCTTTGTGCTATGTATGCTTCTTTTTCTCCGTTTCCTGGTTCTGTGTTGCCAGCGTCCTAGCTCGTATCGTTGCGGCTCTGGGTGAATAAGGAAGAAAGAGGAAGCGGGCACGAAGGGTAGTTTCACAAAGTATATATAGACAGAATGTGAGCGACTGTTGTTGTCCCAAAATGCTGCTGTCGCTGCCGCCGCTGTTGTCGCTTCTCGCCTGGATTTGGCGATGCTCAGGCGGTGATGCGATGAGGGTGATGTGGAACGGCATGGGAAATGAGATTGTTGGCTGTGGGTGAGGTTATATAATGCTAGGATGAGGTTATAGGAAGAGTCTATGTTTGAATGGGTGGAAGAAGACATAGAGAGGGAGAGGGCTTACAAGAGAACTTAGGTCTTACAAATGCCATGCGATATCACCACTGCACATCCATTTCATGGACCTTGAACACACCTAGAGAGTGTAAACATGCAGCCATTTTCATTAATTTCAGTCCCTATGCCACGCCGCTTTACAAATACAAATCTATATCCTCCCCTCCCCTCATATCCAGTCCCATCCCCGCCTCCCGCATTACACCCCCATCCCCACCTACAGCCTCAACATCTTCTTTGCAAAGGCCTCAATGACCGGCTCATTGGGGAAAGCCAAGTCCTCCAACTCCTTCGCATATGGCGTTGGCACCTCCGCACCCGTTATCCTCTGCGCCGGTGCCTCCAGGTAATCAAACGCATACTCCATTGTCAAGGCTAGGATCTCAGATCCGACACCGAACGCCGGGAAACCGGACTCGACAGCGAGAAGACGGCCGGTCTTTTTGACCGACTTGACAATGGCCTCCACATCCATTGGCTTGATGGAGCGGAGATTGATGACCTCAACCTCAACGCCATAGTCTCTCTTCAGGTTCTCCGCTGCAATGAGGGACTGGCCGACGCACCGGGACAGCGTCACGATCGTGAGGTCCTTGCCCTCGCGCTCGATCTTGGCCTTGCCGAAGGGGATGACGAAGTCGTCCCTCAGCGCCTCCTCAGACATGGGGAAGGATTGGCCGTACAGGAGCTCGTTCTCCAGCACGACGACGGGGTTGGGGTCGCGGATGGCGGCCTTGAGGAGGCCCTTGGCGTCCTCGGCAGACCAGGGGGTGACGACCTTGAGGCCGGGGATCGAGCCGTACCATGCGCTGTAGTCTTGCGAGTGCTGTGCTGCGACGCCGGAGGCGAAGCCGTTGGGGCCGCGGAAGGTGATGTTGCAGGGCTGGATGCCGCCGGACATGTAGTGTGTCTTCGCCGCAGAGTTGACGATTTGGTCGATAGCTTGCATAGCGAAGTTGAAGGTCATGAACTCGCACTGTGAACTTCCTGTCAGCCTCTCGATGACAAGCACAGCTTCCCCTACCAGCAATTGCAGTGCGAGGGTCAACTTACCACAGGATGTAAACCCGCCAAGGCAGCACCGATAGTCAGCCCACAGAACCCCGACTCGGTGATGGGCGAGTCGATGATCCTCTTGTCGCCGAATCGGTCCAGCAGGCCCTTGGTGACCTTGTATGCACCGTTGTACTGCGCGACCTCCTCGCCGAGCACGAAGACCTTGGGGTTCTGCTCCAGCTCCTCCGCCAACGCCTCGTTGAGCGCATCGCGCACCGTCATCTCCTTCACGCCGCTCGCATGGCCTCTGCTCTGGGACTGGCAAGCTGCAACCCGTGGCAGGTCGGAGCGGCGGAAAGCTGTACGCGCAACTGGCTGGCGCAGCAGCGAGGAGACGGGCCGCAGGAGTCGAGACATCGTGCTGTGTGTGACCTAAAGCTTGGATGAAGGCGTATAGAGCTCAAGGATTGAGAGAATTGGGAGATGAGGTTGTGAGATGGAGATGGGAGATGGAGATGGAGATAGATGCCACGATGGATTGATGGATTGATGTCCAGATGTACGGAGTTACTAATAGGTGTACCTCCGCACCGAAATTTAGAGCCGTTGAGCGAATTGGACAGCGATACGGCCAATTTTGTGTTGATTGCTGGGACGGAGCCCAGTGCGCTAGGCGAGATTGGGAGCTGGTGAGGGTACCTTCCGAGATATGATGAGCTTGACGTTTCGGAGCAGCAGGTCGATTGTTCCGTTCCGATGACACAAATTCTAAATTATGTGAACTTTCAACTTATCAAAATCGTCGAAATGCATGCTCGATTTACTCAATTGGCCTCAATTGACAATTGCACTTCAAATGGATTTCAATCGTTGTCGACATTGACATGTATTATGCTATTTATTATTATGTTCTATTGTTTACTGCCTGGTCGCATAACCTCAGCAGCCATAGCCATGACCCTTTTGCCCCAGACAAAAGAAAGAAGCTGATGTCGATATCAGGTCTAAACAATCGATCGTGCAAGCCGCAACGGCCTCACGCATGTTTCTGTGATGTTCTCGTACATGAATAATCCTACAGCCAATTGCTGCCCCGAACTCCCGCTCCCTGACACCCTCTAGTTCAATGGCTTCCTGGCAACCATCAGGTACATTGGGGTGAAGAGATCCTCCTTCGCGCCAGCAACCAACATATCAGCAGCCAGCGCCAAGTTGTTAGCAGTCTTGTTGGTTCCCGGTGGTGCGATCCTGAGGCACTCGAGACCCCAAACGAACTTGTGAACAATTCCTCTACCCAGCCTGGTCATGCGAGCAATCGTCGGGAAATCCCAGATGCTGCCCATGTACTTGAAGTCACCAGCGATAGGATAGTACCATGGAGATGGATCTGGGCGCTTGGCCAAATCCTCGTGTTGCTCGAGAATGAAGCCAGCAGCCTGGATGGCGCGGAGGCCCTCCGAGATCTTGACCATGTTAGAGATACCATTTCCCTGCTCGATACCGAGACGGATCTCGCGATGACGGACGTTCGTAGCATCGTAGTTATCGGTCATCAGCCACTCGTAGACACCGAAGACACCGCCTGGCTTCAAGACCTTGAAGATCTCGTGGTAAACGCCCTCGAGCGATTGTGCGTGAACGGTTGCCTCAATGGCATAAACAGCATCGAAAGTCTCCTCCGGGAAACCCATTTGCTAAAAGCTATCAGCACAATTCTTCAACAGGTATTAATGAAGGACATACCATGAAATCTCCCTTCACAAATTTCAATTGTTTTGCAAGGCCCTCCTTCTCTGCATATCTCGTTGCGCGCTCGATCTGGTAGTCGTTGTTGTTCAATCCGGTGATGTGTGCGCCCGTGAACTTGGCGATCTCTCTGGCTGGTCCACCAACACCACAGCCAACATCGAGCACCTTCATACCCTCCTTGATGCCGATCTGGTGTGCGAGGTAATGCTCGTGGCGAGCAATGGCTTGGTTGAATGGCTCTCCGTATGCGAAGCGGCAGAAATGGAAAGATTGTCCCCATCCGTTCTCGTACAAGTCAGTTCCCAGGTTGTAGTAGCTATTTCTCATCAGCGTTTGCTCCTCCTCTCTTCTCTCCTATTCGACTTACTGCTTCGTCAAGGACGCGTATTCGGCTCTTCTCGACTATCAAATCTCGGTCAGCGCTCATCCAAGCTCAATCGAGGTCGCAGATCCAAACATACCTCTCTAACCTCCTCGGTCTCGTCCTCTGCGCTCTTGTTGTCCCAATGCTTGAAGTACTCATCGACAGCCAACTTCTGCGCCGACTGATCCTTCTTGATCCAAGCCATGAAGTGGTTCTCCTCCGCGGCCGACTTGCCATGCATCGCCTTCGCAAACTCCTTGTCCCGTCCATGATTCTCCGTCTCAAGACTTGGCGCCATCTTGCACACTTGGAAGTTTAAAAACGAACGGAACAAATATGATAAGAACAAGTGAAAGGTTGGCTTCGCAAGAGGAGCCGGGTATCGAAGAAAGGGCGCGGGATTTTTGGAATTGAAAGAACACTGAGAGGAAATCTGGGGGAGCGAAAGGGAGAGTCTTTAAGGGGGATGGACGACCGCACTTTAACACCTGATAGCGGCGAGCCACGCGAGATTGAATTTCGAAGGGACCGCATCTCGTTTTCGGATTAATCCCTGCACGCTCTAGTTACGCCATTGGCCTGCCCAATGAGAGGAGGACAGCAGACATCACGTGCCAGGGTCCAAAGCAAGTGCCGATGGATTGTGAGATCTCGATTAACGGCCATTATCAGCGTCTTCGTCTTCGTATTCTCATTGCTGGAAAAAGACGCGATATCGAATCCACGCTAGTATGTATGTGCGCTGACTTGAGGGAGAGGCTGATGCGCGATTGTTAGAATGGAATGGTCATTATAATTAATGTCCACCAGGTTTGTGAAAATATTCAACAACTGTTAAAACGCCAGTGGAACGAAAGGGTTCGTAATCCTATTAAAGCCTCCCAGGACTTCTCGCTGGAATGTACTCCCTATGTCGGATACAAGAACGCCAACAATGCAACCAACGCCATCCCATGTCAATTTTCGCTCCTTAATCACTCCTCCAAACCCCTAATTCCCCGCCAAACTAGCATAATTCACATCATCAGCGCCAGGCGGGGGTGCAACAGCAGCCATGCTCGCCAGATCATCCCTCTGCTGTATCTGCGCCTGCGCCTGTGGGCTCTGTTCAATCGCCGCCCTGCCTGTACTCGCAAAGGCACTCCGTCCTTCCCTCCCCGTAGCAGCTCGCTCATCTCTGTCCATTGTCCCAATCGGTCTGGGACGCCCCCATTGAACACGCAACGGACAGCCCGCGATGACAGCCTTCCCTTGTAGCGCCGCTGCAGCTGCTTCTGCTCCCTCTCTCGTCGCGTAGTTAACAAAGGCGCAATGGCTCATGTGTGAGCACACCAAGCTCCGCAGCTTGCCATAGACAGTAAAGAAGTCTCTTATCTTGTGTTCTGGGAGGTCGTCTTCAATGCCTGTGACAAATAGTGATGTGATGGTCGGGTCGGAAGGAGGAGCAATATCTGCTTGACTAGGCGGCAGAACCGCAGCAGAAGGGAAAGAACGGCCACCTCTTGCACCTCCTCTGCCTCCACGCACCGCACCACGAGCAGCAGCGCCTCCGCGATTCGTCCTCACCGGACCAGGGCGACGATTCAGCTCCGCCCCGCTCCCCGACGCCCCCCCGCTCCCCTCTCCCTCGCTCGGCGCAATCCTCCTCTGCTTCTTGAAATACGGCTCGCTGTTCGCCAACCTCCTCAGCAGCTCCCTGGCCTTATCATCCGTCCTCTCGTACTCATCCAACGCCTCGTCCGTCCCGTCCTCGATGGCCCTCTCGTGGTTCTGCGCGTAGAACTCCCTGTTCACCGCGCTCTGCGGGCCGGGCGCAATCATCTTGAGGGCCGCGTCTCGGACGACGATGGGCAGCCCGAAGGAGAGGTCGAGCATGCAGCACTGGCAGCAGTTCTTGAGGCGCGCGCATGTCAGGCAGATGCCCGTCGACTTCGAGCGTGCGGTGCGGTCGGTTTTCCAGGTGAAGACGGTAAAGGGACGGGTGCAGAGCTTGCATTCGGCGGAGTAGTCCTGCTTGAGCATCTGGACGAAGGGGTTATCTGGGAGACACTGAGTGGCTGTGTTAGCTTTGGATCTATGCTGGGTGGTGGGCGTGACGTACGTTTTCGCAGACGGAAGGGAAGTCGGTGGTTTCCCATCCTGAGCGATTCAGATCCTGCTTTATTTGTGGAGGCATTATCGCTGAGCTCTGTGTATGTGTTTGCGATGATGTATTGGAGAGGTGGCGTAAAGATGTGGTCGAGAGGTTTATCCATCAATAATCAGAGTTGCAGCTCAGCCTTGAGCCTTGAATTCGTCACGACATCTCATTGGTTGAGTGTATATCACGTGACTATACTTCAACAATTCATTATGGCCATTAGCCATTATAAGCAATGAACTGGTCGTAATCCTAACAAGATGAAGCATTACAAGCACTTCTTGGTCTTAATTAGTATGCTTTGTAGATTTTTAAACAGTTTGTATTTGCTTGTGTAATGTATATAAAGTTGTGATTATTTGTGAAATTGTATTTGACCGTCTGTGATCTTTAAACTGATTCCAAGATGATATTAAAGTTATTCGTTCATGCATTATTAAATGTGAAGAGGATCGTTTGTTATTATACTATAAGGTGGATGATGTCGTTACTATTCACATCAGAACGCATCAGATCCTTCTCTGAATACATCAAAGGCCTTAAGTCACAACAATTCTCTCGCAGAGCGTCGCAAGGTCTCTGGACAGCGATGAAAGGTTTCTAAGATTTTATTCGCACTCCGCTTAATCATATTGCCTCTGGCCTCGACACAGCAACCTTAGAGCTAATTTAAGACCTCAATGAGGATGACAAGGTTATAATTAATATCAAATGTAGTAAGAGAGAAACTTTCTCCAAGGCCTACTTGCTTGGTAAGAATCGGTTTCGGCTTACCTTGCATAGATAGAACTAATACTTTGTGTTTAAGAACATGGATCGAGTCGAACGTCTGTAGCGATTGGTTAGCATGTACAATGAATTATAATATGATTTTGGAACGTATCCTACCTCAGTGACTGATTCTGTGAAGTCGGTCGTAAGGAGTTAGCCTCAGACTTCGCGACGAGAGGAACGGGCTAACTTAAGTCTGGTGAAAGATGCTGAGCGGCCGATGTCGACTGCTGGTTTCTGAAGACGGCATCAGCGCGGGCAGACGCGGAGGAAGGGGAAGACTCAGCTAGTAACTGTAATGCTCGGCCATTTACGCAGTAACTGAAGATCGAAAGGAATGCTTACAGGAACTGAGGGGCGAGAAGATGATCACAGCTGCTATGATGGTTGTCGCCGATGATGGTGTTTGTAGAACAATAGAGGATGGAGAGGTCCATAGAGTTGAGGCCGAGGGATAACTACAGGCACTCTGCACTCTCGCATGGCTCCTTCGTCAGAGAGACTCAAGCCATCCCAACCCTCACCAAGCTCTATCCCTTGATCGTGCATCACATTTGCATTATTATCAGCCTTCACATATGCATTCGCATTCATCTCATAGAGAATTTTTTAAAAATCCGCAGCCAAGGGCTACACAGTCTGCCTCTATTGGGTACATACACGCCTGCTTATGTGCACTCCGCCTCCCTCATGATTTCCCACAGTTATTCATTTCCCCCTCGCTCAAACGCAGACCAAAACCCAAATGTACAAGCCACTAGCCAACGCTACACCATAGCAACTCTTAAGCTGCTAAAGCCTCTGATCAAACCATCAAGTCCTAGATTTCTCGAGAATTCTTTGACTGCGAGGGCAAGTCGTGAGCCGAATGTAGTTGGAACACCGTACGGGTTTCCGATATTGGGTTGGGGATGAGATTGGATTTCATCATTTTTGGCTCGGCGATTTCGGACATCTTGTGCGAGCTCTTGAATGAGCTCACTGATGTTGTCCTCTCTGCGCTCAACCATGGAGTGAGATCCGCTCTTCTTTCGGCACTTCTCGACCTTTGTCTTCATCTCCGCAATATCTTCCATCGGTATACCGCTCGGTATACCAATGGAATCTTGATGCGGTCTTGTCCTCGCTATAGTGCTCAAAGGCTGCGAAGACTCCTCATGGATGCCTTGAATGGCACCAGATTGGGAGCGAAGATGTGCCGATTCTGAACGAACACGCTGCGGCTCCAGAATCGAGCCGCCTGCATCGTCGAAGGCTACTTCTGATGATACTTGAATATTCTCCCTGGGGAGAATCGAAGTGTGGTTCCGAACAGACGATGAAGGGCTGACATGACCGCGGATACCGTGGTCGTGCAGCGAGTAGCTATCGTCGGGCGCACTCTTGGTCAGATAACTACTGCCACCATGAAGGGCTGGGCCATCCCAGCCATCATGCTGATCTGAATATGATGAATGACTACTCATACTCTGGTCGCTGTCGTATGACGACGGACTGGCTCGCTCATCGCTATCGACTTCGTTGCATACCTGGACTTGCGCCTGCGATCTCACAGTGGGTCGTGAGGGATATAGGACTCCAGATGATTGCATAACACCCAAGTCATATCCTACCGGTGATATATTACTGTAGTCGTGATTGCTCTGCGAATACTCGCCATTCAGATTGAATGGCGGAGAGTAATTCAGGAATGAATCGAAGTCCAATGTATTGTCATACGAGTAGAGGTCGAAGTCCTGGTCGAAGGGAGGTTGGGGAAATGAGAAATCCGCTCCGAGAGAAGCGTCATCAAAGTTGAGGTCGAAGCCAAATGTCCCCAGATCGGCGTGATTCGAATTTGCCTGTGGCATATCCATCATCAAGTCTGAAGGTGACAAGGCTGGTTTCGACATCACCGATGGTGAGAACCTCTTGCCCGTATGCGCAATGACGCTTGGTGGACTAAATGAGTTGTCGAAGCTTGTAGCTGGAGATATTGAAGCACGTGATCCTGCTGAAGATGTCTGGCATGATGCGAGAGTGGAACTGCTCGAAAGAGTGGCAGACATTGGAGCCGATTCAGTCGAAGCCAATGGTCGATGATGGCTGGGCTCGCACTTCTGCTTGCTGCGCTTGCAAGCCGGGCACGCACCCAGCTTGCGCATCTTCGCAGCGTGCTCCCTCTGCTCCTTCGTCTTTGGTCCACGGGATTGGTTGTCGGTGATATCGACGCCGTCCTTGGTCATGATGGAGAAGCCTGGGAGTCTCTTGCTGGCAGAAGATGGAGGGCTCGCCTCCTCACGGGCACGCTTTGCCGGCTTGGACGAAGTGGAGGATGGAGATGACTTTGAGGATGGCTGGGCGACGCTCCACGAGGATGCGAACGATGTGCTGGAGTTGGGAGAGGACCTCACCATCGCATAACCAGCGTAAACTGGGACGGAGACATGATAAGTCCGGCAGAAAGGGGCAGGGAGAGACGAGGCGGCAACGGTATCAAAGAAGTCCAAGGCAATGGTGGCACGCTTCTGCTGGAGACTGCCGGGTCCAGCGATGTAGGCATCGACCAGACGCTCATGCTCAGCGGTGCCCACTGCTGGCTCCCACAGCAGAGCAGCGCCGAGCTCCAGCTGGGTGATGGTGAAGGTTGCGCGCTCCATCGATGATATTCCGCTCGTGATCGTGACGTAGGGTGGCCGTGGTCGTAGGTTAGACATGCAACGGCGAAAGATGAGTGAGTGAGTGATTGTCTGCCTCGAAGTCTACCCGTTGGGGACTGAGGTCTTACCGGGTCCAACGTGAACGTGAAGATGAACGTGAACGTTAACAATCAACGTTAAGACGTGTAGAATAACTTCAATATCTGTTGTATAGGAATCAATATGTGAAGCCTGAGAAAAGTGGAAAGAGAGAAAGAAAGAGGCCGAAGAGTCAGATGGCGGGCATGGCGCACTTTTGAAGGTCGATGATGACCCGGACGAGCAGGGCTGAGGGGCCTGACAAGGTTCGTGCGCTGCACGTCTGATTCGTCGATTACGGCCAGACGAAAGGGGAAACGGCGAAGCCAAAATGAAAGCCAAAGCCAAAGCCAAAGATGCGTCCAATCTTCCATGGCCAACGTGGGGTTCTGCGTAGGTACCTCTGCATGTGTATGTATATGTAAATGTACATACTGCACACATTGTACATATTGTACATATTGTACATACATATTGGTCCCCACAGCATAGCCTCGCGCGCAGCACCACCGCCATGCAAAGCACACACGCCGTTGCTCAATCACTCATTCTCCCTTTCCATCCTCATCCTCATCCTCATCCTCATCCTCATCCTCATCCTCATCCTCATCCTCATCCTCATCCTCATTCGCAAATGATGCCGTGCAACATACGAGCATGAGCCCACGACTACACAGTACCAGTACTCTGCCACCCAGAGGCAAAGAATGTATTGTATTGTAATGGAATGTATTATATTGTATTGTATTGTATTGTATTGTTTGGTCAATGTCTCCGGACCTCTGCACTGCATCTCATTTGCAGCACAGAAAAGAGCTCAATTGGCGCTACCCTACCCTGCAATCGAGGTTGCTTGGCGCACGCATCTGCGGATGCTTAAGACTCATCGGGGCTTGGATGAGTCGCAGAATGAGATGCCAAGACTCGATTGGACGTTGGATCTCAAGGAGAGGAGCACACATGTGGAGATCGCAGAATTGGCTTCAGAAACTCATCATCTGTATTGCATATTGCATACCCTCATGTCGGATTATTATCTTTGACAATCAAGGCAGCAATAAATTCGAGAGTAGGCGACAAACAAGTCTCCAGATCATCATGTCCAGCTCCAAGCTCAAAATAAAGGCTCCACCATACGCCGCTTTCAGAACCCACTCAATAATGCGGGGTACAAATCCAGAAGATCAGAATCCCCAAATCTAGCAATCCGAACTCCAATGCTCCGACACCCACTCCTTGAGCATCCCCGTAAAGGTCTTCCCATCCATATACGACCCCACGTCCTCAGGGCCATAGCTCCTCCCCGAGAACTTCAGCGCCAGCAGGATCCACGGCTCGACGAAGTCCAGGAACACCAAATCCACCGTCTCCGGCTCTCCCTGCGCCGGGAACGCCACCTCCGCCTGCACGCAGTTCGGCACGCGGTAGAACGACAGCGGGTCATGCACGGTGTCGTCGCCGTCGTCTCCGCCATCATCTTGCGTTGTGTAGCCGGGCACGAGCGACGGCTTGGATCGCAGCGGCGCTTGTGCGGAATCCCGCGGCTTGCCGTCGACGTCGTTGTCGATGATGATGTCCTTCTTGAGGCTCATTTGCTGTGGCGGTGCTAGGGCCCACGATTGCAGATCGGCGATGTCGAAGACTTGCCCTCCGGCGTTGATGAGAGGGAGGACGCGCCTGGCGACTCTCCACGGCACGTCTTTGATGTACTTGAAGCGGTTGTTGAACGGCGATATGATCAGGGTCGTGTCCTTTGTGAAGGTCCCCTTGAAAATATCAAATCTCAAGCCGCCCGTGTTCACGATGGCGATGCGCGGCTTATCTGCTCGGCCCTCCGGGACGAGGATACCTGGCAAGACTTCGTCGGTCAAAAGTCTGAATATGCTGTCTTTGCTTGTATATGGTGCGCGGTTGAGCCAGTAGTCTTGCGGTGCACAGCCGTATCTCTCGTCGAGATTCATTGCTTTGCGCGCAGTACGGATGGCCTCCGATACATTCTGTCCTAGCTCTGTGGGGAATGTGGACTCGTTTAACCCTGTGTGATGATGATATCCAAAGAGGTTGTTGTCGATGTATCGGCGTTCGAAGGCAAGACCGCTCGCAACGTTCGCATCACTGCTGCTCGGCTTTATGCCATCAATCGCCATCCATCCAATCGTCTCCATATATCTCCCACTCTGTAGCGCATGTGCCTTTGAATCGAAGCTGGTGTAATCGCGGACATGGCTGTGGCCACCGAAGAACTGAATCGGTGTATCCCAGTTCTGCCTTCTGATCGCCGTATACAGCGCCATGTACTCCTCTGAGCGAGGAGTAACATGGCCGACAACCACAAAAATATCGACCTTCTCCCTTATAGCCGCCTGAAACCAGGGCTCCTCGATCGTGTCTCGCACCTTCTGCACAAACGTGTTCTTCGCCCCGCGGTCGAAGTCGAAGAGGAATCCGAACGCCAGCACCCGGATCCCTTGGTTCTTCGTGGTAAATTGCCGATATCGCCTTGACAGAGGCACTCTCTCCCCAGTTTCAGGGTGCAGTATATCAAGATTGGATGCCAGGTAGGCGCCCGCGAAGTTGGGCACGGTCAGGTTGTATTCCCTCTCGGCCGCGTCTGCCTCGTATAGTTCGTGGTTGCCCGTGCAGATGATATCAATATGCTGCTCTTTGAATATATCGTATGAATACCGGCCCTTCGGATCGGACCCATCGTATAGCCCATTCCCATCTACTCGGTCGCCAGTGTCGACAACCAGCAAGTCGACGCCACGTTGGTCCGCATCATCTCGCATCCGCTGTGCGAAAGAGATATAGTCTCCCCAGTCCCCGGAGTATTGCGGCCTTGAAACAAGTTAGGATATCATCTTCGAAGGGAGCTGAGCATCCTACTCCTGTAAATGTCCTCCATGCCAGCCATGTGTGTCCGTCGTTGCGAGGAAATTCAGTTGCCCCCAAGGCAGATCTCTCATCGGCGCCGCAACTGGTTCTGGTGCAGTTGGTTGCGAGCCTTCGACCTTCAAAGCCAGAAGGCCATACAATAATAATAATCGTCGCATCATGGTTGTTGTTTGATGTTGTTTACGGTTGTTGCGGGTTGTGATGTGCTGATGACCGAGAGGCCTTATCGCCAGCGATTGCGATAACCGGCGTTTAAGGCAATGAGGCAGACGAAGCCTCGCGAGGATATATCTGTGCGTGATGTACTTGTGTATTACGACGCTCACGGCTCCCCTCCCCTAACAATCGCCCCATATGGGCTCACCAGGTCCTCAAAAGATTGCCACAGCGGTATTGAAGAATGGAAGGGTCAAATCTACCTCCAATGCCTTCATTAGCCTTGGAGAAGGGATTCGGAAACTACAACCCGGTATATGTTCCCAAAACCTCCCGCTATGTAAATGCTAATAATGTGCTTCAGCATCCGACCAAGGGCCACCCCTCAGAAGAATAGCAGTGAAGGATAATATAGCCACGCAAGACCTTGAGACATCATGCGCGTCGAACATCCTCAGCGACTATCACAGCCCCTTCAATGCCACCGTCATCGAGACGCTCAAGAAGAAGGGCAGTCTCGTCATAGGAAAGACAAACATGGATGAATTTGGCATGGGCTCCCTCTCCACGAACTCCGCCTTCGGCTCCGTTACAAACATCCCTCCCTTCGAATCTCTCTCTGCCGGCGGCAGCTCAGGCGGTAGCGCCGCAGCCGTCGCAGCCGGCTTCGTCGACGCCGCCATGGGCACCGACACAGGCGGCTCCGTCCGTCTCCCCGCCGCCTACACCGGCATCACAGGCCTCAAGCCCTCCTACGGCCGCCTCTCCCGCTACGGCGTCATCCCCTATGCCAACTCTCTCGATACCGTCGGCCTGCTCTGCAAGACTCCCGACACCGCCCACAAATTCCTCACCGCCGCCCAATCCCCCGACCCGCACGACCCCACCTGCCCCTCCCCCGCCTCGCAGAAACGCATGACCGACGCCATCCACGCCCACAGCGCTGCCGCCGACCGCTGGGGCCTGCGCGCCACCAAGGGCCTCCGCATCGGCGTCCCCGCCGAATACAACATCGCCGAGCTCACCCCGGCCATCCGCTCCGCCTGGTCCCGCACCCTCACCGCCCTGCGCGCCCAGGGCCACATCATCGTCCCCGTCTCGCTGCCTTCCACGCGCCACGCCCTCTCCGCCTACTACGTCCTCGCCGCCGCAGAGGCCTCCTCCAACCTCGCCAAGTTCGACGGCGTGCGCTACGGCGGCGCCGCCGCGCGCCCCGATCTCGACGACGCCCAGGGTGTGCTGTACTCACAGACGCGCGGCTGCGGATTCGGGGACGAGGTCCAGCGCCGTATTCTCCTCGGCTCGTACACCCTGAGCAGCGAAGCTATCGATAACTACTTTGTGCAGGCGCAGCGGGTGCGGAGGCTCGTGCAGCGCGATTTCGACCGCGTGTTCGCGATGCCGAATCCGCTGCATCCGGTGCAGCAGTTTGATCTCGCGGACATGGACGAGGAGACGCAGCTGGAGAACAAGCTCGGGCCGGCACAGGTGGACGTGCTAGTCGTGCCGACGGCACCAACGCTACCGCCGAAGCTGGCCGAGGTGGCGGAGATGGCGGAGATGGGCGCCGTGGACAGCTACATGAACGACGTGTTCACGGTCCCGGCGTCGCTGGCGGGCCTGCCGGCGATATCGGTGCCAGTCACCGTTGCACCCGAGTTCCGCGAGGAGGGCAACGTGCCGTTCGCGGGCATCCAGGTCATCGGGCAGTACTGGGACGACTTTGCCGTCATGACGGTCGGTGGGATGGTGTGGCGCGCGGACGAGGAGTGGCGCAAGAGTCGGACTGTGGAGCAGGCCGGGCAGCAGACGGATAGTGCGGAGGAGGGCGGGGTGAAGAGCCGACGGTATGCGGCGGCGACAGAGGATGCGCTGGATCGCAAGACGAGGGAGGCGAGTGAGCGGGCGCAGAATAGAAGGCTGAAAGCTGAGAGGAAGGCGATGGCGCAGAACCATGTCGACTGTCCGACCGCGAGGATAGAGGAGGTCTCGAGCGGGCCGGAGAATGGCTTGAAGATCCGAAAATATGTGCCAGCTACGGAGGATGAGCTGGATCGCAAGGCGATGGAGGCAAGTCAGGAGGCGCGGCGGCGGGAGAATAGGAGGCTTGAGGCGGAGAGGAATAATGCAGTCGCTTCAAGCCACGTCGAACACCCGATGGCGGGGACAGAGGAGGTCTCGAGCGGGCCGGAGGATGGTTTGAAGATCCGAAAGTATGTGCCAGCTACGGAAGAGGGGCTGGATCGCAGGATGATGGAGCTGGCGACGTCCAATCGGGAAAGGGACGAGAAGAAGGAATTCGCGCGGCAGAAGAGGCAGGAGATGCTGCAGGAAGCAAAGATGGCGCGAAAGAAGGAGGAGGAAGAGAGGGCACGCCAGGAGAGGGAGAAATGGAGGAGGGGAATTGGATGGAGGAGCCGGTGGGCGTTGAGGCAAGAGGAGTTGAAGGAGGCGGCGAAGGATCAGCCGAAGAGCAGATGGAGTCATTTTTTGGAATAGACAGGGCAGAGCTCAGCGTGGCAGTTTGTATATAGATTATAGATGTACGAGTATGAGTATGTATGAGTAGAAAAAGGAAGAGACAATACGCCTCATTGTGCTTTAGAAAAGTCCTAAGTAGAGTAAATACTAAAGTAGTGGGAATTACTCCATATCCGAGTACCCATTTGCTGCGCACTGGCAGAGCGACATAGAGAGGATTAGGCGGGTTGCCGCGGGTAATGTGCCGAGACTTTGATTGTTGCAATTAAAGGAAAGATTCCACGCAGAGAGAGGTCTTATGTTGGAATAAATGGAAGGGACGAAGGCTAAGATGTTGGGGTGAGACAGAGGAGGAGAGAAAAAAAAAAGGCGGGGGGGGGGCTCGTATATAAGCGTTTGGTTATGAAGTCTAGAAGAAGAATATCTCTCACATTCGCTTCATGACAGAAGGTAAGGATAAGGGTACCTTTGTTTGATATTTGACAATTATGTCAGTACGCTGACCATTTGTTTGGTGCAATACTACCTATATATGTACGATAAAAGTGAGTGAATTAAGAGTTAAGCACGAGTGTCTACGCCTTTTTCCATGCGCGCGTCTACGGCATGAAGAGCGTTTTATATATGTGTGAAGAGACTTTATTTCTCGCAATCAGTGTACAGTAGTAAGACTCGCAATCTAATCTAAGCCCCTTTCTGCGCATCTCATATCGCATAATCCATGTCTGTAATGTCTCTAACCTGGCCATCTTAAGAGCCATTAAGCCAGTCTTTATGCCGTCTCATGCATCGCTAAACGAGTAAACAATCCAGATACAGATGCGGCCGAGCACAAGAGTTGCATCGTCGAAACAAGCACCCTGGACTCAATCCTACGGTACAAGAGCCGTTTAGACAAGCGCCTTGACGTCGCCCTCCTTGATCTTGCCAGCATCGACGAGGCGCTTGACCTCGGCGGTCCAGACACCCTTAATCTCATCAGCGACCTTGAGGCCATTGAGCTTGCCAGCCAGAGCCGCAATCTCATCAGCGTCAATCTTGCCCTGGACAAGCTCGACATCATTGAGGACGTTATCGATGACAGCAGCCGAGGCAGCGCCAGAGACGAAGTAGTTGGCATCCTTGACCGAGCCCTTGAGGACACGCTTGTTCTTCTTGACCGCGTTCTTAGCAGCCTCCTTGGCCTTCTTGCCCAACTCGCGCTCGGCCTTCGCAGCCTCCTCAGCAGCCTTGGCAGCCGCCTCCTCAGCCTCCTTCTTCGCCTTGGCCTCCTCAGCAGCCTTCTTCTCGGCGGCCTCGCGCTCGAGCTTCTTCTTGTTCTTCGAAGCGTTGGCCTCGTTGCGGAACTTCTTGATGCGCTCGTCGAGAGAAGAGGCGTCATCTAAGAGCTTGCGGAGACGCGCGTTGTCCTCGACCTTCTTCTTCTTGCGCGCATTGTTGTTCTTACGCTCCATGTGTCTCTTCTGGTCGCGGTTCTCGTTATCATCCGGAACATCCTCGTCTTGGTACTCGAATGAACGCCAAGAGTCGAAGTTATACCAGAAGTTGTAGAAGTTCTCAACCTCTTCCTTGGTGGAGTTCTCGTCGCCGAGCTTGGGAACTGGCTGGACCTTGGAGAAGCGGCCCTCGGCCTTGAAGACGGGACTCCAGAGCTTGTAGAAGTTGCCCTTCTGGGTCTGCTTCTTGGAGGGTGGCTCGACGTCAGCGCGGTCGTCGACGGAATCGAACTGGCGACGCTTGGTGGGGTCGAGGAGAACCTCGGTGGCCTTCTGGATGCACTTGAAGAAGCTGTCATCCTCGGTGGAGCCGGCGGCAGCCTTCTTGTCTGGGTGGTGGCGGAGGACCTTCTTGCGGTGGGCACGCTTGATCTGCTCTTCGGTGGCCTTCCAGCGGTACTTGGATAGGCCCAGAACGGCGTAGTGGTCTTGTTGCTGTGGAATGTTAGCATTGAAGAGAGGTATTGTTAGGTCGGATAGATCGATAGACATACCTTCCAGTCCTTGGCGTCGCGGAGAAGCATAGATGGATCCTCGGGCTCGCTGATCTCACCAGCATCATCGTCCTCGACCTTCTTGACGTTATGCTGGGCCTGGATGCGATCATCCTCGGAGAAGGTGCGCTTGTGGCGAGCACGACGAGCGTGGGCGAGGAAGTGTGGTCCAACCGGCTCGATGCTGCGCTCGGTGGCTGGAGAAAGAGTGCCAACGGCCTTGAAGTCCTTCTCGGCAGTCCATCCCTCTGGAAGGACTGGGAGAGGAAGGGCAACCTGCGTCGCAATCATCTTGTTGTCGATTGATCTCGTTGATTCAGGGTAAGCTTGCTGATAGAGACGGGCGATCGTACCAACCAGATCGTTGAGCTGGCCCTTCGTGGCAGGGTTTGTGAAAAGGCTTGCGATGTGCTGCTCGGTGCTTGGGGCAGCTAATGGAGCAAGTTCAGTGTTGATATCTGTATCCGAAGATTCGGGATCAGATTCAGATGGTTGATCTCGGCGCTCAGAATTCTCTGTCTCGTCCTCGGAAAAACTATGGACGGGCGCATGAGTGATCGGGTCGGCTTTACTTGTGACCGAAAGCAATTCGGCACTATCTTGGCCAAAGGCCTCTGGCACGTCCATCTTCAAGTTGCTCTTCTTCTTCTTCTTTTTACATTTCCGTCTTCTGTTGAGTCTGAGTCTGAACCTGAACCTGAACCTGAACCTGACCTCCGAGTGTGTTGTTGATAAGAGACCACGCACGATATTCACAATATTCACAAGATTCACAAGATTCACAAGATGGCACTTCAAGCATATAGGCACTTGTTGAGGTCAGCACGACTGGCCTTTCAAGGTGAGTCGCCGAGCCTGGGCGAGGCTGCTGCCAGTTCCCCTCCTCTTATGGCCCTTAGTTACAGCCTCAGCTACAGCTACAGCCTCAGCTACGGCCTGACTTTCATATTCTACAGCAGACAGATACTAATGTGGTGATTTTGGATTACAGGAGATGCCCATCTCCTCCATGCCGCCCAGGATCAGGCACGGGGAGCATTCAGACAAAATGCATCATTGTCTCCTGAGGATCCCCTGGTGGCAAAGGCCATCCTTCATGCCGAAGAAGTGGCTACAATTCTAAGGCAAAATATCGTGCAGGGGAAACACGTTGGTGATGATAAATACAGTGAGTTCCCATTTTCTATTCAATCTTTCTAAGCCTTTTCTCTTTGTGCATTTTAGCGGTAGCAGATGCATGCACTACTGCTACAAAGGCCTCTGGAAATCAAAGCATTTTCCAGAATGTTTTATGTTACCACTGCCATAGTTTCATTCTTCTTTCTCACCTCACCTTACAACCCTTACGACCCGGACGAATCGTCGGACTCCTGCTCCAACAAAGCGAGTTACCAAACTCAGATCCGCAGTCAAGGGTAAGGGCAAAGCTGCCGCCGGTGCTGAGGAAGAAGAGGACTTCCACAGTCTTTTATATCACCAATTCATCCTTGTCGTAGATGTTACAAAAGAGAGACTCTAAAGACTATCACAAATTAATCACCTCTGCTTTGTATTGCATTGCCTTTTTGGACCAAAACTGACATCTCTAGAATTACGGATACATGCAGAGACAGAAAGGGGAGACAATGATACGGTTAAGATGCCAAACGGGCAAAACGTCAAGATCGATGGGAAGACTTGCTGCAGTTAACAACATCGTGCACACAACTATGTATCATACTGTATTTGTATTTAATTTTGTAACAAACAAATGAACCCGAATGCTTCTGCTCCAGCTCTGTACAGTCCGATCCACCACCCCTCAAACATCCGCCTGCTTGATCACCTTCCTGGTCCTGTGGAGGTAGTGCAGCACAGCAACAGGGATCCATCCAGCACCGCCGATAATCGCACAATACACGCCAGCAGTAGCAGTAAAGTCGAGCTTGCTGAACATAAGCGGGATGTAGAAGGGGCCGATGAAGCCCCAGACCTGGCGGAAGCAGTTGATGAGGAGGCCGACCTCGGACGAGCGCTGGGGGCAGTTGTCGACGGCGAAGGTGATCAGCGTCGTCGTGATGATCTGGACGCCGAAGGACGCCACCGCCGCACCGACCATCGGCGTCACGTCCCAGTGGCCCGCTGCGGCGTTCTGCAGCTGCACGCCCCACACCATCAGGCCGACGATCACGGTGACGAAGCCGGGGTAGGAGAGCCAGAGGCGCTGGGCGGGGGCGCGGGCGCCGGCGCGCGCGGAGTACGTGGTCAGGAACCAGTCGGACATGGGGCCGGAGAGCTGCTCGCCGATGACGGAGCCGATGATGATGGCGAGGTATTGGAGGCCGAGGGACTGGGAGTCGAGGTTGAATTTCTCGCCGACGGCTTGGGGCATCATGACGATGATGGCGATGTTGGCGTAGCAGAAGACGAGGGCGTATGCAATTGTTGGGATGAGAATGGCGGGGATGGCCGCGAGGTCGAGGAAGGAGACGAAGGACATGAAGGTGAATGGCGCGGGGTTGATGCGGCGGATCTTGAAGTTGTCGAGGAATGAGGCGGGCTTGTCTTCCTTCTCCTTGAGGGTCGGAGTTGGGCTGGTGGAGGTTGAGGTCGCGGTGGAGGCGGCGGAGGCGCGGAAACCCATGGTCTCTCTTCCGAGGAAGAGGTAGCCTAGGAACTGGCAGAAGTTGACGATGGCGAAGATACCAAACATCCACTGGTACGGAGCGCGCTTGACGAGGAAGCCGTAGAGGAAGGGGCCAAGAGGGGTGCCCAAGGTGGTCAGGAGCGTCCACCATCCCATCTTTTGGGCGCGCTCGTGGCGGAAGAACACATCGGTGACGACACCGCTGCCAATACCGATGGGTGGGCAGATGAAAATGGCGTTGAGGATACGAGTCACCATCTGCGTGGCGTAGGTATCGCAGAAGCAGCCGCCGATGTTGCAAATACAAGCACCGAAGGTTGAGATGAGGAAGACTGGCTTGCGGCCGAAACGGACGGCGATGGGAGCCCAGACTTGAGGGAAGAGACCCATGGCGAGGATCTGGGATAGTCAGAGGGGGGTCATGGGGAGAAGATGGAGGTACGGACTTGGGCGGATGTCAGGTAGGAGGCTTGGTGGTGGGTGATGCCGTACTTCTCGGCGAAGACGGAGGAGGCGGGGATGATGGCGGCGGCGGACAGGGTGCACATCATGGTATGGAAGGCGACCATCATTATGTTGGTGTTCTTGACCCAAGCTGGCCAGTTGAGGGGGTCTTCTGGTGAGGCGGATGGGAGTGGGTCGAGCTCAAGGGTGCCGTGTCGCTGCATGATGTATGCTTTCAGGTCTTCGCTGATGTAGTGTCCGCATGCCTTGGTGGCATTCTCGTCATGGACATGGATCATCTCCTTGCCCTCAGGGCATTCTACCTCGGGGGTTTTCTCCATTGTGAGGGAGATGTGCTTGGTTCGGGACGGGACCAGTGAAAGGAGGGAGTCGGGCTGAGAAGAAAAGACCAATGCAGGAGGACTGAGCTGACGGACAGGGCAGGAGAGCTGCGCCTAGGGAAAGGATTCAGATGCTTTGACGATTCACGGAACGAACGAAGAATGAAAGAGACATGGTGTTGGGAATGAAGAAGTCTTTATAGCAGGCAAAGCTTTGCTTATATGTCTACCAGCCTGGAGAGATATCCGCGCCTCCACGTTCCCAGGTTGGGGAAGGGGGAGCGGGGAGATGGAGATTGGGGAGTAAAATGGCGGAGGAGAAGTGCGGAGATGGCTGATAAGGTAAAGGAACAGCATCGATTGGAGAACTGGAGGATCTGTGTCCACCTGATTTGGAGAAGCTGTGGGGATTGGAGGTGTTTGGAGACGGCCTATCCCATTCCGAACCGGCGAGCCGTTCAGCAAGATCCAAGGGATGTTAGCTGTTGAGAAATGATTCCCCCAGGCGTGGGTCTACCAAGCGCGCATTCTCCGCATGGCCTGTTTGTGGGCCCCGACATAGTAAGCTTCGAGGGACTACGTTGGCCCCAATGGAGCAATGAATATGTGACAGCAATTGCATAGGTATTCTGAAACATGACAGGCAGCGAATGATGGGGTGCTCGCAATTGGGCAATCACGGCATGAATCTACAGTTCTTGCAATAATGTCATGAAAGACAGGGAGTGCGTGACACAGCGGGGACAACGCGATTATGTCGAGGATCTCCAAATTCCCAGTCTCCAAATTCGAGGCTTTTCAGCGACTCATCTCCAAAACAAAATCGAGGAACAGGAACTGCCGCATCAGCGCGGAAACGCGCCGCATTGGAGAGCTAGGCGTACTTTTTTTAGGCTTTTGTTTAGCATATTGACGGCGCGCAATATCCGACGTTTTTTGACACTAGAAGGGGACGGCCTGACTCAGGCAGGCTCAGGTAGAAGCTTAGTCCCTCAAGCTCTCGGGCTGTCAGCTCACTCCACCTATCGATTTCCAGAGTTTCCAAGCATGGCCAGGGTCCAAATACGTGGATATGGACTCGCTGGCCGAGTGTCTGGGCGCAGCGGAAGAAGGAGTGTCAATGATGGGAGTTTAGCGCGCGGGCTCAGGTTCGATGGAGGTTTCGACGACCAGGACGTTCTATTCTTTGGGCATAGAGGCCCAGCGATCGGCGTGCCTTTGTTGGAGTCTATATACTGCTCGTTCGAGGATGAGTGTCTGGAGTCATTCCGAGATCGAGGGAGGGCAGTTCCGTGGTTTTGTCCCGGGGATTATTGCATGCGCACGCATGTACGCAGGATTGGAGGAGATGCGCTGCCCAGCAGTTCCGAGATGATGGTGATCGGATCCGGGGGGGGAGGGCGATCGGCAGAGCCGCGCGAGGTGGGTGGGGGGTGCGGAAGTGGCGTCGGCTACTGCGCTTGGCGGGAGCGCCTCCGAATCTCCTTTTTTTTTTTGTCTTCTCCAAGAGCTCCAATGCCTGCAAGAGCTTGTTTTGAGGACTGTTGCAGAAGAGTTTGGGCTGAGGGGAGGAGGGGGATTGGGGATTGGGATGCATGAGTGGCGGTTAGGTAGAGTATTACTATTGAGTGGAGTATCACAGCACAGCAGAATAGCCGTCACAGCACAGCAGAATAGCAAGAGCTCATCTGATTCTTCGGGAGAAAGCCCGTCTCGGAATCGAAGGCCAGATCATGGGCAATTGCAAAGTACATAAATTCGGAAGGGAAACGATTGCCCGGTAGGTAACTATATTCTGTTCCGTATCGTGCTGCGCTGTAGTTGGCCTCCAAGATTGGAAGTGGGGATGTATGTCGGCTCGCGCAGCGTGCACGAGCCGAGGTGAAGAAGTGATGGGGAGGGATTCGGGGTCGGGGTCGGAGGTCGGTTGGCCGCAGCGTCGTATATTGTTACGGCTGGGAGATTCTTGGGGCTGTCGTGAGATGGTGGTGGTGGGTGGTGGGCGGAATGGGGTGGGGAATGACAAAGACCTGACCAAGCTGTAAACCTGGGAATGAGAGGGATTGATGAGGAAAGAGAGAGTGAGGAAGGAGGGGGTGGAGAGGATGGAGTGAGTGTTTCGACTTTGGAGTTGTTGTGGGGAGCTCTGTGGTGAAGGAGGTTTGACGTCTGTTTTGTGGTATAGCTTTCACATACACATATACATACTACCTACATACATAATAGGGGAATAACAGATTGGCAATACTGCTGGCTTTCAACAATGCACCACCAAATGTCCAAGAACTTTCCCAGACGAGCTCCACGGGCCCCGCGTGCACGATGTGAGATGCTCCGACGATGCCTCCCTCAGCGCTTCCGCGATTCTGGCAGCAGGACGAAGCAGATGCCTAGACGTCTCTAGCCACATTCACCAAATTCGCAGAGGGCGCAGCGAAGGAGGTACTGCTGCATCTCGACTAGGTATCCCAGGCAGTTCCGCAGTCGTCGGAACGGTCTCGCCGAGGAGAGACGAAGGCGAACGCCAGTTCCAGACTTGCGGAGGGAGGCGATGGCAGATAAACCTCGAAATAGCCTGCCTCCCCTCGTCTCTCCTCTCTCCGCTGGCCAGCTGCTCCTCATACCTCTGGCCAATTTCGACAGCAGTGTCCCCTCCCGACGCCCTCGGGCTATCGGGATCGCAGGACCTGGTGGCCGGGGAATGGGTTGTGTGGTTTGCATGCGACGGGGAATAGAAGAGAGGATGTCGAGATGGGGAGGGTGACATACGAGAAGGAGATGGAATGGGAGAGCTGGCAAAGTGATGGGATTGGGGAGGGATGTTGGCGAAGGTGGACGGGGGAGGGAGGGTGGAATGGAAGATGGGGAATGAGCGGATAGGAGAGATCGACTCACAGGCAGCTTCTAGCTTCTGTCCCATCCTGTGCGCCCATGCGGGTCGGATCAGTGCAGGTCGTCGTCGAGCTGGATGGAGTACTGGATAAGTCCATCGGTACCAGCTCTTCTGTCCTATCGTTCCCTTCCGTTCCCTCCCCTCTCCTCTTACTACCTAGTATAGAGATATCCGCTAGCGACTCTTCTCCTCATCCCCATCGCGATCCTCATCGCAAAACAGAAACGAAACCTCAAACTCACATTATCCCTCACAACCCCTTCTCTCGGGGAGCATCTTCTCAGAGAAGTGATTCATGGCCACCCGCAGCTTCTCCTCGCAGGGCGGTGCGGCGCCTCGGCGTCAGAGTGCAGCCGGTCCAGTTCCGCGGTGTCGGTGAGCGCTTCTTTGGGCGTCACTACTGCGGCATGCCTGCCAGCTTCCTCTCCCTTCCATTCTCTCTCTGCATCCCCCCTCTCCCCGCCACCACGCTCCGCACTCACCTCCCACAACCCCCACTACTCCCCCTTAACCCATCAGGTCCTTCCGCAGTCCCCTGGGTATGTCCTCGCTCGTCAAGGACCCAAACCTCATCATGGGCCATGCGTCCGCGTGTAGCCACGCTGTCGACGAAGTAGACGTCGTCGTCGATCGATCGATTTTGGCGCTCGGCGCACTCGATGCCGTGGTGGCGGAGGAGGAGCCGCGGGCTTGGAGGAGGAGTGCTGGGAGGGGAGGGCGGTGATGAGGGCTTCCTGGAGGTGTGGATGGCCGTCTGCACAGCTGCTCCGTTGCCATGCCATGATGCCCTTGCTTTCGTCTTTCTCCTAGAATGGCTCTCGAATCTCGATATCTCAAAGCCGGGGCCTGCAATGTCGATAGGTCCCAGAATGCGGAGTATCCTCCAAGATACCCTTCCATATACATATGCTTCCACGACGACCACTCCCACCACTCCGTCATCTTTGTTTATGTACGTAGGTAGGATGCTACATAGCAATTCATATATCAGACATCACATGATCAGATGCCAGACACGCGCCAGCGTCAACCGCGCTGTGCGATAAGGAGGCGTCTCGGAAGCGAATGCGGGGAGATAAAGAGCATGTGACTTGTGGACAAGAATTGGACATTGTGATTGGCCGAGGGGAAACAAATCGCGGCGGCCAGCTCGAGGGTATTTGGATAGCTCAGTCCGCGACGCTAGGACGGTTTGGGTAGCCTTACCCCGTGGCATTTTGGGAGCCGCATGATGTTTTGGGGAAGGCGTGTTTTTGTTATGTAAGATGCTGATGCTGAGATGCTGTGCTTTGGGGTCTTGGGGTCTTGAAGTCTTGGGAGCTTGCTGATGAGGTTTTGAGGACTTGGGAGTTGGGAGCCTGGGAGCTTTGAAAAGTGTCGAAGGAAGAGGTGGTATGCCGTATTCTGTATATAGCATATTAGCATTGAAATCATCATGATAAAATGTACGTATTCGAGTTCTGATTGAGAGGCCAAAGAGATCATCAGAATTCCCAACCGTTGTTAGATAAAGCTTCTTTCTCACTACGGTCTACCTCGTATGGTCGGGCAGGATTGAGTCAACGTAATGAGTGATACATACATAACATACATATAGATACGTCCTGACCTCAGACAAACCTCAGACCATACTGGGGTACAACCGTACAAGTTGTCTTGTCCTTACCTGGATATTGGCATACTGGCATACTCTCACTGGCATATATAGCCACGGCCCCCCTCGCCGAGTCTCCCTCCTCTTCTCTCCATACCATAAATCCTGACAGTCCATGTAATGTATTCATTCCAATCTCGCGCCATCCGCAACTACTGACAGTCCACATCAGCTTCTCCGCCTCAACAGCTACTCAGTACTCTCCCACCCACCCTCAACCCCATCACACACACCACCATGTCCTTCACAACCGCCACGTACCCCGGCACCGGCGCCCGCAACACCGAGGCCTTCCACTACTCGCAAGCCGTCAAGGTCGGCTCCATCATCAAGACCTCCGGCCAAGGCGGCTGGGACACCGAGGGCAACATCGTCGCCGACACGACGGCGCAGATCGCCAAGGCCATGGAGAACGTGCTGACGGCGCTGCAGGCCGTCGATGCGAGCGTGACGTGGAGGAATGTGTATTCGATCAAGAGCTACCACACCGATCTCGACGCGACGTTTGACGTGATGGTGGAGCAGATGAGGACGGTGATGCCGGATCATAAGCCGATCTGGACGTGTGTGCAGATTGGCAAGTTGGGGATTGAGGGGATGGCGATTGAGATCGCGGTTGAGGCTGCGGTGTAGGGAGGGGAGGGCAGACCATGGAAGAAATGAAAGGAGGGAAGAAGGGAAGAAGAGTGTTTGTTGTCTCACTGCTGATGTTCGTGCTGTTGACTCCTGGAGAGCTGGCAATACATGCTCTTTTCGCCCTCGCCTGCCGTCCTCTGTGGTCCGAGATGTGTTGACGATCTAGGCAAGCTTACAGAGATTGTTGTTCAGCCATTCAGAGATAATCGAGGCATTCTGGAGCAGATCGATGCCCTCTCTGCGTTGTCGTAGAGACCTCTCACAACTTACAGCGTACCACAACGTACCACCAACACCACCACCACCACCACCTCCCAAAGCCTTTGTGAGAGGGAGGAACAATTCCGATTTCGATGCTGCGCAACAGCGAATGCTGGGGATGATGAGTGCTCGTTGATTAATCTGCTGTGCAGCCATGTCGTAGGAGGAGGAATTGCAGCACCGCCATCTCGTCAGCAGCCACAGAGGCTCAGCCCAGGAGCTCCAGATCTCCGACTTTGAAGCACGTGAAGGGAATTCAAGTCACACGCCCTCTTTTGACTTTTTGACTTTTTATATCAGCATAAGACGTGGACGATGAAGCCTCTCGGACTATATCGTTGTGTCTTCATACAGTATACAGTACATGACATTCATACAGCTGAAGAGGGAGGGAAGGAGAGAAGAGGGAGAGAAGAGGGAGGGAGAGAAGAGGGAGAGAGTTTGAGTGTGAGTGAAGGTGAAGCGGCCGGTGAAGCGACCGGTGAAGCGGCCTTGATCGGCATATCCCACCCACACCGGCCAATCACACGCTTGCACTCTTGGCCCTCCCCTCGTCTCTCCTCGTCTCTCCTCAGCCAATCACATGCTCGTGCTCCATCCACTTTTGATATCTCTGTCGTATCTATATCATCGACAAGTACCTAGGTACCTATGTACATACATAGCTATACACCATGACCTCGAAACGTCTCCGACTCCTCTCTGATCCCTCGACTCCATAGCATTTCTCGCCTTCTGTATTCAATTATATATAGTGTTTTTGAAAAATGTTTACATGCTTTATATGCTCGTTTTAATGCCCCCGCCCACGTGGCTCTTCTCCGCACAATGATGAAGATGGAGTCCTTGTCTCCCGCTTCAGCCTTCCTCTCTGCTTCCCCTCCTCCATCTCCAAGGTCGCCGAGTGCACCTACTATCGCGGCTGCAAACCACAACTGCAACTCCTCCAAGACGGCGAGCAAGAGCGAACCTGCGAGTGCTGCAAAGAAGTCTCCTCCTCCTAATCGACTGAAACAATCAAAAAGTCGCAATGGTAGGCATCTTCGACCTCTATATTCCTTATCAGTTAGAGGATGCTGAGGCTTGGCATCATGATGATATATCGACGGTATACTGATCTCTGGCTCCAGGCTGTATAACCTGCAAGGCGAAACGGCTGAAGTGCGATGAGACGAAGCCGACGTGTCAGCAATGCCACAAGCGCAGTGTGACGTGTGGAGGCTACAAGAAGGATTTCAAATGGAGGGCGTTTGAGGAGGCCACCTTCGTGAACAAGGCCGCGCCTCCGAGGCACAAACGGAGTAGGATATATGACCATTGCAGCCGTGGAAGATGCTAATGGACGCTTCAGATTCAATAACGGAGAATATTCGAGTCCCGGAGGTAGACGCTGCTCTTATCTTGAGCCCCGGCAATTCGGATGGCTTGTCAGAGCAGACCTTGGATGCAGCAGATACGATCATGCAGGATACCTACTTCAGCACTCCGATTCCTTCGCCTGCGACTCCTTATTTGCAGACTCCTCTCTTCAATGACCAGCAATATCAACCACCTACCTCTTTCGATGGCGTTCCTTCGTATGGGAAGAAGCAGAAGCAGCGTATGATCTTCGATCCGAGTAGCGCTACCAGCAGCCTCGACAGCCTTTTCTCTGAGCCACAGATCCCATCGCCAATGCCGAGACGTTGCAGTCAATCCGGACAGTCTCCGAGGTCGATGGATCTCATCCTCCCAGTATCCGAGTTCAATGCCCGAACGCCAGCCCAGTCCAGTCCAGGCATTGAGACCTTCGATTACCAACCTGCCATGCTGATCGACCCGCTGCTAGGCGAAGACATCGAAGATATAGTCCGGCAACCACCAGAACGGTCGCTGCTGTCTCCCGACATGTGGATGTCCCGACCACTCTTCTCCTATCATCCCCCCCGCGACCTCAGACTCTACCACCAACCGTTCCTCCACCCCAACTCCTCCGAAATGCTCATGCTCCGCTTCGACAAGCAAACCTGCGGCATCCTCTCCGTCAAAGACGGCCCGACCGAGAACCCCTGGCGCACGCTCATCTGGCCCCTCGCCCGCGACTCTCCCGCGCTCTACCATGCCATCGCCTCCATGACCGCCTTCCACACGTCGGGCTCGCTTCCCGCCCTTCGCCTCGACGGCGTCGAACACATGCGTCGCTCGATCTCCGCCTTAGCCTCCAACATCGCGGGCATGCGCACCGACACGGCGCTCGCCACGACCCTCGCGCTCGCCTTCTCAGAGAGCTGGGACCAGCACATCAGCACGGGCATCGAGCATCTGCGCGGCGCGCGCGCGCTCGTGCGCCAGGCGCTGGCGAGGCACTATCGGCACGGGCTGGCCGGCGAGGACCTCGCGCGCCTTAAGTTTCTTTGCAATACCTGGCTCTACATGGACGTCCTCTCACGCCTGACGTCCCCCGCCGACGACGATCCTACCGATTTCGGCGGGATCCTCGATCCTCTCTCCGACCCCCGGTCTCCCGACGCCGTCGAGGTGGACCCCCTGATGGCGTGCGCGACCACTTTGTTCCCTCTCATCGGCGGCGCCGCGAATCTCTGCCGCAAGGTGCGCACGGTGGCCAGCAACAGCATCGCGATCATCTCGGCCGCGAACGAGCTGAAGTCTGCGATCGAAGCGTGGACGCCGCCGGCGTGCTTCGAGTCGCCCGAGGACCCGAGCAGCGAGATCCACCACGGGCTGCAGACGGCGGAGGCGTACCGGTACGCGACGCTGCTGCACCTGCACCAGGCGGTGCCGGAGATCCCGAGCCTGACGAGCAAGCAGCTGGCGGCGAAGACGCTGGTATATCTGGCGACGGTGCCGCTGGGGAGCCGGATGGTGATTGTGCAGATCTATCCGTTGTTGGCGGCGGGGTGTGAGGCGGAGGGCGAGGACAGGGTGTGGGTGAGGGAGAGGTGGGAGGCGATGAGCAGGAGGATGTGGCTTGGCAATGTGGAGAAGTGTATGCAGGTTACGGGGGAGGTGTGGAGGAGGAGGGATTGGTGGGTGGAGAGGGAGAGGGAGGGAAGGGGGAGGGGGAGGATGGGGGTGGCGAGGAGGAGGTTTGAGGAGGAGGTGGGGGTGGAGGCGGCGAGGAGGATGCGTGGCGCGGTGGGACGGAGCGAGGCGCCGCCGCCGCAACGCGGGATGGGGAGGAGGAAGAGCGCGGATGCGCCGGTGACGGAGATGTTGGATCCGGAGATGACGGTGCGAGGAGGGCTGCACTGGGCGGGCGTTATGACGGACTGGGCTTGGGAAGGTGAGACTCCGGCTTCTTCTCTCCTCTGAGTCTGGAGCGTGCTTGTGCTGACGTGCGTAGTGTTACTCGGATAAAAAACGCTCTCTGTGGGAATCTCGCGGGGGGTTTGTATATAGGTTGGGGAATGGAGTTCATGGGGCGGGTGGTCAAAGCGGGCTGGGCTGGAGTTGGCGTGATGGAGAGGGATGATAACGACATTTATTATTGTCGAAATCCGAGCGGATCAATCGCGGTTTAGCGTGGCGTTTTCTGGGGGGAAAGGGGAACAGGGTCTTGTACCTGTTATTATCTGAGCCTTTCGAGGAGGGAAGGGGATGTATGTCTTACATATACTGTAGCGATTTTTCTTCTTTATGGTCGGTTTTCGTTTTGACTTGTGGTGCTTGATATGGGCAGGGTCTAACTTGTACGTACTGTAAATAAACGGGAAGGCTCCTCTCTCTCCTGTGAACCTGAAATTTCTGCACGACATATGTATGTGTATGTATCAAGAAAGGAGCAAGGAACAGGATCCCAACCGTCTTGGCTCTTCGTGATGTCATTGATGCCTCCTTTCCGTCCCCCTTTTTATACTGAATGTACCTCTGATATAGACAGCATCTCTTGGGCGTGTGAAAGATTGCCTGCCTGCCTGCCTGCCTGCCTGCCTGCCTGCCTGCCTGCCTGCCTGATTTGCCACCAGTCTAGCGCAGTTTGTGAGTTCGTGAGTTCGTGAGTTCGTGAGTTCGTGAGTTCGTGAGTGAATGAGTGAAGAGTGTTCCGTTCCACGCATGACGCACTTCGGCCTCTCAGCCACAGGGGCGCAGATGCGTGGCATGGAGTGGCTGGGTCAGGCCTCTCTTCCACGACACGACGGGAGATGACGTCATGGGGGAGGGAAATGAAGAAGGGGGGGTTAAGGACGTGATCTTGGTCCTCCTTAATGTCACGAACGAGGCAAGACGGGACGGCGATCCCAGAGGCAGGCGACGTGCGTTGCTGTCGCTGGCAATGAGACGGGTCTACTCCAATGATATGGAGACAGGTCCGCCAAGGATGGAGGATGTCTCAGGCGGGTGGAGCAGGCGGGATGGGCGTTTAGAGGCTGAGGGGAGGGAGGCGGGATCGACGGTGCCAGTTGCTGTAATGGCGAGAGAGGGAGAATGTTTCAGGTTTCAGGAGGCGAGAGGGAGAGGGTGAGGCAGTCGGCAGATTTTCGGATAGGGAGCCGAGTCTTGTTCTTATATTCTTATATTCGGAATCCTTAGACTATTATACTTCTGTACTCATATATTCTTATATTCTTACTCTTATACTATTATACTTCTATACTTCTATACTTATACTCCTATACTCCTATACTCCTATACTCCTATACGTCCCGCGTTTCAACTACTCCAGACCAGTAGTGATAGCGAGGTACCACTCTTCGACACCTTGCATCATCGCGGAGATTGTCTATCCTTTGCGACTCACTGAAGCTCTGGATGGGAATTGGGAAAGCAACCTCTAAATAACCTCTACTCCTGCAGTCCTGCAAGCCTCCAGTCCGAGAATCCAACAATCCATCCTCTGTCCTGCGACTCCAAGGGACGACCAGGCATCGTCATCAGCACAACGCACCCACCTAGTCACGGCATCTCAGGAACGGCGCACGACCCTTGAACTCGTCGGCCTACGGCGACAGACATGACGGGACGCACCCTGAAGCCCTCCATGCTCGCCATGCGACCATCGCGACCGGGCCACGGGAGCAGAGGCTCCTCACAGTCGAGCGTCAGATCCATATCGCACTCATGCTCTCCGTCGCCATCCGCAAATCCCGTCGAGCGGACCTCGTATTTCGCCGTCGTGGCCGCGTCGTCCTGCACCGACGCTGGGCGCACGGCAACCGCAACGCCAACGCCAACGGCAACCGCAACGGCGAACCGTAAGCCCCCCCAAGCCTCTCCCGTCTCCTGCGCACGCGACCCACAAAACGCGCTGGTCGGAGCGTGTGGGCGCTGTGGAAGCTGTGCACACCGCTGACGTCGTGATGCGAGATAGTTGCGAATAATGCGAACGCATTTTCCACAACACACAGCACGCAGAGCGGATCCGAATCACCCAGGATCGGTCGCAGCAGACCCATCGCCATCGCCATCCCGGCGGCGAGGAACGCGACCGATACCCCGCCCGAGGCCTTGTCGGCCAGGGGCGATCTTCTCAGGTGCGTGTACGAGTGCTCTGCATTCAATTTCCACCCGCGTCACCGTCACAGCACCTAGCCGTGCACATCTCCCCTCCCCTCACGCGGCGCTCGTTGCGAAGGACTTCACTAACGACGATACCCACAGCGGCTACTTCCCCCTCCACGAGGACGTCAATCACCCCCACAGACCCCACCCCTTCCACGACAGCACATCCCCGGCTGCAGCGACGAGCGCCGCGCTCCCCGCTGCCGCCGGCAGCGACGGCCTCCTCGGCGCGCTCGCCGCGCAGGGCAAGTACCATCCGTCGCGGCACAAGAACCCGGCGACGCCGGGGATGGCGGGCGGGCCGGCGGGCGAGGAGGCCAGGAGGCTGCAGCTGCGGCGGTATCGGAGGGACATGATGGAGCGGGCGGCGGTGGCGGTGCGGCTGGATGGGCCGGGGTTAGGGTTGGGGAGCGGAGGGGGAGGGCTGCGGGTGCCTGTGAGTCCGAAGTTGAAGCCGGCGGGAGGTCCGGGGCCGGTGACGCCGTGGGAGTTGGATGGGGAGGGGGGGTATTTGGGACGGGGAGGGTGAGAGGGGGGCGGTCGTGAGATTTGGAGCTGGATGCGTGGAGGAGATGCATGCTGCGCTCGGGACGGGCGGATGCGAGCGGCGCGCTGGTGCTGGCGCTGGCGTTGGTGATCCATCTGATCTGGGTCGTGGTGTCTGTTGGTGATCCATCTGATCTGGACCCTCATGACCACAGTATCCGTGGTGAGGCTCGCACTCGACTCGACTCGACACAGACACGACACGACACAACATAGCATCCTCAGGCAGCAGGCTGCCGCGCGTCTACAGAATGGATACTCACGACAGACAGCAGACATGTTCGCAGGCGACGCTTGGTCGTGTATGGCATTGCATTGCATGGGATGGCGTTGGATTTGTAAATTGTAGGCGTTTTCGTGGGAGGAGTTAGGGGGGGTCAAATGATGCTACGAAAGGTTTCTTTGGGTATTGGGGGAAGATAAAATGGAGGCAGGAAGGAGAGGGAGGGGGAGGGTGACGAGGCGCTGGTCTCGTCGTCGCCTCGGATGTGTTTCCTTTGACTCGGAGCCGGAGAGGATAGAGAGGGATGCATGCACGAGGCTGGAGGCTGGATGGATAGATGGACAGAGATCCATATGTGCATAGATACAAATGCATATAGCCGTTCGTTCTCCTCGCGACGCCGCTATGAGCGTGCGCGCTTCGTGAAAATAGCAGTCACCCACTCACTCACTCACTCACTCACTCCGCTGACTTTCCTGTTAAAAAAGGGGAGGGGAGGGGATGGTGGGAGGATTCGGGGAGGGTTTGCTGACGAGGTAGGGATGTGTGGATGTGAGTATGTGTGTGTGGGTGGAGTGAAAGTGTGAGGAGAGAGAGAGAGGCGAGGAGAGGAGAGGAGAGGGTGCGGGCGTGATGTTGTAGAAGGGGGGGGAGCGTGGCGCGTCCGGGCGCACGTGGGCGCTGGGATTGGGGGGAGGGGGGAGGGGGGAGGGGGAAGGTACCTAGACATACATACATATGTAGGCGCGTATTTAGGTACGTATGGGGAGAGAAGAGAGAAGAGCCGTAGGGGGGATACATGATGATATGGACATGATCGGTGGGGGATATCCGATTCATCAAGACAACGTGCGGTGGTGGAGGGGTTAATGTATACAGCATATATAGGAGTATGTATGTATGTATGTAGGTACTTCGTAGGCAACCGGAAGGCATGGAGAAAAGAAAGGCTCCGCGCCCCGTGGCAGTCAGGGGATAGGAATGCCGCCTCGGCGCTTCGGGCAGACAGACACGAGGGAGGGTCTGAGAGGTAATATATGGATAGAGGCAGGTGAGGTGGTATATCTGGACTGCGGGGAGATTGGGTTCGGGATATATGTACATACAATGTATGTTATATTGCGAGGGCGCGGAAAGGCGGGGAGCAGATCTTGTCATGTAGAGTGCGGCATGGAGGGAGTGCAGGAGAGAGTTTGGCCGAGATGAGGTGGGCGAGGGATGAGGGAGGGCGAGGGCCGTGGTGCCGCCGGAGGGAGGGAGGGAATTTCCGAGGGAGGGAGTGTGTGATGAGTTGAGTACTGTATATAGAAGAAGGGAGAGTGTGTTCCATATTATTATTATTATTATTATTATTAATATTATTATTGGCTTTCTCGCATAAGTAAGGAGTAAGGAGTATGGAGTAAGGAGTAAGGGGTAAAGGGGGGACAAGAAAGGGACAAAGGGGGACAAGTGGACAAGATGGGAGAGAGGGCCGAATAGGGGAATAGGAGAATACGAGAATACGAATAGGAATACGAATAGGGCATGTATGTAGGAGAAGGCCGTGGAAGGGCACGTGCTCCCTCTTAGGAAGTATGAAGCCTGTCTACCTATTTGGGTACATACCTATTTAGGTACATATGTACGAAGTAATCTATTTTTTCTTTCTACTTCTGACTAATCCACTCTATTTTTTACTCTATTTCCTGATGGCTAAACCCAGGCGGGATATACTTAGCTTAGTACCTAGCTTAGTGTAATACTTAGTACTATACGAAGTATTAAGAAGGGATTAGAAAGACTCCGACGTCCGCTTCGGGCTAGACTCGCTTTACATGGCCTCCGATCGTAGCTGAGAGTAAGCTGAGGCACGTGCGCTAGCCTGATGGGGCAGCAACAGGCCAAGGGGCGAGGGGCCAAGGGGGCTGACGTGGACTGGACTCGGTGCCCCTGCATTCAAGGCATGTACCTATGTATCTTATGTATCTCATCCCTATGTGGACACGGTGGCCTCTGCACATAAAGGACACCGTTTCCCTCTTCTCTGCTCCCTCCTCCATCTCCATCCTCCTCCTCATCCTCCTCCTCCTGCTATCCACACAACAACAGGCAACCAGTCACCCCCTCACTCACCTGACTCACCTGACTCATCCCGACAAAAGGCCTCGCGGCAGTATGTCGTCGCTCGCTTACTTCTACTGACCGCATTCCATCCCAGAAGGCCCTCAGTAGACGGTACAACACCATACCATACCATACCATACATACCACAACAACAACAAGCAGACAACTGCCATAGCAACACATACCATCCACCACCACCCTCTGTACAATGCAAACCCCCACCATCAAGTTCGAGGCGAGCCCGACGGAGACCCTCATCGACTCCTTCGACGTCTCCTCGCCCGCGAGCCACTTCCCGAGCATCTTCGATGGCTTCGACATGGACCGCACCCTGAACCCCTCCGACCTCGACGGCTCCGAGTACTCCTTCGACGACACCGACAGGATCGAGAAGGCCATGGCGAGCGGCTCGAACAGCCCCTCCGAGGGCACCCCGCAGCCGCAGCACGAGAAGAAGGCCGTCAAGAAGCGGAAGTCGTGGGGACAACAACTCCCCGAGCCCAAGACGAATCTTCCCCCAAGGTATGCCACTCGGATCTGAGACCCCGCTGCGATGAGACTTGATGGCTGACCATTGCAGGAAACGCGCGAAGACGGAGGACGAGAAGGAGCAGCGCCGAGTCGAGCGCGTCCTCCGCAATCGACGCGCCGCACAGACGTCTCGCGAGCGCAAGCGGCAGGAGGTCGAGGCCCTCGAGGCCGAGAAGATGGCCATCGAGCGCCGGAACAGGGACCTCGAGATGCGTCTCGCCGAGGCCGAGGCCAGGAATGTCGCCCTGGAGCAACAGCTCGCCCAACTATCGCGCGCATCAAGTCCATACACCGTCCAATCCTCACCCATCCAACAACAGATCCAACCCTCACCCACACAACTCACATTCTCGCAACCCCTCTTCCCCTCGAACGACTCGGCCCCCTTCGAACCCCTCACCTCCGCCCATCACAACCTCTCATCCTCCCTCGACCAGACCATCGACCCCGCGAGCCTCTCGCCCTCGCTCCGCCCCGTCGACGACGCCTCCAACGCCAGTTATGCTGACATGACACAACACTCTGCCGCGGTGTTGTGGGACCTGCAGTGTCAGTCAGCACAACAACGGCCCTGGACGGCTCGTCAGGCGCATCTCTCGCTCCTCCTCCTGACCACGATTTCAACAGCTACTTCAGCTATCCTGACGCCCCTGGCGGCGATTCTCAGTTCTTTGAGGACTCGCTCCTCCCTCTCGCCCACACCCTCGGTCTTGAGCTGTCTGATCTGGCTGCTCACGAGCACGCCTGCGACTCCTTCGGCCTCGACCTCGACCTCGGCTCCTACCTCGACTCGCCGTCCTCTCTTCACCGTGCGAACGAGCCTGCTGAGACGACTGCTGGCCTGCAGCCCTCGTTTGGCGCGTCCTCTTCTGGATGCGACGACGAGCGCAATGCGGTCGGCGTCTGAACGGCGGGCGGGCTCCGCGGCGGGTGTGGCGGAGGCGGCGACGCGGGTGGGGGGCGGGCCGGGCGTCGAGGCGCTGGCGACGCTGGCGTGGGCCGTCTGTGTGTTTGAGCGCGAGAGGGGCGGGGTGGTGGGGCTGAAGGCGGGGTTGGCTGTGGTTGGCGACGAGAGGGTGGAGGTGAGGGTGGGAGGATGAGGACGTTTAGACGGCGGAGGGCTGAAAGGTGATGGATGACTGAATGAATGGGCTCGGGGTTTTGTGAGCGATATGTATCTTGTATTGTAGGCGTACCTGGTGGTGGCATTTGGGGGAACGGAGGCGGTGTATCGGGGTGGCCTGGGGCCATATCCATCAGTAGTGATTCTACGTATCAAATTTTCTGATTATTTTCGGTTCGTTGTCGTTGTCGTTGTGAGGGCTGTTGTGACTTGCACTGGCTTGTGCGTGGACTTGGACGTGGACTTGGACTTGCAACTTGATGTGCAGTGTAGGGAGAGAATAGCATTGCATCACAGAAAATCACCACATCGTATTGTATTGTACTGTACTGCATTGTATTATATCATTGTATTATACCCCCCTCCCCTTCACATCCCACACCCCTCCCTCCACCTCTGCAGCAACCACCAAGACACAGCGCGCGGCCAGACGGTGAGATGAGATGAGATACAATGAGATGGGATGAGATGGAATAAGTGGGCTCCGAAATCCCTCCCTCCTCCAACGCAGCACACCACGCTTTATCCCCGGTAAGGGATGGGGGGAGGCGAGATGGGGGAGAGAGAGAAGAGGGGAGAGGGAGCTGTGTTGTGCAGTATCGGCTTTCGAGGGTTTAGTCGGGTCGCGGGGGGGGAGAGGGGAGAGGATAGAATGGGATAGGTGATGACTGGTATTCCATTTGCCCAACGCCTCGCTGTAAATACACACACATACACAGATACGGGATAACCCAGCACGCCCGCCATCGCCCCGCCGTCACCACGGCTCCTCCATCCCCATCTCGGCCAGCGCCTGCATCTCGTCCTCGTCGTCGTCGTCGTTGTCGAACCCGTGCTCCTCGTGCCCCGTCCCCCTCCCCCTCTCCAGCGGCTTCGTCGCCCCCGCCTCCGCCTCCGCGAGCAGGGCATCGAGATCATCCTCCTCCTCCTCCTCCTCGGGCTGCTGCGCGGGCCTGGCAGGTCCGAAGATAGAATGCGGGGGGTTGGAGGTGTTGTGTGGATTCGTGGTTGTTTTCGGTACGGGGCGAGGGGCTCGCGGCGTCGCGGAGTAGAGGTCCTCTAGGTCGTCTGGGATGTCCATGTCCTCCGGCGTGTGTCTGTCCTCCCCATCCCCCTCCCTCCTCTCCCTCTCCCTCTCCCTCTCCCTCTCCCTCTCCTCCGCCGCGCGCCTCGCGCGCTCGAAGATCTCCGCCGTCTTCCGCGGCGGGTCTCCCCCCTCCTCCCTCCCCGGGACCTGCGGCTCGTCAAAGGTCACCCCTCCCCCGTCCGCGCGCCCCGGCCGCCCCTCCTCCAACCACCCGTGCCGCGCGACCTGCACGCGCTTCTTGTGTCCCAGCCGCTCCACCATGGCCGCCGCGTCGAGGAACCGCGCCCGCGGGTACAGGTCGTCGAGCCACAGCTGGTACAGCGTCAGCAGGCGCGCGGCGTCGCCGAGCTCGTGCGTCTTGCCCTTGAGGCGGAGGCCGGCGGCGCGGCGGCGCAGCGTCGGGATGCCTTTCGCGGAGAGGAGTCTGGGCTTGGTGAGCAGGTGGGGGGGAAAAGGGGGAGAAGAAGGGGGGGGGCTACCTTTCCTCGTCGAGCTTGGGGCGCGGGCCGCGCGGCTTGCGCGCGACTTCGACTTCGGCGTCGATGCCGAGGGCGGCGGAGGTGCGTTTCTTGGAGGGTTGGGGGGCGGGGGGCTGGTAGGCGGGGAGGTCGGTGGCGAAGGGGTCGGAGAGCGGCACAGAGTAGTCGTTGAAGAGGGCGTCGAGGTCGTCGCCGCCGCCTGCGGAGGGGCCGTCGGGCGCGTAGTGCGGCGCCATGTCCTGGACTGGGAGGTGGTTCTGCTCCTGGCTATTTTGCGTTGTCGATGCGAGAGATGGGATGGAAGAGTCGTGCGGAGTAGTCGAGATGTTGTGGTTGTAGTTTTTAGAGGTGTTGCTGCGCGTCAACAATACAAGGCGGACGCGTCGGAGGCTCAGGCAATTAATGCATGGCCCGTGCGCCGCTTTCGCGCAGCTAGCGCAGATTCGGCTGGAGCACTGCGAGCGAGCTCGACGACAGGTCAGTCAGTAGCATCCGACGTCCGCATCTGCAATTGCGCCCGTCTGCCTCGTCCACATATCGTCTCAACACCGCCATCATGTCTGGACGCGCTCCCCGGTACGCTGCTCCCCCTCCCTCTCCGCACATCCGCCAATGGCTTGATCCCGTGCCGCCCGCCCGCCCGCCCGCCGTTGGACGGCACGGCTGACGAGCGAGGAGTCGAGCGGACGACGATGGGACTTGACTGACGGCCCGCAGATTCGCGCAAACGAAGCTCATCGACACGACGCCGCTGCCGGACTCGATCCCGGCGGTGCAGGAACTGGGGGCGTCGTCGGCGCCGCTGCTGAGCGCGAGCTTCTTCATCGGGGCGAGGTGCAAGGACTACAATGATGATTTTATGAAGTGCAAGACGGAGAGTAATGGAAAGGCGGAACTGGACTGCTTGAAGGAGGGAAGGAGGGTCACCAGGTGTGCGGCTAGTGTGTAAGTGGTGCTTCCTCGTTATGCTTGGGGGTTTTGGGTGGGTGGTGGGATGTTGGAGGGACGGCGTCAATGGGATGTTATGGGATTGCAGAGGGTGTACGGTGTCAATGGGAGAAGGACGACCTCCATAGTCGATGAGATATGGCGGGGGATGCAGGGCATAGCTCGAACTGGACTCTGGGCTAATTTATGAATAGTATCGATGATATCAACAAGCACTGCCTCGTCGAGTTCCGCAAGCACTGGGAGTGCCTCGACAACAACAACCAGCAGTTATGGCAATGCCGACCGGCCGAGAGAAAGCTGAACAAGTGCGTGTTCGATAACCTGGTATGTCAGCCTCCAATCCCAGCCGTGGCGTGGCTTCTGGTGATATCATCCGACGCCAGAAACAACGATATCCCCCCTTGGGCCTTTCGCGAATGGTGGCTAATAACTTGCGCAGAAGCTTGAGAAGGTGATTCCAGATACGCCGAAGGGAGAGGTGCCGGTCCATCTCCGCACGAGACAGATATACTCTCAGAACTGAGTGGCGGGTGTGGTGTGACGCGGGTCATCTGTCTTTGGAAGATGGCAGACGCATGTATATAAAGTTGTCTGGGCAAAATGAATTATTCTTGAGATAGTGGTCGAGATTCAGACGGCGCTCAGTTCGGGTTCCGGATGTCCGAGCGAGCGTCGATGGCCGTGAATCGTGGCAGCATCGTGATGTGACCAGCTGTGGGATTGAATCAAACTGGCGAGACACCAGAACGGGATGGCTTGCACTATAGGCCTCATATGAGTACTATAGAGCAAGCCTCACTGATCTCCAGGTGATTTATGCTGCTGGCTAACCGCTAGGTAGGCAAGCAGGCCTGTCTCATGCTGCTTGGCGGTTCCCCAGCTTTCCATTTTTCATCGTATGGCTTCATTTCTTCGTTGCCAATTTATGTCCACGGGTCTCGTTATCGTTCATATTAATGCTATGCCATACCTTGGACACCATATCGGGCGCAGGGTCTAGTCTTCGTTCATATCAATGCCATGCCACGGCTTGAGCACCATATCAGACATCCATGAGGCCAGTCTACTACGTGCAGCATCACACCTCTTTTCATCTCAAGCCGCGTGTCTAATTGACGCCAATATTGGATGGCCAATCTCAATCTGCAAGAGCCGTCTGATTTGGTGTCTCTTGTGTCTGCTTCTCTATCGGTCCTCATTATTCCAATCAATATCACTCTACTTCTTCTCAATCAAATTCCCCCACCTTCCCCTCTCTTCTCCGCGACATATGCTCCAATGCAACCTCAATATCGCCCCTTGCAGGAACGAAAGTCTGGCTTCTAGGTTCTGCCAATCGCCATATCACGCAGGTGGCTACCTGCATCGCGATGTTGGAACACGTTGCAACAGTGACATCGTTTACTCCGCTACTACTCGCTACTGTCGGAGACCTCGCTCCATTTCGATCAGAAAAACGTAGAAACAAACTACCATGTCGGCAGTGTCTCAATCCGTAAATTGAAGGTTCGTCTTCTCTCTCCGGATGCAGCCTCATATGAACCCCAAAGGCGGGGAGACAAGGTGCGGACAACAACCTTAATAATACCTGCCTCCTCAATATCTAGGATCGCCAACTATAACGCAGTTCTTTAATCAGTTCTTTCGTCGTGGAATATCTCCGCAGCGACCAGGTCATAAGGTTTGCTGCAAAGCAGCCATGTTCCCAGCCAATCACCACTTCCTACAGGCTAAACACGTCGGATGCGACCAATCTTCTCTCGCGAAGACGTCCTTTAAATCAACCACATACTATAAAAACGATACCCCTCACCACGTGCGCAATATTCTTACAATATATTTCATTCTGCCTGAAGCTCTTCTTCATCCTTTTTCATAAGTTTCCTTGTCGAGCTTCCTTAGAGACTGTCTCGGTCTCGGAATGCAGAGGATTGCCTGCATGACCGGGTGAGGTTTATGGGATAGAAAGGCAGTTAAGACTGAGCTGTGTGAGGTGAGGAGGGGAGGGGCTCCTTTATCCTATCCCGACGTCTGGGAAACCCCAGGACGCCGTCAGGCGGTGACCTATCGCAGGGCTCCGCGCCGATGAACCGTTGGAGACATGGGATCGAGGATGGGGGGTCTATGACAGGAGATAGGCTAGAACTGCACGAACTGGATGCTTAGTTGATGAGAGACGCTTTTGTGCCAAGTCGAGATGAATTGGGATGGGACGGTAGCAGGGGGTTAGAGGATCGGATGCAAGCAATGACCAGAGCTTGTATGGAAAGATCGGCATGACTATGTGTGATGTGGGTGAGTGTTTCTTTGGTCTGGCAGGATGGAAAGGTTGGGAAGCGGGACTGGGATAGAGTGAGTATAAAGAGCTTCATCTGTCCCTTCTTCGTGTCGAAACTCTCAGTCACAAAGCCAACAAGCCGAGTACCAGATATTATACCAAAGTAACTTCATCTATTCTCCCTATCCACAGGTTACTACGCCCCATCTCCCTATGTCTTTGGATGGACCTGTACTAACATCTCATAGCCAAACCTCTCAAAATGCAATACCCAACTCTCATTCTCAGCACCCTCACCATGCTCCTCGCTACGGCCTTCGCAGCACCAGTTGCTGCTCCACAGGAGATCGGGATTCCAACCCGCGTTACTGTCTGCGATGCTGATATCAACGGCCTGAAATGGACCTGCGTTTATTATGGGGAAAGTGTGAAGAGTTGTTTCCCGTGCTAGATGAGGCGGGATGAAGAGGGGAGTGGAGAAGTAGGGGTGTGTGGTTGCAGAGGTTGATGAGAGCCTATGGTAGTGGCGATGGGGGGTTTTTTTTTGGGCGTAGGTGTGTGAGGAGAGAGATTCCCAGACGTGGTTGTAAGGAGTATTTTTGATATAGTATGGTATTGTGTGAGCATGATGCAAGGCAGGCTGAGGATGTTATTTTCTATGGTGTGAAATCATCGCATTTGGTGACAGTTTGCTTGGAGGGCAGGCATTAAATGTAGAAAATACAATTCATAATTCATACGATTTATTAACAATTCTTTGTGCTGTTAACTGTCAAGTCTGAAATGCTGCACTTCAATGAGAAATATCAGCACTCACTCGGAGCGAGTTCGGTGCTGTACCATCACCCCAGCGATTTTAAATATGTGAAGTTAAAAAGACAAATTTAAATAAGATGCTTAATGATACAATAAAAAGTCTAGGAAATTTATAAATTATCATATTTTACTATCTGCGTTATCAAAAATGTGGGGTATCGTTTTGACATCGCGTACGGATTGATGACGCCTGAGCTCACATCGCCAAATCCCACCTCATAATTGCCTCCGTGAACACAGTGAACAACAACAACCAGCCATACCGGCTGCCCCTCGACAAGATGGCGAATTCTCTTGCAGAGTCAATGCAAAAGCTCGCTATGGGCAGCGAATCAACGACCAAAGATGACGACTGGATAGACAGCATCCTCGACCAGCAACGGCCTCGCAAGCGAGTCAAGCAGGACGCAGAAGAGCTCAAGCAAGAGCTCGAACGCAAATACCTCACGCCATCCACGACATTCTCAACAGCATGGCTGAACATACTACAACAGTAAGATCATATTCCCCCTTCTCGAGCGCGCAGCTGACGTTACAGACGCTGGGACTGCCCGACAGACTACACCGACCTCTTCAAGATCGCGCCGACGCAGACACGCACCATCACACGCTTCACGCGCGAGGGCCTCGAGGGCCGGGTCGCAGGCTACAAGGAGGTGACGGTGCCGGCGAACAGCGCGACGGCGAAGAACTCGACGTCGCTGCTGCGCAAGCCGGCGAACCGCGCCGACTTTGTGCGCGGGGCGGCGGGCTTCTTCCCGTTTGCGCCGGGGGGGCTGGAGGGGGTGGAGCAGGCGGCGGCGCTGGAGGAGCAGATGCTGAAGGCGGATATGAGGGCGGCTGCGGGGCCGGCGAAGCTGGAGAGGGTGATCAATTTTGGGGGGGAGGAGGGGTTGTTGGAGGTTGCGCCGGGGTTTACGAGGGGGGTGAGTTTTAGGCCGAAGAAGAGTAGGGATGATGAGAAGGAGGCGGAGGAGGTTGAGCTCGTGCTTGATCAGGAACCTGAGGATGAGATGGTTGAGGGGAAGGAGGGAGAGGCCGAGACGAGTGAGGAGAAGCTGATTGAGTCGGAGGAGGATGAGGAAGAGGAGGATATTGATTCGATATTGCCGGTTGAATTTGCGGCCTTTGAACCCAGAGGGAAACTGGCGGCGTCGACGGCGAAGAGAGGAGGGAGAGAGTGGGCACATATGGTTGATGTCAAGCGCGAGATCACGAATTTCAGAGATCTCGTTCCTGACATGGCTAGGGAATGGCCTTTCGAGCTCGACACGTTTCAAAAAGAAGCCCTTTATCATCTGGAGAATGGGGACTCTGTCTTTGTTGCTGCGCATACTTCTGCTGGCAAGACGGTTGTGGCCGAATATGCTATTGCTCTTGCAGCGAAACATATGACGAAAGCTATCTACACGTCTCCGATCAAGGCTCTGAGTAATCAGAAATTCCGAGACTTCAGAGAGATCTTTGATGAAGTTGGTATTCTCACCGGCGATGTGCAGATAGCGCCAGAAGCAAGCTGTCTCATCATGACCACTGAGATTCTGAGAAGTATGCTTTATAGAGGAGCGGATCTTATTCGAGACGTGGAGTTTGTCATTTTCGACGAAGTTCACTATGTCAACGATTTGGAAAGAGGCGTGGTATGGGAAGAGGTCATTATCATGTTACCCGAGCATGTTACATTAATTCTACTCTCCGCGACAGTTCCCAACACCTACGAATTTGCATCGTGGGTTGGAAGGACGAAAAAGAAAGACATCTATGTTATTTCGACGGCTAAAAGACCTATCCCATTAGAGCATTACTTGTGGGCAAATAAAGTCATGCACAAAATTGTGGATTCGGATAAAAAGTTTATAGACAATGGATGGAAGGCGGCAAATGATGCTTTATCAGGTCGGGATAAAATCAAAGCACTTCCAGCTGCTGAAGCACCATCGGCTCGAGGTGGAGGCAATGCCAGAGGCGGCAGAGGAGGAAATCAACGTGGTGGTGGCGCCCAGAGAGGAGGCGCACCACAGCGCGGAGGAGCGCAGCAAAGAGGAAGAGGGGGGCCTCAACGCGCTAGCCACACTCCCGGACATATGGGTAGGGGCGGACGACCTGGCGGCAGGACTTCAGCTGCACAAGATAAGACTCTTTGGGTCCACCTCGTGCAGTTTCTTAAGAAGGAAAATCTGCTCCCTGCGTGCATATTCGTCTTCTCCAAGAAGCGATGCGAGGAGAATGCGGATGCTCTGAGTAATCAGGATTTCTGCACAGCTACAGAGAAGAGTGCGATTCACATGATTATTGAGAAGTCGATCGCAAGACTCAAGCCCGAGGATCGCGTGCTGCCCCAGATTGTGCGGTTGCGGGATCTGCTGGGACGAGGCATTGCGGTGCATCATGGAGGCCTTCTTCCTATTGTCAAGGAAGTCGTTGAGATGCTCTTCGCCCAGACGCTGGTTAAGGTCCTGTTTGCGACCGAGACATTCGCCATGGGTCTCAACCTTCCTACTCGTACCGTCGTGTTTTCTGGGTACCGAAAGCATGATGGGCATTCTTTCCGAAATCTCCTGCCTGGCGAATATACGCAGATGGCTGGAAGAGCAGGCCGTCGTGGTCTGGACACCATCGGGACTGTCATTATCGTCGCGCCAGGTGGTGACGAGGCTCCACCTGTGGCAGAGCTGCGCCAAATGATTCTTGGAGTTCCTTCCAAGTTGAGATCGCAGTTCAGATTGACCTACAATATGATACTGAACTTACTGAGAGTGGAGGCACTCAAGATTGAAGAGATGATCAAGAGGAGCTTCTCAGAACATGCAACGCAACAGCTCCTCCCAGAGCATGAGAAGCAGGTTAAGATCTCGGAGGCTGATTTGGCGAAGATCAAGCGTGAGCCGTGTGACATCTGCGATGTTGATATTGATACTTGTCACCAGGCGGGACAGAACTACAAACAGCTTACCATGGACCTTCATCTTGGCGTGCTTGGTACTCCTGTTGGCCGAAGAATGTTTGCACCAAGACGGCTTGTCGTTTATGTGAAAGATGGTGTCAGGACGCCTGGGCTTCTTCTGCGCGAAGGTGCCACCGGTGGTCCAAATCCAACTATCCACGTGCTTGAGATTCGAACGAGGAGAGACCAAAGAGATTCTACTGATCTTCTTCCATTCTTACCTGAGTACAGGAAGATGTTGACCAAGATGCCTCAATCGAAGAAGCATGTCTCGACAAAGACACTCTGGGTTCCTGTTACAGACTTGATTTCCGTGACAAAAACGACGTTGAAAGGTATTATCCCGGAGATTTTCCAGGGCGGAGATGGATATTTAGAGGCTGTTAAGGAGTTATCAAGATTATGCCAGTCTTGGGAACTACCTGAGTGGGATGAGTTGGACTGGGGCAAGATCAAGGACTTGAGTATACGTGATCTATTGGAGAAGCGCAGGGAGGAAGCAGAGATATCTCAACGCTGCGTCTGCGTCTCGTGCCCAGATTTCTTGAAGCATGTAAGTTAATTTCCGTCCTACTCATGGGCACTGCTGATGGTCGTAGTATGCCATGCGCCAAGACGAATGGATCATCAAAGAAAATATCCACCAACTGCGACAGCTCATGTCGGACCAAAACCTGCAGCTCCTCCCAGACTACGAGCAGCGCATCCAAGTGCTCAGAGAGCTGGATTTCATCGACGACAGTTCGCGCGTGCAGCTGAAGGGCAAGGTGGCCTGCGAGATCCACTCGGCGGACGAGCTGGTCCTGACGGAGCTGATCCTCGACAACGTGCTCGCGGCGTACGAGCCGGAAGAGATCGTCGCGCTGCTGTCGGCCTTCGTGTTCCAGGAGAAGACGGACACGGTGCCGACGCTGACGCCGATCCTCAAGGCCGGGATGGAGACCATCATCGCCGTATCGGAGAAGGTGAACGCCATCCAGACGCTGCACCAGGTGATCCTGAGCGCCGACGACTCCAACGACTTCGTGTCGCGGCCGAGGTTCGGCCTCGTCGAGGTCGTGTATGAGTGGGCGCGCGGCATGAGCTTCAAGAACATCACCGACCTGACGGATGTGCTGGAGGGGACGATCGTGAGGGTCATCACGCGCTTGGACGAGACGTGCAGGGAGGTCAAGAACGCGGCGAGGATCGTGGGCGATCCGGAACTGTTTGGGAAGATGCAGAAGTGTCAGGAGATGATCAAGCGGGATATTACTGCCGTGGCGAGTCTGTACATGTAGGTTGCCGCAGTGGTCTCGAGTATAATGAACAAGAATCAATGCCATCTTGTAAAACAATCGCCGGTATAATTCCGCAGCGACGGTACGCAGGCTATAGTAGCATATATCCACATCCCTAACTTCGCTCGCCTCCCGAAACAACCATAACGCCAACCAATCCCAACCTGACCCCTTCCCATCTACACTTTATGCACTCTGCCTCAACGCCTTCAACCTCTCACTACTCGCCTCCTCCTCCTCCGGCGTCGGCCCCACCTTCGTCGGCGTCCTATCACTAACGACATTCGCACCCAGCTGCTCCCTCAACTCCAGCCCCGCCGCATCAGCAACCTGTCTCTTGACGAGCTCGACGGCCTCCGGACTCGTAGTGCTGGCGGTGGTGCTAGCGGTCGCCGTATCGAGGACCTTGGTCATGACATCGATGTCCTCGTACTGCTTGCCCAGGTCGGCCATGACGGCCTCGACCTTCTCGAGCTCGATGTTCTTCGTGACGCGGCCGAGCGCGCGCGACACGGCCACCATCGACGTGCCGATCGCCTGGTTCAGGCGCGCGCTCTTGATCTTGGCCGCGAAGATGTGCAGCCGCTGCTTCGAGCGCGTCATGTCGCGGATCGTGCCCTGGATGTTGGCGACCAGCTCGGCCTGGCCGTTGATCATCTCTTCGTCGCCGAGCTTCATGAGCTGCGGGGGAGGGGGTTGTCAGCCTCATCCTTGCGTTTGTGGGGGGGGGGGGCGGGGGGGGGGACGCTGCCGTGGGCGCGGATC
>Ga0123337_10000223_pt1 | contig 107861 bp, 88 predicted proteins | sample frozenSSSSmetaG_FD_89792 | JGI IMG/M metagenome (GOLD analysis project Ga0123337, IMG submission 89792) | Glacier valley bacterial and archeal communities from Borup Fiord, Nunavut, Canada, to study Microbial Dark Matter (Phase II) -... | ecosystem: Environmental > Aquatic > Freshwater > Ice >...
AGTAATACCTTGAAATATTGATTTAAACGATGCTCATTTCTTCTGTGATGGCTTCGCCAATGGAACTTTCTGCATCAGAGATCCATAGTGGCAGAAGTGTTCCGGTAGTGTGCCAGCGGCCGTGAGCGTCCTGATACATAGAAAATTGAATGCGGTTACCCTTGAGATCGGTAACGTCGGCATGGTAATTCTGATACTCACCAGGTAATTTTCTGAAATTGAACTCGAGATTGTGCTCCGAAATACGGATAATTTTGGTGAACGCGATGTTTGTCATGTGTTTAATCTGCTAATGAAGAGATGTAAGGTAAGGATAAAAAATTACGCCAGCTGAAAAGAGGTAACCAGGTTCTTGAATGGGGGTATACTAGCTTCTGTCTTCCGCAGGCTTTACAGTAAAAGGTAATCCGTAAATAGTCTTGCCATTCAGCAATTGCATGGCTTCCTGGGCCTCGGAGGCCTTTGCAAATTCCACAAAGCCAAAACCCTTGCTTTTCCCGGAGACACGGTCCATGATCACTTTAGCGGAATAAATAGTTCCATAAAGCTCAAACATTTCCTGGAGGTCCCGGTTATCCATGTCTTCAGGCAATCCTGCAACGAATAGTTTCATACCTTAATTTGCTGCAAATATACTACTCTGTATGGCATCATCCAGCGATTCATAACTGCCATCGTAAGTTACCAGCGGACTGCCATTCAGAAAAAATGAAGGTGTGCCATTAACGCCACTGCGTACTCCACTTTCGAAATCATTTTCTACTTTACTGGCGGTCGCAACATCTTTCCAGTCATTTCCGAACTGGTGAAGATCAAGGTGTAACTCTCTGGCAAGGTCAAGGAGAAACTGTCCGCTTAGCCTGTCCTGGTTCTCAAAGATAAGGTGGTGCATTTCCCAGAATTTTCCTTGTTTACCCGCTGCTTCCGCTGCCAGCGCTGAAATGCGGGCATCAGGATGAATTTCCTGAAGGGGAAAATTGCGGAATACAAATTTAATAGTGGCACCCTTTTCTTCTACAAGACGGGATACCAGCGGATGCGCATGGCGGCAATGCGGACATTGATAATCACCAAATTCCACAAGAGTTAATGAAGCGTTGATATTGCCGAGGTAATGGTCAGTAGCGTCTACGGCTGGCTTTAATTTTGACATGATCATGATTTAACGGCGGACATTTCTTCCAATGCATCCAGTATGCCATCTGCGCCGGGGTTAATTCCATCCGGTGAAAGATAGCTCCATTGGATAATTCCCTCTTCATCCAGTACAAAAAGCGCCCGTGTGCTTTGCCCGGATTTGTCATTGTATGCACCATAAAGCTTTGAAACGGCGCCCTTGGGTTCAAAGTCGGAAAGAAGGGTAAAATGAAGGTTTCTGTTTTGCTCAAAGGCCAGGTGGCACCATTTGCTGTCTACTGAAATACCGATCATTTCAGCATTGTATTTACGGAAAAATTTAAGTGTTTCATTATAAAGTGCCATCTGATCGCCACACACAGGACTCCAGTCGGCAGGATAAAAAGCGAGGATAATGCGCTTACCTTTCAGGTCACTGAGTTTTAGCTTTTGGTCTGGGGTGGAATGAAGTTCAAATTCAGGTGCGGGCGTGCCCTTTTGTAAAATCATAAAATTATAATAAGATTAAAAGATCTGCTTTTCTAACGGGTAAAATTACGAAGAAATCAATAAACGCCGCAATACCTAAAATTCGGGACGCAATATTAAAGCATTATAATAATTATAAAATCAATAGACTTTGATTGGCAGGTTTATTTCGATATTGAAAATATCTCTGAGCGCTATCCTGGCGGCATGATAACCACACATTCCATGTACCCCTCCTCCAGGAGGAGTGGAGGAAGAGCACAGATACAGACCCTTCTCAGAAGTCCTGTAAGGAGAAAACCTTAAAGCTGGCCTGGCAAATAATTGCCTGATGTCCATTGCCCCGCCATTGATATCACCTCCTATATAATTACTGTTGTATTCTTCCAGCTGTTCCGTATTCATGGTATGCCTTCCCAGTATTCTCTCCCGGAATCCGGGAGCAAAGCGTTCTACCTGACGCTCAATTATTTCTGTCATGTCCTTATTTGATCCCCGGGGAGTGTGGCAGTATGCCCAGGCAGTGTGCTTTCCTTCAGGAGCCCTGGTATCATCAAAAACAGATTGCTGGGTAAACAGAACGAAAGGATTTTCAGATACCCGGTTTTCCCATATTAACCGTTCGCTTTCTACTATTTCTTCAAACGTATTTCCCAAGTGCAAGGTACCTGCCAGCCTTGCTTCCGGGGCAGTAAACGGCGTAGGTGCATCCAGCGCCCAGTCTATTTTAAATACACCGGCCCCATACCGGTAGGATCTTAATTGTGAATCGTAAAAAGATGAAAAATGATGTCCCGAGATCTTCAGTAATTGTCTCGGTGTGACATCAAATAGTACTGCATGAGCCGAAGGCAACTGTCCTATTGACTCCACGTTAAATGAAGTTTCAATTTTACCACCCAGGGAAATAAAAAAAGATGCAAGCGCATTGGCAATGGAGGCAGACCCGCCTTTTGCCATTGGCCAGCCTTTATGATGAGCCGTAGCCATCAATACTAAACCGAAGGCAGACGTAGCCATATTACTTAAGGGCTGAATGGAGTGAGCGGCCATCCCGGCGAATAACGCCTTTGCTTTTCCAGAAGAAAATTTCTTTGAAAAATGTACGGCGGAACGAAGACCCTGCCATCCGAATTTTGCCATCAGCACCGGATGTTCAGGGAAACGCAGTGGTCCTAATATATCATTGCGGATCAGCGGCCAGTTTTTGACCACAGGATGTATAACATCGACATATGCCTTGCTGTCTTTATCCAGCATCGCTGCGGTTTCCGCCACAGAATGCTTTAACAAGGCAACACTTCCGTCACTGAAAGGATGTGCGGCGGCAATAGACGGATATATAAATTCCAGCCCGTGCGCCTCAAGTGGAAGCGTATTAAAAAAGGGAGAATCGGCTGCCAAAGGATGAATTGCAGAGCAGACATCGTGTTTAAAACCAGGCAATGTGAGTTCCTGTGTCCTTAACCCGCCACCAATCGTTGGTTTAGCTTCTGCGATAAGAACAGAAAGACCCTGCTGCTGTAGTGTTATGGCGGCGGCCAAACCATTTGGGCCTGAACCTACCACGATAGCATCGTAATCGCGCTTGTCCCGTTTGTTTAACATTACAGAAAATTTATGTTTATATTTTTTGTGAGGAGGGTTTTTCTTTTATTCGCCTGATTAATTTACCAGGTTGCTTTTCATCCTTTTCATCGCCCAGTAAAATTCCCCACGGTTTTAGGCTTTCCACTTTGTCGAATATAATTTTGGTGATCGCAACCACGGGGATCGCCAGGAACATACCCGATATCCCCCACATCATTTCGCCGATGATTACCGCAATAAGCGTAATAAGGGCATTGATACGCACCTTGGAGCCAACGATCAGTGGCAATAATACATTGCTGTCAATGAGGTGCATTCCTATCACCGTGGCTGCAACCAATAATATTTTAGTGGTCACCGCACCCGTTGCAAAAGTGATCAGGGTACTTAATAAAAGTGCCGAGAAAATTCCTATATAAGGAATAATGTTGAATAATCCCGTGATGATGCCCAGCAGTATCGCATACTTAATTCCAAGCAACCAAAACGCCAGGCAGCACACACCTGCCACAATAGTCATTTCCAGCAATAATCCTGTTATGTATTTACGGATGATGTATTGTATCTGGGCGACGATCTCATAAATCGTAAGCGAATTCTCTTCATTAAAAACACCTATCAGGAACCTCATGACCAGCCTCCTGTAAAACAACAGAAAAAAGGTATCGATCATCGTAAAAATCAGGAACAGCATTATGGAAGATAATGTCAGCACTGTTGTTCCGATAACGGCGGTACTGGCAGTAAGCATTTTGGAAGTGGCAGTATTGAAATAATCCAATTGTTTATTAAGGTCTACCTGAAACTTTTCGGATACCCAATGCTGGAAAGTATGTAGTGTCAGAGTTACCTGCTCCTTAAACATTGGCCAGTCCCTTGCCAATGCTGATATCTGCGATCCCACCGTGTAAATGATTATTGCGATGAATATCAAAAAAAGTATTACCGATACACCGGCAGCTGCACTTCTTGGAAATTTTAATTTTTTTTCAAAGAACTGTGCTGCAGGCAACAATAATATTGCGAATAAAAATGAAAATATAAGTGGCGAAAGCAGCTCTTTACCAAGAATACACAGATACCCTATAGAGATCAGGCTAACCAGTACCATAGCCAACCTCGTATAGAATGGAGTCTTAACTTTGAATATATTCATACCAGGCTGTTCAATTAAATAATTATACCCTGAAATTTATTTAAAGGTATGCGTTGCCTTCCAGCGCTCACCTGTATTTTTTATCCACTTCATCAGCAAGACAAATATGGTCAGTTCGATCATTACCGCCAGCAGATATTTTAAGGATATTTCCATATATAAACCCGATATCCAGAAATACATCAGCGCAGACAGCAGGCAAACTATTGCCAGCAGTGCCAGTCCCCACTTTACCACTTCAAGATACTGGTAAGTATGAAAAGACATGAAAGATGGAGTATATTCTGATTTTATCCGGTTGATTTTTCCAAGTAAATAGATATTTTCCAGAATGTCACTGACCCATGAGGCGACCTGTAGCCATCCCATCACAGTGAAGAATATGGCTCCGGAGGTGGGCATTTTCCAGGCCACGTTCAGGCAGGCAACGAAAATAGTACCGTATGCCGCGGGCATGAAAAGGAAATCCATATATAAATGATAGGTTAGCGATCGGATGACTTTACCTGCAACTGCCGGTTCGAGCTGAACGATCCCTTTAAGGGTATTATCAATTTCTTTTTCTGTTGAGGCCAGCTCCAGATCGAGAATAGTAAAATTGCGCACCAATACGTCCCTTGTAATAAAAAAGCCGCCAAACCACTGCATCAGCAGCCCTGTCAGCAGCACTCCTGATAAGAGTATGCAAAACAATATCCATCCGGGAACGATGATTATCATGATCATTGGGTTGAGTTGTTTAGAGGATTTGCTGCGGTGAGTTTTGCATGCATACCGGCCCTATCGCGTTTATAGGTCTCCCAATCGAACTGTAATAAAAATGCTGCCGCGGCCTGTGCTCCAAGCACGAACAGCTCTATTTTCTTCTGAGGGGGGAGAAAGAAATTGAGCCAGTTAAATTCCGCCACCCTGATCTTACCTACACCTTTATCGTATACCTTATTTTTTAATAAAAATTCCTTGTCGGAATTATTCTGAATGGTTGAAAACATCTTCCCGAAGTAACCAGCAAGGCTCCAGCTTTCGGCATTTTTCCCTTTATCTCCCGGAGTGCTGTCGTCCAGGTCGATACCGAACACAGGCAGGCGCGGTATATTCACTTTGGCATTATAAAAGAGATTGACGGGGAAATTTGATAATATGCCTCCATCCACGAACCTTGCGCAGGAAGGCGGATCCGGTTCATTGAATCTTTCCAGCCAGATCTTTTTTATCTCCGGATCACTACAGGGAATATCATTGATGATATAAGATTCAAAAAACAGCGGTATGGACATGGATGCCCTGACAAACCCGGCAGGTTGCAACTGGTCAATGTCTTCTTTTTTACGGAACAAGTCGCACATGGCGGGGAACTGAATTTTATTCATGCTGCACAGTTCGCTGGTGATGAATGCGACAGAACCTTCGAGGTCATTCAGGTTTTCCGGGTTGGGAACCCGTAAATGTAATCCCGGTATCGGTGCTGCGGCTTTATTCTTCAGATCCGTAACGCTGATCACACCGTTACTTATGAATTGTTTTTTAATCCAGTCGTAGAATATATCACCGGGATTTATTCCAAAACCTGCATTTTTTAATCTTTTTAGCAGAGTGAGCGAATAAATGACCGAAAGGGTTAGCGCCAGTATCATTACACCGGTTAGCATAAAAGACAATCCGGCCCAGAAAGATAGTTGATCATAGGCATGCTGCAACCCTACCAGGATAATATCTGCTGATACCAGGAACGCTATGGTGCAAAGAAGCACTGATATCCATGTTTTGGTTTTTTTTACAAACCCTTCATCAGTTATAAATTTCTTGATGATCCATCTGGCGGCCGGATGGCCGTCTACAAGTGAGAAAAAATCCAGATCACAAATGGCTTGTAAAACACCGGGGGATTTAATGTCCTGCCTGGCGCCAATAACGGTCATCAATGCCGTATTTATGGCACCTGCGCTGGTGCCCGCCTGCTTGCAAAAGCGTATTCCCATCATTTCAAGAATATAGGTGTATCCTACGAGAGCTACCCCTAATACACCTCCTCCCTTCTGCACCAGGTGCGCGTACTGATTTCCCTGATCGTCCAGGACATCAGAAACAATAAGCGGATTTCCAGGGGTAAATCTCGTTTTCAGCGATTCGAGGCAATCTTTAACTTTTTGGTGACTGGTAAAGTCCTGCACACTTATTGATAAAAGTTGAGGCATCACGTTTGTTTGATGTTTAATAATTCAGTGATGTCCACTTCCAGCAACCTGGCTATCTTGAAAAGTGATTCAATGCTCGGCTGGGAGTCATTGGTACACCATCTTGAAACGGCGGCAGGCGTAAGTCCTATTTTCTGTGCCAGCCAGATGTTTGTTTTTTCCTTTTCTATCAGCACTATTTTAATGCGGTTGTACCTCTTTTTCTGCTTAGCCATCTTAAGAAAACTTTCTTATAGACGGCAACTAACGACATCGCATGCACATAGCCATGAAAGCGAAATCTACGTATATTCCCGCATCATTTTATTAATGTAAACTATATTTTTATTACTTTCGGTATGTCTCTGAAACTTATCTTATCAATATGAAATTTAATAGCCATGAAAAAAAGAACATGGAATATTGCCGGCGCTGCACACGTAACTGAAGAAGAACAACCCGACGAAAAATATTACAAACCACCAAGATTTGAAGAAACTGCAGCGGTGAGACCAATGGAAACGCTGGACAGGACCTTCAAAGCATACAAAGCCACCGATTTGACCAAGGAAATTGAGAAATGGAGGAAATGTGTACTGACAGGTGATCTGACTATTTATCAGGATGTCAGCCCGCGGGAACAACTCTGGATATTCTGCGACCAGCTTATTTACCTGGTGGGGTCAGCACATCTTTATTGCTTACGGCAATGCCCTGTTGAAAAGAAAGAAATGGAAAATTTTTACCAGACATTCACACTGACCTATGCACAAAGGGAACTCTGGGATTGCTTTGAAACCGTAGTGAACGACCATCGTGAATATAATTATACAGATAAAAATAAAGTAACCCAGACGTACAGATCACTGATGTCCGTGCTCATCGCCAGCTATTATTTATTAGAAAACCTGGAGCCCAATAATGCTGTAAGGTTCGTTGAATGGCAACCATCATTAATTACCTGACCCTGTTCGAATCATCAACATCTTTATTGCGGTAACGGCTTTCTTTTAAATTTCCAACCGAATATTTTAAGGCAACAGAAATCCTGGTAGAGCCCTGCACAGAAAATATCGATAGCAACGCATTTTTTTCGGGAAACTCTAATATTTTGACTGAACTTAGCCGCCCATATTAATAACTTATTTTTTATTCATGAGCAAGGACAATTCTATAGACCAGCTATCGGTTAATACCATTCGTTTTTTATCAGTTGATGCGGTACAACAGGCAAACTCCGGTCACCCCGGCCTTCCGCTGGGTGCAGCTCCCATGGCATATGTGCTATGGACCCGCTTGCTGCAGTATAATTCAAAAAATCCTAAATGGTTTAACCGTGACCGCTTTATTTTGTCTGCCGGACACGGTTCCGCATTGTTATACAGTCTTTTGCATCTTACCGGATATGATCTTTCGCTGGATGACCTTAAAAAGTTCAGGCAGATCGGTTCCAAAACGCCCGGACATCCTGAAAGCATGCTCACAGCCGGTGTGGAAGTGACCACGGGTCCTTTGGGACAGGGTTTTGGCAATGGGGTAGGCGTGGCAATGGTAGAAGCTCACCTGGGCGCTAAATATAACCGCCCGGGCTTACCGGTGGTAGATCATTACACTTATGTGCTGGTCAGTGATGGAGACCTGATGGAAGGCGTAGCGTCTGAAGCGGCATCGCTGGCGGGTCATCTTAAGCTGGGTAAATTGATCTACCTGTATGATGACAACCTGATTTCACTTGATGGCCCTACAAGCCTTGCCTACACCGAAGATACGATCAAGCGGTTTGATGCATACGGCTGGCACACGCAGCTTGTGGACGACGGAAATGATCTCAACGCTATAGAAAAAGCCATCGTCAATGCGCAGACTGAAAAGGAAAAACCTTCTATAATAGCCGTCAGAACGATCATTGGTTATGGAAGTCCTTTACAGAATACCAGCAAGGCCCATGGTTCGCCCCTGGGTGAAGAGAACGTAAAAAAGACAAAAGAATTTTTTGGATGGGATCCGGAAAAGAAGTTCTTTATTCCCGATGGCGTTAAGGAGCACATGATGGAAAAAACACTGGAAGGAGCTAAAAAAGAAGCAGTATGGAACAAACTGTTCGCTGATTATAAAAAGGCATTTCCTACAGAAGGAAACGATATTGAATTAAGCTCTACGGACAACCTGCCAGAAAACTGGCAGAAAACATTACCTGTATTTGCACCCAAAGATGGACCGTTGGCCACCCGCCAGGCTTCCGGAAAGGCACTTAATTCATTGAAATTGTCCATACCCTGGATGTTTGGCGGGTCTGCAGACCTGGCATCCTCAAATGAAATGCCTACCAAAGGAGACATCAGTTTTCAACCGGGACATTATGAGGAATCCAATATCTGGTTTGGCGTACGCGAACATGGTATGGCATCCATTATGAACGGCATGGCCGCGCATAAAGGGGTACGGGTATACGGAGGAACGTTTTTAAATTTTTCTGATTACATGAAGGGCGCCATCCGCCTGGCAGCATTGACAGAAGCACCGGTAGTATATGTTTTCACGCATGACAGCATAGGCCTGGGCGAAGATGGACCCACCCACCAGCCTGTCGAACAGGTTGCTGCATTGAGAATCGTTCCCAACCTGCTGACAATCCGTCCGGCAGACGCCAATGAAACCGTTCATGCATGGAGGATCGCCCTGGAAAGAGAAAAAGGCCCGGTGGCATTAATTCTCAGCCGCCAGAAATTGCCGGTAATTGACCAGCAAAAATATGCTCCGGCGGTAAATGTTGAAAAAGGAGCCTATATACTTAGTGAAGCAGAAGGGGACCTGCAATTAATATTGATCGCAACAGGTTCGGAAGTTTCGCTGGCCATGGAAGCACAGGAGGCGTTGAAAAAAGAAAACATATCAGCAAGAGTCGTGAGCATGCCTTCTTTTGAGCTGTTCGAAAAACAGCCTGCCGATTATAAAGAAAAAGTGTTTCCAAAAGCGATGAAGAAAAGAATGTCAATTGAGGCCCTGACTCCTTTTGGATGGGACAGGTATGTGGGTCAGGAAGGTACCATTCTTGGTATTAATCGTTTTGGCGAGTCCGGTCCTGGTGAAGAAGTAATGAAAGAATTTGGTTTTTCCGTAGAGAATGTGGTAAAACTATCTAAGGAACTGATGGCTAAATAACTATTGGATAATGTACCCGATTGGTTTAAAAGCATAATTGTTCGACATCTCAGCAGAGCAGGCGGTCAGTCCAATTATAATATCCATTTTTGCTTCCAGCAAAATATGATCTCCCGCCATGCTTTTGGGTGGCAGCACTTTAACTTTTCCTGTGCCGCCATCAATGGAAACATTCATAAAAATATTAAAGCTTACAGGTATGGCATCGGGTTTGATGCCATACTCTTTTAATACTGCACTCAGGTTGCCCAGGCACCCGCGATGGGGTGATGTGTGCCCGTAAATGATCCGGAAAGTATCCGCGCTGCAAGGCGTCAACAGAAAATCATGTCTGCCCACGGTATCCTCCATGATATTAAACATGACATTACTCCTGTTCGAATAAAACTTGTGACCCCTGGTAAGAAATATTGTTTCTGCATAATCTATGGTCCTTCCTGAAGAAAGATATTCTGCCTTATCATTGTAATTAAAACAAACCAGGTCAGACACCTGCTCTCCCTCGATATCTATCACTTTCAAACGCTGGCCGGATTTTAATACGAACGCTACCCCACTACGCGGGGGGATGATAATCAGTTTTTCCATTGTTTATAATTAAAGGACATCTCCAATTGCTATCATATTGTCTTCCACTATATTGGTACACTTCTGAAGATCGTCCAAAATCATCCAGCATGGGGTTGACAGATCCTGAATATTTTATGTCGCGCTTCCTGACAATATCTTTCATTTGCTGGTATTTATCTAATACCCTCAGTTGCTGAAACTGTTGATGCGGATTAAATACCAGCGCAGGATATCGAAATTGTCTTGATAACCTGCTGTTTACCTTATGCATGCCAATAATAAAAAAAGCTTCCTGCTTTATACTAAAACTAAAATTAGGTGATGATGGATTGGCATCCACACGATTATCATAGGTATAGTTGAATGAATCAAGATCATGCAATGCCTGTAACCTTTCCCACATTAACGTATCGAAAAACTCCTCACTCATCAGCTCCGGTTCAGTGAATATAATGGCCGCACTGTGGTACAGGCTACCATCCTTGCGGTAATCATCTATGAAGTTGTATAAAAATTGCAGTATGTTTTTATCATCGGTGCCAGCACCCAAATTTCCCGCTACCATACATTTTAGCTGTTGTTTTGCCAGTGCGGCTTTAGCGCCAACACAAGGGTAGTTTCGTTCCTGTAAAAAAGCATGGTATTGTTTGATAATTACCTCCACAAGCGTTCATTTATTCATTACAATCTATGATAATTCAGTGGCCGCATCTAATTTTTTAAGCATTTTAAAATGCTTCTTGGCGTCTCCTAAAAATTTCCAACCCTTAACCATTTTCCACTGGGGAAAACCATGCTTATGATTATATCTTGAAATTTTATATAAAATATTCCAGTGCTTCAGTACTATGCGGTATGCCTGAAATATATTGTTTCCATTGCCATAGATATGATGCGGTTCCGCGCCACATCCATTAAACTCAAGTATAACAAAATTTTTTCCTTCCTTCAGATCCTCAATGGAAGCGCATTTAATGTCGTAACGGCCATAATAAAATCGTCCTGTGTAATTACTAAGGTCATCAAATACTTTTAAAAGTTTCTCATCCTTCTCATGTGAAAGGCTCACCAGCTTTCCTCCTCTGCTAAGGTTAAGGGCATAGGATAAATAATATATTTCATTCTCAGGGATGACGGACTCTAACTTATCCTTATGCTTCGACTTCATTTCTTCCAGCCTGAATCTCACCCTTGGATAATTTAATATCAATTCCCATAAGGTGGACCTCCCATCTCCAAGAACTTTTAAATAATCCTTTCTGAGAAACCCTGTTACCGTTCCCTTTTTTTCGTAGGGAAAACGGTAATAAAATACACTCACTTCAATTGGATACGGCGCAAAATCCTGTACCAGGTATTCAACGGGCATCGTTTGGTGGTACAACCGCAGTTCACCGATGTTATTTATTTTACGGAACATTAGTCCCATCATTCCGATATCAGGTTTTGCCGCAAGTGGGTATTGTAATTTTGCCGATACAACCAGTTGTTCCACTTCTTCAAAAGACATCGCCGGGGTAACATACATAGTTTTCGGATAACTGTCCAGGGGCAGTTGCATAAACATTTCCTTTTTGCTTTCTCCTTCAAATCCGCCAAATGTCAATGTGGGGTTAGAAGGAGTAAAAAACCATAATGACCGGGCACGGATGCAATACCAGAACCACACGGGACCGATGGGTATATATTTGGCAAGATAGTGCCAGGTTTCCCAGTGGGTTATTCTAAATGCTATACTTTTCAGACTCAATGATTCTTTGTTTTAATTTCCCTGAAAATTTTTACGGCGTCCGCCGCTACTGAATTTATCAGCCTGAATTCATCTGTAATGGTAACCAGTTCAGACAATGCCTTTCTTGTCTCCGAAGAAGTGGTTTCCAATCCCTGCTGCAGATCTTTTTTTCTCTGGTCTATTAAGCGCCTGACCCGCTGAAGAACAGGACTTGCCTGCATCTCCGCCGGTGTCATGCCCTGACCCGATTCTGCAATATCTATACTTTCAAATGTTTTATCAATACTATTTATCAACGGCTGAAAATCAGAATGCTGGTATGCTGTACCGAATTGTTGCGCATTATTTGAAAGTGTGGCAATATGTGAAGTTAACATGTGATCAGCACTTACAAACTGGTGATACAATGGTAAATTCGGCTGCTGGTTTTTCGGATCGGACAGCATCCGCTGGAAATTATCCGAAAGGTTCGCCAGCGTTACAAAAGCTTCTTTTCTTGCAATCTTATAACTGGTAACATCTACTGCATTGCCCGTAAACGTTTTGGATACCGTTTCAAAATATTTTCTATCTGCCTGCAATGATGCCACCATCAACTTTTCAATTTGTTCATGCTCCCAGGATGGCAACACAAAATAGGCAACAACGTACGCAATAACGGATCCTATAACAGTATCAATCACCCTGTCGAACAACAAACTGTTTAACCCGTTAGGACTGTTTAACCCGTGCGGATATAAAAAATGGAAAGAAAGTAACAAATAAATAGTAAGTCCCGCAATGCTTACCGCGTAATTAACTTTCAATAAACTATATGCCATGATCATCATAGCGATCATAATAATAAACATAACCGCATTGTTATGGGTAGAAAATAAAACTATAAAACCGATTGCGGCACCAGCAAATGTGCCGGTTAACCGCTGTATGTTTCGCTGCCTTGTAAGACTGTAAGCCGGCTTGATTATCGTTGCTATGGTAAGGAGGATCCAGTATCCATGGCCCAAAGGAAAAAACAGAGATAATATATAACCTGCCAGCAATGCAGTGGTGAGCCGGAGAGCATGCCTGAAATTAGAAGATCCAAGAGAAAAATTTGATGTCAGCAGATCCATGTTGATTTCTTGGTGAGTGGTAAATTTTGAAAAGTCCACATCATTTTTAAAATCTCCTGAAAGCTTTCTGTCGAATGTGGTGTACAACTGCATTCGTTTGATCCTGTCTGCCAGGTCATTCAAACTATTCAGCACCTGTCTAAGTTTGATAAATGATAATACATTTTCAGATGTAAGCCTATCCTTCCTGAGCAAAGCAAAGGCTTCCGTGCTTTGCTGCACCGCTATCTGGATAGTCGCGTCATCTTTATAACCATTTCCTTCCTGAACAGCGAGGCCGGTATTATATAATGTTGCCGACAACAGGTTAATACTGTTGTGAAACGTTTCAAGTATGCCGGTACCGCCAAATTCCTGATGAAGCAGGTCATACTCCGGCTGGCTCGAAATGGCCCGTTCAAAAAGATCTATGCTGTCGCGGAACATCATGGTCAGGATCCTTCCCTTACTGGTTGATTCTGAAATAAAACGACGCGTGGTAAACAGCATTGCACGCAATTGCTCCTGGTACTGGTGGATTCTCACCTGCTGTTCTATCAACAGGCCAACGGTCTCGGTTGTGCCGTTCCTTTTATTATAAAACAATCCTTTTGTAAGCAGGTAGGAGGACGTCTTCATCAGGCACTCGCCCAGCAATTGTTGCACAGGCCGGTAGGGCCGTAGGGTGGTGATACTGAGGCTGACCAGGGTATACCATAATCCGCCAGCAAGATAATAAGAAGCCATTTCCACCACATTACCTGACGGCGCGCGATTGTTCATTCCAAGGATAAAAATGATAAGAGCAGTGAGACCTATGGAGCTTGCCCGGGTACCGAAAACTGCGATCAGGGAACAGAATATTCCTAGAAATATGATTTCCGTTCCTATCAGCCAGGGATTAAACTTGCTGAGACCGGCGATCAGCACGATAATAAAATTCAGTAACGAGCTGATCAGCATCCCGTTTCGACGATGATGGATGGGTCCGGGATTATCTGCGAGCCCAACAAAGAGAGCGCCCAGCGCTACCCCGGTCATTGCGGCCAGCATTCCTAAATGGTATAACACCGACGCCGGGAGGATCACACAAAACGTTACCCGGATACCGGTATATAAATGCTGGCTGCTGATAAACCTTCTGAATTCGATCTGGTAGTCCTTTGTCCTGGGCATGATACAGTACAAAGTTAACGGGGAGCGGCCTATGAAAAACTACTTAATCTGCAAGCGGCTTCACCATGATATCCTTGAAATACACCTTACTTTTCGGATCATGAGCCTGTAAGGCAAATGTACCACTGGAGATTAACCGGCCCGGATGACCGTCCGGAGCCTTGGCATTTTCAGGTTCTGTATAATCCAACACCTGTTTATTATTTATTTTAATAATAACATGCTTTCCTACAACCTTAATATATTCGGTGAACCATTCATTATCTTTTGCATAAACCTCTTTAATATCCTTCACATCATAAAGACTACCGGTTCTTTTCCAGTCCGTGTGAGAATTATTAACCTGCACCTCAAAGCCTTTATCCGGCCAGCCCGACTGCTGAAAAGCGGAATGAAAATATATTCCTGAATTAGATCCCGGAATGGTCATTACGCGGGCCCTGAATTCAAAATTCTTGAAATTATGATTTTTAATATCCCCATCGTAAAACAAATGAGAGGTGCTTCCATTGACCACAATCGATCCGTCTTCTACTTTAAAAGATTCAGGCCTGTCACCCACCTTCCAGCCATTGAGGCTTTTACCATCAAATAATGATATCCAGCCTTTATCAGAAATTTTTGGAAAAGCGGAAAAAGATACCAGAAGGGCCATTGCGGCTAATAAACAAAACGTTTTTTTCATGACTTGCAAAATATAAATTAACAATATTTGAAGCTAAGATTTTATCTCCAACACAGGGGAAACAATCTGCCTGGTTATTTATGTCCCAAAGTCACCTGTTTTTGGAAAGGCATCCAGCACATCTATAACGATCTGCGGGGTTAGTGTCACCAGCCGGCGCAGATTGGTATCCATCCAGGCTCCGTCCACCGTTAGAATTGCCAGCACCTTATTATCTGGGGACAAAAAATCGTGTTGTATCGTCCAGCGCGAGCCATCAGCTTTCATTTTTCTTACCCGGGCGGTAATAGTCACTTCTTCAGCCAGCCGGATCTCTTTCTTAAAAAGGCACTCTTCACGGAAGATCACCGGGCCAAAATGCTGTTCCTGCATGACCATCGGCGTAAGCCCCATTTCCTGCAGGATCTCAATTCTCTGCTGAGCGCCGAAATCATAATAAACACTATGGCGCAAGTGAAAATTCGGATCGAGGTCGGACCATCTGACAGAAATGACTTTATTGAACATAAACATATTCCGGCTTAATTACATTGTGCCAGCATATCGGCTGTAAGGTTTTTACCCCAACGCGGGTTTAAAGGTTTTGGCGCTGCTGAATCAAATAACTGAATGGCTTTTTCCAACACCGGCTTAGCCTTTGCCTTGCCGCCGCCAAATTGCTCTGGAGTATTAAACAATGAGGCACCCTGCAGGTAATACAGGCGGGGATTTTGAGGATCCAGCTGCATGCCTTTTTGCAGGGCCGCTCCGGCTTCTTTTCCATATGTCTGCCAGCGTGATTGAGGATCGACCAGCATCTGCTGGGTCAAGGCCATATTGCGCAATGCATAAATTTCTGAATTATCATTTATGGCAGCAGCTTTATCACAAAAGGTTTTTATGCTGGTTGAATTTTCATCCTTATCCACTTTCGAATCTTTTTTCCAGCCATCGATGCTCAGAGAAAGCCCTGCATAATAATAAGGGAGCCACTGCGTTTTCTCGGCATCGCCTATTCGTTCAAAGCCATCTGCGGCAGCTTTGTATTCACCATCAGTTTTGGCAGAATCCATTAACGCGAGGTTTTTCTCCATCGCCTGCGAGAATTTATCGCTTTGTGAATAGCCAAATGCTGCAATAAGTAATGCAACTGATAACATAACGCTTTTCATACTGGTTGTTTTATATAATAAATATATTAATTAAAGATTATTATTAATGGCGTCCTGGGTTCTGTCAACGCCCCAGCTAAAAAAAGCTCCTATAAAATAAAAACTCTTTGCCGGCGGGTTGACGGGCTGCCTGTAAGATCCGTCATAAGAATAATTATACCCATAAACCTGGTCACTGCGCAATACATTGGTAACAGAAAATACCAGCACGTAGAATAATTTAGAATTTGCTTTGCCGATACTGGGAACATAATTCATACTAAACCCAAGATTATTATATGGTTTTGTTATTCCCTGGTCGCCAATAGAAAATGTTTTACCTGAATTATCATACACAAACCGGTAATAGGGACGACCGGTAGCATAGGTGTACGTGGCATTAAATCCTGTTTTTATTTTTGTTACAAACCGCTTAACAACCAGGGACGCCGTGTGCTTCGCTGCAAAATTCGGCGCGATCTCACCAGGATAATTCAGGTAGTCTCTTTTTGTATCCAGATACGAATAGCTTATCCAGTAATCAAGGTTTTTAATAGTATGCTTATCCCGGAAAAACAGTTCTATACCCTGCGCATACCCAAGACCGCTGTTATTAAAAGTTGCCGTATAATAATTTAAAGGAACGGTTTTAATTAAATTTTCATACTTCTTATAAAAACCCTCTACACGAAAAATTCTTTCGTTGAGAACTTTCTGGTAATTTAAAATATAATGCGTTGCTTTAGTATAACCCAGGCGGGTGGTAACAAAAAGCTGCTGGTTTTCAGGTTTCTGGTAGAAGATGCCGTAGGCAAAAGATACCTGAGCGCCAACACCTGTTCTGTAAGCAATGGAAGCACGGGGCGCAATATTCATTTTGCCAATAATAGAGGAATGCTCAAAGCGTCCGCCAAGTTTAAGCGCCAGTCCGTTGGTGACATAAATATCCGCTTCGCCAAAGGCGGCCTGATAATTATCCTTCAGGGAAGAATCTGTTCTGTTGTATTTATTATTGTTCACCGAATACCAGTCCTCGGCTCCAAAACGAATGGCACTGATTCCGCTCAATTTTTTCTCAAAAACTACCCTTGCCTGAGTAAGATCCTGGCGGCTCACCAGACCAAAATTTTTGTATTGCAACCAGGGCTTATCAGGAAAGGATGTTTGGTGAACATTCTCCTGGTTCTGTACCTGCTGCTCAAGGTTATCTTTATTAGTACTGTAGCCCATGCCAATATTCATTCGCCATCCTCCCCCGATGTCCTCCCGCCAGCTGAGGTTATTGTAAAAATTATTATTTTTCAAACCAAACGCATCTTTCAGCACAAGGCTGTCAATATCAGGTCTTCTTAATCCCAATATACCATTACTATATGTCGTGTAGTATTTTATAATGCCGTGCTTTGTTCTGATGCGGAAGTTGCCATCGAAATTATGAAATTGCGGCATCCGGAAGTAATCCGGCGTTTGTTTAACCAAATTAAAATAGGATACCAGGTTGGTGTACCCATAATTTAACCCGAACGAGGACTTTTTATTTTTTGCAAGCTGCTGTGTGCCGGCACCCACAAAAATCGGAGAAACGGACAAATCGATTTCCGATTTTTCCGGCAGGTCGATGGATTCCAGTATTAACGCAGAAGAAAGTGCCTGACCATATAGCGCAGAATATCCTCCGGTACTGAAAACGGTTCCTTTAAACAGAAAGGGAGAAAACCTGCCCCTGGTAGAGATATCGGGTATACTGGTAAAATATGGATTATTGACCAGTGTTCCGTCAATAAACTGTTTAGTTTCCGCACCCGTACCTCCCCGTACAAATAACCCTTCCTGATCTCCTACCTGCTGGGCACCCGGCAATGTTTTCACCGCATTGGAAATGTCTGCATTGGCCCCTCCCGTTGTCACCACATCCAGTGAACTCAGCACAGTGGCAGCTCTTTTTCTGTCGCCCGCTTCAAAAGACCCTGCGGTTACCATCACTGCTTTAAGCTCATCCAACTGTTCCTTTAAAGAAAAAACCAACGTTACCGGATCTTTAATAATGATCTTTTGCTCAATGGCACGGAAACCAATGGCAGTAACGGTAAAGATCTGCTCACCTTTTTCTGAAGTGCTAAAGGTGAAACGACCGGTAGAATCTGATGTCGCACCATCATAACTATTCTTAATAGTAACACTGGCCCCCGGTACTCCTCTTCCTCTATTGTCTTTAACCCGGCCGTCAACTTTAACCTGGCAATAAATGTCACATGCCATGAAGGTGATAATTAATAGAAATAAAGAAGGCTTCATTGGTAATATTTTCGGTTACAAAAGTGTCTCGACCCCTTATAAACCGGATGGTTTTGTGAAGATAGTTGAGTAGTTTTTAGTAATCAAAGGGAAACGGATTAAATATTGGTTGAAAACTAAATCGGGCGTTTTACCATTCAGTGACCCATGTCTTCTCTTTTCATTGCTTTATGATCCCTTCAGCCTCCGCTCGTAAGCCTCGTTTTTTTTAGAAGCTCCGTTTTGAACTCTGCGTTGTTTTGCCATAACCTAAATTTAAGTGACTAAATTGATTTACTAATTCAGTCCAGCTATTTAGGGGGCTAGGACACTTTATTAATTAAATTGCAGTAAAGGGAAAGGCCACCGACAGGAGAGGGCTGGAAAGCTTGTTGCAAAAATCTTTTAAGGATTGGGGGAAAAGAAGGCCAGAAAAATATCTGGTGGACCTTTTTGTGAAATTTCTTTAGTTTGCAGTAAGATTGATTACCATGAAATATATTTTTTCTCTTTTACTTTGTGTTTTGCTGTTAAATCTTGCCCATGCGCAAAAATCATTAAGGATCTGGCCCGAAGCTAAGGCGCAGGAATGGTACGGTAAACAAAGCTGGCTCAGCGGTTGCGATTACATCCCATCTACTGCGATCAATCAGCTGGAAATGTGGCAGAAGGAAACGTTTGATACGGCAACGATAAACAGGGAGCTTGGGTGGGCACAAGACCTTGGATTTAATACGATGCGCGTGTTCCTGCACGACCTGGCCTGGAAGGCGGATCCCGAAGGGTTGAAGGAACGCATGAAGACATTCCTGACAATAGCGGCTTCGCATAAGATCAAACCTTTCTTCGTGTTTTTCGATGATTGCTGGAACCCGGACGCCAAAGCAGGCAAGCAGCCGGATCCCAAACCTGGTATTCACAATTCAGGATGGGTAAGAAGCCCTTCAGCAGCTGTTCATAATGATTCCACCCAATGGGATTACCTGGGTTATTACGTCCATGATGTGCTGGCAACTTTTAAACACGATAAGAGAATTCTGATGTGGGATCTATACAATGAACCCGGCAATTCGGGATACACCGGCAATAGTCTGCCACTGTTGAAGGCTGTATTCAAATGGGCAAGAAAGGTAAATCCCGATCAGCCGCTGACTGTGGGCTATTGGGCGGATAATGAAAAGTTTAAAGAATTGAATACTTACACTTTTGCCAACAGCGACATCATTTCCTATCATAATTATGACACGCTGCAGGCGCATGCCAAAAAGGTCGAAGAATTAAAGGCCTATAAACGCCCCCTTGTGTGCACAGAGTATATGGCAAGGCCCAGGGGCAGCACCTTTCTAACCATAATGCCCCTGCTGAAAAAGGAAAATGTAGGCGCCATCAACTGGGGTTTTGTAGAAGGTAAAACACAAACAAAATATGCCTGGGATACCCCTATTCCCAGTGGCGCCGAGCCTAAGTTATGGTTCCATGAAATACTGCATACAGACGGAAGGCCATACGATGAAAAAGAAACGGAATTTATAAAGGAAGAGAATAAGAGGTAAGTAATCCGTTTTCTGTATTCTGAGCGTTCGGATCGAGTTTGTCCATTTCACAATTTCATCCAGCAAAAACACTTATAAATGACCGCATAAATAGGCAAAACTATTTTTCCATAACCTGCCCGGCGCTGCTAAAAAAAGCTGCCCTCCAAACAGGAAGGGCAGCTTATCATAAAATGATCATTTATTTATTTTCCCCAAACTGCCCATTGAGCGGTCCAGTCTGTTGTGCCGTCAAAAGCTCCTTTGTAAGTAACCTTATCAAAGAATGTATCAGACAATAAACCAAAATCAAATAAAGCGCCTGCCAGCAATGGCGAAGCAGAAGCAGGTTTCAAATTCGGGGCCTGGTTATTAAAGGCATCAGTCAGCATCAGTGTTGCATTGTCGTCCACCAATACAGACTTATAGGATCCGGTGGTCTGTGCTGTAACGGAACTAAGATCGTAAGCAGTACCGCCTGATAAAGGCAATGCCGTGACCAGGTCAATCTTAGCGCCTATCGCACTCACATAGCTATTATAGAATGCACTTGCGTCCCTGATATAATACGCAATGGTAGAATCTTCCTGCAGACGCAGTCCGCCCTTCTGGCCACCGATAACTACAGAATTGGCGAGTATAAACTTGGCACCTCTTCTCCAGCGCATTCCCCAGCCATAATCGGCCGATGTATTTGAAGCGCCATTGGGTCCGATGGCAGTAAAGTTAGACAACACAGGTGAAGTGATCGGAGCACGTGATAAAATAAATCCATTACCCGGATTCACATTATCCACTTCAAAATTATTAGACAAGTCTCCTGTTGTTCCTTTGGCGTCAGTAAATGCCGGGTCCTTTATAGATACCGCAAACTGGATCTTTCCGCTGAAACCGTCGTCCAAATCATAATCATCATCCGCACAATTGTATGCGATCAGGTGCTTGCAGTTCACGGTACCTCCGAAAAATTCGTAAGCGTCATCAAGCCCTCTTAAAACTTCAATATAATCAATAGTCGTTGCAGACCCTACCGCGTATAAGGACAACCCATTTACTTCATCACCTGGATTAACAGCCTTACCTGCATATTCAATGCGCACATATTTCAATGTGCCTGAATTGTCGGCATTATCCGTGCCGCCGAATGCGCTGAATGCCGCGTCCACGCCACCTTCAATTACCGAATGATTACCATTTCCCTTAGCCTGGCCAACGAGTACTACGCCACCAAGATCACCAGGTGCAGGAGAAGTTTCTTTTGATGTGAACACAATAGGTTCGGCAGCAGTACCCACCGCCTGAATTTTTGCGCCCCTGTAAATAACAAGAACACCCGCAGAATCTTTATTGGAAACGATCTTCGTTCCAGGGTCGATGGTCAGCGTTGCATTGTTGGTAACATATACATATCCCCTAAGGCGATACGTTTTGTCTTTGGTCCAGTGCTGATCAGTGGTAATGATACCCCTGACATCAGGAGTGACAGAAGTGCTGTCCCCTCCATCTGGCGGTAAGACACTGTTATCACTTTTTTTACAGGACACACTCAGGACTATCAGCCCCAGTGAGAGACGGATGAAGATTTTTTTCATGATTGTTTTATTTTATTTACCGAAACTGTATCGTAAAGAAACTGTGGCAGTGGAACCATACTTGATGGTATTTATAATCTTGTCATCAGCTGCTTTGTAATTGGTATTAGAAAGGTTATTATCATATTTATAGTACCAGGTATATGCCTGGGCAAATAAGTCGCTGATGGTTAACCGGGCTTCTAATTTTTTATTAAGGAACTTCTTGCTGACCTGCACATCCATCACGTCTCGTGGTTTTTCGAAAATATTCAGTGCCGCACCTGTAGCTGCGCGGAACTTTAAACGGGGACCAATCCGGTTGTATAACAGGTTAACAGAAAAATCATCGGCGGTCGCATAATTGAGGCCAGCATTAATAAGGTAAGGTGATTGTCCCTGTAAAGGACTGTTGATGCTTACTCCGTTAAACTGCACAGATCCTTTAATATAGGCCGCATTGGTATAAAAAGTCAGGTTTTCAAAAAATCTGCCTGAAACAAAATCCAGTTTTTTCCTGATTTCTATCTCCGCTCCAAAAGCCCTTGCATGATCTGCATTTTCATAGGACAATACGTCGTTGCCTTTGTTAACCTGTTCTATCGGCTGATCAAAATATTTATAGAATACACTTGCGGAAATGATCTCTCCTGCCGCGGGAAACCATTCGTACCTCAGATCGGCATTGGTATTTTTACATCTTGCCAGGTCAGGATTACCCCGTACTGCCACATTATTATCATAATCGTACACGCTGTAATCCGCCAGTTCCCTGAACTCCGGCCTGTTCACCGCCTGAGAGCCTGCAAGCCGCAGATTTGTAGTATTATTTAAGGAGTAAGTAAGTAACAGTGACGGCAGCACGTCCGTATTGTCATACACTTTCGTTTGCTTATTCCGGGCGCTTAGTTCCTGCCTGTATTTTTCCAACCTTACGCCCCAGGTAAGTTTAATTTTATCACTGAATTTATTATCCAGCATCGCATATCCTGCATTTAATAAAGCTTTGCCGGTATACTGGGCGGAGTTGGTTTCAATATTGGCAACGGTTAGGCGGTATTGGTCGATATTAGCGTTGCTGAAAAAATTATTATAACTGGCATCCTTGGATTCACTGATGGTGACTCCATTAGCATAAAGAGTGGCATATCCCAGTGCATCCACTTCCACGTTGCGGTCGCGGTAGTAGTTCAGGGTACCGAACTTAAGCTTCTGTACCTGGCTGAACATTCTGAATTGCTTGGTAGCATTTGCAGAGGCACCATAAATATATTCGTTCAGATAAGAATAAACCCTTCCTGCATTGCGGATCTCCGGAGAATTTTCATTGCTTAGCTTCAGGTAATAATTACTGTTGGTATTATCGGGAGACCTGAACGTCAGAATACGCTGGTCCGGCTGATTCTTGTAAGTATAGCCAAATGAACCGTTCCAGTCAATCGACCAATCCTTCCCTATTCGGTGCAAACCTTCCAAAACTGAATTCGCCAGCCCGTTACCGGTCACTTCACTGTTGGCGCTTTTGATATAAAATAAATTATTTTCATCGTTCTCCGTGTTCATACCATTACGGACACCTGTTGTTTTTACAAATGTATTATTGAACAGGTTCTTTAAAGAAATTTTACTTTTTCCATAAGAATAGGTAAGGTTCAGCAACGCAGAGACATTGTTCTTCTCATCATAATTGCTTGTGGTATAATCGTAAAGGCGTCTTTTTGTAATATCATAGTCAAGCCTGTCCCTGTCAGATACGGCACGTCCGTTACTATAACCGACAGAATAAATATATCCGAACTTTGTGCCATTATTGTGAATTGCCGTATTGCCGCCAGTATAATTAAGCGTCAGGTTAGGCAGGCTCTGATTTGCCGAGGCAAAACCAAATGTGTTTGGAAATAATTTAGTAACGGTATTTTTAAATTTATTGCTGTTATTGATAAACCCATACCGGTTATTGTAATAAGCGCCGGGCATTAACCTTGAGGTATTATCAAGAAATCCGGCATGATCATAATTCCCAGTAGGTAAGCTCTTATAGAAATTTTTCCCTGTCGTCATTGAATTATATCCCACTGACACGGACAATTCGCTGATAGCTTTCGCGGGATAATCTTTAGTAGTCACTTTAATGGCTCCTCCGGAAAAATCTCCTGGCAGATCGGGTGTTGCAGATTTATAGATCACCAGGTTATCCACCACGGATGAAGGAATGATATCAAATGCAAACGCTTTTTTATCAGCTTCTGTACTTGGTAATACCGAGTTATTTAATAAGGAAGCATTATAGCGCTCGCTTAATCCACGGATCACCACGAATTTATTATCCTGGATAGAGGCGCCGCTTACCCTTTTAAGCACGTCTCCTGTGTTTCTGTCCGGTGATTTGCGGATCACTTCTGCCGAAATACCATCTGAAATGGAAGAGCTGTTCTTCTGTACATTATATAATGAAGCCTGGGCCTCTTTTCTTGAACTGCCTCTCACCGTTACGGTTTCCAGTTCTTTGCTGCTTCTCTGCAATGAAATATTTAAATCAGGGATTTCGTTATTCTGAATGCTTACGTCACTAACCGCTTTCGTACTGTAGCCCGCGCTGGAGAAAGTCAGCGTGTACGTTTTTGATTTATCTGCAGGAAAAAAGAAATTACCCTCTGCATCGCTGCGAACCGATTTGCCTGATGCTGAAATGGTAACCCCAGCAAGAGGAGTGCCATTTTCGGCATCAATAATTTTTCCCGACAAACGTGATACACCTGACTGGGCAAAAATGTTAGCGGAAAACAACAACACTATTAAAGAAGCAAATAAAATTTTCAGCACTTTCACTCTAATTTGACGCAAAAGTAAAATCACTATGTTACAGGATTGTTACGGCAGTATTATATAAGTGTTAACAAGCAATGCTTGTATCTGGCAAAAATTGACTACATTTGCAATTCTTGATGTTATTCCTCCCACGATTTGTGTCGATTTTTCTACCAACTCCCGAAGGTTAATGTAAGACAGGTAATTGTCAACTATTGACGTCTTACCCCATTTTTGTAATAAATTTTTATAATGTTATTTAAGAATCTCGAGCTCATTGAGCCCATTTTAAAGGCTTTGAATGATGTTGGCTATACAGAACCAACCAGCATACAGCAAAAAGCCATCCCCATTGTATTGAATGGCAAGGATCTTCTGGCCAGTGCACAAACAGGAACCGGCAAAACCGCAGCATTCACTATCCCGCTGCTTCAGTTAATGAACAATGATCCGGCAAAGCGCCAGGGAAAAAGGCCGCTCCGCACATTAATACTTACCCCAACCCGTGAGCTGGCTATTCAGATCGGCGAAAGCATAAATGATTACGGTAAATACCTTAACCTGAATTACCTCGTTATATTTGGTGGCGTTCCGCAGTTTCAACAGGTAAGATCACTGGGTCTCGGCACCGATATTCTTGTTGCCACTCCGGGCCGCTTACTTGATCTGATACAACAGGGGTTCATAGACCTGTCAACGATAAAATATTTTGTACTGGATGAAGCTGACCGAATGCTGGACAGCGGATTTTTGCATGATGTTAAAAGGATTATTACCCGGATGCCTGCAAAAAGGCAGACCCTTCTTTTTTCCGCTACCATTCCTGCGGAGATCAAACAATTATCACAAAAGATTCTTCATGAACCCGAATACGCGGAAGTGAATCCTGTGGCTTCTGTTGTGTCTATCATCAAGCAGTCTGTTTACCATGTTGAAAAGCATCACAAGCAGTCCTTGCTGATCGATATATTAAAAGATGAATCTTTGCAGAGCGTGCTGATTTTTACCCAGATGAAGCATCATGCGGATAAGCTGGCGAAGAGTTTATTGAATTCAGGTATCCGCACACAGGCGATACATGGCAATAAATCGCAGAGTCAGCGCCAGAATGCCCTGGAGAATTTCAAGGCCGGTAAAACCCGCGTACTGATTGCCACGGATATAGTAGCAAGAGGTATCGATATTGATGAACTTTCCCATGTTATCAATTATGAATTACCAAATGTCGCGGAAACGTATGTACACAGGATAGGCAGAACAGGCCGCGCCGGCAGTGCAGGCGTTGCTATTTCTTTTTGTTCTTCGGAAGAAAAAGAATTTTTGCGTGACATTCAACGGCTGATCAAACAGTCTATATCAGTTGTCCCGGATCACAGGTACAGCATGTCGGTATCCAGGAATTAAAGATGAGCTGTGGCAATGCATTATGAATAGATTTTTAGTAATTTAGTTTACATAAATATTTACTTTGCAAGCTGACATTCTGGAAAAAGATATTCATTTTCCTTTTTTAGAAGGAGGTGGAGAAATGGGTGAACTTACACGTGCGTTTGATTGGACAAACGCGCCTGTCGGTTCACCGCAATTCTGGCCGCAAAGCCTCCGGACCACTGTCAGCACAGTTCTTCATTCAGGAAGCCCCATGGTTCTCTTATGGGGTGACGACCTTATCCAGTTTTATAATGACGCTTACCGCCCCAGCCTTGGTATTAAGGGCAAGCATCCGGCTGCCCTTGGACAAAAAGCCAAAGATTGCTGGCCCGAAATATGGACGATCATAAAACCAATGATCGACAGGGTTCTTGGCGGTGGTGGGGCAACCTGGAGTGAGGACCAGCTCCTGCCGATAATGCGCAACGGCCAGATGGAAGACGTGTACTGGACATTTAGTCATAATCCTGTACTGAACGAGGAAGGGAAGATCAGGGGAGTACTGGTGATCTGTAATGAAACCACTGAAAAGGTCCTCCATTTTAAAAGATTATACGAAAGCAAGCAAGAACTCAGCTTCGCCGTTGATGCCTCAGAACTGGGCACCTGGGACATAAATCCATATACACAGGAATTTCTTGGTAACAACAGGCTCAAACAATGGTTTGGCCTTGGCGACAATGAAAACATAGCAATGGAATGGGCCATTAAAGTGGTGGCACCTCAAGACAGGCAACGGGTGCTCAACTCGATCCACCAGTCATTAACATTCGGTTCAGGTGGCCTCTACGACATTGAATACACCATCATCAACCCTCATACGCAAGAAGAAAGGATAGTGCGCGCCCTTGGCAAGGCTATTTTTGACGATACTAATATAGCCAAGCGGTTCAGTGGCATCATACAGGATATCACAGAGAAAAAAGCCATTGAGGACCGCCTTAAAAGTTTTTCGGAGGAAATGGAAAAACTGGTACAGGAAAGAACATTTCAACTGGAAAATAAAAATAAAGAACTGGAGCGTTCCAATTCCAGCCTGGAAGAATTTACGCATATCGCTTCTCATGACCTGAAAGAGCCTATGCGTAAAATTCATTTTTTTTCTGACCGGCTGAAAAGTCTGATGTCAGACCGGATGACAGAAGATGAAAACATCATGTTCAGCCGCATTGAAAATGCGAATAACCGTATGATGGCACTGATCGATGACCTGCTTTTATATTCCCGGTTCAGTCAAAGACCATTACAGATGGAAGCCGTGGATCTCAATGAGAAAATCAGGAAGGTACTTGAAGACCTTGAAGTAGAGGTACACAATAAAAAAGCAATTGTCAATATTCATCCTTTACCTGTGGTAGTGGGGTATCCCGTACAGCTTCAGCAACTTTTTCAAAACCTTATCGGTAATGCATTAAAATACCACCAGCAAGATTTACCACCTGTGGTGGATATCTCCTTTAGTGTGGTAAGCGGTAAACAATTAGGTTATCCGTTGCAGCCAAGAGAATATTACCTCATCGAAGTAACGGATAACGGCATTGGCTTTGACCAGGTTCATTCAGAAAGAATATTCCAGATGTTCCAGCGGCTCCATGGCAATGCCGAATACCGCGGCACAGGTGTGGGTCTTGCCATTGCCAGAAAGGTTACCGACAACCACCATGGAAGGATAGTTGCTCAAAGTGAACCAGGAAAAGGCTCGAAATTTATATTATATCTGCCTGTATAGGACAACTCCGCTGCCCGGCTAATTGGCCGACATTAAAAGACCCTTTGAAAACATTTTTCTCCAGTAAGAATACATATTTTCATTGTATCAAATTACTAATGATGAAGAAAAATGTTTCACTGTCTGCTCTACTCGTTGTTGCATTGTTTTCCCAGCAACTTCCTGCCGCTGCCCAACAAGCAAAGCCGCCCGAAAAAAAGGGTCCTGTTAAATTTAAAAAAGTTCCCATCGCTGCAGAAAGTTTCGAGTCTGTTGGCGTATTTGATGTAAACAACGATGGATACCCCGATATTGTTTCAGGAACTTTATGGTACGAAGGACCGGGATTTTGGCAACGTCATGTAATGCTTGAGGAAAAACGTTTTGATCAGTATTATGATGACTTTTCCACTATACCCATTGATGTAAACGGAGACGGATATAAGGATTTCGTAACAGGAGGATGGTTTGGCAAATCACTCCGGTGGGTAGAAAATCCAGGTAAGGAAAAGAAATTATGGATGGAGCATCCCATCACGGATTGCGGAAATGTAGAGACCACTTATTCGTGGGATGTGGATGGAGATGGTATCGCAGAGATCATCCCTAATACACCGGGTTACCCCCTGATTTGCCTTAGACTGGACACTGTAAAACACAGCTTCGATAAGTATACTATTACGAATACTCAGGACCACGGCCTGGGATATGGAGATGTTAATGGAGACGGAAGGGGTGACTTCGTGATCAGCAAAGGATGGATAGAAGCGCCTGCGGACAGGTGGAAAGGGAAATGGATAATGCACGCTGAATTCGATCTGGAAACAGCTTCTGTGCCCGTTATTGTAGCTGATGTAAATGGTGATGGATTAACAGACCTGGTTGCAGGAGTTGCACATGGATATGGCCTTAACTGGTACGAACAGCAAATAGATAAAAAAACCAAAACCAGAACATGGATTAAACATGCCATCGATCCCTTTAATTCCCAGTACCATAGCTTAATGTGGACAGACATAGATGGTGATGGCAAACCCGAAGTGGTGACAGGTAAGCGTTATCGGGCGCATGATGGTGGGGATCCGGGAGAACAGGATGATCTCGGCTTATACTACTTCAAATGGAACGGTGAATCATTTACTAAAAATGTAATCAGCTACGGACCATATGGAACAGGCAAGGGAGCAGGGTTGTATTTTTCTGTGGAAGATCTCAGGGGTACCGGGCGCAAAGATATTATAGTAGCAGGAAAAGACGGGCTATGTATATTTTATAACGAAGGGAATTGATTACGATATATGCCGCAAACAGCTTGAATAATTGGTCATACCCTGCCATGGGTCTGCCGGATTATATATCTGGTAATTGAGGGAAATGGCTTGATAAAACTAATCATGGTGTTAGTAAGCCATGGCTTACCAAATATTCCCTGGATGATCCTGCCAGCCTTAAGCCTTGAGGCAAAACTTGTTTTCCATTCCTTAGCATATAATAATTCCATTACATTCCTGTCGATGATATCAGCAAAATACTGGCGGATGTATTTCACCGCGATCCTGCTGCTTTGAAGAGCCATGCTCATTCCATTGCCGCAAAGCGGAGTGATCAACCCGGCAGCATCACCCAGTAATAAAACATGCGCATTTACCTGTTCTTTTTTATCAAAACTAATTTGTGAAATGGTCAGCGGCTTTTCATTTAAAAATTCCGCACTACCGAAGATTTTTTCCAGGTGAGGATTTTTAAATAAAACATTCTGCTCCATTTTTTGTAAATTATTACCATGATCCCTGAGATTCTGCGCAGTGGTCAGGTAACAGATATTTATTTTATTATCTTCTATTGCCGCAATTCCGCAATACCCGTCTTTGAAATTGTGCAACGATATCATATTAAGCGGATGATCATGCGTTACATGATATTTAACGCCTATAAAATTATTAAGCGCAGTATGTTTTTGTTCAATAAAAGAACGCTTCCATTTAATATCCAGGTTAGATCGTTTGCCAAAAGCACCACAACAAACTTTAGCTTCTGTCATTCCCTTGTCAGTGGTAATACTAAAAACATTATCACTAAAGTCCACTTCCTGCACTTTAGTGCCATCATGTACCTCCACACCATTATCCTTTGCGATCCGCATGAGCGCAGTATCTATGCGGTACCGGCTTACACCGAATCCCCCCAATGGCAGTTTTTCCTGCAGCATATTTCCATTTGGGGCGCTTAATTGCAGAGTGTTCATTACAGGAAGCTGCCACTCATTCAGGGGCAAACCAAGATCGACTAAAAACTCCATCGATTCCAGGCTAATATATTCGCCACAGACTTTATGAAAAGGATAAAATTCCTTTTCAAATAAAACAACCCTGAAGCCATCCCTGCCAAACTGAATAGCAGTGGCAAGGCCAGCTAGTCCGCCGCCAATAATCGCCAAATCAAAATATGACGGACCGTTATTCATTATTTACAATGATAAGAAACCGGAATGCCCATTTCCATTTAATTGAATAGTTTTCAATTCCCGACCGTTGAAGTAATATCTTCCATTCCGCCCTTTTAAAACCCCGCAACACAGAAATGGGCGCATCATTTTTAACCAGGTAGGAGCCAGAAAAAAGCCTTGTCAGCAACTGGATAGAATGAAAAGCCAGCGGATGGCGTTGCAGATCATTAATAAAAAAACCAACACGCGAATTCAGTTTTAACCATATCAGCATGTCTACTAGCTGGATATCAGTAAAATGATGACAAAACAAAGAGCTGAAAATTATATCAGGATAACGATTTTTAAGATCTGCCTGCCGGTAATCTGAACAAATAAATTCAGCGGATAATTCACTGCAATGTTTATCCGCAAAACTGATGCAGGCTTCATTCAGGTCTATGCCTATGTACCGCAGCGGATAATGCTTATTAACGTTCCATCTGTGAATGGCCTTTAAATTATCGCCTCCCCCGCACCCGATTTCTGCTATAATTATTTCTTTTCTTTCAGCAGGCAATAGTAGCCGTACACCCTCAACGGTTATATCATGCCCGCCAAGCAAACTATTAATTGTATTCAATTCCTTCAGGCAAACTGTCCAGTCTGAAAAGGAAATACCGGCCTCATCAATAAGTTCGGCCTGAATCGAACGCTGGTGATAACGGTTCATTGGTCAAGTATAAGCGTTTCCATGGTAAGGCCGGGACCAAAAGCTGCCGCAAATATCTTTTCTCCGTTTCCTTTCATCTGCTGCATTATATCCTTTAAAACAAATAATATTGTGGGAGACGACATATTTCCATGTTTGCGAAGTATATCAAAAGAATACTGCAGATCTTCTTTTTCCAGCATCAGTTCCTTGCTGATAGTCTCCAGTATTTTTTTACCTCCGGGATGTATTGCCCAGTGGGTAATGCTTTGCCTTTCATGATTGCCTGCCTTTAACGCTTTTTCCAGCAGCGGCGTAATGCCGGCCTGAAGTAATTGCGGAATGTAGGCGCTCAACCGCATTAAGAAACCTCTTCCCGAAAGATGCCAGGCCATGTCCTTTTTACCCTGCAGGGCCACTTCAGAATAAAAATTACTAATATGCATGCCTCTTTTTGAAAAGGTATCTCCTGTTACCAGCGCCGCCGCCGCTCCATCTGCAAATAGTAATCCCGATGCGATACTATCCATTTCGCAGTCTTTCTGAAAATGAAGGGTGCATAATTCGGTGCAGACCACTATTACTTTAGCCCGTGGATCTGCCCTGCATATATTGTCAGCCATTTTTAATGCATGGATCGCAGCATAACATCCCATAAAATTAACAGAACTGCGCTGTATGTCTGAAGATAACTGCATCTCCTGCATAATGCAGATATCCAGGCCGGGAGCCGACATTCCCGTGCAGCTAACTGTAATTAAACAGGTAATTTCCTTTGCATCTATATCATCCTTAATACAATCATTTATCGCGCGGATACTGAGCCCCGTAGCTTTTTCATCATATATCTCCAGACGCTTTTCCAATGTGGGAAAGGGCTCGGGATCAGATGTTTCCGGAAAGAACCTTTTTGCCCCGGGAGATTGTGTAAAATCAGAAATAACAGAATACCGGATATCTATGCCGCTTCTTTCGTATAATAATGTTATTCTGCGCCTGTCTTCAGCTTCTGGCTTATAGGCATGCAGCATAAACTGAAGGATGTCCTGCTGTTTGTGCCTGTATTCCGGCAAAGCCGTTCCAATGGAAATAATTTTACTCAAAATGTCTTGTTATATTGATTCAAAACAAATGCCGGCCAAGATGGTTCATTACGTTAAACAGGATAAATCCAGTATTAGTGGATACTGCCGCGATCAGGTTCATACGCATGCAATGCTGAAAGTTTGCATTGGCACGGCTTTCATGTACTTTCTTCCACCAGAAAAAAAAATAGGAAACAATGGGAACAAAAAATAATTGCAGTAAAAAAAAATGTTTCAACTGACCAGTGTTGTTGAAATAAATGAACAAAAGTATTTCCGCCATCGCATACATTACCGCACTGAACATAAATGTTCCCATATATCCAAGCCTGAAACTCAGTGTTTCTACTCCGTCCTTTAAATCCTGGTCGTGCTGATAAATCTGTGTAAGCGGGTAAAATCCACCGAACAGGAAACTGCTGACCAGCATTCCCATCCAGGGTACTGGCAAATTTTCCTGTAATGAAGATCCTTTGTATACCATAAAGTAAGTTATGGCCCCCTGAAATATAATTACAGTGAGGAAACCAGTGACGGGATACTTTTTCAATCGTATTCCCCGGTAACTATATGCCCTGGATGCGAGAATATTGGCCAGGATGCACAAAGCAAAAGGGACATTTACCAGTAAACTTAAGGTAACGGCCAGGCCATCCAGTATCAAAGTCAGATAAAACAATTCTTTGGTGGCTTTGGGTGGTTTCTCTATCATCCCAATACTATCTTCATCCTGATCCATGTAACTGTTGTACCCATTGCTGGCAGGGTACATGATCAGGTGGAGAATAATAAACACCAGCAGCGTCTTTCCATAATTAATTTCTGGTACCTGGCTAAGTGCCAGAAAGAACACAGGCATCAGGAAAAATGAAAACGGAACACGAAGCAGGGTTATGGTGCTTTTGCTCAGCATCAGCCAATATACTTATTATACGTTATTTCGGGTCAAAAGGTTTCCAGGAAGGGCAAAAAAAAACGGCAACCTTAAGTTGCCGGTCATATACGTGCTACTATTCTAATTTCTTATCCTGATGAATTTTACTGATTGCACAACTCTGCCCCCTACTTTGAGCGTTAGAAAATATATTCCTGTTTTAAGATTCGTTTCAAACGATGACATGGGTATAACGTTTTTACCTAATTGCATTTGACCATATTCCCTCCGGAACGTCAGCATGCCCCGCGGATCGAATATTTCCACAGCAATCTGGTTACTCGCTTTATTGTTATAAAAACTCACATGGAAATTGCTGTTCAACGGATTAGGATACACCATTAGTCTGCCTATAGGATTATTACTGATGGTGGTATCAGGTGGTGTGACTCCTGTGCCGGTTGAATCCGGAGGTGTTACCGGTGGTATTCCTGTTGAATCAGGAGGAACGGGCGTGATTGGAATAGTATCGACAGGAGGAATAGGTGGAGGTATGGAATCTATGGGCGCCGCAGCTTCAGCAGTGTCATTGTATTCCTGCATGATCACTCCACCGTTAAAACCATATCCTGCTTCCTGGGTAGTAGAAAAATTCAGCGCCACCTGTCCGTTATTATCAGGAGAAACATTTTTGATGTATACAATTTTGGTTGAATTCATCCATGAATTAAGGTAAACCGTCCTGTTATTGATATTATAAGTGGCGGTATAATTTCCTTTGAACCAGTCTGGTATGGAAGAACTGCCGTAGAATCCGAAGGCATAAAGCTTTTCATGATTTAGTCCCTTCACCATGAACTGCGACTGCTGTTTTTTATCCAGCCAGTAATCTGCCGCCAGCGCATTGTCGGGAACCATCCCTGAATTATTTCCGGTATTAACCCCTGCGGTAAACTCACCATTGAATTCCTTGGTAAGCGTCATCGTGATATTTGTTTTCACACCAGATTCATTTTTTAGATTATCTGTTGTAAAAGTTGCCAGAGGGGAAGAAGTAAGACTGTTCCATGGCGCAGGAGCCGCCGCAACTGTCGTGTTGAAATTTATATACACCAGCGCGGAAGGGGTGATTACCTTAAACGCATTACTGTATTCGGAGTTTCCCGAGGCGCCGGCCGCTCTTACCCTGTACCAGTATTTGGTATTAGGCGTCAAACCGGTATTTGAATAAGCAATTGTGTTGGCAGCAAGCGGTATGGTCGTCACATTTTTGCTGAATAATGAATCTGTCGCCCTGGACAGTTCGTAGCCATTGGAAGCATTTTCATTATTTGTCCTGTCGTTCCAGGTTAGGTTCACCGTTGTCTTATCCAGCGCCTCCGCATACAAATGACCCGGATTCAGCAGCGCGACCGTCTGCGCATATTCTTCAATCTCCAAGCCGTTAAGGTATCCTGCCGGAGCGCCATTGGCGCGGGTGATGGTTACCAGTATTTCACCATTCGCATCTGGAATAAGATTATTTAAATTAGCCGTACTGTTGGTATTATACCTGGCATCCAATGTCACCGACTGAGCGGAAGCAGCATACGTTGACGGTGCACTGATGCCTTCGTTCTGACTTCCTGCGAAAACAAGGTTGTACTGCATGGATTTATCCAGCCCGCTTATTTTGATCTGTTTTGGTCCGGTGCTGCTATCCAGTAATCCGCTCTGTAATGCATCATCAGGGAATACGCCGCTGTTGTTGCCGGTGATATGACCCAGATCGGTTGTACCTGACCAGGCATTTACGGTGGTGATATTAAAAGTAGTTGCAGTGGCTGTTTCATCTGTAATACCGGACAACACATCATTATCTGCCCGTGTACCAGGCCAGTTGTTCCAGGGAGCAGCGGCCGTTTTTCCATTGCTGCCAAAATTAACGAAAACAGATCTTGTACTCTTGTCTCCTACGGTAACCGTGATGGTAGATGTAGTGGCCTTGCCGTGATTATCCGAAGCGATAATAGTAAGCGTATATACACCTGAATTATCATTTGTAGGTATCGCTTTAATGGTATAATGGCCTAAGGTTGGATGGTATACAGTAATGAAGGATGGCTTGTCCGGGATAGACACGGTAATGTTGTCACCCGGGTCATCAGTAACGGTAAAAGCAAGGCTGGCGGACGCTCCCGAGCGGACAAACATATTATTCAGCCCGGTAATGACCGGTGCATTATTGCCTGCGCTAACCGATACGGTATCGCTTGAATTACTGTTGCCCGCTCCATTTACCCCTGCAACGTAATAATAATAAGTAGAAACACCTGTCGCGGTCGTGTCCGAAAAGGCATTGCTGTTAGGTGGCAAAGAAGATAGCAGCGTAAATATATTTCCGTCGGTCGAACGGTATACACTGAAGCTTGTTTCATTAACGGAGTTGTCGGACCAGTTGAGGGCCACGTTACCATTCGGGGCCACGGTTCCCGTGAGGTCTGTCGGAGGAAGCGGAGTTGCCGGTAGTGACCCAGTCATTGCGGAAACACTGCCTGAATACGGAGATTCATTCGCAGCCGCAATAGCTCTTATCTTATAATAATAAGTTTGTGACGCCACCAGTCCTGAGTCAGTAAAAGTAGTATCATTGGCAGTAAGGGTGCCTACCGGTAAATACGTTCCTCCATCAGTTGTGGAACGGACCACTTCATATCCTGTTTCATGCGATAAGGTATCGGCCCATGTCAGCTTCACCTCAGTATAAGACAAAGCTTTGGCCGCAAAAGATGATGGCACACCAGGGGTATACGGAGGTGTCATTCCATTAGTATTCGTCGTGGCCTGATTGCTTGCAGGAGAAACATTCTCTGCAACGTCAACGGCCCTGACCACAAAGGCGTAAAAAACAGCCGGGTCGAGCTGGCTTATAGTAAACTGCAGCAGCGTGGTGCTATACAATTTTACGCCATTAACATAGATATCATAACGTGTTACGCCAACATTGTCGGTAGAAGCCTTCCAATTCAATAATACATCTGAAGTACTCTTAACCGTAGCAGTTAAACCAGATGGGGCAGTAGGCGGAGTTTTATCAGTTATTGTTTTCGACGCCGATTCATTGCTTGCAACGGCAGCACCAGTACCATTTACCGCACGCACTTTATAGTAATAAGTAGTGCCGGTTACAAGAGAGCTGTCACTGAATGTTTTTGTTGTGGCGGATAATAATGTTATAAATGTATATGGACCTCCTGAAGTAGTGCCTCTGTAAACTTCAAAACCGGATTGGGCATCCGATGCTCCTGCTGCCTGGGTCCAGTCGAGCTTCAGAACATTCTGAGACAGGGGAACCGCCGTAAGGCCTGTTGCAGCTTCGGGTTTAGGCGTTCCATTAGCATCAATTACAGTGAAATCCTGGGAAAACTGGGTGCTGCAACCGAACTGCTCATCATACCTTGCCTTGTATACACCAATTGCGGCACTGAACTGTTGAAGAGTATCAACCAGTGCATTGTCACTTGTACGGTACCATTTATAATTGAGGAACCCTCCAGCCAGGGTAAGCGGAACAGTGATACTTCCATCAAGTGCAGGCAACACTTTGCTGTGTGCGCCATCTACCTGTATAGGAAGTGTCTGTGTAGTGCTTTTAGACTTGATGATCGCGGGCTTGGGAGACCAGGCAGACCAGTCTGAGCCTGCAGTCCGCTTGAACCTGGCACTATACGTTCCGAATGCCTTGACCGTTATTTCGTTTCCTGTATAACTGATTACCGAAAAAGGATCCGCGACCACATTTGACCCGGTTTCATTAGTAGCGATTAATTGATTATCCTTTTGCCATTGGTAAGCATAAAAACCCGGTGTTAATCCAAGCTTCGCATTGATGGAATCCGGGTTACAGAATTCGTTGTGCTGGAAAAATACCAGTGGGTTCGCTTTATGCGCCGCCAGCATTTCAGGAACATAATCCGGCATTTGCCAGTGTGCATACCAGCAGTTGTGCCCTAATGTCGGAAATATCGTGTAGCGTATGTCTGCGCCAATTTCTTTCATCTGTTTCAAACAAAATTGCGCCTGTTCAGGTGAAGGTTCAGGATCCTGCCCGCCGGTCGCGAACCAGATAGGTATATGTACAAAATTATTACGCAAGGTAGTTGGTCCATAGGTGGAGGTCGGCATGATCTTGGCCAATGTTTTCGGCCAGCCGCTTGCCATGCGGAAACAGCCATATCCACCACCGGATAATCCATTTGCCACTACCCTATCTATATCCGCCCGCACATATTTTGTCATTGAATCGATGATGGAAACAATCGCATCAAAATCTGTTCCTGGAGCATTTAGCCATCCTGAAAAACAACCTTTGGTAATTACAAACTGCGGATAGAGCAGAAACCCGTCAAACTTCCCATTGTCGACCATGTTGCGGAAGTATTTTCCTCCCAGCCATATCGGCCTTTCATTATTATATATACCACCATTTGTAGAACAACCTACTTCACCACCGCCATGCAGAAAAAGCATCACAGGATATCTTTTGGCGGCGCTGTCGGAATTGTTATAGCTTTTGGGAAACTTCAGTCTGAAGGCCATTCCCTGGCCCTTATAATTAATAAAATATTGTTTAAAGGAGGATGCGTCGAAAGTATCCGAGCCCATGCTGACACCTATAACAGGCACGCTCACCCATTTCTGCATCCCTGGTATCGCTGGATCGGGATGTTTGGGTGAACCCAAAGACTGCTGTGCATCATAACGGACAATTGGATCTGCAGGATTAAATACATTCTGGCCTTCAGCATTCCTGGCAAACGACAGTGAAATAATTAAATAAAATAAATTTTTTTTCATTTGAGGCTGGTTACAGGCCATTAATAAATATGTTACTATCTACAGAGCTCTGTATTATGGTACGAAAAAAAATCACAAAAGATGTGTTTATGCTAAAGATTGTTATATCCAAAGCGGTCTAATAGGACAATGGGAATTAATAAACGGTTGTTCGGAGGATTAACTGGTAATTGGAAGCCGAAAATACCATTTAAAAAATCAACGTCATAGTAAAATGGCAAAAAAATTTCCTATGGGGTTACCTTGGGGGATCAATATCCCTTAAGCATGGATGGAAATGGTTCGGAAATGATCAGGAGAGCCCGAAGGGCCACGCTCCTGATATTTTTATCTTGTGGTATAGGCGTAGCCAGCTGGGCCCCGATGGTACCGCTCGCAAAGCACAGACTTGTTATTAATGAGGCCGACCTTGGCCTGATCCTGCTGCTGCTGGGAGGGGGCGCAATTGTTACAATGCCTGTTGTAGGCCTGCTGGTGAGCAGGATCGGAAACAGGATGGTGATACTAGTAGGGGCACTGCTTGTGGCGCTGGTACTGCCCCTGCTCACCACACTGGATACACCAGCCAGCCTGGGCGCGGCGCTCTTTTTTTTTGGAGCCGGTATCGGCGCTCTCGACGTTGCCATGAACGCGCACGCCGTTGTAGTGCAGCAAAAGGTAGGTAAGCCCGTAATGTCGATGTTTCACGCCATGTTCAGCGTAGGTGGTCTTATCGGGTCAATTGGTCTCGGATTGCTGATGCTTCCTGGTCTTAGCCCAACTGTTTCCGCCATGATAATTTCAATGCTGCTGGTAATCGTGACCGTTACCCAATATAAACACATACTTCCGGTAGAGGCTGGAGCTGGCGGGGGTCATGCGTTCCGTTTTCCCAAAGGTCCGGTGATATTACTTGGAGTATTCTGCTTTATCTTTTTTCTTTCAGAAGGAGCGATGCTCGACTGGAGCGCGCTGTTCCTTAAAGATAGCCGGGGATTCGGACCAGCTATGGCTGGCGCGGGCTATGCGGTCTTTTCGGTGGCCATGGCGATCATGAGATTCTCTGGAGACGGCCTGGTACACAAGTACGGAGCCAGTAAAGTGGTGTTTTATGGGGCAGTTGTTGCTGCTGTTGGCTTATTGATCGCGGTGATCGTACCTGGACCGGTAGCAGCACTTGGCGGATTCATGATGATCGGGTTCGGCGCAGCCAATGTTGTGCCGGTATTGTTCAGCGCTGCAGGGAATGTTCAGGGGTCTGCTCCCGGTGTTGCACTGGCAGCTGTGACCTCATTAGGTTATGCGGGACAACTGGCCGGTCCAGCCCTCATAGGTTTTGTTGCTTACTTTGTCAGATTGCCTGTGGCCCTGGGACTACTCGCATTGCCAATGCTGGCAGTAGGGATCACGTTCAGAAAAACACAGCAATAATTATTTCAGCTTTCCTACCTGGTTGTTGTAATACTTTACCGTTTGAATGACAGATTGCAAATTGCTGGGCTGATCCTCAGCATCACGCTCAATGTAAATGCATCCTGAAAAATGCTGTCTTTTTAATTCCGCGAAAACTTTTGGAAAATCGACTATACCTGTTCCTACCGGAACATCTTTTAACCGGGGATTATTATAAGCAGCAATATCTTTTAAATGAACACCTATAATGTGACCTTCTAATTTTCTGAGTGCCTCAACAGGATTAATGCCGCTTTTGGGCCAGTGACCAAGATCAGCACATGCACCGAAATGCGGATGGTTTTTTATCGCCGCCAGCACGGAATCGGGGCTCCAGTATGCACTTACACCTTTCCAATGATCGTGTATGGCAACTTTTATATTGTAAATGCCTGCCAGGCTGTCGACCACATCCCACATGTCTGTCGCAGGTTCGGCTGTAACATAGTTTACTCCCAGCTGCTTTGCCAGCTCAAAATCTTTTATCCAGGCTTCGCGGGTTTTTCCACCTGATACATATATCGACCTGATGACCAACCCTTTTTGGGTGGCAATGTCTTTAAGCTTTGCAATGCCGGATGACGATAGTTGCATAACCGAAGAATCCTGCAGTTCACCACCTACTTTTTGAAAAGTATTCGGCTCTATATATTTCAACCCTGAACTGTCTACTTTGGCAAGCGCATCAACGAAACTGAACGTGTGGAAAGTCCACAAGGCCACGCCCAGGTGCCAGTCTTTTGGTGAATCAGCCATTTGGGTGCTGCGCTGTTGTTTACAGTCTGTAAATAACATCATCGCCATTAATAATACCGGTAAAATTGCCTTGATGTTTTTTAAGTTCGAACTTGCTGCCATACGAAAATATATCATGATAATTAATTAATCGGGGTGATGGACGTCAATGTAAAGCTCTATTAAAAATGCGTCTCCACAGTTTGCAGACGATAAATATAATGTTTTCATATCATCCTTCTGCGCGCCGATCTTTATTTACCTGTAAATTTCAAGACCATGAGGGTCGCATTTAATCAGTCGTTCGACTCAAGAGTAGTGAATTTCACACTGACCTATCGTTTCGGCAAACCATCGAACGCCCCGCAGAGAAAAGAAAATCCCAATGAAGAACAGGGAAGGGTAAGCGGATCAAGGTTAAGTTAATCACATAGTAGCAGGGGTGGAACAATTATTACTATTACATTTGGCTAAACTTAGCTCCATGGAGTCGCCGAGGTCTTTGCCTTTTTATGCTAAACTCAGTCTCAACCTTCTTTCCATAGTTATTATCGGATCGCTGATCTATATGGGTCAGGACATCCTGATGCCAATATGCTTCGCTATCGTACTTGCTTTTTTATTACTGCCACTGAACAACTGGCTGGTCAAAAAGGGTTTTCCACAGGTTCCATCCATGCTACTTTCCATAATTGTTGCAGTAGCAATTATTGCAGGCATGGTATTTTTTCTTTCCCGGCAAATAGCCGGATTTGCGAATGATCTTCCTAAAATAAAACAGAACCTCGCTCATCATATCACTACCGTACAGAAATGGATAGGGGACAATTTTAATATCAGCCGGCGTGAGCAGCAAAAAGCAGTAGAAAGTGCTGCTGCTGATATCAAATCAACAGGACCTGGCATGCTGGGTTCAACAGTGCTGAGTGCCGCTTCAGCGTTGATAGTAATCGTGCTTTTACCTATTTATACATTCCTGATCATGTATTACCGTCACCTGATCAAAAAATTTCTTGTTGATATATTTTCAGACCACCACCGATCAAAAGTGGAGGAAGTATTGTTTGAATCCCGCGTAATAATACAAAGTTATATGGTTGGGCTTTTACTGGAAATGGGGATCGTGGCGGCATTGAACTGGATAGGTTTTTTTATAGTAGGTATCCACTATGCTATATTCCTGGCGATATTGGCAGCGATACTGAATATGATTCCTTACATCGGCATGCTGATAGCAGGCATCACGGTAATGGTGATCACGCTGACCAGTTCCAATACCCTTGCTGATGTTATATGGGTGGGTGTGGTGCTGCTGATCGTGCAGTTTATCGATAATAATATTCTTATGCCTTATGTAGTCAGCTCAAAAGTTAAGATAAATGCGATGGTAAGTATTATAGGAGTATTAATTGGCGGCGCGCTTGCGGGTGTTTCCGGAATGTTCCTCTCTATCCCAGGAATTGCGATAATGAAATCAGTGTTTGACCGTGTGGATGAACTAAAACCCTGGGGGATGATACTTGGCGATGACCAGACGATGGCCAAACCCACAATAAGGCAACGTCTCAAAAGAATTAAAAAATAGTTATAAAGATTTTCTTAAAGTAAGTTTGAATGGGACGGCAATTTTGTCGGTCCTGCTTTCCATTATCTGCTCTGCAGCAAGTTTTCCCATTTTTTTAAAATCTGTTGAAATGGTAGTTATGCCATTAAGAAGCACTTCTTTTAAGGGCGTTTCATTATAAGAAATAATACCTGTGTCTTCACCTATTTCAAGGCCGGTCTTCCTTATTTTTTGTATCAGGCCTGGAAGATCGTTATCAGAAAGTACAATGAATGCATCGCCTTTTCCTATATGTATATCAGCGGGAATGCCAATGTGTTTTTTGAATTTAAATGAATTATCCTTGCAAAATTGTTCAAACCCGTTCATTATCTCCGGAGGGTAGTAGCTTTCTTCCGGGTAGATAAGGTGCAAAACAATATAATTTCGTAAAATGCCGATCGCCTCCTGAAGTGCATTATAAATATCTTTCTCAAAATCCTCATGCACGCTGGCATGCGCGGAGTGAACGCCCTCTACTCTTTTATCCAGCAAAATAATTTTTTCATCACCCAGATATTTTTCTATGATGGCGCCTATCTGCAGGGGGTCATCCGCCAGATGCGGAATAATTACATAATGCGTATACCCTTTGGCTTTTGTTTTTAATAAATGCGCGAACAGCAGCAGGTCATTATTGTATACGTAAAGGTCCGTTTCCGCAAGGGACGTGAAGGCTTCCGTAAATGCATCATACAACAACCTTTTATGTGATCCCAGCTTGTTAAACAATAAAAATATACGAAAAACAGGTATCGGTCCGGTGGCATTCACTACATTGGATTTTCCTTGAGCTGCCACAACAATGTTCCTTTTCTTTAAGACATCATACGCCTTTTTAGCCGTGTCGAAGGAGATATTAAGTTCATCGCTAAGCTTCCGGAGCGAAGGAAGCTGATCGCCCTTAATGAGCTTTCGTTGTTCTATTGCCCTGACCACGGCATCCGAGACCTGCACGTATTTCGGTGTATCCGAATGCTTGTCTATAATTATAAGTTCCTTAATATTTACGGGTCGCATGTGTTCTGTTGTTGGTCCCACCACATTCGTCGCGAAAATTACATTTAATTTCCTTTACACATTATATTAAATTAGTGAACTGTTTACTCTTATATTTGAGATACACCTTTATCAGTTAACTAACATACTTTCATGATCTCATCACGCGCGATGGAAATCTGGTTCGTGACCGGCAGCCAGCATCTTTACGGAGAAGAAATTCTCAGGCAGGTGGATCAGCATTCCGTCACTATGGCAGGATCACTTCATGATCACAAATTAATTTCTATAAGCATCGTCCATAAGCCGGTAGTCAAAACACCTGAAGAAATATATGCGATCTGCCAGCAGGCCAATGCCGCCGATACCTGCATTGGCATCATCGCCTGGATGCATACTTTTTCTCCCGGTAAAATGTGGATCCGCGGATTATCTGTTTTGCAAAGACCATTGCTGCACCTGCACACCCAATTCAACCGGGATATTCCCTGGAACGATATTGACATGGACTTCATGAACCTTAACCAGAGTGCGCATGGTGACCGTGAATTCGGATTTATTAACAGCCGTATGCGGCTCAGCCGAAAAGTGGTAACAGGGCACTGGAAAGATGAAAAAGTTATTAACCAGTTGGGCGCCTGGTCACGTGCGGCAGCTGGCTGGCACGACTGGCAGGGAGCGCGATTTGTACGCTTCGGCGACAATATGCGGCAGGTAGCCGTTACCGAAGGGGACAAGGTAGAGGCCGAAATGAAATTCGGATACGCCGTAAATACCCATGGCACCGGCGACCTCGTCAAGATCATTAACGCCGTACCCGATCAGGCAGTCACTGACCTCTGCGATGAATACGCCGACAGCTACGCACTTGCCAAAGAATTAATGAAAGATGGCGGAAGGCACACTTCCTTAAGAGAAGCTGCCAGGATTGAAGCCGGGCTGAAGCTATTTTTGGAAGAAGGTGGCTTTAAAGGATTCACTGATACCTTCGAGGATCTGCACGGAATAATCCAGCTACCCGGCATCGCGGCACAACGCCTGATGGCACAGGGGTATGGTTTCGCAGGAGAAGGAGACTGGAAAACAGCAGCGCTGGTCCGGGCTATGAAAGTGATGGCCGCCGGACTGCCCGGGGGTAATTCTTTCATGGAAGATTATACCTATCATCTGGAACCTGACAATGAAATGGTGCTGGGCGCGCATATGCTCGAAATATGTCCATCTATCGCCAATGGACAACCGAAGTGCGAGATACATCCGCTGGGGATCGGAGGCAAAGCCGATCCGGTAAGGCTTGTGTTCAATTCGCCGGCAGGACGTGCTATTAACGCTACAATCGTAGACATGGGCAACCGCTTCCGTATGCTGGTCAATGAAGTGGAAGCAGTCGATCCACCGCATGATCTTCCCAGGCTACCTGTGGCACGGGTGCTCTGGAAACCCTATCCTGATATGCAAACCGCCTGCTCTGCCTGGATACTTGCCGGCGGAGCGCACCATACCTGCTACAGCCAGAACCTGACAACAGAACACCTGGAAGACTTTGCAGCCATGGCCGGAATAGAATTTGTGCCCATTGATAAATTTACCTCTCTGAGAAATATTAAAAATGAATTGCGCTGGAACGAAGTGTATTACCAGATAAATAAATAACTTACTGCATTTTTGATTCTTAAAAGACACTGACTTGCCTATATGACTAATAACCTGGTTTTTGCCGATTATTTTGTATTCTTAATTTACTTTGTAATTGTTACTTCTTACGGATACTGGATATACAATAAAAAGAAAAAGACAATTACTGATACCAAGGATTTTTTCCTCGCCGAAGGATCGCTGACCTGGTGGGCCATTGGCGCTTCACTTATCGCCTCCAATATTTCCGCAGAACAGTTTATCGGAATGAGCGGTGAAGGATTTTTTGTGGGGATAGCGGTTGCCGCCTACGAATGGATGGCCGCACTGGCGCTAATCGTGGTAGCCGTATGGTTCATTCCTGTGTATCTTAAAAACAAGATATACACGATGCCACAATTTCTCACCCGCAGGTACAATAATACAGTGGCATTGATCATGGCCATCTTCTGGCTCTTTTTATATGTGTTCGTTAACCTTACTTCGATCTTATACCTGGGTTCCGTAGCGATCAATGGATTGGTCGGCGGTCAGCACCTGCACCAGATCATGCTTGCGCTGGCCATATTTGCCCTGATCATAACCCTGGGAGGCATGAAAGTAATAGGATTCACAGATGTGATCCAGGTGGGCGTACTGATCATCGGCGGCCTCGCCACCACTTATCTCGCACTGACAATCGTAGGTGAAAAATTCGGTGTAGGATCGAGTGCCATCGCGGGTTTTAAGGTATTGATGCAAAATGCCCCCGAACATTTTCACATGATCATTCCTACTCCCACTCCCACTTCTGCGCAGATAGATGTAGATAAATATTTAGTGCTGCCGGGTGTTGCCATGTATTTCGCAGGACAGTGGATAGTGAACCTGAACTATTGGGGCTGCAATCAGTATATTACCCAGCGAGCTCTTGGTGCCAATCTGAAAACCGCCCGCTCAGGACTGTTATTTGCAGGATTTCTTAAATTGCTGATGCCGGTGATTGTGATGCTTCCGGGTATTGCCGCATTTGTATTGTATAAAAACGGCCATCTTCCGCAGTTGCGCGGAGGCAGCAAGGACGGCGCTTATTCTGCAATACTCGGTTTTTTACCTTCAGGTCTGAAAGGCTTATCCATAGCGGCGCTCACCGCTGCAATAGTCGCGTCACTCGCAGGAAAAGTTAATAGCATCTCTACGATTTATGTACTCGACATCCACAAGAAATATTTTAACAAAGATGCCGATGAAAATAAAATGGTTCGCCTCGGAAGAATAACCGTTGTCATTGCCATGCTTATTGCTGTTTTATTTACCTGGAAGGATGCATTGGGCATCGGAGGTGAAGGGGGGTTTACATTTATCCAGAAATACACCGGCTTTATCAGTCCTGGTGTTTTTGCCATGTTCATACTCGGTATGTTCTGGAAACGCACAACTGGCGCTGCTGCCATTGCAGGGGTGATCACCGGGTTCGTATTATCTGTGGTATTTAATGTATATGCGCCGGAATGGTTCGGCCACCAGACATGGTTATATACCTCTTACCAGACAACGGAAGTCATCGGCGGTGTGGCACAATTGGTTTGGCGCATACCTTTCCTGTTATGTATGGGTTATTCCTTCTTTTTCACCGTAGCCATAATGGTGGGAATGAGCCTCGCCGGTCCGAAAATAAATCCCAAGGCGTTTGAGCTCGATAAAACAATGTTCAGGGTTGCCCCATCAACACTGGCACTGATAATTTTAGTGCTTATCACCCTGTCACTGCTGTATATTCGTTTCTGGTAAAAGATTGGCTGATGGAATACAGGTATGCTTTATCAGGGAACACTAAAATATATTATCAGGAAAGAGGCAGTGGTGATCCATTGGTTCTGATCATGGGATTTGGCGCCGATGGGTCTGTATGGGAAAAACATGCGTTGATTTACGAAAAATATTTCCGATGCATTTTAATTGATAACAGGGGTATTGGCAGATCCGGCCAGCCCAAGGGACCTTACACTACACTAATGATGGCCGGTGATGTCATTGCTGTTATGGATCATGCAGGCATTCAGCAGGCACGCATTGCAGGAATTTCAATGGGTGGCGCCATTGGGCAGGAACTTGCAATTAACTATCCTCACAGGGTTATATCGCTTGCACTCATCAGCACCTGGGCAAAATTTAATAATTACGCAAAAGCGGTGTATGAAAATTTAAAGCACGTACGGGTGCATCTGCCCGGAGAGGAATTTATGGAACTGCTGCAGTTGTGGATCTTTGCACCACCTTATTATAAAAATAACTGGGATGAATTAAAAAATGCCGCTGGCATTAATAAAAATATACAAACGAGAGAGGGCTTCGAAGGGCAACTGGACGCGTGTATTGGTCATGACGCGGTTAACAGGCTTGAACAAATAAATATCCCGGTATTAATTACTGTCGGAGGCATGGACATATTTACGCCACCGGCATTTTCTGATATTTTGCATAATCATATCAGAGGTTCCCGGCTAAGCATTTATCCCGAGGGCGGGCATGTGCACCACTGGGAGGATCTGGAAAGATTTAATACTGAAACATTACATTTCTTTTTAAAAAATTAATATGTCATATATAAAATTGGCATGCGAGACCTACACCTGGCAGATGCCGGGGGAGCAATATAAGGGCCGGTTGGAACACATCATGGAAGTCGCTTCGAGAGCTGGATTCAAGGGAATAGAACCCGACTCAAGTTTTCTGCGTCACCTATCCGACCCGGCATTAATGAAGCGGGCGCTTAATAAATATGAGCTGGATCTTTCTGTGTTTTGTTACGTGGAAGACTGGAGACATCCTGTTGAAACTGCTGAAGAAAGAAAGCGTGCGGATAGCTGGATAAAATTTATGGAACATTTTCCGGAAGCCATATTTTTACTGGTGCAGATGCCCGGAAAGGACCGTGAGCAGTTGCACGAAAGACAACAGAACTTACTGTCCTGCGTGAATGCGATTGCTGCCAGGGCTGCCGGCAAAGGCATTGAATGTTCTTATCATCCTAATTCTCCCATGGGCTCGGTATACCGGACGGAAGAAGACTACAAAATATTATTAAACGGGCTTGATACTTCTGTAATCAGGTACACTCCCGATGTGGGTCATATTGCAAAAGCTGGCATGGATCCGATGGCTATAGTGAAGCAGTATGCTAAATTAATAAATTGCATTCATTACAAGGATATGTATGCGGACGGCCGTTGGGCGCCAATGGGAGAAGGGGTTATTGATTTTATGGAAATAACCAATTATCTTCAATCGATTCATTTTAAGGGATGGATCGTTGTTGAAGACGAATGCGACAAAGCAATAACGGATCCCGATTCTGTTGCCATGGAAGATGGGTTATATAATAAAAAAGTATTGGAGCCATTGCTTAAATAATCAAGACATGAAGAAAACCATCCAGATATTTGTTTTAATCTTTTTAGTAACAGCCTGCAGGGCGCAAGAAAAGGTTCAGTGGGTAAAATATGATGGCTTCGACGGACCTGGTAAAGGTAAAAACATCGTACTGGTGAGCGGCGATGAAGAATACCGTTCTGAAGAAGCTTTACCGATGCTGGCACAGATACTCGCAAAGAAATATGGATTCACCTGCACTGTTTTATTTTCACTTGATCCGAAAACGGGAGAAATAGACGCCATGAACCTTTCCAATATTCCAGGGCTGCAGAGTTTGCGCAAAGCGGACCTGATGGTACTGTTCACGCGCTTCCGGGAGTTACCCGATGAGCAGATGAAATATATTGATGAGTATTTAAAAGCAGGTAAGCCCGTTATTGGAATAAGAACCGCTACTCATGCATTTAATTACAGGAATAATAAAAATGATGTGTTTGCCAGATACGATTATAAGAGCACGGTAAAGGGATGGGAAGATGGATTCGGCAAACAGGTGCTGGGGGAAACATGGATCGACCATCATGGACATCATAAATATGAGGGCACACGCGGATTAATTAACGGAATAGAACAAAATGCAAAGAACCCTATTTTAAATGGCGTAAAAAATATATGGACCGCTACGGATGTATATGCGGTAAAAGCGCTTGAAGGAGCAAAAATTTTGGTTTATGGACAATGTACAAATGGCATGACCGCTGAATCGCCTGTTAACCTGGATAAATCAATCATGCCTGTTGCCTGGACAAGGAGCTATTCGGTTCCCGGTGGTAAGAAAGGAAAAGCATTTACGTCTACTATGGGCGCGTCTATTGACCTGGTAAATGAAGATCTCCGGCGGTTGCTGGTCAACGCGAGTTTTTGGGCTGTTGGCCTGGAAAAACAAATTCCTGAAAAAGCAGATGTTGATTTTGTAACGGAGTATAAACCCACAATGTTCAGCCCTGATTTATTTAAAAAAGGATCTTTTCCAGAGAAATATCGGATGAAATGAATTTAAAATGACACCACATAAATAACAGAACTGGCCTTTCGCTTATTCGCTAACGCTTTTCGGTCGGATTGAAAACCTTTCCAAAACCCCTGGATAATATTTGAAGAACCGGTTCTGTATTTTTCACTGAGTAGACAAACATAAAAACTATCGAACCACATGGGATGAATGCTTTCAATATGCCCTCCGTGAGAATTAATTAATTCCATCATCGCCGCTGGCGAAAAATGGTATAGGTGCCGGGGAACGTCATAAGCCGCCCATTTACCTGAATAATACGCTGCATCGTAAGAAGTATAATTAGGAACAGCAATAAATACCCGTCCTTTCTTTTTACATAAAAATTTTAATTGCTCAACGTAATTATGCAATTCATGCACATGCTCCAGTACATGCCATAAGGTAATGGCATCAAAACTTTTTTCCGGCAGCTGAAATAAATAATTAGCAGGCTTCAATTGTATTCCATGTGTAGCGGCGGCTTTTTTTATGGCCTGATCATCCGGCTCCACTCCTTCCACGTTCCATCCTCCGCTTTTCATACTGTTCAGGAATGCGCCGGTGCCTGCGCCGATGTCCAGCAGAGATCCTGTTTTTATGCCAGTGACCCGCTGAACAAATTTTTTCTTCGACAACAACGTGAACCGGCGGACAAGCAAATATAAAGTGTTAATTAATCCTCTTTTCGTTTCACTGTGAGAAATATATTTTTCTGATTTATAATACTTGCCAATGGCATTGGTTTCAGGAACATTTTGTGTAAACCGCAATGAACAATTTGCGCACTGCCATATTTCAAACTGTTCATTTGAAACGGTATAATCTACCGCGGTGAGCACTTCACTGACAGCCGCACAACTACAGACCGGGCAGGAATTATAATGGATCATTTCGTCTCTATCGTTTGATGATTCCCAAAAGGAGCATCTGAGCCGTTTATGAAATAATGAAAGAAAATAGCCACTAGTGCTACCGCAACGATGATAAGCGCATATATCCACCAGGAAGCTTTCTCCTTATGCACTTCCTGCAGGTAATCGGTCATCTCCATAGTAGTTGTTTCCATGTCACCTACTATCATCGCATGCCTCGCATTAGTTCGAATAATCCTTTCCGCAGGTACTGCCACATCATACGTTTTCAATGCCGAAAAGGGTTCAAATACAATGTCTCCGGAAGCATTCCTTTTTAATGCACCTATTCCCTCCAGCAAAGTATTGTGCTCCGTATCTATCCCGTTCCGGATATTCAGCGCCCATTCATTATACAGTTTGATGGCTTCATATTCGGGAATGTTCTTACTGGTGGCCAGAAAAGTAAAAAATTCTTTTTCAGGATCGTCGAAGTATTTATCAAAGCGGAAATGGTAAGCAGGGGGAAGCAACTGCCTGTTGATAAAATCAGATTGCGCAGGTACCCTTTCCACGTAAATGGTTCCGAGACCCGGAATACTAACACTTTTGTGCTGCAATAAATAATTGTTAACTAACTGTATCATCCTTAAGTAGCAAGATATAATTTATTGATTGAATGAATATACTAGACCTCCAAGGATATTAAATCCGAACACGTGATACTGGTTCCAGCGCTGGTATTTGTCGTTAAAAATATTGTTCATTTGCAGCCAGACATTAAAATTCTTGGTGATCCGGAACTCTGCGCCGGCATTCAGGTCAATAGCTGGATCGTTCTTATACGGCAAGCCGTTCTTTCCAGCATATGCAGGTGAATCCCAGGTCCACAGGTCGGCCCTGATGAAAAGATCCTTCAGTATCTCATAGCGTACGGTAGTAGTCAATTCAATTGGAATAATGCCCCATGGCCTGAGCTGGGATTTGTCATTAAATACGTTCCAGTTAAACACCGCCTTGGCGCTAAGTTTTTCTCCTATCCTGTATTCCGCTTCCGCATGAGTCTGTATAATGGTTAATTTTTCATCATACACGATAGTAAAGGTCTTTCCATCCAGTGAATCATTTATAAACAGAGGCATGTTATGATGCTGCTGGAGACCAAGCTTTGCCGAATAGCTGAAATGGTTACCGGCAGAACCCTTGAAACCAACATATGCTTCCACCACCCTGGTATTTTTCAGGGAATCTGGCCGGTTAAGCCATGGGTTAATGGAAGCATACCTGGTGTAAGAACCCTTGTCGTAATATCCTATCCACCCCAGTTGCAAAGTAAATCGCTGGTCGCTTGTCGTAATATCAGCCATGGCATTGGGCAGCATATGAAAATCACCCCTGTCCCATGATGGAATAATACCTGCCTGAAGATACAGGTTAGGTGTTTTTAATAATAAGGTTGGCGTCACCATAAACACGTTATTGTTCTCCGTTTTTTTAACGGCTCCGTCGTTCCGGTAATGGGTAAGGTCGGCAGTAAGGCCCAGATTAAAGGCAGTAGATTTTCCAAAGTTCTTTTGAACAGGAACATTGAACACGCTATTGGCTTCCGTGGCCCTGGGGTTGTGATTATCCGTCATTACGGAAATTCTTGCGGAAGGATTGTAGCTTAACCCAAAATCAGTTGGAACGATATTGCGCAGGCTTACCCTGCCTTCAATAGTTTCAAAACGCTGCCTCAGCTGGTCCTTTGTAAATTTCAGCGAATCGGGTTTGTAGCCGTACAAAAAGTAATCGTTGCTGCTGAAGCCCACTCCCGCATTCCATTCCAGGTTTGAAGGCGTTTTATAGGTTACCGTCGCGCCAACTTTCGATAAGCTGTTCTTTTGGAATGGTTCACTTCCCTTTGAATTAAAATAATCGCCAAATATATTGAAAAAAGTATTTTTCCCGTCACCAAAACTAAATCCCGCTTTTACATATGGTTGGTGTACGTTGCCGATGCCCAGCTTAATAAAGTTGCTGTATCCCCAGTTTGTTAAAGAATCTGCCTGGAGTGATACTGGCTTAAGATCCGCAGGCTGGTAAGCAAATAATAGATTTTCTGCCGGGATATTGTAATTAAGTTTAGGCCGCACGGTGTCGTTTGCCGCCGGGGCCGCATTGAAGTTTACCTTCGCTGCTTCGCGGAGAACTGGCTTAAAGGTGGAAGTAATATCTATCGTTCTCCGCTTAGAGGTATCCTGAGCAGATACCTTGTTCACGCCTACACTTAGAACAACCAGGATTAAAATGTTTTTCATCTGCATATTATTACTGTTCTACCTTGCTGGATTTACTTTCTTCTGCTGTAATTTGTTTTAGTTTCCTTTCCGCTTCCTGTCTCAGGTCCTCTAACTTTGCATTGTCAACAACACTTTTATATGTAGCCTTTGCGTTAAAAAAATCTTTCTCTTTATAATACAGGTCGCCTAATAAAATATACGCTTTTGTTACCCAGTTTTCATAAGAGCCGGATTTTTTTATCACTTCGAATGCTGCTTTTTCAGCATCGCTGTTTCGTTCCTGCGCAAAGAAACAACTGGCAATTTCATATCTAGCTTCTGCCCCATAGGCAGATTTACTGAGTGTAGCAACTGTTCTGTAACTGGTGATGGCAGTTTCATACTGGTTATCCAGTTGCGCCGATTTCGCTATCGCCATATTCGCCAGTACCTTATCATCTGTGCCGGCGCTTTTTTCTGCAAGAAGATCCTTCGCGTTAACCACGGCGTCGCTCCATTTTTGCAATTGATACTGACTCCTTAACAAGCCGCGCATGGCTTCCAGTCTCGATTCCTGGTTGCCAGCATATTGCTTCAGTTTAATAAAATATTTTTCGGCGTCTTCGTATTTCTTCAGTTCAAAGAAATTAAGACGGGCGGCCTGCAATAAAGATTTTTCACCAAATTTATTTGGCACCCTGTCCGCCAGCGATTCGTAGCCGGTAACGGCTTTTGCATAATCCTTTTGGTTAAAGTATATTTCGCTTTTATAATATAAGGCTTCCAGTGAATATTTTCCCTGTGGAAATCTAACCAGGTAATCTTCAAACTTTTTTACAGCGCCCGTAAAGTTTCCATTGTTGAATTGTACTTCCGCTTCCTGGTATGCCAGTTCATCTTCCTGTGATGGAGTGATGTCCTTACCCATGCTGCGGGCAAAGTTTACATATTCAGCCGTGCGGCCCTCATCCACATAAATTGCTTTGGCATTTTCCAGTGCCGACTGTGCCTCCGCAGAATTGGGAAACTGCTGCAACAAGGTGGTGTATTGATTAAGCGATTCTTTATTGTTGTCAAGATTATAATAGGCAATGCCCAGTCTGAGGTAAGATTTTGGTCTTAGTGAAACATTCGGATCACTGATCACATTCTTCAGGTAGGGGATGGCTTCTTTGTATTGTTCGTTGGCAAGATAGGTGCTGGCGATCTCCATGTTGGCATCGGACCGCAAAGATGAACCAGGGAATTTTCTGGTCATGGTAGTCAGCAAACTGATCTTATTTGGGCCGCTGGAAACACCGGCAATCATTGCTTTTTGAAAAGTTGCATAGTCCGAAGAAGACCAGGAGTAATCGAGCACCTTGTTATACATGCCATCAGCCTTGCGGTAATCCCTGTTCATATAATAACAATCAGCGCTGCGCAGATAGGCATCCTGTTCTATTAATGGCGAATTGATTTTCGGAGCGATAACGATCTGTTCAAAAAAACCGGCCGCCTGCTGATAGTTTTCTTTCTTCAGAAAGGAATAACCGAGATTGTACTTAGCGTTATTCGGTGTTATTTCACCACCCACTGCGCCACTTTTTAAATATTCAAAATAATACCTGATGGCTTCATCTGTATTATTAGTGCGGTAAGCTATCTCCCCTTTCCAGAATTGTATAAAGGGTAGAACGGAAGCATTTGAGGGGTCTTTTTCAGCTTTTGTCAGCAGATCCTTTGCAGGCTGCAGCAGTCCGTCATTAATCAGTTCCGTTGCCCTGCCGTATAATATTTTAGGATACAGCTGTTTTGCAGAAGCAGAAGGATTTTTCATTCCTTCGATCAGTATCAGCGCATCCCGGTAATTACTTGTGTTTGTCAACACGGATACCAACAGATCCTTTGCCTCCGTATTGTATTCGGACTGCGGATAGTTGGTTATGAATTTTTGCAATTCATTAAGCGCCACATCCTGAAAGCCCAGCTCGTAAGATAATTTGGCATAGTTGAACATTGATATCTCCCGCTGCTTTTCGTTGCTGCTGTTTGCGGAACAAAACAAAAATGCATTTCGGGCATTGGCCTTTTGATTACTTTTTAAATAGGCATCCCCCAACAAGTACATGGCATTCTGCGCAAGAGAATCTTCTTTACCACCTAATTGTTTAAAACCATCAATTGCTTTTGTAAGTTTACCGGTCTGGTAATAACTGTAAGACAGTTCATATAGATCCTGTCTGCTCACTTTTTGGGATTTATTCACAAATGCTTCGAGGTAAGGAACGGCCTTATCATATTCTTTTTTCTGGAAGTACCCATGTCCCACCAGCTGTCTCAGTTCAAGGTCGTAATACTGGTTGCCCTTTTTCAATTTATTTTCCGCGTAGGTAACCGCTTTATCCTGCTGGTTGAGTGAATATTGAATAGTGGATATATAATAGGGAACCACTTTACCATAAACTTTATGGTTTTCAACAATGGTAAAAGCATCAAGTGCATCGCGGTACTGATGATCATGAAAAGCGATGAAGCCATAATAATAATTGGCATCGAGATAATTAGGATCTTTCGGCATCTGCCGGATCACGTTCAAAAGTGTTTTAGCCTGGTCAAATCTTTGCACTGTAAAATAGGCATAACCGAGGTGAAATTTAAGATCCGCGATCTCCTTGTTGCTGAGATTTTCAATGTTTACTTTTTCAAATGCATCTATGGCCTTTGAAAAATCCTGTTTGCGATAATAATATTCCGCCAGGTGAAAGCTGATCATCTGCACCAGTGGTGCATTATCTTCAAGGTCTATAAATTCCTGGGCATTGAATACTGCTCTTTCTTCATTTTGTTTGAGTGCGCAAACAGTAGTGTAATATCTTATTTCCTGGTAGTTAAGTGCGTCATTGCTACGGTCGGTCTCCCGGAGTTTTTGCTGCAGGTCCTTTAATATGGGATACGCAAGACTGTACTGCTCCTTCTGAAAGAATTCTTTTGCCCGGTTTAATGAAGCCCGGGGATCATTTATGAAACTAGTTTGCTGTGAGAATGAAAAAAAGTAAAGACCGAGTGTCAGTAACAGAACAGTTGCTTGCTTCATCACGATTAACATTATTTAAGGTCTATTGGTGCCTGTATTGTGGTAAAGATTCTAAATTATTAAGAGTCAGCCAAACATCATTCCAAACACCTGTGGATAAGTGAGAGGATTAACAATTCTTTTGGATAAATGTAAAAATATTAAAACCATACATTTGACAAAATTTACTCATGAAAAAACTACTGAATACCAGTTACAGTCCGTCGGCATTTAATTTCGCCCTGCTGGTGCTTCGTGTATGCGGTGGCATTTTACTTGCCGCCCATGGGTTCGATAAGCTGACCCACTTTCAGCAATACAGTACTCACTTCATCAGTTTTATGGGAATTGGTGCCATGACCTCCCTTTCACTGGCCATTTTTGCAGAATTTTTTTGCTCGACATTCGTGATATTAGGATTATTTACCAGACTGGCGGTTATACCGATACTGGTTACGATGGCGGTGGCGGTGTTTAAGGCAGAAAATGCCCAATTTTTCAGCAAGGCCGATCCTGCCTCCCTTTACTTTCTGATATTTTTTGTCATATTGCTGGTCGGACCAGGAAGGATCAGCATTGATGGCGCCGTAAGCAAATAAAATATTTTTTATGAACGACGAAAAAGTGCAGGCATCCATTATTACCATCGGCGACGAGCTGATGATAGGCCAGGTTGTGGACACGAACAGTGCATGGATCGCGCAGCAACTTAATATTGCGGGCATCTGGGTAAGAAAAAGAGTATCGGTTGGCGACAACTACGATGAAATGTGGAGAGCGGTGGAGCAGGAAAGCATTGCCTCGAAGCTCATACTGATTACGGGTGGTCTGGGTCCCACCGCCGATGACATCACAAAGCCTTTTTTATGTGATTACTTTGGCACTACACTGGTGATAGACGAAGAGGTACTCAAGCACGTGCAGGATCTTTTTGAAACCGTGCTCAGGCGCCCATTTATAGAAAGAAATAAAAAGCAGGCCGAGGTGCCGGCAGGATGCACCGTGATTCATAATTCCCGGGGAACCGCGCCCGGCATGCTTTTCGAAAGGGATGGCGTAATATATGTGTCCATGCCGGGCGTTCCTCATGAAATGAAGGGGATGATGGAAGATCTTGTACTGCCGCTGATCAAAAAGAAAATGGTTACCGGCAATATAATGCACCGGACCATGCTGCTGGCAGGCATAGGCGAGTCGTTCCTGGCCGAACACATTCAATTGTGGGAAGAGGCGCTGCCCCAGAATTTCAAGCTGGCATACCTTCCTAACCAGGGACTGATCAGGCTGCGCATAACCGGCAACGGTGGTGACGCGGAACACTTACGGGCCAGCCTCAATGAACAGTTTGACGCGCTGAAGATACTGGTCAGTGAATGGCTGGTGATTGACGAAGATATTTCAATGCCTCAGTTGATCGGAAAAATGCTGAATGTCAGAAAAAAAATGCTGGGCACAGCGGAAAGCTGTACCGGGGGTTACCTTGCCCACCTCTTTACCCGGGAAGCAGGGGCCTCCGACAAATTTAATGGCACGGTGGTGAGCTATTCCAATGAAGTGAAAATGAATATTCTGGGCGTCCGGCAGGAAACACTAAACGACGCCGGAGCGGTGAGCGAAGAGACAGTTACACAAATGGCCAGGGGAGCCCTTAAGGTCCTCAAAGCAGACTATATTATTGCTACTTCAGGGATAATGGGACCGGACGGGGGGAGCTTCGCAAAACCCGTTGGAACCGTCTGGGTGGCCGTTGGAAATAAAGATCACCTGGTTACACAGGAATTTCATTTCCGCTACGACAGGATGCGCAACATCGAAATGTCGGCAAACAGTGCGCTGAACCTGCTCAGAAAATTCATGTTGCAGTATGATAGCTAACATCCGTTAGTTAATTTGGATGCAGAAAAAGCAATTCCTTACTTTTGTGCGCGACGGCGTTTGCCATCAGTTACGTTTTAACCGAATATAATTATATGCCGATAGTTGACCTGGTAATGCCAAAACTGGGAGAAAGCATTATGGAAGCCACTATTCTTAAGTGGCATAAAATTCCCGGAGATCAGGTTAAGATGGACGAAACCATTCTTGACATTGCCACTGACAAGGTAGACAGTGAAGTTCCCTCGAGCACGGAAGGCACCATTGAAGAATTATTGTACCAGGTAAATGACGTGGTACCTGTTGGTGCCGTGATAGCCAAAATCAAAACAAGTGCAGCGGAAAAACAACAACCCGCCCTTACCCACCCCGCTGTTCTATTGAATAATAATAATTCAACCGAAAAAGCGCATAATAACAATTTGTCTTCCCATGAATACAAATCATCTGCAGGCAATACCAATCGTTTTTATTCTCCTCTGGTGCTTAATATTGCGGCAAGCGAACAGGTAAGTATGCAGGAACTGGAATCCATCCCCGGAACGGGCCATGATGGAAGGGTTAGCAAGAAAGATATTCTTGAGTATGTGGAAGACAGGAAAACGGCTGGCAATTACAGGGGAGCTGCACAACAGCAGGGCCGGGGGCAACCGGATAATGATTATTCTGAAGTTTCAGTGATCAGCCGGGAAAAAGAGGAACAGCCAGAGTCAACCCCGCAGTTATATTCCGGCAACGTTGAGATCATTGAACTGGACAGGATGCGTAAGATGATCGGCAAGCACATGGTGGACAGCGTGCATACAAGTCCGCACGTGACAAGTTTTTCAGAAGCCGATGTTACCAACATGGTACTGTGGAGAGAAAGAATTAAAAAAGAATTTGAAAAAAGGGAGAATGAGAAAATTACATTTACCCCCTTATTTATAGAGGCCATTATCAAGTGCATTAAAAAATATCCCTGGCTCAACAGCAGCATCGACGGCGACAAGCTGATCGTGAAAAAAGATATCAATATCGGTATGGCCACTGCACTGCCCTCAGGGAACCTGATCGTACCGGTCATTAAAAATGCCGATCAGCTGAATTTAGTGGGGCTCACCAGGCAGGTGAACACCCTTGCCAATGCAGCGAGATCCAACAAATTGAGGCCGGATGACACCTCCGGAGGGACTTTTACCATGACCAATGTTGGGTCGTTCGGAAGTATCATGGGCACGCCGATCATAAACCAGCCGCAGGTAGCCATCATCGCCATTGGCGCGATAAAGAAAAAGCCGGTCGTAATCGAAACCGCACAGGGAGATGCTATCGCCATCAGGCACATGATGTTTTTATCCATGTCTTACGACCACCGGATCATTGACGGTGCACTTGGGTCCACATTTTTGAACGCAGTGGCGAAAGAACTGGAAAATTTTAACGGCGAACGGGATTTCTGATCTGTTATACTAAAAAGGAATGGAGAGCAAAGCCGCAAACAAAGAGGTAAAAACCAACGTTGTCTTTATCTCTTTGGGCTTTCTTAGTGTCTTTGTGTGAAACACTGAATAATTCAAACTTATTTCGTAATTTGATGGAAGGGCTTTTTATAATTAAACTTTATGAAAACACTTTCAGAAACCTGGTTCGCCGAAGGATTCATTGATTTTGAACTTAAAAAATATACACTGCTGGCTTATCTCCAGGAAGTAAATAAACACTTTGGCGAGAATAAATTGTATCCCCAGCTGGCCGATGTTATTTTTCACTATAATAACCTCGTTGCTTTTCGGGAAAATAAAAAATACCTCCAGGAACAATTTCCTAAGAAACTGACAATGATACAGATGGAAAAACTGCAGATGCTGTATGAGCAGATGATAGAAGATGACGAACTTATGCAGCAGCTGGAAGAAATTATTAATTATTCAGCAGGATTAATTAAAAGCACTATTTCCAATGGAGCAGAGATATATGAATTCGTTGAAAATAAACTGAATATATTTCCTGTGGGAATTGTTCCGCTTGAGATCAATGAAGGATACTTCTTTTTATCAGAAGGATCTTACCGGCAAACAAGAGTATATCAGTACAGCCTGAGCATTTTTCAGAAACAGGATGAAAAGTACCGCTCAATCAAAACGGAATATATTGATTATTGGGACCGCAGCATTGTAAATACATATGAAAATATAAAGGCTGAACTTATCAGGAAAAAAAGAGACTTTCCAAATCCTGCGGTGTATTGTATTGAAACGGGATTAACGTATCCTGTTGATGAAACACTTTTGCCGATTGCAAAAAGATGCCTGGTGAGGTATATTTCCAGTGCTGCTTAGCTTGTGCTTTTCTTTAGCTTGCTATTGTAATCTTTGAATAAACTATACCACCTGAGTTTCAGCACCCCCAGAATTCCTTCTTTCACTATGCCCTTATGCATCTTTGAAGCGCCATATTTCCTGTCCTGAAATATAATGGGCACTTCAATAATCCGGAATCCCAGTTTCCATGCAGCAAATTTCATTTCTATCTGGAAGGCATAACCGAGAAAATGAATTTCATCCAGGTTGATCGATTCAAGCACTTTCTTTTTATAACAGACGAAGCCTGCAGTGGTGTCATGTATGGGCATCCAGGTGATCAGCCTCGTGTATAATGAACCGCCTTTTGACAATAATATCCTGTTGCGGGGCCAGTTGACCGTGCCGCCACCCTTTACATAACGCGATCCTATAGCCATATCTGCACTGCCCTCGCTACAGCTTTGATACAATCTTTGCAGATCGGCCGGATTATGGGAGAAATCAGCATCCATTTCAAAGATATACTCGTATCCCCTGCTGATGGCCCAGCGAAAACCAAAAATATAAGCAGTTCCCAGTCCAAGCTTTCCCTGTCTTTCTTCCAGGAACAGGGAGGAAGGATATACCAGTTGCAGATTCCTTACTATTTCAGCGGTTCCGTCAGGGGATCCGTCATCAATCACGAGCACATGAAAATGCTGGTTCAGGCTGATGATCGCAGAAATAATGCCGGAAACATTTTCCCTTTCGTTGTATGTCGGTATAATAACGAGTTTGTCCACCTACCCCTTCTTTAACATCATCCTGTTAAACACTTCAGTAAGTTTCTGCTTGGTGTGTAAGGTGAAATCACCCTTCATCATCCAGTCATAATACTGTGGTTCCGCCTTTAATACATCAGTAACCGCACGTCCCTTATGCTTACCGAAATTGAATACTTCCCTCCCATTATCCATGATCATCCTGCGGGCAAAATCCACCAGGTTTTCTTCACCTATGCATTTTAGTATGCTTTCTACCGTTAATCCAAGTTGCGGATAACGCTGAACCTGCGACTGAAGAACTTCCCACGTCGCAGTTGCATCCGCTTCTGCGGTGTGCGCATTTTCAAGCGCCTCGTTACAATAAAATTTATAAGCAGCCGTCAGGGTTCGCGGCTCCATTGAATGAAATATTTTCTGTACATCCAGCAGCTTCCTGTTCTTAAAATCCAGGTCTAGCGATACCCTCAGAAATTCTTCTACCAGCAGCGGGATGTCGAACCTGTTAGAATTATACCCAGCCAGGTCGGCATTATCAATAAACTGCTTGATCTCATTTGCTGCCTGCCTGAAAGTCGGGGCAGCTTTTACCATTTCATCCGTAATACCGTGTATATCGGTAACCACCGCGGGAATGGGAATTTCAGGGTTAAGTAATTTTCTTTTGATGGTCTTTTTACCATCAGGCATCACTTTAACGATCGCGATTTCCACAATACGGTCAGTGCTGAGATTCATTCCGGTAGCTTCCAGATCGATGATGGCCAAAGGCCTTAATAATTGTAGCATCACGTAGTAAAGATTAAGTCCCCCGTTACTTGTTTGGCAAATGTAAGCATATCTGCACCATCAAAATTCCCCGAGCTCATCAGCAACAGGTTGGCATCCTTATAATTAAAACCACCCATTGAGTTCAGCAATTCCTTCTGATCACTGAATATTTTAATATCCCTTCTTTCAAAACCGGCCGCTATTGTTAACGGATTCAGACCAGGCAGCTGTTTCAGTTCCAGGGCATGTTTTGAATACACCACCGCTGCCTCATCCGCTGGTTAGACCTCCCAGGTTCAAATATTTCGTCATCGCTGCCGCTTACCTGGTACCTTTTTTCAAAAGGACCATAGCCAACTGGTGCATTACACTGCCGCCGACCGCTATAAAATGTACTTTCATACGCATATTGAATTATGTCACAATATATTGTGAAAAGCTTTCTTAAGCACTTGCATTTACAGGAAATTCTTATTTACTTTACACTGAAACTACTTATCCAACCCCTTAGAATTTTCCTCCCATCTCCGTTCCTTTGAATTTCCTGATGATCGTTTATCCCTCATCGGGCCGTATTCACTCACTAAAAATACCTAAAATGAAAAGGACGCTAATTGTTATTGCACTGGTATGTGTTAATGCTATCGGGATTTCCTCATGCGCCACGCAGAAAGGCTGTAAGGCCACCCAGGGTTATGTGGGATATGGAAGCAGGCATTAATCAGGGGTCACAATACTGAAAATTATTTACAATCCCGTAAATTTGGGCATGGATTGGAAAGTGCTCAGAGAAGAAGCGGAACTGCAGGAAATAATTAAAAACTCAAGTGACCGCCCCCAGGTAATATTCAAGCATAGTACGCGGTGTTCTATCAGCTCTGTCGCAAAAAGAAGGCTGGACAAGGCCACGCAGCCACGCAACGCAGACTTTTATTACCTGGATCTGATCAACTTCAGGTCATTGTCACAAAAAGTTTCTGAAGTATTTAATGTATATCACGAATCACCCCAGGTACTCGTGATTAAAAATGGTGAGTGCATCTACGACGAGAGTCATATGGGCATCACTATTGACGAAATCCTCGCGCACACAGGAGTTTAATTACGCCTGTAAAAATCTAACGTTGAAGGATTATTGTTCCTGATCTCACTCAGTGTATAAAATCCTGTATTGTCTATTGCGAATGTCACGGCCTCACCCTGCTCTTCCAACAGATAGCCAATCGCTACAGGGGTGCGGGCAAGAGTGGTGGCAACAGATTCTGATGCTTCACGGGAATAATAATAAAGCGCGGTGTACGTTTTCACAATCAATTCTTTATTGTCAGGTGACAACGCCGCACTTACCACTCCGTTAAATGCAAGGTCTGATACAAATGTAGCATTGATAACAACCATCGTGTCCTGCGGGTAGGAAAGTTTATAGACTTTAGATTTAGCGTCCCTCTTGGTAATCACATAAATGTCTTTTGTACCCGCTTCCACCAGGAAAGCTTCTGCATCATGAGAGCCATCAGGATATTGAAACGTTAGTTTATTATAATTATTTATTTCCGCCACACTCATAAGCGGTTCCTCAAACCTGTAAAATACATATCCGGTCCCGGTTAAGTTGTTGTCCCCTATATCCCCCAGGTAAAGATATTTTTTACCAGGTTCAGGCCCTTCTCCCAGAACTATATCTTCCCAATCACGGTTTTGGGCATTAGTGATCGGAATGGTCCTGCTAATTTTGCCGTCGTGCCCCATCAAATAAATATCCGCAGGATTCCCACTGTCTTCCTCTACCCATAAAAATCCGGGATTTATCTTGCTGTCGGCAATTCCCGATGCCTCCGGCAAGGTCCCACCGGTAATAGCAATTTGCTGTGGAACGTCACTAAAACCTCCTGGTTTACTGGCCGGACTATTTGATTTTTTGCAGGAAGGAAAACCTGCCAGCGCAAATAATATAAGAATATTAACGGGTCTCATCATACAATGATCTTTTTTCAAACCAATTTATAATCCTGAGCGAAACAGTCAGCCATATATAGCCGATCGCAAAACCACCCAGCACATCACTGGCATAATGCACTCTAAGATATATCCTGCTGAACCCAATAGCAAGTATCAGCATCGACAAAAATATTGTGCATAGCCATTTTATGCGCTTATCTTTTATCTGCGAAACAAACAGGCAAATAATAAGGCCGTAAAACGTCACGGCCGACATAGAATGACCGCTAGGAAAACTGTATCCTGAAGCCGCCTCATGAACAGGATGGGCAGGTCTTATTCTTCTAAAATAAAATTTAAGCAAATACAACAACAACACGCTGCCGAGCGACACCAAAATCACTTTTATAGCGATCCAGTTATTTTTTTTTATAAATAAAAAATAAACTGCCAGCAGGATATTTGCCGGCAGCAAAAAAGTGTGTGACGCAAAAAAACTGATGAACACCATGATGTTCGTATTCATTCCGCTAATAAAGGGATGAACATGATCGAATATGAAATGATCAAGTGCTGTAAGTATCCATTTTATTTCTTTCACCATATAAAAAAGCTCCGTGCCGGAGCTTTTAATAAATATATTTTCAAAATGTTTTATTAAGGATTGACGAAGTATTTCTTCCTGATCAATACTAGAAACTGCTTAAGCTGATGATATTAGTCGGCATGAAATTATAAAGTTTGAGCAAAACTGTAAAAGTCAGTGGTTTTTACGAATCTTATTAAAATGCGTTCTTATTTCCCTTAAAGGTATTATATACAGTAAGGAACATTACTCTTACATCCAGCCAGATGCTCCAGTTTTCCATGTACCAGATATCGTGCTCCACGCGCTGCTGCATCTGCATAATGGTTTTTGTTTCACCACGGTAGCCATTCACCTGCGCCCACCCCGTTATGCCAGGTGTCAGAAACTGCCTGATCATGTACTGCCCGATTACTTTTGAATAATCTTCCGTGTGCTTAAGCATGTGCGGTCTTGGGCCGACAATGCTCATTTCCCCTTTCAATACATTAATAAACTGCGGAAATTCATCGAGATTTGTTCGCCTCATGAATTTACCGATTCTGGTCATTCGCGCATCATTTTTAGTTGCCTGTTTGCTGTTCGCATCATTGTTCACTCTCATGCTTCTGAACTTATAGCAACGAAACGGCTGGTTATCCCTTCCGCTCCGCTCCTGCACAAAAAATATCGGCCCGCGTGATTCCAGCAAAATTATGATTGCAAGAACAGGTACCAGCCAGGATAAAATAAATATGACCACCAACAGGCTAACCCCCACATCGAACAATCTTTTCTTTATCCTGTTGCTTACATCATTAAGCGGTTCGGTGCGCATCGACAGCACCGGCATGTCCCTTAAATAGTCGATATATACGGGACGTTTTACAAAAAAAGACAGATCAGGAATGATACGGAAACGAATACATTCCTGGTCGGCCTGCATCATCAGTTTATAAATATCCGCATCCTGTTCGGGACCAATGGTGGAATAAATTTCATTTACCTGGTATTGCTTTGATATGTTCATTACCCCGCTGATATCGCTGACGATAGGATAATTTGATAATTCATGTACATTTTTCTGCTCCTCACAAAAACCAATAATCTCGGTATTCATCCCTTCTTCTTCCAGGTAATGCACAAGCTTTTTAGCCACGTCATTATATCCGATAATCACCACTTTCCTGACCAGGTATTCCTGATGGCGGAAATAATGGCGGATCATTAAATAGATGAATCTGTTCACCAGCAGCATTACACCCATACACGAAAGGGTGACGGAGATAAACAGGCGCGAAAGCTGGAACTGTTGGAAAAAATACAGGTACAGCATCACAATGCCAAGCCATCCGAAGTAAATCCGGGTTGTGCGGCGCGCGAACATTTCGAAGGAATTAATATATTTTTCATTATACATATTTCCCACCCAGCATACAAGAATCCACGCAAGGTTCAGGAATAGCCAGAACCGCGCGTAAGTTACAAAATGAGCGATAGGTATATACTCGCTTAACCATAACTGTGATATCATCACGATCAGGTTGAGCGTGATAAGATCGAGACCTGCCAGCACAAGCTGCAGGAAACGGATAAATCTATAGTTCATAATTTTTAAATTAAACGGCAACCGGATTCCCTAAATACAGCGACACCAGTTTTGATACGATCCGCGGTGCTGTTTTCCCATCCCATAATGGCGGCACGCCGCTTTTTTTCCATTTGCCTTCCCCTATCAATTTAAGATAAGGAGCAAGATGAGCAGGATTGGTGCCCACAAGTTCGTTAGAACCTACGGTCACTGTTTCAGGACGTTCTGTCGAATCCCTTAACGTCATACAGGGAACTTTCAATACGGTTGTTTCTTCAGTAATTCCTCCTGAATCGGTAATGACTGCTTTCGCATTTTTTACCATATAAATAAATTCGAGGTAGCCCATAGGTTCAACCTGTAGTAATCTTGGATCATTGTATTTAATCACTTCCAGTTTTTGCCGTGTCCGGGGATGAACCGGAAATATTACCTGTGAATCGCCGGTTCCTTCAAGGATAGCGTCCAGCATAGCTTTCAGCTGATGTGGATCATCTACGTTCGCGGGCCGGTGAAGTGTGACAAGATAATAATCAGCAGCTGTAAGTTTATATTCATCCCAAATCCGGGGCTGTTGCAACCTGTCCATATTATTATATAACGTATCAATCATGGTGTTCCCTACAAAATGAATACGGCTGTCATCCACACCTGACTGTTTCAGGTGTTTATTTGCCCCTTCACTGGTAGTAAAAAAATGATCGCAAATAGAATCGGTGACGATCCTGTTGATCTCTTCAGGCATGGTCATATCTCCGGAGCGGATGCCCGCTTCCACATGCACAACCGGAATACATAGTTTCTTCGCAACGATCGTGCAGGCCATGGTAGATGTAACATCACCCACTACAAGCACCACATCGGGCCGGTTAGCCTGCATCACTTTTTCAAAACGTGTCATGATAGCCGCGGTTTGCTCTGCCTGTGATCCGCCACCTGCTTCCAGGTTTACATGAGGCTCGGGAATACCGAGCTGATCAAAAAAATCTCCACTCATTTTTTTATCATAATGCTGGCCGGTATGAATAAGACGGTAATCGATGTCATGGTGGTTTGCGCGGGCTGCTTCTACAGCTTTTATAATTGGCGCAACTTTCATAAAGTTGGGCCTTGCGCCTGCGATTATTGCAATGATCATAGTAACTGGTTTAGATTAATTTGAATCAAACTGATGTATCAGGTTAGCCGTTTCCTGAATGTTTCCTTTTGATGAGGCTCCAAATAATATGGATTCTATATTTGGCAATGAGCAAACATATTCCAGCGCTTCTTTTGGCGGTACGGCACCCGCAGCCAGCACCTGCATAGCAATTGCCCTGAATTTCTTTGTTCTAAGCGTTTCTTCATATATTTTCTTTCCACCCGACATCCTGAATCCAACTTTATTGATAGAGGAACAGATAATCGGATTTTCTACGCCCGCTTTTTCCAGAACGTTCAATAGCATGGGCATGTTCATAGTAATGAAGCCCGCTTCTGCATTGTATTTCTTTTTAATGTATTTATGAAAAGCTACCAGCATATCTGTCATTCTCAATCCCAGCAACAGATCAGTAATCACATTTTGTAAAAAGATGACCGGAGTATTAATCCCTTTGAACATTTTCATTTCCGCATCGATCATCAGTTCCATGATGGATAAATAATCCTTTGACAGGTAAGCTACACCACCCTTGAAAAGTGAGCCGAAAAAGTTTCCCGGAACATACTCTTTTAATGTGCCCACTATGCCAAGCTCGGTAACGGCGTTGGCGTATTTATGTGCATACGGCATACAGGGAAAGATATTAAAATCACTGTACTTACCGGGATTAGACCTGATGATGTCGCATATATTTGATATCCTGTCGTGCGTTGTACACATGAACGTATTGATGCCCGCTTCTCTTGCATAATCAAGCGTTTTTATTATTGCAGCATCATCTTTGAACCTGATTGATTGCGCCCTCGACTTTTCATCTGAAATGTGATTGACTGCAAAAAACTGGTTATCTCCAAAAAGAATCCTTTCCATCCAAAAATTATTTAGTGTTTTTAATTAAGTCGATTGCCTTGTCCGTCGTCCAGGCGCTTTCAAATGTATTGATCGTGTTGGGAACTTTTCCTTCTATCGCTTTAACGAAATAATCCAATTGGGCGGAATATTCTTCACCCCTTAAATAAAAATCCACCTGCTCAGTAAGGTCAGTAATGTATTTGGTGCTCCATCCCTTTGAATAACCGCTGCTATTTTCTTCTTTGAAATAAATCCTTATTTCTGCTGCATCACAAATGATTTTTCCTTTAGTACCGATCACGGTTATGGAAGTGGACATTTTACGGTATGTTTCATCACTCCAGTTGACAGACAGCACTCCGGATATCTTATTGGATAATTCCAGCAATGCGTACACTGCGTCTTCTACTCCACCGGAATAAATAGGCTTAAGTATCGCACCACGCACTTTGGAGACAGGTGCAAGTATATAGTTGATCAGGTCTATAACATGAGAAGCATAATCCATCAGGCAACCACCTCCTTCCGCAGGATCGGAGCGCCAGGTATCGGCTTTTTTCTTTGTTACCACGGGGCCGTATGACTCGCCCACAAAATGGTAAATATCTCCCAGAAATCCGCCATCCACCAGTCTTTTTAATTCAGTGAAATTGCCGATGAATTTATTATGATAGCCCACCTGATTGATCAGCCCACGGTTTTTGGCAATGTTTACCAGTTCTTCCCCCTGCGATGCATTGAGGCAAAAAGGCTTTTCTGCAAAGACGTGAATACCCCTTTCTAGGAGATCCTTCACTATAATGGCATGAAACTTTGTAGGTACAGCCACGATCACTGCATCCGGATTGGTTTCCTGAAGCATTTTTTTATAATCAGAAAAACCTTTGAAAGCGCCATATTTTTCTAAAACATCGGTAACCATTTTGGAAGTGTCACAAACGCCAACGACATCCACATCCGGGTGTGCGCCTAAGATTGCCAAATGAGACAACCCCATTTTTCCCGCTCCGATTAATCCTACTTTGACCATTACTTTTTGAGTTTATAAATGTTTGTTTTTAATAACTGGTATGCTTCCTTTCCTTTGATCATCAGATCAAGGTCCGGTTTCTTATCCTGTAAAGACTGCAGGAAATCAAATACTTTTTCAGCAGTGATATTGGGTTCATGCAGCATGGCTCCTTTTTCAAGAAGGAATTTATCCACCTCCAATAACTCATCCTGGTAAACCGATATTGTCGGAATGCCCAGGATCGCCAGTTCCCTGGTCATTGAACCGCCCGCACCGATGAATAAGGTACAATCTTCTGCGATCTGATCAAACTCCAGAGGCTTATCAGGAACAATAACTTTTGAAAATTTCGACTGTTTGTAGTGTGCTGCCTGGATTTTATCTCTGGGAAGCACAATTATGGAAACTTTATCCTGCAATTTTTCAAGCGTGTCGTCCAGAAAATTCAGCCCTCCTTTGTAATATTGCGCCGTGAGGGGTTCTGGGCGGACATATACCTTCACTTCAGACAGATTCCTGTTCTCTCTTGACTGATGAATGCGTTCACCCTTCTGCCATAAATAAATACCTTCTTTCACGCCAGGATAATGACTCACTCGATTTCTGGAAGCGCCCTTTTTTATCACGTTCTCTATAGGCAGGCTTTCCGGTATCATGACACTGGTAGCAAAATAAAACCCTGCTTTATTTCCCATCGCATGTTCATTGTCATTAGTATATATAGAAGGAATACCCAGCAGCCTCGCTACAACCGGCGAATGAAAGGAACTCTGGGATACGGCGATATCAGGTTTCTGCTTTGCCAGGAATTTCCTTAACTGCATCACCCGGATGGGATAACCAAATAATTTTTTATAAAGATTCTTTCCGTAGTGTTCTCCCACAACAGTGTAGGTCATACTTTTTTGGTTAAGCAGGTCGATGGTATTGGCAAGCGGCCTGCAGGTAATGATAATTTCATTACCCTCGCTTTCCAGTTCCTTTATCAGGTCGTAGAACATATTTATGTGGGGAGAGTTAGAAAGGTCGAACCAGATTTTCATTTTATAATTTTAGTTTAATAATATACGTGTATTATGCAAGAAGCATCTGATCGTATAATTCTCTGAGCGAACCCATTACCACCTGTGGGGTATAGCTTTCTGAAAGCTGGTAAGAATAATTACCATATTGCTCAAGTAGTTTTTTGTTACTGATCACCTCCTTTAAGATCGTGGTAAGCGCATTCAGGTCTCCCGGATCAAAAAGCCATCCGTTCTTACCGGGAATAACGATTTCCGGTATTCCCCCAATAGTGGTGGATATGATCGCTTTGCCATACGCCATGGCTTCCAGTATGGAGATCGGTAACCCTTCATTGTAAGAAGGCAGCACATAGATATCGCAATTGCGGAGCAGTTCCTTTTTCAGCTCACCCGTCACCCAGCCGGCAAATTGAACACTTCCACTGGTATGGCTGGTTTCTATTCTTTTTTTCATCCGGTCGACCTCACCATTGCCACCAATGGTAAGCGTCAGCCTGCCATCAAAAATATCATTATTTGTTTCCAGTACTTTTAGCAGGTCAAACAATCCCTTCCGCTGACCGATAAGCCCCAGAAACAATAATTTAACCGGACCATCGTGCGAAGAAATAGCAGGTTTAATAATTGGCCGTTCAATAACATTTTTTACTATCAGTAATTTTTTTATTTTAAAATTGGTGGCAAAGTATTCCTTCCATTTATCGGATAGGCTCACGACAGCATCAGCTCTGCGAAAAACAAATCTGATATATGGACGAAGGATTCCTGCATTTTTATAAAACAGATCAAACATCGATCCGTGAATATGCAGCACTACCTTTCTTCTAAAAAGCTGGCTGATGAGCAGCAAAACAGATTTGCGCATAAAACTACCCTTTTGCGCGGCGTGAATATGAACGATCCTGATATCCCTGTCTTTAATCAGCAGCCAGGAAAGTGCGAAAACCGCTTTGGCAAAAACGATCTGTCTTTTTACAGCCGATGTATTGCTGTAGCTGGGAATAAATTTAAAAGGTTCAATATTGGCAGAATAGGTATCCAGTACCGCTCCTATTCCTCCCCGGTGACCACGGGGATCCGGGCCTATATACAGCACATCCTTCATATAGCCACTGGATTTTTTTGCTGAGGTAGATCCAGCACATTATCAAGATATTCCCGGAAAAGGTTATCCCATTCATACCGACTGAATTTTTCAGCAATTACTTTCCTGTTATACAGGTCTTTATTACCTATCATTTCTTCCACTGCTTTTTCAAAGTCATCCGCATTATCCTTTATCAAAATTCCGCATGGCACCTCCGAATGCTGCAGCAACCTGATATTATCTTGAATGGAAGTAGCTATAACAGGTATTCCATTGATTAAATATTCATACGTTTTAGTACTTGGCTGTACATCAAAATGCGGTAAGATGGGGACAAAGCTAATCCCGCAAAAAGCATGTTGAAAGAAAATTGTCAACTGACTCTGAGGAATATACCCTAAAGTGATGATCTTTTTACTGAGCCTGTTGTCAGCTATGTATTTATTTATTTCCTTGAGCTCCTGGTATAGGGCATCACCAATAATTATAAACCGTGTATTGAGGTCAGGATGCTTTATAATAAAAGAATGAAATCCTTTTACGCATTCAATCACTCTGCGCAAATGAAGGGTTCCCACATACAGGAAATCATATCCACCGGCAGCAAATAAATTTTCATATTCACTACTTTGCTTCCTGGAATCATTGAGAAAAAGTGCACCACCCAGTGGCAGCAGTTTATATTTTCTTAAACCCAGGCGCTTTGCTGCGGAATCGGTCAATATGGATACCTGCGTAAAGAATTTAGTGTCAATTAAGATCTGCGTATCAAATATCTTTCGTTTTAATGGTGTGGTATGGACAGACACCGTTCTTATATCCAGATACATTTTCCGGCGGGGAATAAAAAGCAACAGCGCGGTTACAAATTTAAACCAGTTGATCATTATGCGGTCGAATGATACTTGCTTTTCAAGTTTTACCACCGTCATCATCAGGCGTGACAGCCGGGACAATTTTTGACCGTTCCTGCCAACATAAATAATATCCTCATTATTAAGTTCTATTTTAGGCTTTCCAAAGTCCCAACAGATAAATTTCACTGAATGCCCATTTTGCTTCAGATAAGTATAATACCTGTAATAATCTATCAGGTATCCGAATTGATTAGTTGTAACTATCAATATCTTCATTCATGTAGGATTTGCTTTTAAAAATATCTGAATTGACAAAAAACATAAGGAACATAAATACGATCAGGAAATTATGCCACCTGAATGATTCAGCGTAAGTCATTACCAGGATAAATATTATAAAGTAAAAGAGAATATATTTGGTCATGTTCCTAAAGTAGTTGCAGATATGAAGAACAATCAGCATGAACCCCGCCACAAGCGTCAGACCACCCTGGAGCATGATAATAAAAAGATAAGGACGGGTTCCTGAAAGCAGCCAGTTATAACTCGAGGAGAATACAGACACTTCTCCCGAGGTGGTGCCGCGGAACATACCAAATTCCATTCCGAATAAAAGTGTACGGGTATCCTGGGAAATAATATTATACCCTAAAATAAGCTTGGTAAAACGGGGCACATCAGGATGCGTTTCGTAATCAGCCAGAAGATATTCATCAAGAAAATCTTTATTGAATATATCCATTATATTGTTATTCAGATTCAGCGTATCATTTTCGTAAAGCTGGTTAAATACTACCAGGAATAATACCGCCCCCGCACCAGCCATCAGGATATTCTTTATTTTTGGTTCAAAGAAAAGAAACACTACCATCATCGGAATGAGAATAAATGAAATTTTAGTCTCATTCAGCATCAGCGGATACATCAGTACGAACAGCAGTAATTTTTTCCAGGATGCACCAGGAAACTGGTAAAGAAAAAAAACAATACAGATGATGATCATTGTAAGGTTGCCTGTACTGAGCCAGCCATATGTTCCACCTACACTGTCCGATGCGCCAAATTGTTTGTACTGGATAAGCACCGGGACAATCTGCACCAGCAGAAAAAACCATCCGAAAGTTTTCAGGATGCGCACATATCGCATTGTTTCTGCTTCATTCCCTTCCGCAAAGACTTTGTAATAGAAAATGGGAACAGCCAGCATCACTAAAATTTCCCTAATGCCATTCAACGAAACGGAAAGCGGTACCGGCGTATACGTAAAATTGATAAATATGCCGCCAAGTATCAAGGCTATTATAGCAAAAAAAGATCTTGGAATAGTTGAAAGACTAAGGATGGCCAGGAAATAAATAAGACAGTCCAGTATCACATAAACAGGCGTTCTGTTAGTAATGCCGGTCTGATCAAAAATAGTTGAATACACGGCAGACGAGTACAGTATAAAAATAAATATATATCGCTGTAAATTAGCTACTGCAGCTTTCATACTAAGGTTTTATTATATTCCTCATAGCCCTTTTTAAAAAATTACCTATGCGGACTTCCTGTGAAAACTTTAATACATTATCTGCGTACTCCCGGTACTGAGCAGGAGTGATGCCAGAGAGTATATTATTGATCTGTTCAAAACTTTCCGCAACAAACCCGATATTATGTTCGGTGACAAATCTTGCCACTGCAGCGTCTTTCCAGGTGATCACCGGCAACCCTAAAGAAATGTAGAGGGAAAACTTATGCGGGTTATTAAACCTGATATAATGGCCGTAGTCTCCATCACAGGTATCGATGCTGGTTCCTTCCCAAACCAGGCCGAACTGGTAAGTACTGTTTAATACAGGCGTGTCCGGATTGAAAGTGCCTTTATACACCACCCCAGAATTTCCAAGCTTTTCCTGCTCCAGGTACTGTCCGTATACATCAAGACTGAAATTCTTATATTCTGCCATACGGGGATTATAGATGTAGGCGGCCTTTGCATAAGAAAGATTTCCCGCGTAAAACAATTTATATGTTTTTTCAGGTTTGCCTCCAGCGTACGGATTTTCACTGCCCAGGCAATAATCAAACAGGTCGAGGTTAACGATCTTCTTTTGATACCCATTTGTTTTCAGCCAGCTGGTCATCGCATAATTATGCGATACTACCGCATCAAACAATTTGAGCGCAATGATATCTCTTTTGGGAGAGGTTTGAAAACGTATGGTGTTAATGTCATGAACGATGCCGTAAAAAGGGATTTTCTTTACCAGAGTGAAAGCCTTTACGAAAAGAAGTCTTCGTCTGAGCCAGCAGGGATATTCCACCACAATATGGTCGCCCTTTTTAACCGTATCTGAAAGAACTTTCCAGAAGTCCCTCATCACTTTAAGACTACTGAGTCGTGGAAATTGCAACAATGTGTAGCCATCAGACTTCAGGATGTTCAATACATCCACTCTTGCTTTAAGACCTGAGGTTTTGTCCTCTTTAATATCGTTTGTTAATAGTATTTTACTCATAAAGCAGCAAAGGATAATTGTAATTAAAGGGTGCTTATCTTACCCGCATTATAGTCTGATATGAATTTTTTTGCGGCCTCAAGAGCTTCTGCGATAACATGGTGCATGTCCATATACCGGTATGTGGCCAGTCTTCCAAGGAAGGTATATCCGCTTAGTTGTTTCACTTCCTGCTGGTAAATGTCCAGCATGGTCATGTCGGCAGACAGTCTTTTAGGATAATACGGAATATCTCCCGGTTCAGTCTCTTTGCTGAATTCCTTAAAATAAAGTGTTTTATCATGAGTCTCCCATGGCGTAAAATGTTTGTGCTCATGGACCCTTGTGTAAGGCACAGACTCTTCAGAATAATTAATTACCGGATTGCCCTGGTAGTCACCCGCTGCCTCGTGTCTTTCGAAGAATACGGTGCGGTAAGACAGCCTCCCATGCTTGTATTCAAAAAAAGAATCAATGGGTCCTGTATAAAATATATGGTCAAAAGAAGCCATATCGAAGTCCTTATCAAATTTAATGCCGGTCTTTACTTCTATATTTTTATGGTTGAGCATCTTTTCAAAGAGGCTGGTATACCCATTAACAGGAATGCCCTGTATAGGGTTGTTGTAATAATTATCATTATAATTAAACCGGACAGGAAGTCTTTTGAGAATCGATGCAGGAAGTTCCGAAGGCTCGCAACCCCATTGCTTTTTTGTGTACCCGTAAAAAAATGCTTTATACAAATCCTTTCCAATAAATTTCATTGCCTGTTCTTCAAAATTCTTCGGTTCACCGATCGATTGATCGCTCAATCCTTCCACAAATTCTTTTGCTTCCTTTGGATTTAATGTCTTGCCATAAAACTGATTAATGGTGTGCAGGTTAATAGGCATGGAATAGACCTGGCCCTTATACACGATCTTAACCCTGTTTATAAATGAATGGAATTCGCCGAACCGCTGAATGTATTCCCATACTTCCAGATTATCCGTATTAAAAATATGCGGACCGTACGTATGCACCATCACGCCTGTGGATTCATCTCTTTTCGTGTGGCAGTTTCCGCCTATATGATCTCTTTCATCAATCACCATTACTTCACATCCGATTTCATTAACCAGCCGCTCTGCAATGACGGATCCTGAAAATCCTGCGCCTACAACTAATACTTTCATCAATTAATAATTATTTGTTTATCCTTTGTCTTACTGTAAGAATCAGGGGTTTAAGAAATTTAATAAAATGATCAGGAGTAAAATAGGTAAAGTCAATCACCTTTATTCCTTTCCTTGTCAGCACAATATACAGGCATGATGTAATAAATATCTCAGTGAGCAGCCAGCACCATGCCGTGCCTATAAAACCAAAACGGGTAACCAGAACTAAATTTAGCAAAACACTTACCACGGCACCGGCGGCGGTGATACGGAAAAAGATCTTATCCATTTTAAGATTGATCATGGTTTGAATGCCCAGCAGGTTGCTCCAGCAAATAATCATTGGAATGAAAGCCAGCACACGGAATACACCAACAGATGGCCCGAACTTGTCACCGTAAATAATTTTTATGGTTAGCGGCCCAAACAAAAACAAACATATGGATGCGAAGCCGGTGAGAGCGGTGACGATTGGAAACAACTGGTTAACTATCTTTAAACCTTTTTCTCTGCCCTGTGAAAAAGCTGTTCCTATAAAAGGAAATAACGCCTGGGACAATGGAATGGCGATGAGTGACTGAATGATGGTAATAAGTTTCCAACCGGCTGTATAATATCCTACCTGTTCATTATTTTGCATAAAGCCAAGTAAAACAATATTAGTGGTAGTATATAAATTCACGACCACCATCGAAAAAAATATTATCCGTTCACTCCAGAGAAGGCTGAACACTGGTCTGAGCTTTGACAGACCCAGCTTTATCTTATATCTTTTTATTGCGAACACAAATGAAAAAATGCCTACAATAATTTGCGCGACACTAATGGCCAGCGGCTGCCAGACATAGTCTTCTTTTTGTTTTACCAGGAACAGGATGACAACGGTAAATAATACTTTGGTAACCAGGTTAAATATTGCAATGCGTGAAAGTTCCTGCATGCCCTGGTAAAGCCAGTTAGGGGTGATGACCCATGAAAAACAAAGCAGGAACGAATAGATCGCCACCTGCTTTTCATCTCTTAACTGAGGAAATACAAATAATGACCCTGTAAATAATATAACTGATACGGCAAATAATAAAAGCTTCGCTGAAACCACTTCGTTGAATATCCTGGTGCGCGCTTCAAGATTGTTGCGCTGTGCAGCAATAGCCCTGGTAGCCGACAGATCGAACCCGAAATTGATCAGGATCGTGAAGTAGGCCATAAACGCAGAAGCAAAATTAATAACCCCGAGTTTATCCGGACCTATGATCCTGGATACAATTGGAACCGTAATAAAGGGAAAAACGTAATTAGCTATCTGAACCACGCCCAGTGAAAAGACATTCTTTATTACACCCTTTTTTGCATTAGGCTGACTGCCTGCATCAATATCCAACAATAAATAATTTTGTTATAGACATTACATCAGCCGAAAGCTAATTGGAGATTTTAATATTGTCTTTGTGAGTAATATCGAATTGCCTGATAAGCTTGATTTTCTCAATATGTGTCTTGTCTACCTCAGCCACTAATGTAAAGCCGAGCGAAGGAAGAAGGACTTTTACTGTTTTATGTTTTACTTCCACCACATTTCCTTCCATGAACAATAAAGGACCATGCGTTACTCTTACGGTATCGTTAAGATTTACTTCTGCCTTTTCCAGTTGCACATTTTCATAATCATGCAAAAAACGCTTGATCACATCAATCTCATTCTCACGGATCACAGCAGGCCGGCCCAGCCAGTAAACAAAATTGATCACTCCGTCTGTCTGCCTGATTTCCAGCTGGCGACCTTCAGGTATGCACACAAAAACATATGAACGGAACAAAGGCTCCAAAACGATCTTTTTACGATCACTCCACTGTTTTTGAACTCTGTTCAGCGGACAATAGTTAACTATCTTCTTACGGGTAAGAAGATCAGCCACTTTCTTCTCCCAGCGTGGCTTGGTGTACAATGCGTACCATGTAGCTTTGTCAATGTTCATAGCTGTCAATTAATCTTTCTAATTCAATTTCTTTTTCAAAGGCTCCGCCAACTCAGTCACATTACTATGCCGGCAGGTCTTTCATATTTTCTTTCTACGAACCAGAGGAACCAACTGATCTATTTATAGACTTTGCCAAAAATAGACTTTCTTTTCTTTACACCCTCATCATCATATCCCACACCATACCCATAGCCATAGCCGTTACCATATCCGCCATTGCCAATACCTCTCGACCTGACGCCGTTGAATATCAAAGCAAGGTTCTTTAATCCCTTTACCTTATTGTTCTCTTCAAGCATCTGCAAATAAATACGTGGGGTAAATCCGTGGCGAACCACATACAGTGTTGCATCGCAGAACTGAGACAATAGGTAGGCATCGGTTACCGGTGTTACAGGAGCCGTATCTATCACAATGTAATCGAATGCGTTTTCAAGATAAGCAAGCAATTCCTGGATCTTTCCGTTCAGAATCAACTCTGAAGGATTGGGAGGAATAGGACCAGCCGATATTATAAATAAATTTGGATTAATGTCTGTTCTCTTGATGATTTCATCCGCCTCTTTTTCGCCAATGAAGTAGTTACTGATACCCGGTGAGGTAGACTTGATCCCGAATATCTCGCTAAGCTTAGGTTTTCTGAGATCAATCTCGAGCAATACTACCTTCTTGTCGGTCAGCGCTAAACTGATGGCCAGGTTAGCGGCGATGAAGCTTTTTCCTTCTCCCGGAATGCTGGAAGTAACCAGCACTTTTTTCTTTCTTGAGCTAATGCCCAGGTAACTAAGGGATGTTCTTACTTGCCTGAACTGTTCCGCTATAAAATCTTTTCTGTCATGTGAAATAACAATGGCATCAGAAGATGCATCCTGGATCACCTCTCCAATCACAGGAATCGACGTATAATTTTCAATTTCACTACGGAAAAGGATGTTTCTGTTAAGACCCTCTTTTAGTGCCACTATGGCAACTGCAATTCCCAATCCCGCCATTACAGAAGCCAGGAAAACCAGTAGCTTGTTAGGACTTACCGGTTCGTCGGAAGATTCAGCATGGTCAACTGTCCTGCTGTCTGCCATAGTAGCGCTCTGGCTCAATGCCGTTTCTTCTCTTTTTTGTAAAAGAAACGCATAATTATCTGCTATGGTTGCCCGGTCACGACTAATCTCTACTAATTTCCTGTCTTTCTCCGGCATTGCACGCAGCTGCGAAGAATACCTGCTGTTGTTCACCGTCAGGTTGTTCCTGCTGGCTTCGAGGTTTCTTCTCTGGCTGGATATATTATCGATAATGCTTGGCTTAATACTATTGATCTGGTCGCGTAAAGAGATCAGGATCGGGCTGTTTTCGCCTGTGGTTTTTTTCAGCCTGTCGTATTCCGACTGGGCATCATATAATTTCTGGATAAGATTAGACAATAGCGGGTCCTCAATTCCTAACGTGGAAGGTGTGATACCGGCATTTTTTCCCTTGGCATGAACATAATTCTCCACTTCCCGGAGCACGTCAAGTTTAAGCTGAATCTTGTTCAGGTCCTGGTCGCTGCTGCCTACACTCTGCAAAAACTGTTGTCCCTGGGCAGGGATATCAACAATATTATTGCTGGTCCTGTAAGATTGAATACTCCTGTCAGTAGAATCAAGCTGGTATTTTACCAACGCCAGCCTCCTGTCTATAAATTCCAGGGTACCGCGCGCCAGTGAATTTTTATCGTCCACCGCGAAACGGTCATATTGCCTGAGTATTTCGTTCACGATTAATATACCTCTTTCAGGAACAGGGTCCTTCAGGGATATTTCTATAACAGTAGAAAGTTTATTTGACGGGGAAATAGCCAACTGCTTCTCCAGGGATGAAACTACTTTCTTAAGCTCTACCATTTTAAAGTATAATGGCTTAACTTCTTCTATCTGTTGATAATATTTATTGGGAGAAAAACGGATCGTGCCCCAGATGGAAGGAACCCATTGATTTAGTGGATATTCTTTTCCGTTAATCACAACCAGTTGCCTGTTCTTGTCAAAAGTAAAAATCACCTTGCCATCCTCCACAAGAGAATCGGGATTTCTTATTTCAATGTCTATCGGTGATTTCAGAAAGGCGGGAATCGTATTCACTTTTCCTTCTTCATACACTGCGGCATATAGATGAAGATTCCTGGCCACTTCTTTAAGCAGTGATCTTGACTGTACGATCTCAATCTCATTTTCCACAATTTTCTTGGAAGAAAAAAGGTTAAGCTGCTCGAGCACCTTTGATTCATCAGTACCCTTTTTCTCATCCTTGATCAATATGGAAGCGGTGATACCATACACCGGAACTTTATATCTTATATACGTATATGCGGCCATGATGCCAAGTGCGAACATTATCACAAACAATGGCCAGTAAGGCAGGTATCTGAATAATAACTGGTTGATGATATTACCGTCCTGCTGAACCTTATTTTTGGTAACCTGTAACGGACTCATAATAATTGATTATTTAAAACACCCTTGTTAAAATGATTGCGATAAATGACAGACCACTCAGGAAAGTTGGCAACAGTTGCTGTGTGCGGCTTGCGGAGGCCACTTTTGCACTGTTTGATTCTACATAAATAACATCATTGGACTTCAGGTAGTAGTATGGAGAGGAAAACAGTTCTGTATCGTTGAGATTTATCCTCTTGATCAGCTTACTGCCTTTTTCTTCTCTTATTAATAGTACGTTATCACGTCTTGCATAAATTGTCAGATCACCGGCAAGACCGATAGCCTCCAGCATGGAAATTTTTTCATTAGGCACAACAACCACTGTGGGATGCGCCACTTCACCTAATACCGTTACCCTGTAATTGAGGTACCTGAGGGTAACAATAGGGTCGACCAGTAATTTATTGTCTACAAGAAGTTTTGTAATAACCTCTTTTGCTTTCTGTTTGCTAAGACCAGCTACCAGTATATTTCCCAAACCGGGAAATTCAATATATCCTTCCTGGTTAACCAGATAACCTGATGCAGGAGCGATATTGCCCGCTGATGATGTCATTGTGGTGGACAGAGTCATCATATTCGGAGCATTGTACATTGTTGTCGCTTCAGGATTGGGGCTTGAAACACTAATACTTAATATATCGCTTTTTTGAATAATTGGTTCAAGATTTACCAAACTTGAGGGAATGACTCCTTCATTGAGAGAATTAAAGTATGTTACTTTGCGGGTGTCCACACAACTTCCAAAAATAGTGACTAGCCCTACTAAAATAAGACTGAGAGAGAAGGGCCTGGCTGTTAGTAATCCTGTTTTCATATCTGATTTTACTGATATATCTATGATGATGGCAAGCGTGCGTAAGGAGGTTCTTCAACCAAAAGAGGTAGGATTCCATCCAGTTACATCTGTTGCTGGATATCGTATATTGGCAATTGCGAAAGTATACCTTAAAAGCGTCAAATCAAAATTTGACGCCTCCTTATTCTTAAATTGAGCATGCTTTCCCAATTGCCATATCAGCAACTGCAAATCTTAAACCACTTTTCTTTTTCCCGGATTAAGAAAACTATAACTCTTTAAACCTTAGATTATTGTATAATGGTGCAACATTCTTACAAACTGTTAATGTAGTTCGCAAATTCCCCAGCCTGGAGAATGACATCAACTGACGCATTGTTCACGGCGTACCCAGGCATGAAGGCAATCTCAGCGGTGCCCGGATCCTGAACAATAGATGTACCCCCAGCCGATTTAATGGCTGTAAGCCCGAGAACGCCGTCGGCATTTCCACCAGAAAGCAGGATCCCCAGTACTCCGGCGCCATAAACACCGGCAACGGATTCAAATGTAACGTCAATACTTGGCCGGCTATAATTGACTTTTTCAGAGTAATCAAGCGAAAAGGTGTGATCGCTTTCAACTAACAAGTGGTAGTCGGGAGGGGCAAGGTAAACGGTCCCCTGTTTCACTTCTTCTTTTTCTTCAGCCTCTTTTACCGGCATTAGCGACCTTACCGAAAGAACTTCCACCAGAAAAGAATCTGTTGAACTTTTACGGTGAAGTATAATCACTACCGGAAATTTGACTGTTATAATGTATTGCAACATAGAAAAAATCACTTCAAGGCTCCCCGCGGATCCGCCGATAACAATTATTTTATATTCCTTTTTCAGACGATCTTCCGCCATATCTTTTCTTTTGTATCGATTTGCTGGTACTTTCTTCCAATATCTGAAAATTTTATCTGCTCCTTTGCCCCTAATGCTATAAATCCATGTCTCTCAAGACTGGTATCAAAAAGATCAAACACTTTGTCCTGGAGAACTTTATTAAAATAGATTAATACATTACGGCATATGATAAGCTGAAACTGGTTGAAAGACCGGTCAGAAACCAGGTTATGCGCAGAAATGATCATCTTACTTTTTAACGAATCGTCGAATTTGGCAAAGTCGTATTTGGCGGTATAGTAAGAAGAAAAATCTTCTTTGCCGCCTGCAAGAATATAATTCTCGGAATACTGCTTCATTGTTCTAAGCGGATAGATCCCTTTTAATACTTTTTCCAGCACATCAGGATTAATATCTGTAGCGTACAACAATGACTTATGAAGCAGGTTCGCTTCTTTCAGGAGAATCGCAGTGCTGTATACCTCCTCGCCTGTTGAGCAGCCAGCGTGCCAGACCCTGATAAAAGGATGCGTAGCAAGTACCGGAAATACCTGTTCTTTCAACAATTTATAAAAAGCCGGGTCACGGAACATCTCAGTGACGTTAACGGTCAGTTCCTGCACAAACCGCGTGATATATTTATCGTTGCGCGTCAGACGGTTTCGCAGTTCATCAAAGCTCACAAATTTATCGAGCATAAACAACCTGGATATTCTCCTCTTGACCGATGCCCTTGAATAATTTGTAAAGTCGTACCCAAATTTTTCAAGCAGGTCGTTTAACAGGATATCTATTTCTTCCTCACTGAATAATTCCGGCTGCACTTTTATTTATTTAAATATAAGGGTTAATGTTTGTCGTATAGCCACACCCTCAGCAGGGAAAGTAACTGATCCTTGTCTATAGGTTTTGTAATATAATCCGAAGCCCCGGCACTAATACATTTTTCACGGTCGCCCACCATTGCCTTGGCAGTAACGGCAATAATAGGAAGCTTTTTAAATTTCGGCATTTGTCTTATCGCGCGCATGGTATCGTATCCATCCAGTTCGGGCATCATCATGTCCATCAGCACAACATCTATAGACGGATCATCTTTTACCTGCTGCAAAGCCTCTTTTCCATCTACTGCTGATAAAATAGTCATGCCAATAGATTCCAGGGCTTTGCTAAGAGAAAAAATATTTCTCACATCATCATCCGCGATCAGTACTTTTTTATTTTTCAGCACTTCCGTTAGCCTTCCAAGTTTTTTGAATGTGCCGGATATTACATTTTTTCCCATATTCCCTTCAACAAGATGCAGGTACAGGGACACTTCATCGAGTATCCGCTGGTAAGAATGAGCCGTTTTCATTACCACGGAATTTGCATACTGCTTGATCCTGCCTTCTTCCATTTTGGAAAGGTTTTTTCCAGTAAAAATTATTATTGGAAGAAGTTCCAGTCCGGGAGTGCCCTTAATCTTTCGCAGCGCTTCGTGCAGTTGGCCATCCGACATACCGACGTCGAGTATCACACACGTTCCATCCTTTGCCGACAGCGCGCTTATAGTTTCATTAACGTTGTTTTTTATTTCAGGTTCGATGTTGAAATTTTCAAGAAAATAATACAGTGCCTTCGCGTGTTTGGAATTTTCCTCAACGATCAGTACTTTCCGGGGTTCATTTTTAAGGCCATGCTCGATACGTTGAAACACTTCACTCATTTTATCGGCAGTATCATCCTGCGTAACAAGCAGGTCTTTTCCTTTTATTTCCGGCAGCTGTGTTACCGGCACATATGAAACATCCTGCTGTGACCCGGTTTGCCGGTAAGACCGACTGCTAACAGGAATGATCAAACGGAACTCACTACCGTTGCCGGGCTCACTTTTCAGTTCAATTTTTCCACCCAGCAGTTTTGCGAGTTCCCGGCTGATGGACAGGCCGAGACCCGTGCCGCCATACTGCCGTCTTGTAGAACCATCGGCCTGTTGAAAAGCCCCGAATATCAACTTCTGTTTGTCTTGTGGTATACCGATGCCCGTATCCCTGACACTGAAGGACAGCATCCCTTCGCTTTGTTGGGATACCTCCAGGCGCACAGATCCCTGGGCAGTAAATTTCAATGCATTTGAAATTAAATTTCTAAGTATTTGTTCCAGATGCATTTTATCGGTATCCATATACACCGGGGTCTCATCAGAAACATCAATAATCAAATCAATCCCTTTTTCCTTTGCCAAAGGCGCAAAAAGCGACCGGAGGTCATTAGTTATTTCTTTCACTGCAATTTCGCGAAACTCGACATCCATTTTCCCTGACTCGATCTTGGACAGATCAAGTATTTCATCGATCAGGGAAAGCAATCCCTCACCTGAAGTCTGAATCACCTGCGCATATTCTATTTGTTCAATGCTCAGGTTTTGCTCATTATTTTCCGACATCAGCCTGGACAGCAGCAGGATAGAATTAAGAGGCGTTCTTAATTCATGCGACATATTCGCCAGAAACTCCGATTTGTACCTGGTGGTGATCTCCAGCTCACGAGCCTTTAATTGTATTTCCTGGTTTCGTTCCTCGATCATCTGGTTGCGTTCCTCCAGCAGGTTTGTTCTTCCTTCCAGTTCGGTATTGGTTTGCATCAACTCTTCCTGCTGCACTTTCAGCTCTTCTTCGGACACCTGTAACTTTTGCGATTGTGACTTTAATTCTTCGTTTATATTTTCCAGTTCATTGTGCTGAAATTGTAATTCTTCCGACTGTGATTGTGTTTTTTCCAGCAATTCCTGCAGCTTTCTCCTGTTTTGTGCCACGTTGATAGCAATGGCGGCCTGTTCCGATACTGTTTCGAGAAATAATATATCGTGGGATGTATATAAATTGAGGGATCCCAGTTCAATAACACCAAATAATTTACCATCTTTCTGCACAGGTATGGCTACAACAGAGGCAGGTATCAGGTTGCCGGTGGCAAAGGAAATAGTAAAATCTTTAGCGGGAAGCTCCTCCAATTTAATCGTTTTTTTATTTGTGGCGCATTGACCCACAATTCCTTCGCCAAGGCTTACTTCTTTATTTACATTGGCAGACAAGGCATAGCTGCTTATCAGGTGTAACTGCCTTGAATCATCCAGCAAATAAAATGCGCCAACCTTACTATTGGTGTACTCAACAATGAAATGTAAAATATTATCAGTTAATGTCCTGGTATCCTTTTCACCGAGCATCTTTTCGTTAAGGCTTGCAATGCCTGCCTGCAACCATTCTTTTTCTGACAGGAGAACGAAGGAATAATCCAGCGATTCGGCCATTTTATTCAATGACACAGAAAGTTCTCCCAACACATCTTTTCCTTCATCATCGATGCGGATGGCATAATTTCCGGAAGAAATTTTATCGGCAAGGCGCTGAATAATGTCAATGCGCTTGCTGGTGTCTGCATCTTTGCGGATGAGCTCATCCTGCAATTTTTCGCGTTTCTGATAATCTTTTACTATTCTTAAACCAAAAAATATGGTTATAACCAGCGATATCACAGAAGCAAAAATGATCAGCAATGGCGTATATATTGAAAACTGCTGCATGTTTTCGGTACGGATCACCAGCAACTTTCTTTCTTCCTTTTCCATCTCATCTATAACGTTCTGCGACTGCCCCATGTATTCTTTTCCCCTTAACAAAAAGGTATTGGTAACATTCTGCCCTTCCTGTTTTAATCTTATTCCTGTGGACAGCGCTTCCAGCCTGAGGTTAACAGCCTTGTTAAGCTTTTCTATAAGCTGCTGCTGTGGTGCATTATCGATGGTCAGTACTTTGATTCCGGCAATCTGCTCCCTGATTAATATTTTATTCGCCTGGAAGGGTTCGAGAAAATCGTTATTCGAAGTAAGCAGGTAACCCCGCTGGTTGGTCTCCGCTTCGATCAGCAATGCGCTTACATTTTCCAGTTCAGAGATCACATTGCCGGTGTGATCCACCCACCTGGCACTGGAAATAAGATTCTTTATGCTTACATATGAAGCAATTGAACTAACCAGCAGCAACAATAATGAAACACCAAAACCAATAATGATGTTGCGCTTGAAATTACTTTTCATTAATTGTTTGTTTAATTTACCTTAAGCTTACGTGACCTGGTCAGTTTGGATTGATGCATGGGAATCACAAAAGTGAATGTGGTTCCCTCATTCTCTCTGCTTTGCACGGATATTACTCCATCATGCTTTTCAATGATCTTTTTTACTATGGCCAGTCCTATTCCAGTTCCTTCAAATGCTTCTTTGGAGTGAAGGCGCTGGAACATAGTAAATATCTTGTCCTTATAGATCTCATTAAATCCAATTCCATTATCGGCGATGCTGATTCGACAAAATTCTCCTTCAGAGCTGGCTGGCCCTTTCAGCTGCTTTGCAGCCGTTCTCTCAACTGCGATAGTAATAACAGGAGGCACATCTTTCCTTGAAAATTTTATTGAATTACTGATCAGGTTCTGAAATAGCTGCCTGATCTGACCGGGTATCACTTCAATTTCAGGAAAAGGAGAGATATTAATGGTAGCATGTTGTTCCGTAATCAGCATTTCAAGATCCGAAACAAGCTCTTCGAGTATCTGGTTTACATTGGTTACCTGAAACAGTCCTTCGCCCGATAGCCTTGAATAATTCAGCAGGTCATTGATCAGGGTGGTCATGCGTTGGGAAGAAGTTATGATCTTCTCCATGTATGTTTCCGCCTCAGGCATTTGATGCAGGAACTGTTTTCGGATCCTGTCACCATATATCTGGATCTTACGCAGGGGTTCTTTAAGATCATGGGAGGCAACGGAAGCATATTGCTGCAGGTCGTTGTTGCTGTTTTCCAGTTCTGTGTTGCTCTTGTATAATTCTTCTGTTCTTTCGGCTACGCGTTTTTCAAGGCTGTGATTCAGGTCTGATAATTCTTTTTCGGCTTTTTTCCTGAACTCTATTTCATCCTTTAATACATTCTGCATTTCATTAAGCTCCCTTTTTTGCTCCGAAAGCCGGTAAAAAGTTTTCACTTTCAGCAGCAGCACATCGGGATCGAAGGGCTTGGTCACATAATCAATGCCGCCGGAATGATAGCCCCGCGTGATGAATGTTTTGTTGATCTTTACCGCAGATAGAAATAGTACAGGAATGTCTTTTGATCTGCCGAATCCGGATATGGCCTCCGCTACTTCAAAACCGTCCATGCCGGGCATCTGCACATCAAGGATGATAAGGGCATAGAAATTTTTAAGGATCTTACGGAGCGCTTCTTCGCCGGATATCGCTGTATCAACATTAAAATTATGTATTTGAAGCAGCTTTTGCAAAGAGAACAGGTTCTCTTGTTTGTCATCCACGATCAAAATCATATCCGAAAATAATGAAATTCACCGTTATTCTATTTTTCCGGGAGGATTCTCTGCTATTATTTTAGCTATCGCTTCGGAAAATACTATTGCTCCAGCTTTGTTCAGATGAAATTCATCCGCACTGAATAAGTCCTGGAGCTGCCAGTATTTCACATTCATGAAATTAAGAAATCTGACGTTTTTATTTTTCTTTGCCACATTCAGGCATACTTCCGGTGTAACCGAGTTAATGTTGGTTGCGTATACAGGAGATATTATTATCAGAACAGGGATGTGCCTTTGTTCCAGCTCCCCTACCAGCTTATAAAATGCTTTGATTTTACCGCTGTCCGGCGGGTTCGGCTCAGATAGGGTAATCATCCTATCATTAGTATTCACTGTATTTAATTCAACATATCCCTTGTAGTCTTCCTCATGTTTATTATTCAACCCGACGATCAGGTTAGTGAACAGGGAATTGTACGGATAGATATGAGACAAAAGCTTTACATTTTGAAATTTCCCGTTGAAACCAAGATAAGGCAGGACAGCTTCATTTTTATGATAAGGAAGTAAAGAAGACAATGTTCCTTCGTCAGAGCGTGTGAATTCATCAGGCCGTATATCAATTATGATACCTTTGGGATTGTATCTGTTAATTATCGCGGCAGCCAACGCACAACTAAATATTACGCCCTGGGCGTCGCGGTGCCATACAGGTACTCCATGCCCCTGCCGATTACCATGCTGGAATTATTGAAAAAAGAAAAGTTATTGAGAAGCTTGAATTCTTCGAAAAATTCGACAACAATCAATACCAGCAAAATACTACTGAAAAGATCATATTCTTATTGTTGCCGATAAACATAGGACCGTGCTTATAAATAATTTTGTCAAAAACAGCTATAGCCGTCTTCAGATCAGGAGAGCGAAAGAAAACCCAGGCAATCGCTATCAGTAAGAAGGTCCATAAAGTATTAAACAATTTCATACTGAAATCCAAAATCTTATTCTGTTTAAAAACATTTCCCGCATGCCTTGAAAATTTATAGAAAAACTGGGGAATGATAAGATATATACCATTAAGGCCGCCCCATATCACGTAAGTCCAGTTGGCACCATGCCAGAAACCACTAATACAGAAAGTAATAAACAGATTAAAGTAATTGCGCAATTTTGAAACCCTGTTGCCACCTAAGGGAATATAAACATAGTCCCTGAACCATGTTGAAAGGGAAATGTGCCATCTTTTCCAGAATTCAGACACCGACCTCGCAAAGTAAGGTCTGTTAAAATTTGTCATCAGTTTGAATCCCATGGTCCGCGCGCACCCAATGGCAATATCGGAATATCCAGAGAAATCGCAATAGATCTGAAAGGCAAAGAATACTGTGGCGATGGCCATTGAGGTACCATTGTGTTTATCATGGTTTAAATAAACAGCATTCACATAAATAGCAAGCCTGTCGGCGATCACTACTTTTTTAAAGATTCCCCACACAATTCTTTTAAGCCCTGTGACAACGTCATTATAATTAAATTCATGCTTTTCATAAAACTGATGCAAAATATTTTGCGGCCTTTCGATCGGACCAGCTACCAGCTGGGGATAAAACATCACATATAAACTATATATGCCAAAATGAGTTTCGGCTTTCTGATTTCCCCGGTACACCTCGATCACATAGCTTAAACTCTGAAAGGTATGAAAGGACAAACCTATAGGCAGAATAATAGAAAGTATCGGCAGCGAATAATTTAAATGAAAAAAATCAGCCCAGCATGTTGAATACCAGTATTTTTTCATCGCCTTTTGCAGCGGCGTGGGTAATGTTTACATAAGATGTAGCAGGATTAGGATATGCAGAAAAATCTTTCTTTTCATCCTTTACGCTCCGGCGTGTAAGGCAACCGCCATTTTCAACCTGCAGGTCGAGCACTTGTGATACACTGATCGAAGTTGTATTGTAAGCGACGAAGGCCACATCACAGTCACCGCTAAGGGTGATCTTGAAATAAGCAATGTTACCAATGTTTGAAGGATTTATGCCAAAAGCGCTGAGGTCAGCGGCCCAAAGACGTATCTGCCTTTGCGTTTGCGTAAATCCACTTGCCAGCACTGTAGAACCGGTTGCTTCAAAGAAATCGGCTAACCCAGTTTCCTACCGGGGTAATGTTAGTCAGCAACACGTCCAGGGAGTTTCCAACTTTATTACCATTGATGTCTGTGAATTCATACCGGTCAAACTTAGAAGAAGGATCGGCGATCTGGGTTACCAGAATATCGGGAACACCATCTCCGATAAGGCCTGCCTGCAGGTTGGCAACAGAAAGGAACATCGTTCCTGCAGGAATGTTTGCTACCCCGGTACCGAGGTCGAGGCCATTAATGCCATCATTTAAATACTTACCCAGTGTTCTTGAAGGCGGTGTTCCTGCGGTACCGTTGTACACACCGTTTGCCATAGCACCGAGACCAATTCTTGTGTTACTTGTTATTGTCCCTGTAAAATTCTGCATGGGCAGGGCGTGAAATACTTCGGGAGTAAACGTTTCGCCATGAGCGGATAATGATGCATCGTTTACTCCTGTTGAATAGCGTGTACCATTATAAGAGAAAGACAAAAGATTGTGGCTGGTATCAGGTTTTACGCTGTTAACAGCCGTTGAAGAGGTTTTCCAGTACCCGTTATAATCGGTGATTACTTCAGATACACCCTGTGCGTTCACTGTTGTGTTTGAAAGCATTAAAAGAGCGGCCAGCGTCTTAGCAGCAGTCTTAATTTTTCCGGTGAATGAATGGATGTACATAAAATATCGATTATGCCAATACTTTGCGAATGGCGTGCCGATTGGGTAACCTATTGATTTATATTGGTATATGGTTGTGAATAAACAAGCCGGATTCCAATAGCTGGATACCGTGTTTCAAAATGGGATTGCGACCGCAGGTATAGACATGGATAGAGGCCCTGAGGCCTTATGATCATCTCACATCATCAACCCCGCAGTCTGTTTGCCCGAAGCAAGCGCCGCCTCTACGGTTCCGGGATAATCTCCTTCATATAATCCTTCACCCGCAAAAAATACAGTGTTTTCCAAAGGAGTATTCAATAATTTTTTCGCTGCCTTTGATTGAGGGGTTGCATAACTATAAGCACCCTCTTTCCAGTTAAACACATACCACTGGTCAAGGTTACTCCGCAGGGAAGCTGTGCCCAAAGAAAATATATTTGATAACGATACCAGTGCGATCTCCAATAATTCCTCATCAGAATGCCGATTCATTTTAGATGCTTTCGGACCACCTGCCCAGCCGGTAAGTAAATTATTTTTCAGTGGAAGTTGCGTCCACCAGGTGGGAATCATTTCTTCACTGAAGATAAACCGCGTATCCTTTTTCCAGAAACGCTTCGTGAAATGAAGCGCCACTTTAATCACGGGGCCAAAACCAATATCCGCTGCTGCCTTCGACCGATCCTCCATTGCAGGGATAAATTCAATGCCCGCAACACCAGTAAGTAAGCTAACAGGAACCGTAACCAGTATTTTTTCTCCGGAATATTTTTTTCCTGAAGCCGTATAAGCAGTCACCTCACCCTTCTGCCAGACAATCTGTGTCACCGCATCTTCTTTAATCATAACACATCCGCTTTTCAGACATTCGTTCTCAATGAAATGTATCAATTTATTATAGCCTCCGGGGATCCTGAAATTTTCTTCCTGCTCCTTCGACCATTCTTCATACAGCGACCGCACACTTACTTTTTCCGGATCTGCCAGGTCAAAGCCTTCCACAAAAGACAGGACGTGCTTCTTCAGCTCTGTATAATTATCTCCGCCATAATATTCCTCCAAAAATGTGTTAAGTGTCATGTCTTCTTTTAATGAACCCATTTTTTTTATCAGCTTTTCCCATCCTTCGGTCATTTCTGTTTCTTCCTTCCATTTATTGTTTATTCTTCTGTACATTTTCCCTTCTGCCGGAATATATTTTATGTTGCCTTCGTTACAAAGAGCAAGCGTAAGAGGTAATCTGCCATGAATGAATTCCGCACCGCCTTCCACCACTCCCTCATTACCTGCAGGTGCATGTGTCTGTATTCTTCCACCCGATTCTTTACCTGCTTCCAAAATAATAACACTATATTTTTTTTCAGACAATTTCCTCGCCGCGATTAGTCCTGCGGCCCCTGCTCCCACTACTATGACAGTTTTTTTCATATTGATTTTTTATTAAAACTATACAGCAGGTAATACAACGCCGGCAATATGAAAACGCTTCCCATAAGCAGTGCCATGCCAAGCCAGTAAATAGTTTGTTCATGACCTGCATATTCCAGCAGCGAAAGATAACCGCCGCCTTTTAGAATTATCATATTCGGGTAATGCCTGACGGTTACCGTTACCAGTATCATCGTTACCTGGAACCCCGCCAGCACGCGCAATACCCTGCTCTTTCCCCTGAATAATAATAACCATAAGGCTATTAATGAAAGTAATGCAGCGATGATGGCAACCCTGCCCACGGCATTTCCAAATACCCATTCAAATAAAGGAATGCCTTCAAAAAAGGCAGCCATAAAAACAAGGTTGCCCGTAATCACTGCAGCGATATTCATGTGTTTGATCTTGCGTATAAACCTTATCCGGTCGTCTTGCGTATCTGTTTCACCGATAATAAAAATAGCCGCAAGATATCCGCAGATGGAAACGGTAAAAAATCCCACTGCAACGGAAAACCAGTTCAGCCAGCTGAAAATATAGGCGTCTGCGAAGTTAGCAGCATGCACGTCGATCTTGCCTGACACGGCGCTTCCGGCTATTATCCCAAGAAAAAGCGGCGTTATAAAACTGGAGTAAACGAATATTTTATTGTAAACCTTTTGCATGTTATCCACTACGGCATCATAATTCCGGAAAGCAAATGCCGTGCCCCTGGCTATAATGCCGAGCAGCATAATGGCAAGGGGAATATGCAGATGGACAGACATCGTGGTGTATATCACCGGAAATCCCACAAATAAAATAACAATTGCAATAATGAGCCACATGTGATTGGCCTCCCATATCGGGCCAATGGCATGGTACATGGTCCTGCGCGTTTTACTTTTATTATTGCCGGAAGTAAACAATTCAATGATGCCCGCACCAAAATCAGCACCGCCCATCAGCAGGTACAGCAGGATCGCGCCCCAGAGATATGCCATTACAACGTATACCATCATATTTTACTTTTATTATCGGTATCATATAGTTCAGGCACCATCCTTATCTGGCGGTCCAACAGAAAAATGACGATCAGCGCAAGAGATAAATAAACACCTGTGAACAGGTAAAAAGAATAAGCGATGCCCGGCATGGGTGTAACAGCATCCCTGGTACGCATGATGCCATAAATGATCCACGGCTGCCTGCCCACTTCTGTAACGATCCATCCGGCTTCAATGGCCATATATCCCAATGGCACAGCCAAAACAAACAGGCTGAGCAGCCATTTACTCCCCAGCCAGCTTTTCTTTTTGATCAATGCGGTAAAATACAGCAGCGAGATGAGCACCATGAATATTCCCAGCAAAACCATTGTCTGGAATGCATAATGAGTGATGCTTACAGGCGGCTGGTCTGCTAACGGAATGCTGTCGAGCCCCTTTACTTCTGCTGTAAAATCACCGAAAGACAAAAAGCTGAGCAAGCCCGGGATCCTGATCGCATAGTCTACTTTTTTATTTTTCACATCAGGGATACCGCCGATGATCAGCGGAGCAGATGATCCGGTTTTAAAATGTGCTTCCATCGCTGCCAGTTTTGCTGGCTGGGTCCTGGCCACATATTTTGCTGAAATGTCTCCGCTCAATGGCTGCAGCACGGCGGCAAATGTGGCAAAAGCCGCGGCTATCTTAAAAGCCTTTGAATGAAAATTAACATTTTTCTTTTTTAAAATCATGTAAGCATGAACGCCCGCAACAGCAAACCCGGTAGCCGCAAATGCAGCAATGCACATGTGCAGCGACTGGGAGAACCAGGCTCCATTGAACATCGCTTTGATCGGATCAATATTCAGGTACTGGCCATTCACAAAATCAAATCCTGAAGGGCTGTTCATCCAGGAATTGGCAGCGACAACAAGAATCCCGGAAAGTAGTCCGCTGACACCAACGATCACTCCGGTAAACCAATGAAACCAGGGATGGAACCTGTCCCAGCCATACAAATAAAATCCCAGGGCAATAGCTTCGATAAAAAATGCCGTACCCTCCAGGGAGAACGGCATGCCGAAAATGGGGCCGGCATGCTTCATGAATTCCGGCCAGAGAAGCCCTAGTTCAAAAGAAAGCACGGTACCGGAAACCGCTCCTGTAGCGAAAAAAATCGCCACCCCCTTGCTCCAGGCCTTCGTTACATTTTTAAAAACGGGTCTTCCCATTCTCAGCCAGTAATAATGAGATACGGCCATAAAAAATGGCATTACCATACCTATGCAGGAAAATATGATGTGAAATCCAAGCGATAATGCCATTTGAGAACGTGCGGCGATAAAATCATCCATATGATTTAGTAAGAAGCATTGTAATTTGGATCAAATTTCGTCCTTTCCCACCATGATCAAACAAAACCATTCAAAAACAGGAACCAGTAAATTAGAAGATACTGCTCAATTAATAAATTTTATAAATTCCATTCACCCCCTTAAACAGGAAACGATCGATTTTCTGAAAAAGAAAACCTTTCTCATTAAGATCCAGAAAGGAGATCTTTTACTCAGGCCGGGACAGGTATGCAATCATTATTATTACATACAAAAAGGTATTCTGCGTTCTTTTTTGAAATACGGAAGCAAGGAGATCACCATCTGGATCAATCCTGAAAATGAAGTGACCACGGCAATACGCAGTATGTCGCAGAAGGAACCCGCACAGGAATATATCCAGGCAATAGAAGACAGTGAACTGGTAGCCATGGACTACGATGCCATGGAGGAACTTTACGAAAAATTCCCTGAAATGAACCTGGTGGGAAGACTGCTGCTGGAACAATATTATGCAGGTTCAGAGGAACGGGTTTACATCTGCAGGATCCCCGGCGCGCACCTGCGGTATAAACATTTCATAGAGTCAAGACCGGAGCTGGCTAACCGTATACCGTTAAAATACATTGCCTCCTACCTGGGTATTACCTTGGAAACGTTAAGCCGTTTGCGGGCAAAAAATGCCGGAAGACCATCCATAAAATATACCTGACCGATCATACCAGTACGGCAGTTCGTTGTAATTATAGTATTTTTAATGGCTGTATTGTAAATCAAAAAAATGCCAAAGGAAGTTTTAGTTATTAAGCTGGGCACCGCGGTGATCACCGACAATGAAGGGAACATAGACAAGGGCGTCATTAAGAAAATTGCCGCGGAAGTGGCACTTTTAAATAAGAATTATAATATCGTCCTGGTGTCAAGCGGAGCAGTGGGCGCCGGAAAAAAATACCTGAAGGATTATAAAGGAACATTGTTTGAACGTAAGGCCGCCGCGGCAGTAGGAAATCCCATTCTTATACAACTATACCACCAGCAGTTGAACCGTCACGGCCTTACGGTGGCCCAGGCCCTTTGTGAACGCGTTCATTTTTCTAACCGCACCCAGTTTCTCCAACTCAGACAAACGTTCTCTACTTTCTGGGATAACAATATCATCCCGGTAGTTAATGAGAACGACCTGGTAAGTAATGTGGAAATAAAATTTTCCGATAATGATGAACTGGCAACCTTGATCGCCATAGGGTTCGATGCTTCTTCACTGGTCCTGTGCACCTCTGCAGGAGGATTGCTTAACGACAGGAAACAGGTGATCAAAAGAATTGAAAAGCTGGATACTTCCGTATTGAAATTCGTCAGTACTGAAAAAAGTGGCCTCGGATTAGGCGGAATGATCTCGAAACTCACGTTTGCCAGGCTGGCGCTTTCTTTAGGGATCAACGTGGTGATCTGCGGATTAAAAGGTACCTACCCGGTTACCGACGCACTCGCAGGTAACAACGGATCTTATTTTGTGCCGCAAAAATCTACTTTGCGGGCGAGGCAAAAATGGCTCGCCAGCGGTTCGGTAACTTTAGGAACAATACATGTTGATAAAGGAGCGGCAAAGGCGCTGATGGCAAGAAAAAGTTTATTGACAATAGGAATAAAATATGCTGAAGGAATATTCACTGAAGGAGAAGTGGTGCAGATCATGGATGAAGAAGAAATAATTATTGGCGTCGCCAAAGTAAAACTCAGCGCACCTGGCATCACTAAACAATTATCTGTAAAAAATGTAATTGCCGCACACGCGGATGACATCGTTTTATTCTAATCCGCTACCATGAAATCAGTTCTTCCCTTATTAATCAGAACACACGCCGCTGCTACCAGCTTGCAAAATGCATCCGACCGGCAGATCAGATCAATGTTACGTGCCGTATCCGCTGAACTAATTATCAATACAAAAAAATTGATCAAAGCGAATCAGAAAGATCTTTCGGTCCAGGCGGCAGATAACTCAAATAACGACAGGTTATTGTTAAACGAACAACGGATCAAAAACATAGCAAAAAGTATCATCAACATTTCCCGCCTGCCTGACCCGTCTGGTAAAACACTTGAAAAAAGAATATTAAAAAACGGGTTGAAACTGGAAAAAATATCGGTGCCGCTCGGGGTGGTAGGAGCAATATATGAGTCAAGACCAAATGTAACATTCGACATAGCGGCGTTGTGCCTGCGCAGCAGAAATGCCTGTGTTCTGAAAGGAAGCGTAGAGGCGGAGCACACCAATAAAGCATCAATAGCCATTATTAAAAAAGTATTAAAAGCGCAGGGCTTCAATGCGGATACTGTTACCTTATTGCCGTCGGAAAGAACGGTAGTGAATGAAATGTTTACTGCAACGAAATACATCGACGTATTGATTCCGCGAGGTTCGGAAGGATTGATTCAATACGTAAGAAAAAACAGCAGGGTGCCCGTAATAGAAACGGGTGCGGGAGTATGCCATGTGTATGTGGAAAGCAAAGCAGACATTGCAAAAGCGGTGAGCATTACAGTAAATGCCAAAGTGTCAAGGCCGTCGGTCTGCAACTCCGCGGATGCGATACTAGTTGATAAATCGATAGCGGATAAATTCCTGCATTTACTTCGCCCGGAATTTGAAAAATATGGCGTGGAAATATTCGCCGATAAAATTTCTTACAAAATATTATCCGGGTATTCCAAGCTTCATAAAGCGGCGCCTAAAGATTTCGGCAGGGAATTTCTGAGCCTGAAATGTGCCATTAAAGTTGTCGGGAACATCAATGAAGCGCTGGCGCATATTTCGGAATATTCCACCAGGCATTCCGAAGCGATCGTTTCGGAAAATAAAAAAGTCTGCGAACGTTTCATTCACGAAGTCGATGCCGCGGCCGTGTATTCCAATGCCTCCACCCGTTTTACCGATGGGGAAGAATTCGGCCTTGGAGCAGAGATCGGGGTCTCTACTCAAAAACTTCATGCCCGCGGTCCTTTTGCCCTGGAAAAATTAGTCACCGAAAAGTGGATCGTCAGGGGCAGCGGTCAAACCAGGTAATACTAATATTCATAGTTCAAACCGAAAACAGGTTTTCTGTTCGCCCACTTGCCTCTTGTAAAATCCGGTATTTCCTGTAATGTTCCCCCTGCAGTAATAGATTGCTCGCTTAAAGGATAAATAGAGTACCAGGTTGCCAGATCATAGACATCCAATGGAAATTCAGTGCCGCGTTTCACGCTTTCAATAAATGTATTGTCGACAAAATAGTCCATGCCGCCATGTCCTGACCCTTCTGCCTCTGTTCCCATTTTTTTCCAAAGCGGATGATCAAATTCAGTCATGTAGCTTTTTGTATTTTCCCATGTATGCTTCGGACTGCGCCCTTCGAAATAAATCAGGCCTGTTTCGGGATCACCTGATCCCTGTTCCTGCCACAGGCCATTTGTTCCCTGCACCCTGAAACCGAGATTATAAGGTCTTGGAGAAGACGTATCCAAGGTGAGAACGATCGTTTCGCCGTTTTCTGTCTGGATCTGGGTAGTAACAATATCACCCTGCTTAAACTTTACTTTCGCATTGGGATGATTGGGTCCGCCTTTTTTGCTGTTGGCGACAAAGCGGTTTAATCCTCTTGATTTAGTTGCTATGGAAGAAAGTTTATTTAATTTATTTCCCCTGTTGATATCGATCATGGTGGCAACCGGCCCTAATCCGTGGCTAGGATAATTTTCACCGTTGTGATCGCGATAAAAATTAGTCCTCCATTTGGCTTCACTGAATGCCTTGTCACCAAATTCAACACCCTCATTATCATCCTGCGGCAGACCGTTATTGAACAGCACTTCGCGCAGATCATGCTGGTATCCACCCTGTAAATGAAGCAGTTCACCAAACATTCCTTTTTTCACCATATTGTGAACTGCCAGAATATCCCTTCTGTAACAGACATTTTCAAGCATCATCAGCGGCACCTTCGTTTTTTCGTAGGTATCCACTACATCCCAGCATTCTTTCAGGTTCATAGCGCCGCAAACTTCAACACCGGCGATCTTTCCGGCTTTCATGGCATCGATGGCCATGGGAATATGCCAGTTCCATGGTGAAGCGATAAATACGGCGTCTATATCGGTACGCTGTAATAATTTTTTATAATCCTCAGGCCCGTTGGTGTACTCAACAGGCGCTTTTTTGCCGGCCTTTTTCACCAAAGATTGCGCCATTGCCATCATATTCTTATCAGGATCAGCCATTGCCATAATTTCCACATCTTTGCGCTTGAGCATTTCGCCCAGGTGCGTCTGGCCGCGAAGACCTACTGCTATCATGCCTATTCTTACTTTAGACATTTTCTGCGAAGCGAACAGTTGATCAGGGAAACTCAATATTCCCAAACCTGCTATAGCGCTATCTCTTACAAACTGTCGGCGTGGCATTGGTGTCATGGTCAGATATTTGATCAAACATAGCCAAAAAGAGGGTAGAAAAGTTTTGCAAACGTTTGCTTGTGATTTTTGAACGTCTGCTTTTCCTCCGGAGGCTGGTCCGGGGAGACGCATATTCGTGTTTTCAGGGAATTGCTAATTTTTTTAGTACTTTGCAGGAAGACATTGCAATTATGCTGACATTATCAGGAAACAGAACCATCGCCCATTTCGATCTTGACTCTTTTTATGTAAGCGTGGAGCGAAAACATAACTATTCACTAATAGGTAAACCGGTCGCCGTTGGCGGCCACAGTGATCGTGGCGTGATCGCGTCCTGCAGCTATGAGGCCCGGAAATTCGGTGTCAGAAGCGCCATGCCCGTCCGGCTGGCCCGGAGATTATGCCCAGAGCTAATGATCATTAAGGGCGACATGGACAGGTATTCGAAAGAATCGCGGTATGTCACCGATATTATTTCAGACAGTGTGCCCATATTTGAAAAATCCAGCATTGATGAATTTTATATCGATCTCACCGGTATGGATAAATTTTTCGGATGCGCTCAATATACCCGTGAATTGAAGAAAAAGATAATTGCGCTGAGCAGGTTATCCATTTCTTTCGGACTGTCTTCCAGCAAACTTATCAGCAAAGTAGCCACCAATGAAGGGAAGCCAAACGGGAAAATGGAGGTTGTTAAGGGAGGTGAAAAAAAATTTCTCGCTCCGTTGCACATTGAAAAATTACCCATGATCGGTCAGAAAACCAGCGAGCTGCTGAGAAGCATGGGCGTGGAAACAATTGACGTGCTGAGCCAGATCCCCATGGAAATGATGATGAATTTATTAGGAAAAAACGGCATCGAGCTCTGGCGGCGCGCAAACGGCATAGACGAAACGCCCATTGTGCCTTACCATGAACAAAAAAGCATCGGCACTGAAAATACGTTCGAGACCGATACCACCGACATCGGTTTTCTTAACCAGGAACTGGTACGGATGACCGAACAGATCGCATTTGAACTGAGAGATAATAATAAGCTTACCGGCTGCATAACCGTTAAACTGAGATACAGTGATTTTCAAACGATTACCAGACAGGCGGTGATTCCTTATACCTGCTCCGATCATTTACTGCTGCAGCACGTAAAAGATTTGTTCGGAAAATTATACGACAGGAGGTTACTGGTAAGACTGATCGGTGTGCGGTTCAGTCACCTGGTACCGGGCAATTACCAGATCAGTTTATTTGAAGACACGCAGGAAACCATCAGGCTTTACCAGGCTATCGACCACATCAAGCACCGATTTGGCGAAACAAAACTGATCCGTGCAGCAGGTGGATTTTTTACCTCAGACAAAAGTAAAGCGCCATGTATCTCAACTGTAAAACAAATCTCAGCTTTCGGTACGGCACGTTCAGCACGCAGGAACTCGTAAACGAAGCTTCTTCGCATGGCGTTACTGCTCTTGCCATCACCAATATCAATAATACCTGTGATCTCTGGGACTTCGTGGATTTCTGCGCCAAGGCCGGTATCAGGCCCATCGCCGGTACGGAGATACGCAATGACAATGTATTTCAATATATACTGCTTGCGCAAAACAATGAAGGCATCTGTGAAATTAATAAGTTCCTGTCGGTGCACCTGTATGAAAAAAAACCTTTTCCACCAAAGCCGGCTCATTTGGAAAATGTTATTATCGTGTACCCGTTTGCGCGGTACCATCCGGAAGAATTGGCTGCACACGAATATATCGGCATACAAATAACAGAAATAAATAAATTATTCTCCGTAAATGTCAACGCGCATACCGATAAATATGTGATCCGGCACCCGGTCACTTTCAAAGATCCGGAGATGTATAACATCCACCGGCTGCTACGGGCCGTGGACAGGAACATCCTTCTCAGCAAACAATTACGATCCGACATTGCAGAGAAGCATGAATATTTTTCTCCTCCTTCTTCCCTGCTAGAAAAATTTAAACAATACGCTGTAATAGTTACCAATACCCTGCAATTAATGTCAAAGTGTACCATCGATATGAAACTGGGTAGCGATAAAACCAGAAAAGTATATTCATCCTCAAAAGAAGACGATAAAATCCTCCTGGAAAAATTCGCCCTCGACGGCCTGCGTAACCGGTATGGTGCAAAAAACAAAGCGGCGCTGGAAAGAATACGTAAAGAATTAAAAATTATAGACGACCAGGAATTCAATGCTTATTTTTTGATCACCTGCGACATCATCCGGTACGCGCGCAACAGGCAGTTTTACTTTGTCGGCCGCGGCAGCGGCGCCAACTCCATCGTTGCCTATTGCCTGGGTATTACAGATGTTGATCCACTCGAACTGGACCTGTATTTTGAAAGGTTCATGAATCCGCAACGCAAAGTGCCGCCCGACTTTGACATCGACTTCAGCTGGCGCGACCGTGATGAAATCATCGATTATATTTTTAAAAGATATGGCCGTGATCATGTGTGCCTGCTAGGCTCTTATAGTACGTTTCAGAACCGTGCCATACTGCGTGAACTGGGCAAAGTGTTCGGCCTGCCTAAAGAAGAGATAGATGCGCTGGAAAACAGCAGCATGAAAGAAGATTCCATCCAGGGGAAAATTTATTATTACGCTTCGAAGCTTAAAGATTTTCCCAATCACCTGAGCATACATGCAGGAGGCATACTGATCAGCGACAAACCCATCTACCAGTATACCGCAACAGAATTTCCGCCAAAAGGATTTTGTACTTCCCAGATCGATATGCACATAGCTGAAAAAGTGGGGCTGTACAAACTGGATATCCTCAGCCAGCGCGGACTGGGCCATATACGCGAAACCATAGAGCTCGTTAAACAAAACCGGAACGAGCTTATAGACATCACCCAGGTAGAAAAATTTAAAAAAGACAAAGAGATCGCAACGAAGATCCGCAATGCGGACACTATCGGCTGCTTTTACATTGAGAGCCCCGCCATGCGCCAATTGCTGCAAAAACTGGAATGTGACAATTATCTTACCCTTGTCGCAGCAAGCTCCATTATCCGCCCCGGCGTGGCGCAAAGCGGCATGATGAAACAATACATACACCGTTATCATCATCCGGATGATTTTACCTACCTGCATCCAAAAATGAAGGAACTTCTGGAAGAAACTTATGGAGTGATGGTGTACCAGGAAGACGTTATTAAAGTGGCACACCATTTTGCCGGGCTGGACATGGCCGAAGCTGATGTGCTGAGACGTGCCATGAGCGGTAAATACCGAGGGCAGCAAGAATTTGAAAAGATCAGAAGAAACTTTTTTAACAACTGCAGAGAAAAAGGTTATTCCGATTCATTGAGTTACGAGGTCTGGCGCCAGATAGAAAGTTTCGGGGGATATTCTTTCAGCAAAGCCCACTCTGCAAGTTTTGCAGTGGAAAGTTATCAGAGTCTTTTTTTAAAAACATATTATCCGCTGGAATTCATGGTGGCGGTGATCAATAATTTCGGAGGGTTTTACAACCGTGAATTATATTTTCAGGAACTGAAAAAGACAGGTGCCGTTATTCATGCGCCTTGTGTAAATAACAGCTCGTATTCTACTTCGGTTTCCGGCATTAATGTGCACATGGGATTTATTCATCTTAAAGACCTGGAAGAAGGACTGGCAACAAAGATCATCGATAACCGCCATGCAGAAGGCCCTTACCTCAGTCTGCACAATCTGATTGAAAGGCTTCAACCTGCTATTGCGCAATTAAATATCCTGATACGTTCCGGCGCTTTCCGGTTTACCGGAAAAAACAAAAAAGAGCTGCTATGGGAAGCCAATTTTTTGCAAAAGAAACAACCCAGGGATGCAGGCGGAAAACAATTATTTGTTTCTCCGCCCGTAAAATTTATACTTCCCGCGCTGATTCATAATCCGCTTGATGACGCACTTGATGAAATTGAATTATTGGATTTTCCACTGTGCAATGTGTTTGAAATTGTCGATGACGATCCTTATAAATACTTACCAGCCACCGACCTTAAAAATCACCTGGGCCTGGAAATAAAAATGCTCGGATACCTGGTTACCACAAAAACAGTGCATACCATTAAAAATGAACTGATGTATTTTGGTACGTTTACCGATGTCAATGGAGACTGGCTCGACACCGTGCATTTTCCCGACAGTTACCAGCGGTATCCGCTAAGTGGAAAGGGGTTTTACCAAATGAATGGAAAAGTGGTGGAGGATTTTGGGGTGTACACGCTCGAAGTAACTTATTGCAAAAAGACGGGCATTAAAGACAGAAAAGCTATGCCAAATATTATTGTTTCTTCCGCTCGCGATCCGCTTTTCGTTCCCCCAGTTTTGCCACCAGCCATATCCATGAAATCAAACCCAGCCAGATCAAAACCTGCCAGGCCAGGTACTCAAATAGCGCATTGACCATACAATATTTTTACCCAAAGCAACAGTATAAGCGGTGGAGAGCAGCGGTGTTAAAGCTATAGTGTTACTGTTTTTTAACGGTTAGCGGTTGTGTTTCTCCTCATACTGTTTCACTTTGCCCTGAAGCATAATATTTCAGATCAATAAGGTCGGCGGGAATGTCCTGGCTGTTCCAGTGGCGGTGAATAGCCAGCGCCGCCCCTATCGCCGTGGCCTGCGCCACCGATGCGGCATACACTTCTACATCGGGGAAGGACAGCGCAAGCAGGTTCATATAGATTACATTTTTGCCAAAACCACCATCTACAAACAACCTTTTTACCGCTGTTCCCTCCATCACAAGTTGTGTGGAACTTACCTGCTGGCCAACAATGTCCATGATCAGCTGGTGATAAGCCTCTTCATAATTGCGGAAAAATTTCAGTTCCCTGTGTTTAAAAACGGAAGGCCCGGGGGAAAATAGCTGCTGTTTATCCTGATTATAATTTTCCTGAAGATGCTTCCTGGTTTCCCGACTGTAATAAACCTTTTCAAAGTAGTTGGTTTCTTTACCAAAATGTTCAGCGAGGAGCTTTACCTGCGCCTCATGCTCGTGGCCGGCAAACAACCTGGATGCCTTTACCGGTTTTCCTTTGAAGGTCATGAAGCATAAACAATCCTGCTCCAGTTCCTGTACAGTTAGCGGCGCTTCATTGAAAGGATTGAGACTGATGCACCAGGTGCCGGTGGAAATCAATATGAATGGCTGGTGAAAACCGGACAGGTAAGGAATCAGAGCGGCCGAGCTGTCGTGCAACCCCGCGCCTGCTACAAAGCTTTCGCCAGGTAACTGAATAATCTCGTCACCGGAAAATAAGGGCGCGAGGCGGGTATCAATATTTTCCTTTGCTACCCAATCATGATACCTGTTTTTTGTAAAATCCCAAAGCATAGTGTGGCAGCCGATGCTGGTAATGTCAGAAAATACCCTCCGGGTAATTAAATAACTGAGGTACTGTGGCAGGTGCAGTGAATACCCTTTAAAAGCAAGAAGATTTTTTTCAGATTTCAGCCTGTATAATTGCAAACCCGAGTTTAGATTATCCAGTACCGGGGAAGCGGTAACCATTGAAACAGTTTGCTCGCCTCCATAATCAGCAAAAAAAGTTTTTTTTATTTCAGCCGGATAGGGTTTTAAATAACTGTATAAAGGAAGAACTGGATTCCCTTCCTCATCTATGTGCACAAAGCTGGCGCCATAGGCAGAAAAATTAACCGCCCTGATCGAAAAATTTTTCAATGCAGTTAATTGTTTAAACGAATTGATGCACCATTGTGTAAGTAAAGCAAGATCTTCACAGGAATCGCCATCTTCATCCTGTATTTCAGGAAATTTATCAGTATGTTCATAAACGATCCGGTATCCCTCATTAAATAAAAAAACCTTTTTGTTGGTTTTTCCCACATCAAATACGGCGATCACTGGAATAACGGCACTCATAATTATAATCCTGTGGCAACTGTTGCATTGCCCCTTTCTTTGATTAATTGTTGTCTTACTTTTTGCTGACGGTAAACCGTCAGTGGCTCTAAAGCTCCGCCTGCCCTAATTCTGGCTTCCGCCACAATTGCCCGGGTATCGGTGCGGAATGCATCCTGCAATATTTCCTGGGCAGCCACCACATCGTTATTTTGTCGTGCCCTTTCCAGTTTTTTGCTGTCCACCAGCAATGCCTGCGTATAGCTTATCATTATCGCTTCAATGGATTGGATAAGATCTTCCAATGGATCTTTTACATTGTGCGACGCATCTATCATCCAGCCAAGATCCGTTGCATGATCCATGCCCCTGGAATTCATTCCCTCTATCAGTTCATTAAATATTAAAAACAACTGGTATGGTTTAATACTTCCAACAGTCAGGTCATCATCGCCGTATTTAGAATCATTAAAATGAAATCCGCCAAGCTTACCTTCCATCAGTAATAAAGAAACGATCTGTTCGATATTGGCATTAGGAAGGTGATGCCCCAGGTCCACAAGCGTATAAGCTTTCGGACCAAGTTTGGAAGTATACAATAATGACTGACCCCAATCGCCAACGGTAGTGGAATAAAAATTGGGTTCGTATGCTTTATATTCCACGAACATTTTCCAGTCGCCGGGTAATTCTTTATACACTTCCTGCAGGCTCTCTAAAGTATTCTGAAAGGCCTTGCGGAAATTCAGCTGACCGGGAAAACAGGATCCGTCAGCCAGCCAGATGGTGAGCGATTTTGAACCAAGCTCAACACCGTGACGGATCACCTCTATATTGTGCTGCACAGCCTGCCGGCGTGTGTCTTTATTTACGTGTTGGAACGATCCGAATTTATAACTCAGCTTCTGGCCCGGCTGGTCCTGAAAAGTATTCGAATTCATGGCATCAAAACGCAAACCATGCTGGGCGGCCAGTGCCCTGATAGCTGTATAGCTGGAAGGAATGTCCCAGGGAATATGCAGTGATATTGCGCCGCTGGATTTGTTTAACTGGTGCACCAGCCCAATGTCTTCAATTTTATCTTCGAGATGACGAGGTTCTCCTCCAATGGAAAATCTTCCGAAACGGGTGCCGCCGCTGCCAAGTGCCCAGCTCGGTACCGCCACCTGGAATGCTGTCAGCTTGCTGACCACTGATTCTGCATCGATGATTTTATCAGCTTCAAAATTAAAATTACGCTGGTGATTTTTTAACAATGAAGCGTTGTGGTCCTCAATAATATTTTTACTGATCTCCATATTACGGTTTTAAAGAATTACCATACCCCACCAGCAGAACAGATGCAATAATGGTGATGATGCCTATGGCGATGGTTTGAATTGTTTTTTTACCGGCGCCCTTCCATTCTTTCAAAACTATACCCCACATATTCGCAGTAAGAATAATAAATGCCATGTGCAATATCCAGGAACTCGGACCATTGCTTAATTTACTTTCTCCCATTCCATAAAAAAAGAATTGCAGGAACCAGGTAGAGCCTGCTACCGCAGAAAATAAATAATTAAATGCCAGCGGTGTATTTTTGTTGGTATAGTCACCAAAAGTTTTATTCCGGGCATTTAATATCATGCACCAGATAAGGTTGGTGGTCAATCCGCCCCAGAGGATAACGATATAAATTACATTATTACGGAAAAGAAATTCTCCCTGTCCGGGATGTGCCGTTTTCCAGATATCATTCGCAGTCATGGCCATGGAAGAACCCGACTCTATTCCAAAGGAAAAACAGGCGCTTAATATACCAGAGATGATGGAAACCAGCAATCCCAGTTTGAATTTATACTCTGTTTTCTGCTGAACGCCGTGCGGATCGGCAACCGGAACGCCCGAAAGTAATTTTTCTCTCATGACCCCGGCCTTTCCGCAAATAATTATGCCTGCGATACAAACAGCCAGGCCCGCCAAAACGGTAAGACCCCAGTGCGTACCCGTGAGCATTCCGATGGTTTCTTTGGCGGCTTTAGGGTAGAATTCATAATATACTGATGGAATAAGCGCTCCGAACACCATGCACATGCCCAGGATAATGCTGCTTCCCAGCGACACCCCAAGGTATCTTACGCCGAGTCCATACGTTAATCCACCAATCCCCCAGAGCAGGCCAAATATAAACGTAGCCCCAAGCGTGGCGGTGTTTGTATTTTTAATGATATCTGAAAAACCCGGTATTGTTAAGTAAGCTGCAACGGGAGGAACAATCAGCCACGAAAATATTCCACCGACTATCCAATAGCTCTCCCAGGCCCAGCCCTTTACTTTTTTATAGGGAAGATAAAAACTGCCAGAAGCGAAGCCTCCGATCATATGAAAGATGACTCCCAGAAAGGACTGCATGAATGATTCTTTTAATATGGCAATGCGTTAACACTTAAAAGTAAACAAACCACTACAGGAACTGTGATGCACTGTCATGCTAAAAATCGGGGAATTACTTATTAAGTTCCACCTTGGTCATGTCGTAATAATGATTCTGCAACTGATGCACGCTGATGGAATGGTCCAGCCCCCGGCGGTCTTCCCGCCACCAGATATCAATATGTGAAAAATCATCCTTTGCCGGAATATGAAGGCGGAAAGAATCTTTCATGTATTTGACTCCTGTTCCGTCATTCTCTTTAGTAAAACCCAAATTGGTAAGTTGTTCGTCGGAAAGCGGAATGGGGAAAAGATGCTCCGGCGAGTACCAGAATGACTGGACATCTGTTTCAACGCATATCTCTTTCTCTTCGTGTGCCAGGTCTTTTACAACTCCTTCCCTTCTCTGGCCCTCATATTCGGCCATTACAATATCTCCTGGTTTGATTTCATTGAACCTGATCATAGGCGAACAATTTAATTTGAATTTACAGTTTTTTATTCAGCCCAGCTCATTGTGTAATTTTCATTTTCAATTTCCAGCGCCCCTGCTGTCAGCTGCAGGGGATGAAAAGTATCTATCATTACCGCGAGCTCTTTTGTTTCCCGTGAGCCGATGCTTTTTTCTACGGTACCGGGATGCGGACCATGCGGAATGCCTCCGGGATGCAAGGTCAGCATTCCCCTGGTTACATTTTTTCGGCTCATGAAATCACCTTCCACGTAGTACAGCAATTCATCGCTGTCAATATTACTATGGTTGTAGGGAACAGGGATGGACAATGGATGATAGTCGAATAATCTGGGGCAGAAAGAGCACACTACAAAATTGTGCCCCTCGAATGTCTGATGCACGGGTGGCGGCTGGTGTACCCTCCCGGTAATGGGCTCAAAATCATGAATGCTGAATGCAAACGGGTAACAGCAGCCATCCCATCCTATCACATCAAAGGGATGATGACCGTAATGAATACCATATACCCTTCCTTTCTTTTTTGTCCTGATCAGAAAATCACCTTTTTCATCGATCGTTTGCAGGTTTTGAGGCATCCGGATATCGCGTTCGCAAAAAGGCGAATTTTCCAGCAGCTGTCCGTACCTGCTCAGATACCTGTTTGGAAATCTTATGGGACTGAATGATTCAACAATCAGCAACCGGTTGTTCGCATCATTAAAACTGACCTGGTAAATAGTGCCCCGGGGAATGGCCAGATAATCACCATATCCGAATTCGATATTTCCATACATGGTTCGTAAAACGCCGGAGCCTTCGTGAATAAAAATCAGTTCATCCGCATCGGCTTTTTTAAAAAAATATGCTGTAAGGCTCTGTGTTGGAGCGGCGAGTACCACATGACAGTCATTGTTCACGAGGATGGTTTTCCTGCTGTCCAGGTAATCACCTGCAGGTTTTATTTTAAATCCTTCAAAACTGCGGTGCTTCAGCATTTTCTCTTCCGCTATCACCGGGGAAACATCATAAGGTTCATCCGTTCTTATAATAGCCGTAGGCGGTGAACAGTGATATAACAAAGAGTAATCGCTGGAGAATCCCTCGGTTGAGAATAACTGTTCAGAATATAGTGTGCCATCTTTTTTTCTGAATTGCGTATGGCGTTTATGGGGAATGGAGCCCAGTGAATGGTAATGTGGCATCGGTATATTTTGAGGTAAGCAATACTAATCAGAATCAACAGTAATTACATTCCCGGAAACAGTGGTCTTCCAATTCCGACTCTGCCGGGCCACGGAACACTGGCAAGAATAATAATCAGCGCTATCAGGTACAACCAAAAGCTTCGCTTGTGTTTGGCCGCGTCAGACTGGTCTTTCTTGGACACCCCGCGCCCTATAGTAATCAGTACAATGGCGATCAGCATGCCTACGTTATGTTCCATGATCCAGAAACGGGCCACGGGATCTTTCATTGCCGCAGAAAACCCAATGCTCTGGAGGAGCTTAATGCCCCATGGACCCATGAACCAGATGACCAGTCCCACGAGAAACTGGGTGTGTGCGGAGATCATCAGGAAAAGACCGGTTTTTTTATCTCCTGAAGTCAAAGGTTTTTTACCCGTCATCCCCATGAGGTGGCGCACCAGGGCAACGACCAAAAGAATAAGTATTACCCATCTGAGCAGGTTATGCAGGTGAACAAGGCCGGTGTACATATATTGAAGCTTTAATGAATGCTGTAATTCAGCAGTGCAAAGAAAATCCACATTGCACAAACCACCAATTTTTAAAACCGCGCAATCAATTTCAGGTTCAACAACCTGGGAGTAAGCCTGTTTGGCAAGGCATAGGTGGTATTCGAGAAATCCTTTATCAGCAAATAGGAGATCGTATTGTCGCGGTCGATTAAATTGAACACTTCCAGGGTGGCCCATATATTTTCAAAATTCCTCAACGGGCTATGGCTTCTCCTGTTCGCTTTTTCACTGTCCAGCAACAGCGCGCTGAAGCCCAGATCGATCCTGATGTACGGCTCTATCGTCAGTGCATTCCTGTATTTCACGCTTCCGGGAATATTATAAGGAAGATTACTGCCGTATAGAAAATTAAGATAGACTCTGAAATTTTTATTTGTCGCCAGGTAGTCCTGCAAAAACATTCCAAAAGTTATCAGCCGGTCAGTAGGGCGACGGAACCATCCGCCCTGCTGCAATGAGCTGTCTTTTACATTATTCGCAGAGTCCAGTGTGTAATTATAATAAGTGTCATTATCAATGTTTTCCCTTGTACGCATAAAACCAAGGCTGAACCAGCTTTCGGCATCTTTTACCAATTCTGTGAACAAGCGGAATTCCAGTCCTGCAGCATATGCCTTTGCATTGTTCTCCCCGAAATACCTCAGTCGCACATTGTCGACATCGTAAGGCACAACATGCGTCATTTGTTTATAATAAGCTTCAGTTGTCAAACGGTAAGGCCTTGTTCCTGATTTAAAATTATAATCAAACCCGGCAACTGCCTGGTAACTGCGCTGGGCCATCAGCGCCCTGTTTAATGTGCCGTCATATCTTCTCAGTTCCCGGTAAAACGGAGGCTGGTCATACACGCCAATGGCGCCGCGGTATACCATATCTTTTTTGGAATTGGATGGTTTCCAGGAAATACCGAACCTTGGCGACACCAGCAGTTCATGATTCAGGTTATTGTAATTATATCTTATCCCGCCCTGCAGACTCAACCCTCTCGCCTCATCCACTATTAAATTATCCTGTATATACCCGGTCAGTCTGAAAATATCCAGATCCGCAGATGAATTGGTAAATGAAGCCAGTGTGAGATTGTCAGGAATATGTGGAAGATTATATCCGGCAGAATCCTGGTATTGCCATTCATGCAATTTATCTTTTACTTTCTGTAGTTCTACAGATTGACCCCATTGTATAAAATGTTTTCCCAGGTCCA